>Ga0114996_10002466_pt1 | contig 24015 bp, 20 predicted proteins | sample ArcticOcean_MG_C_4_FD_87039 | JGI IMG/M metagenome (GOLD analysis project Ga0114996, IMG submission 87039) | Marine microbial communities from western Arctic Ocean - ArcticOcean_MG_CB4_134 | ecosystem: Environmental > Aquatic > Marine > Oceanic | place: Arctic Ocean: Canada Basin | collected... | reverse complement strand
TTTCAATAAATACTCTGCGTTTTTAATCAGTGTTTCAAGCTCTTCCTCCGATTTGTCTGGTTCCACCAATTTGTAAAGCTCTACCTTGTCAAACTGATGCACCCTCTTGATTCCCCTTGTGTCGCGTCCCGCAGAAGCTTTCTCTCTTCTAAAACACGGGGTATAGGCAACGTAGTAAATTGGTAGTAGTCCGGGGTCAAGAATTTCATCACGATGCAAACCCGTAAGTGGTACCTCGGCCGAAGGCACCAACCAAAGGTCATCTTCAGTGTCTTGATAAAGATTTTCTCTAAATTTAGGAAGATTCCCACTGCCACGCATTATCTCCTCTTTCACAAGTGCTGGCGGGTATATTTCCTTGTAACCATGCCCCTCTATATGCGTATCAAGCATCCATGAAATCAATGCGCGTTGGAGCTTGGCACCAAGTCCTTGCAAAACATAAAAGCGCGAGCCCGAGAGCTTTACACCTCGTTGAAAATCTATGAGCCCCAAGTCCTCATTAAGATCCCAATGCGGCTTAGGCTCAAAGCCAAGCTCCTTTATATCGCCATGCACTCTCAGAACCTTGTTGAAGGACTCGTCCGCACCCACAGGCACATCTTTACTTGGAATGTTAGGCAACCTCGACAATAAAGCCTCAAGCTCTTTCTCGATGCCCCTGATCTCCGCCTCAAGCCTTTTGACTTCCTCACCCAGTCCACGCATCTCCTGAATTAAATCCGGCGGGCGTTCTCCCGTACGACCTAGGTCTTTACTAACAGAATTGCGGCGAGATCTAAGTTCATCTCGCCCTTGTATTATTTCACGTCGTTTAGCATCGAGAGCCAATATCGACTCAACCGGAGCATCCTCGCCCTTTGTTGCGAGTGCCGAGCTAACAGATTCGGGATGCCGCCGTATCAGTTCTAAATCGAGCATGCTAATCTTGCTCCCCAGAAGCCATTTCTATCGCAGCCAAACCCAAAACCCGTACATCCGTTGTGATCTGACTCGAAGCACATTCATCGTCAACATCAACCAATCCATCTCCCATTAGCGACTCTGCAGATACCCAAAACCAGCCATCTCTTAAATCACATTCCTCATACTCTTCTAGCGGCCTGGTAAAGTAAATCATATCAATGTGTTCATGCTCAGGCTCAGCTTTGTTAGCTACTATAGTTTCAAGCATTACGGTAACTGGCGGAGTAATCTGAGGTGGGTGGTTATAGTTAAATCTAGAACCAGAGTGAAGAATCTCGACTTTAAATCCCGTCTCTTCTGCTACTTCACGATGGGCTGCCTCAATTGGGTCCTCGTTAGGCTCAATGTGGCCTCCAGGAGGCAACCACATTTTATTCTTAGAGTGCCAATGTAACATCGTACTTCCTTCGGATGAAATGAAAGCTGTCACGGTATTATGACGCTCTTTCAAATTTTTCCCCTTTGCTCCGTAATTGTGGAAAAAGCAAAACGTCTCTAATGCTTGGTTGGCCAGTCAAGAGCATTACAAGCCTATCAATGCCAACACCAAGACCACCAGTAGGAGGCATCCCATATTCCATAGCGACCAAGAAGTCGTCATCCAATCTATCAAAGTCCTCAGCTCTAAACTGCTGGCGCAATGCCTCCTGTTCCTCAAATCTGGCCCTTTGGACACGGGGATCATTTAATTCAGTGAATGAGTTGGCTATCTCCATCCCGCCAGCAAAAGCCTCGAATCTTTCTGCGTACCTAGGATCATCGATCCGCGCTTTAGCGAGGGGAGACATCTCTACTGGATAATCTACCAAAAATGTGGGTTGGATCAACTTGGGTTCGATCAGAGAACTTACTAGCTTGTCAATAATCCGGGCTCTACTTTCTAATGCTGCAACATCCACTCCTAAAGATTTGGATTTACTGACCAGGGAATCCGTATCGCTCAGCTGTTCTAGGTCAATCCCTGCCGCCACCAGTTCCTCTTTAAGTTGAAGTCTGGGCCATGGAGGGGCAAAGTCGATCTCGTCTCCACGGAAGTTAATTGCCGACACCCCACTGTTAACCTTCCGGATTATCTCCAACCATCTGTTCCACGAGCACCATAATATCCCCGTAATCAGCATAAGCTTCGTAACTCTCTAGCATCGTAAACTCAGGATTATGATCCATATCTATACCTTCGTTTCGGAAGATACGCCCGATTTCATATACCTTGTCCAATCCTCCAATGATTAGCCGCTTCAAATAAAGCTCCGTAGCTATCCTTAGGTAAAGCTCCCGATCAAGCGTATTATGTTTTGTGACAAACGGCCTTGCCATTGCACCTGCAGCCACTGGCACCATAACTGGTGTTTCCACCTCAATATAGCCCCTAGACTCCAAGAATCCCCGTATAGTGGAAATTATCTTGCTTCTGGACTGAAAAACTTCTCCAACCTCTGGATTTGCAATCAGGTCCAAGTATCGCTGTCTGTATCTGATTTCGACATCGCGAAGTCCGTGCCATTTTTCAGGCGGTGCACGATGAGCTTTTGACAAAAGTACAAGCTGTAGGGCCCTGACCGTTATCTCACCCCTACGTGTCCTGAACATGACTCCTTCTACTCCCAGGAAATCCCCTAAATCGAGCATTGGAACAAGTTCGTATGACTTGCCAAGAACATCTGCCCTTACATGAACTTGGACTCTTGCAGAGCTGTCTCTTATATCCAGGAAGGTAGCCTTTCCCATCTGCCTAAGAGCAGTTATTCTCCCAGCAACAGTGAATTTCTTACGGCTAACGTATGCATGCTTTTTTCTGGACTCCGTCTCCTCATACCAATTTGTCGCCTCTTGATTGGTGTGAGTTCTGTGAAATGAGGCAGGGTATGGGTTTATGCCTAGGGCAAGGATTCTTTCAAGCTTGTCCAGACGTGATTCAGCGAGGGCTTTGCTCCGTTGTGTCATAACGAAAGTCCGAGTAAGTGATGAATTGGTAATAAGAGACCATCAGTTTCGCTCATCGACATGAAACTATTCGACAGTCTACCGAGAGTTAATGGCTGAGGGTACACCTAATGATCCTGTTGGGCTCCAGCTACCGACCAACCCGTTTCACTTCCCGTTATTTTCTTCTCCTAGCTAACCGGTACAATCGATCTAGCAACATCAGGTTAGGCTTTCAAAGCAAGTACACTCCCTCGTTACCCACGAAATTGAGTTTAGCGCAAGGATTTGACCTTTGTAAAGCTACGCAGGTGTTTGACCCTACCGTCAACAGAGCTTTATAATCCATTTATCCGTCTTTCTGGGAGCGATCGGTGGCGCTATTTTCCAATCCTGATTTCCGAACTGAATCTGATCATGACGACTCTCCCCGCGAAAGCTGCGGGGTTATCGGGATATTCCTGCCAGGCACAAACGTAGCCCAAATTGCTTTTTATGGACTTTTTGCTCTTCAGCACAGGGGCCAAGAAAGCGCTGGCTTAGCCACAGCCACTGGAAAGAAACTCCACAATTACACTGGGATGGGCCTAGTTTCCCAAGCATTTAGGGAGAGTGACTTGCAACGACTTGAAGGTCACATTGCGATAGGCCACACTCGGTATTCAACTACAGGTTCAAATCGTCTTGAGAATGCTCAACCAATTATTGCCAGAAATGGAGAGCTGGAAATAGCCCTAGCTCATAACGGCAACGTTATTAACGCAAGGGAGTTACGGGCAGACCTCTTGGAACAGGGAGTCACCTTCTCAACAAGTACTGACTCAGAGGTAATCGCGCAAATGTTTGTTCATGCCCCGGGGGAAACCGTAGAAGAAAAAATTACCAACTCAATGCGAAAGCTTCAAGGTGCCTATTCACTTACCGTCTTAACTAAAGATACCCTCATAGGAGTTCGCGATCCTCGCGGCGTAAGACCTCTCTGTCTCGGCACTTTGAATGACGGATGGATGATAGCTTCGGAGTCATGCGCCTTAGATCACTTAGGAGCGACATTCGTGCGCGAAATAGACCCCGGTGAAACTATAATAATCAACGATCATGGACTGCGATCTGTGAAATACCCTTGGAAGTTACCTAGTCCCGCCCCATGCGTTTTCGAGTACATCTATTTCGCTAGACCAGACAGCCTATTAGGCGGTCGCTCCAACTACCTTTCACGTGTTGAAATGGGAAAGCGCCTTGCGAAAGAGCATCCCGTCAACGCAGACATAGTGATAGGAGTACCAGATTCAGCAACTGCTGCCGCAGTAGGATATTCTCAAGAATCTGGCATTCCTTACAGTGATGGCCTAATCAAGAATAGATACATGGGACGAACGTTTATAGAGCCGGAACAACATATAAGAGAGCTTGGTGTTCAAATGAAATTCAACACAATTCCCGAGGTGATAAGAGGGAAGCGAGTTGTTATCGTAGACGATAGTATCGTAAGGGGAACTACAACACCACAGGTGATAACCATGGTACGAGAGGCAGGAGCCAAGGAAGTGCATATGCGCGTATGTGCTCCTCCTATCCGTTTCCCTTGCCACTTTGGGGTAGATATGGCGACGCGAGGTGAGTTGCTTGCTGCCAAGCTATCTATTGAAGGAATAAGAAGCTTTATTAACGCGGATAGTTTAGGCTATTTAAGCGTGGAAAAGTTACTCGCATCTGTCGACGGAAACAAGAAAAGTTATTGTGCAGCCTGTTTCACCGGTAAATATCCCATGCCTGTTCAATTGGAAATGGATAAACTTGCCTTGGAGCGTTCTTGATCAATGGGTAAAATCACATATCGTGAATCCGGGGTTGATTTCGAGATCGCAAAGCGCACCAAGGACCTGATTGCGCCCCATGCCCGTTCCACGTTGGGCCCAGAGGTAATAGGGGACTTTGGTCTTTTTGGTGGGCTTTTTCACCTTAATAGTTACGTCGACCCAGTGTTAGTGTCCAGTACCGACGGAGTAGGCACAAAGCTAAAAATTGCATCTTGGCTAGGTCGATACGACACAATCGGAAAGGATGTAGTCAATCAAAATATTAACGATGTTCTAACCACCGGGGCAAAGCCAATCTTCTTCCTAGACTATTTAGCGATGGAATCTTTGGTGCCCGAGCAGGTAGAGGAAATAGTTAAAGGAATAGCCGAGGCATGCAATGAAGCAGGTTGTGCTCTTTTGGGCGGAGAAACATCACAATTATCAGACGTGTTCCGACCAGGTGCCTTCGAGCTTGCTGGTTTCGTAGTTGGTGCTGTAGAAAGGTCCAAGCTAATTAACCCAAAGAGTGTTTCCAAAGGCGATGTTTTGATCGGGTTGCCTTCTAGCGGACTTCATACCAACGGCTACTCTTTGGTCAGGGCTGTTTTTGGGCTAGAAAATGACCAGTCTCCCTTATTTACATATTGGGACGAATTAGGTTGTACCCTTGGCGAATCCTTGTTGACCCCTCATCGAAGTTACTGGCCATTGGTAGAGCCCGTACTAACTTCGGTAAAATCCATTGCGCATGTGACTGGCAGTGGAATAATTGAAAATCTTGAGCGTGTCATGCCAAAAGGAGTAATCCCACAAATAGACTGGTCGTCTTGGACAACACCACCTATTTTTCAAACTATCCAAGATTCGGGAGATGTAGAGATTGATGAAATGCGCAAGGTGTTCAACATGGGTGTAGGCCTTATCCTCGTATGTGATCCTACGCAAGCCAGAGATATCACCGGAATGCTTTCAGATTCTTGGATTTTGGGGGAGATCGCCAGTACATAGATAGCGTTTCAATCCGCCAAACTGTGTTCAAAATCGTCCTAAATTCTTGTCTTTGGAAGTGAACCATTGAAAGCACTACTTAGTGTATTTGATAAGACCGGCGTCGCAGATTTTGCCAGAGTCCTACACGATCTGAAATACGAACTTGTTAGTACTGGGGGAACTCACAGCGAGCTTGCTAACGCCAAAATCCCAGTTCAGCAGATTTCTACTATTACTGGCTTCCCAGAAATGCTCGGTGGCCGCGTTAAAACACTGCATCCAAACATCCATGGAGGTATTCTCGCACGAAGGACTATCCCTAAAGATGTAACTGAATTGGCCGAGCACGGAATTGACCCCATAGACGTTGTGGTGGGTAACCTCTACCCGTTTCGCGAGGTGTCCAGCAAAAAAGGGTCGGAGCTTGATGAGGTTCTTGAAAACATTGATATAGGCGGCCCAACTCTACTACGCGCAGCAGCTAAAAACTTCCCAAGCGTCATAGTGATAGTCGACCCTAGTGATTACGGTTGGATTGCAGAGAAAATTGGCGGTACTGGGCTGTCGATTGAGGATCGAAAAAGCTTAGCCCATAAGGCCTTTCAACATGTGGCTCTATATGACACCGCAATATCACATTATCTTTCTGATGACCCTGTCGGCACATATCCCAACGAGTTAACCATAGGTCTGAATAAACGGTTGGATTTACGATACGGTGAAAATCCTCATCAAAAAAGCGCACTCTACATCTTCGATTCGGAAGTGATTGATGGCATCGGCAGCTTCACGCAACATCATGGGAAAGACCTCTCTTTTGTAAACGTTTTGGACGCAGACGCAGCCTTTAACCTAGTTTCAGACTTTAAAGAGCCAGCAATAGCCATCATAAAACACACTAATCCCTGCTGCTTCGCGACTGGCAATATGGCTATTGCAACCCTATATGAGATGGCCCTATCTAAAGGCGATGCCATTTCAGCCTACGGTGGTATCATTGCAACAAATCGCCCGATTGACATGGCTTACTCAAAAACACTACGACAAACGCTGAGTCCGATTACCGGAACACGGATGTTCTACGAAATAATAATGGCTCCGGATGCAGAAAATCCAGCCTTAGACCACCTGAAAAGAAAATCAAAGGACCTCAGAATCCTAACGGCCAACTTGCCATCACCATCAGGCACCTACAGAGAAATCCAAACTGTCCGAGGAGGCGCCCTGCTACAACAGTCGGATTCAACTGTATCAACCGAGACCGATTTCCATATCGTCACCAAAAAGCATCCTTCAGAATCTGAGATCAGAGATCTCCGTATCGCATGGACTTTATGCAAGCACGTTAAATCAAACGCGATAACCATGGTAAAAGATCAGGTCCTCATAGGCATGGGGGCCGGGCAGCCAAACAGAGTCACAAGCATCAGGCTGGCAGCACATTTTGCAGGTGATGCATCTAACGGAGCAGTGTTAGCATCTGATGCTTTATTTCCATTTGATGACAACGTTAATGAAGCGGCGTCTGCCGGAATAACCGCGATAGTCCAGCCGGGTGGGTCAATAAGAGACAAAGAAATCATAGAGACAGCCGACAATCTGGGAATAGCTATGGCATTTACAGGAACCAGGCACTTCCTCCACTAGAGATTCCGATGACCCTTTCTAGTGAATTTTATTCTCCCCCCCCCTGGTTTCTTGCTCCGGTTTCAGCACTTGATCATTGATGACGGACACTTTGATAGTAGCATTGGTTAAAATTGACATTCTGCAAAACAGCTCAAAAAGTAAAGCGGTCTTATGCTTAAATTTCTAACAATCACTAACTTTGCTACCATTGACCACATTGAGTTAGATCTAGCTAAGGGGCTCAATGTGCTCACTGGGGAAACAGGATCTGGCAAGTCCATTATAGTGGACGCCATCAACCTACTGATGGGAGGACGCGCGAATACTGCGAGTGTCAGATTCGGTGCAAGTCATTCAATTGTAGAAGGCATATTTCATGTCAACAATACTGCAATAGATGCTATAAACACGATATTGATCGACCCCGAACTGTGTCTAGACCATGAAGACAGGTCCCTAATCTTGTCACGAAGGATTAGCATAGACGGGCCCAGTATTTGCCGGATTAACGGTAGAATTGTTACTCGTCGTTTGCTCAGTGAAATCGCCGAATCACTCGTAGATATACACAACCAAGGCGAACACCTGTCACTTTTGAGAGTAAAAGAACATGTCAATTTTCTAGACCATTATGCAGGTATATCCGACAACAGAAACCAGTTATCCTTAGCGATCGCCAGCCTGAGATCTCTACAACATCAATTGAGTGAACTTTATACTGATGAGACCGAGCGCCTCCGAACTATTGAAAGCCTTAGTAATGAGGTTGCCGAGATTGATAATGCCAGACTGCAGTTGGATGAAGACGAAGCATTGAGCAAAGAGCGGCGAATTGTTGCCAATCAAGAACAGCTCATAACATCCTTATCTAACGCATATTCAGCCCTCCACGACAAAGAAGCAGAAAGTAAATCCGCTGGTGACATGGTAGGACTGGCAGCCAACTCACTCCATCAAATTGAATTCTTAGATGAACACTTAAAAAGCTTCAGGGAAATTGCAGAAGATATATCTATCAAGTTGGCAGATTTGGCAATGTCCTTAAGAAGCTATTTGGATGGCCTCCAATATACTCCCGGTCGTTTACAGGAAATAGAGGAGCGCCTGGATGTAATATTGTTACTGAAGCGTAAGTACGGTCCAACTGTTCAACAAATACTCGAATACAGGGAACATGCAGCAGCGCGCTTGGAAGCAATATCTGAACAAGGAGAAAAGGTTTCAGAATTATATGAGCAGCAGTCACAAAGCGAAGCAGATATAGGACGCCTAGCGTCAAAGTTGTCGGCTGCTCGAAGTGCCGCTACCGAAAAGTTGGTAAATTCGGTCGAGGCTGAATTATCTCAGCTAGCCATGGATCGTACGAAAATACAGGTCAGTATTTCACAGAGCGCCTCCGATGAAGGCATACCTATAAACGGACAAAGGTACTCTTTCGACTATACTGGAATAGACCAAGTTGAGTTCCTAATATCACCAAATTCCGGGGAACCTCTAAAACCACTAGCAACGATTGCTTCTGGTGGAGAAAGTTCCAGAATAATGCTGGCGCTCAAGGTTACTCTATCCGAAATTGATAAAGTCCCCACATTGATTTTCGATGAAATAGATAGCGGAATAGGGGGGCGTGTGGGAAATACAGTAGGAGGGAAACTTAGCAACTTATCCCAAGGTCGTCAGGTTCTCTGTGTGACTCATTTACCACAAATTGCCAGCTTTGCTGATCACCATATTCAAGTTACAAAAGTATTTAAAAACGGCCGTACTATCACTATGACGAAAGTCTTATCAACCTTACAGCGAATCGAAGAGATCACCGAAATGCTGGGGCACGTTTCAGAGGCAAGTCGCCAAAATGCAAAGGACCTTTTACGGTCATCCGCTGATTATAAAAAGCTGAATAAGTTTCAGATTGAGAAACCCTGATTGTTATCTCTATGATGGCTAATCAGCCTTTGACACCCGTGTCTGGCGAATGCTATAGTCACCATTACCAGAAGGCGCGAACTGCGGGTTGCAGTCCACTATATAAATGTTTAACAAAAGGAACCCCTTAGCGAATTAAGGGGTTCCTTTTGTTTTTCATAGGAGCACAATGAATACAGCTGAGTTTGTTTGGTTGTCAATTATGGTTGTTATGCTGTTGTTATCAGCGTTTTTCTCTGGTTCTGAGGCGGCGTTCCTATCACTCCAGAAAACTAGGCTCGCATTTCTGGTACGCAATAAGGTCCGAGGCGCGGAAAACGTTGCTAGAATTGCGGCCAGCCCCGAAAAACTTCTCCCGACCGTCCTTACAGGCAATAACTTAACCAACACGGCTGCCGCAGCACTTGGAACATCTCTAATAGCGACTAGGCTAAGCCCTAGCCAAAGTGTAATCGTTTCTACCGTAGTAATTACAATCCTTCTCCTAATTTTTTCTGAGACCATACCTAAAACTTTCGCAGCCAGAAACGCTGAACGGTTTGCCTTTATTGCTGTAAAGCCTCTGGAATGGGTAGGCAAAATACTCTTTCCTTCTGTCTGGCTACTTGAAAGATTGGCCCGTTTGGTTGGGAAATTATTCGGAGTATCTGCAGACAATATGTTCGCTGGAGAAGAAATACGAGCTCTGATAATGGCTGGGCGTGAATCTGGAGAAGTCGATCAGCCCCAAGCGGAAATGCTCGAGCAGGTTTTTCGATTTTTCGGGCAAAAACAGCTACGTGAAGTCATGACTCCCAGAACAGAAATCGTAGCATTGGAAAAATTCTCCTCTCTTAACGACTTCCTTTCGGTCTATAGCAAACATTCTCACACGAGATTTCCCATATACGAAGGAAGCTTAGACAACGTAATAGGCACGCTCTCAGTCAAAGATGTGGTTGGAGCCATGTCTAACAACAATCTAAAGCCAAACTACGATGTAACCCAGCTGGTTAGAGATGCTTACTTTGTTCCGGAAACCAAATTAGTAAGTAGCATTTTCCCCGAACTGCGCCAGTCTCCCTTTCAAATTATAATGGTTGCCGACGAGTTTGGGGGAGTAGCCGGCTTGGTGACTCTTAAGCAACTCATTGAGGAAATTGTCGGAAGAGTAGGAGAAGAGGGACAGGAGCCAGAGGAAGACTACCAGGCTATAGATGCTAACACCTACCAAGTTGAAGGTGGAATGGACATAAATGAAGCCAACGAAAGAATCGGCCTTGCCATACCGGAGGGAGAATATGAAACCGTGGCAGGCTTTATTCTAAGCCAACTAGGGCGAATACCAGTTCAGCATGAACGACTCTTACACAAAGGGTTCATTCTGGAAATCACAGAAATGGGCGGAGTAAGAATAGCGCAAGTGAAGGTAACTAGAGTGGCAAAAGTTGAAGATAACCCACAGGGTCCTCAATAAGTGGCCTCGAGATATATTAACAAAACCGTAAAGGAAACCTTAGAGACTGGCGGTCTACTGAATTCCGACAAGATCGTCCTTGCAGGTGTCTCAGGAGGTGCCGATTCACTCGCACTATTGTTGTCACTCCACTCCCTTGCCGCCAAATACCATTTCTGCCTTTACGCAGGTCACCTAAATCACTCATTACGTGGAGAAGAATCAGATGCAGATTCCGATTTTGTCACAAAAGTGTGCAAAGACTTAAATGTCCGCTTATTCAAGAAAAAAGTGGACGTAGTCGCTTTTCAGAAGCAACACAGCCTCTCCTTAGAAGAAGCGGCTCGCTTAGCAAGGCTCAAATTTCTCAGCAGCGTTTCGAAGGATGTTGGAGGGTCAGCCATGGCACTAGGGCACACCTCTGATGATCAGGCAGAAACCGTACTTCTCAACATGATTAGAGGGACTGGTGTTCGTGGACTCCGCGCAATGACAGCTATATCTAATTGGAGCATATCCCAAACAGAACATTTGCGAATTATTCGGCCATTACTGAAGGTCAGCCACAAAGAAACAGAGGCCTACTGCACAGAGCTTGGTATAACTCCAAGACTAGATTCATCTAACTTCGATGAAGCTTTTACGCGAAACCGTATTAGGCACAAGCTAATACCTAAATTGGCCACGTTCAATCCTTCGATAAAAAGAACCTTGTCTAGACTCGCCCTGGCTGCAACTAATGATATCGCATATATAGATCAACAAGTTTCAGTCATCTGGCCCTTAATCGCTACTTTCGAGTTAAACGGCGTCAAGATCAAACGCCTCGATTTCAATAATCAACATCCGTCCATTCAATCCCATTTATTGCATAGGGCATACATGCTGTTGGCGGGTGATTCCTTATATCTAAATTCGCAGCAGATAGGTGCCATGAAGTCGCTTACTAGCAAGGGGGCTGGTCGCTCTTTCTCTCTACCTCGTGGATTTGACTTCCTTACCACTTATGACCACATCTCGATCGCTAAGAAGGATCCATCTCAAGAGCAACATGAATTTGTAGAAATTTCACTGTCGGTTCCTGGAAAAACCGAGTTCCGTGATTGGGAAGTCAGCATCATCACTGACCATCATGGTCATCAACTATCCAATCTAAGCCAACCCGATCGTTACCACTCCTATATGAGCCACGAGACATTAGGAAACGTATTGACAGTACGTAGCCGACTTCCAGGTGACCGCTTTAATCCCCTAGGATTCAATTCAGAAAAGAAACTCAAAGAGTTCATGATTAAAAATCACGTTCCACGTCACGATAGGGATGCCGTCCCTCTATTAATATCCAGAGGGCGCATAGCCTGGGTCGTCGGTCATAGGATTGCTAATTGGGCAAAAGTAACGGCAGAAACTGAAACCATATTGAAAGTCAGTTTCCGCAAACTCTCGGGGAGTCATGATAACGCTTTTTAAACTGGGGATTCCAAGCTTGGAATCCCACCAATGCGTAGCCGTAGTAACCCTTTCACATCTCGCCACGCTGTGCTAATCAATTTGACTCTCGAATCCGGATCGTCCGTCCATAGGACTGGAATATCCTTGATCTTAAGGTTGTTCTTTTCCGCGACAATTAGTAGTTCGGTATCAAAAAACCAATCTTGATCTTTCACACATGGCAGTAATGAAACCGCCACATCTCGAGTCATAGCCTTAAAGCCACACTGGGCATCGGTAAACTTATTTAAAAAAAGCGCTTTTATAAGATAATTATACGCCCTTGAAATCATTTCCCGTTTAACCGTTCGGGAGTGCACTTTGGCACCTTTCATTAGTCGTGATCCAACCGCTATATCGTACCCGCTTTCCAGCGCTTTGAGCATACAAGGGACGGCACTCAAATCAGTAGACAAATCTACATCCATATAACTTACTAAGTCGGCGTCAGTTCCCAGCCAAGCTTGCCGCAATGCCCTCCCTCTACCCCTTACCTCTAATCTCAGTGAAGTCACATTTACGCACTCTCGAGACAAATCACGTGAAATTGAGGGAGTACCATCCTCTGATCCATTGTCCGCTATAACTATGCGCCACGGATTATTAATTGCAGACTTAAGATAGTTGCACAGTGTCTCTACGGACTTGCGCAGCTTCTCCTCCTCATTCAAAACTGGTATGACAAAATCTACTTGTAACGGCATCTTAGAATTAGGTGATTACCTCTCCAGTGGTTATAGCTACATTACTCTTCTCAAATAGGATATGGCGTTTTGGCCCGCTATTTTCCTGATCTGATCTGGAGAATACCCGCGCGACACCAAGCCACGAATGATGTTCTTGCCATCAGCTGGAGATTCTAAGCCATCCAAATACCGGGCATTTGGAGCGTTACTTCCGATAGACCGAGTTGAGTAATCTACGTGATCCCCAATTAAAGTATCCGTTCCTATTCCTACGTGATCTATGCCAACCAGGTTCACCATATAGTCATAATGGTCTAGAACGACGTTAATGTTTTGACTCGGGTCATCACTCAGGGAATTGGGCACTGATGTCACGCATATTATGCCACCCTTCTCCACACAGGCTACCAATACGTCGTCTTGAACCGTTCTCTTGGTCTGCCTCAAAGTAAAAGACGCATTATGACTTAGTATAGGAGGAGCTTCGGAATACTTTATCGCTTGCAATGCCGTTTCGTGACCCGCATGAGACAAGTCTACTGCCATACCCAATCGGTTCATCCTTTTAACTACTGATTCACCAAATTGACTTAGGCCAGCATCGGTTATTTCATAGCTCCCATCGCCAATATAGGATCTATGGGAATATGTAAGTCCTGCCATTCGTACGCCCATAGCGTACAGCACATCCACCCTGTGCAGTTGATTACCGATAGCAAGATGTTCCGCCGTTGGGAAAAACCCCAACTTACCTTGCTGGTGGGCAGAAAGTATCTCATCCGGGTTTGTAACTTTCGTTACTATGCCAGAATGTAAACTCATATCTGCTAGCATTATTCCGATTTCATCCAAGACTATATCAAACTCCGCCGAAGAAGCGTGTGTAGGTTTAATGCCGCCTCGAAAACCATTTGCTGTGGCTACCGTAGACCAACCGCCATGCTTCGCTGCCTCGTAGCCCCACTCATAATCGCTGTCACGTAAGTATTCAATGAAGTGATCCAAGTTTTCCGGAAAAACCATAGGGTGTTCATGCATGTCAACCATCAATATGCCTTCCATGACTTCTTGATATTTCTCCTCGTCTTCGTTTGACAGGTCGACCGTCATGGACGGCACGCGATTGATTTGACTAACCAAAGAAATGGATACCTTTGCCATATCTACCTCCTACTAGAGAATCCAACTAATAAATTGTATGCTTGCTGAACGGCGTCCTCAGTGTCAATTATAATAAACGCCCAGTTTCCTCAAGCTAGAAAGTGCATTGCAAAATAAAAACGATCCCAATCAAATTACGAATTCCGCTGTCAAAGATCGTATTGCACCACTATTATTCCTAAGCAATGGTCCTTTACGAGCATTAACATATCATAGCTACGTCTATCTTTGGAGTTCCTCAAGCATTTCGATCATCTCCTTTTTTTTGATGATGATAGCTCGCGGCTGGCTTGTTCTAGAGATGACTGATTCGGCATTCTTAGTTACCGCCACCCAAGCCGCTAGCATGCTGCCTCAACTCTTCACATCACTGATCGGAGGTTTCCTAGCCGATAGATTCAATCGAAAAAAGATCATCATTTTCGCAGAGCTTTTTAACATGTCCACGTTGATAGTCTTATCGTTGTTAGTAATCACGAATGTAGTAGAGGTTTGGCAAATCTTCGTGCTCTCGTTTATGGGAGGCATCACATTTTCTATGGGGTTTCTAGCCCGTACATCGTTGGTACCAAGCCTGGTTGAACGAAACGATATGACAAGCGCAGTAGCTCTATTTACTACGGTTTTCAGCGCAGGTCAACTCATAGGACCGGCTATCGCAGGGGTCCTCATTGAATCTCTGGGCATGGGAGTCACCTTCTTAAGCTCCGCCTTAGTACTAATTGTTGCACTTTTGATACTTGTACCATTGAAAACAATTAGTAGTGGTGCTCCCAACGGGGATACCAATCGCGTGGCATTTATTCAAAGCGTGGCAGAGGGATTCTCTTACGTTAAGAAGAGCAACTTAGTGCTCGGTCTTATGATGCTCGGTCTCGGTGCAACTCTGTTCGGCTTCCCATTTATGAGCATATTGCCTGTCTTCGCTAGGGACGTTCTAGACGTGGGTGCGAACGGTCTGGGATGGCTTGCCGCTATGCAAGGAGTTGGTGCTTTAATCGGATCAATAATAGTAGCTTCGATGCGTAGCCATTCGCAGATAAAAATCTTAACAGTGGCTGGATCGCTGGGACTCCCTATATTCATCCTTCTATTCGCACTTTCTTCGACATATGCACTATCGATCGCCTTAGTTATTATCCTCGGCTTTTTCTTCCAAGTTTTCATGACGAGTAACTTCACCCAAGTGCAGATAGTGGTCCCGGACGCAATCAGGGGGCGAGTCCTGAGCATTAGGATGATCATATTCGGGATCGGTCCTATCGGAATGATAGCCTTAGGTACAGTTGCCGAGTTAATTGGAACAGTTGTAGCAACTGCAGCCATGGGTGTTATAGGGTTCATCTTCCTTTCAATCACTATAGCGCTATTCCCTGCGCTACGGAAAACGGAATCAGAACGAAGTTAGTCTACAAGCTAAAAGTACCGAACAGACCGAATATACAAGGTGTAAGAATCGGCTCGCGATTACGCCCCCAATAAATCAGAAGACGTATGAGGTCTAATTAGAATCAGTGGGAAGGCAATTCTTGCCCCACAAACGAAGTCCTAAACCTATACAAGGTCATTTCCGGCTCGTTTGGAGACAAAGGCAAATATTCCTCTTCCTCGATCTTAGCTACAATGAACCAAGGGCCATCATTTTTCATAGCCTCTTGAAACACTTGGTCTAAGTCTTCCAATGTGTTCACTGAAGCAGTGTGTGGAATGTTGCACGCCTTTGCAACTTGCTCCAGATCAGTGCCTCTCCCCGTATGACTAGTTTGATGTCCTGTTTGCCCCCATTCCTCGTTATCCCATACCACCACAATCAAGTTCTTGGGTTGCTCCTGGCCTATAGTCGCTATGGTGCCCATATTCATCAATAGAGATCCATCACCGTCCAAAGAAATGACTTTATCCGGTATAGACAAAGCCATCCCCAAAGCATTGGATGAACACAGACCCATTGATCCAAATGTATAGAAGTTTCTGTCCCTGTGCCCCGCGTGCCACAGCTCGTCAGTGGTGGGTCCCAAATTCGCAACCACCGGTTCATCACCCAGTTGACTAATGATCAGCTTCGTAGCTTCTAGTCTATGCAAGCTTCCCCTCATGCAAAAGAGGCGTCATGCAAAGAGCCAATGGCTCTCTACTCGCATAACACAGCTTTAAGGCCCCGGATACCAAAGCTGGCATTTTTCGAGGATCGTCCAAAGTATAGTTCGTTATTCCAAGTACATCCAAAATCGGCCTCGTGGACCGGCCCATGGGAACCTGGGCAATATTGAACTCGTTCAACTCGCCACGCAAATTGATGAACAAAGGTATGGGTATCCGACATGGTATGCAAAGACTATTAATAGCATTTATAGAGTTTCCGAAGCCACTGGACTGCATAAATACCGCTGCGTTTCGTCCGACCGCATAGGCCCCGGCTGCAATCCCTATCGCCTCCTCCTCTCTCGTCGCCGAAACAACATGAAAGTACGGATCTTCCTGCAAGAGTTGAGTGACCTGCGCTATGGAAATGTCTGGCACGAATGCAATCAGAGAAACGTCGCTCTCTTTAAGGCATCCAACCATGTCTTCCGCCCAAGTCATAAATTCTCCACAATAAGCAAATTTGCAGCAGCAGGATTACACAAACGCCTTATAGAGTCAATCTTTACTCAATAAACAAACCATCCCGGAATATTAGCTGGCTAATCGTGATTCACTTCTAGTTTTTTTGATCACGATATGTTGATGGTATGCAAGGGCGACCGGCCCAACAATCACTACGCTTAGATAGCTTATAGATCTGTCGAGTAATGCAATAGAAACCGCGGCACCTTCCGATATAGTCAAAGCTAATATTCCAGCAATTCCAGCCTCCACTACACCTAGGCCTCCCGGTGTAATTGGGGTAGCCGATAACAAAGCTCCAGCGATTGCAACAAACAATACGAAGTCTATTCCAACATCTAATCCAGTTGCCTTGATCACCAAATAGAGTCTGCCTACCTCTGCAAGCCACCCCAATAAACCAAATACTCCGACCTGCGGAAGCAACCTGAAGCTCTGTATTATTCCTTGACGAAAACCTACATACGTCCTGAAAAGCCTTCTTGGGAAAAACATTGCCGCCCGTTTCCAAAACAAATGCAGCCCAAGAAGTGCTAGCAAGGAAACACCAGCTAAGCCGAATCCGACAACTAATAGAATTTGCGGTGGTCCATTATCAGAGTCGGTCAATATTGACAAGAATCCAATCAAAAGTAATCCAGAAACCAGCAGTATATCCATCAGTCGCTCCGCCACTACCGTACCACCTGAACGAGCAAACGATGCTCCGCTCTCCTTTGCGTAAGCATAGGCGCGATATGCATCTCCGATACGAAACCAAGTGACAGAACTGGCGAACCATCCAATCAAGATTAATCGCCCGGACCCAATAACAGAAGGTAAAGAGATTTCTTGAGATCGAGTCACCCCGGCATTTATCAGCAACAATCGCCAACGCTGACCCCTAAATAGAAATGTTGTGTAGTGAACGAAGACCGCAAGTAAATAAAGGGTAGGATTGCTTCTCTTAATGGTTCCCAACGTTGCTTCGAAATCAATCGAAAATCTGGATATAAGGAAATAGATTATCGCCAAGCCCAAAAGAAAGGAAAATAGAGTCGGCGCAGACAGAAATCTCCTACTTAACGATAATTTATGCTGCTGTTCAAGATGATTACCTATACGTATCCTCCCAAAATCACAAAGGCCTTTTAGCAGGAATGCCGATCCGCCTAGGATATTTCGACGGGGTTTCAGTCAACTTATCTACAACTATTAATTTACGATCTCCATCCAAGATTTCTGTGGGAATGTCGACTGTTCTCATATTTGTGCCACCCAGATCACTCATTGCGGCTGAGGCATCCCGCATTTCGTCCATTACATCGCCTTTCTTCAGCAATATGGTTCTGCCACTTATCCTACATAACGGCAGAGTATACTCCAAGAGAATCCGCGTTTCCGCAACAGCCCGAGATACCACGACATCGAAATCCTCTCTAAAGGAATCGCTTTGCCCGATTGATTCAGATCTATCAGTCACCACGGTAACTTCATCCAAGCCAAGTGTGCTGACTATTCGTTTTAAAAAATCAGTGCGCTTCGAAATTGAATCAACCAACGTCAGCCTGATTGCAGGAAAGGCAATTTTCAACGGGATCCCCGGAAAACCAGCTCCACTGCCCACATCACACACTGAAAGTGGCATATTGACAAGATTCGGAATGGCCATGCACGCAGTCAGGGAATCCAAGAAATGAAGTTTGTATATTCGGGATGGTTGAGTTATAGAAGTAAGATTAATTCGTTCATTCCAGTCAATTAACTGTCTAGCATAAGTCTCGAATTGCCCCATTTGCGCCGGTGACAGCTTGATCCCGAGATCTATCGCGTCCTTGAGAGTGGTAAATTGTTCATCCATCGTGTAGTCCAAAATTATATCACCTTGCAAGAAATGTAGGCCTCAATTAAGGTTATATCTAATGGGCGACTGCATCTTCTGTGAGATCGGATCCGATAACTCAAAAGCTGAGCGTATATACCAAGACGACTACTGCTTTGTAATCCAAGACATAAATCCGATAACTCCAATACACCTGCTCCTGATACCAACTGAACACATCGTGGAACTTTGGGATAATCAAGAGAAATTGCTTGGCCATCTCTTAGTGGTTGCAAGTAAAGTCGCCGAACAAACTGGTTTAAAGGCAAACGGCTTCAGGATTACGATTAACCAAGGAAAGGATGGCGGACAGACTATACCTCATCTCCACTTGCACCTAATGGGAGGGCGCGAACTCCCTTGGGGCACCGGGTTTTAGTTAATAATAGAATGGACCTTTCACTTAGCAAGCTTCGCAGTATTACAGAAACACTCCCTCCTGAATTGCAAGGCCATTTAGAGCGAGTTCGTAAAGTAGCTATCCGACTTGCGGAACGTCACAAAGTTGACCGACTAAAAGTTGAACTAGGATCCCTCGGGCATGACATCTATCGCGCACATGACGAAGAGTGTCTTTTGTCGCTGGCCAAAAGTAAGAAAATCCACATTTCGCCTATAGAGGAGTGCCTGCCAATTATGCTACATGGCCCGCTCGCTGCAATCAGGATTGAGGAAGAATGCGACATCACCGACCCTGATGTCTTACAAGCTGTCAGATGGCATACTACAGCCTGCCCAAGCATGAATAAAGTAGGCCTTATTGTGTTCTTGGCTGACAAAATCGAACCCGCAAAATTGACTGGGATTAAATACCTGGCAACGGTAGCCAAGATCGCTGAAAATAGCTTGGAATCAGCTGTGTTGCGATACCTTACAGAAGATATTACTTGGCGACTCAAAAACGAAAATCTCGTGCATCCTGCAGCGATAGAGGCAAGAAACGACCTATTGAAGATTCTAAGTTAATCAACCAAAGTTATTGCGAATTGTTCACTGTGTACAAGGGTCGAAAGTTGCCGCCCGCCGCTTTGATCGCACCTAATCTGACTTCCACTGGCTTAGAGCTAGCTTGAAAGGTTCTATGTCTTGATAAGGCCCAACCACAGCCAGATTAAGTTCATCCCTTTTGAGGAATCGGCTTGCAATAGTACTTATGTCGTTTGGTTGGACGGCATCAAGGAAATCGACCACCTCTGCCACGCTTAAAATATTATTCGTTAACAACTCTTGGACCCCTGACCAAGCTGCTAGAGCTCGTGTGTCCTCCATTCGTAGCAACAGACGACCCTTCAGCAGTTCCCTAGCTCTATGTAACTCCTCTTCAGTAACACCCTGCTTGATCTTGTCCAGCTCCTCTAGAATGGTTCCTACAGCCAGAGTCGCTTTAGCAGGATCAACTCCAAAATCGATCACAATGGATCCAGTATCACTGTAATGACTCGCCGAACTATGGATATCATAAACCAACCCAAGATTCTCTCTTACCTGTAGAAATAGACGGCTGCTCATTCCTTCGCCTAAAACAGCACACATCAAATCCAATCGGAATCTATCAGGATGACTGCGCCCAATCCCTGTAAAAGATATAGACAGGTGTGCCTGTTCGGTTTCACGGTATTCCAAACGTGCTTGATGTGATTTACTGTTTCTATTTACAGTTGGCTGTAAATTATATGGGGCATTCGAAGGCCACTGCTTGAGTTTCGGTAGCAAGGTCGCCAATACTTCGTCGTCAGAAAGCCCTCCTGCAATACTGATCACAATGCTAGATGCTCCGTATTGGTGTCGAAACCAATCAATCATCGTGTCTCGCGATAAAGACTCGACGCTTTCTCGGGTGCCGCCCACATCCCTGCCCATCGGCTGATCCGGCCATAGCATTTGGTCAGTTAGCAAACTAACCCGATAATCGGGGTAGTCGTTTGTCATCGCCAGCTCCTCCTGAATGACTCCCCTTTCTTTTTCGACTTCCTCCTGAGCTAGCAGTGGATTCCTTAGCATATCAACTATTACATCCAACGTGTCCGCAAAATGAGGTAGTGCCACTTTGCACCAATAACTGGTGATCTCTCGATCTGTACTGGCATTCATCAAGCCCCCAACTCTTTCTATAGACCCAGAGATTTCTAGAGCAGATGGCCGGCGCGGCGTCCCTTTGAAAACCATGTGCTCCAGAAAGTGGGACACGCCCGCTTTTTCATCTTCTTCATACCTGGAGCCACTTGCCACATATATGCATGTTGAAACTGACATAGCATGTGGGACTGATGCAGTAAGTAGGCGAATCCCATTATCCAAAGTTCTTAGGTTATACATGATTAATCCTATTGTTCACTTTTTCTTACATGAACGATAAATTCCGAAAGTCTATCTTAGTGTAGGCAGTTACTCATTCATTATTGGGGAAAGCTTCGTCTTTTTTAATCAACTTTTCAAGCGGCGCTATGCCAAGCATAATCCGTTTAACACCTGATGGCCCCTTAAACGCAATTGTGGCCTCGACGTCATCCCCTGTTGCAATTGTATTAAGCACTATGCCTTCACCAAAGGTCTTGTGTTTTACTTTATCTCCTACTCTGATTGAAGGAGTGTCCGACTCAACAGAATCACCTCGAGTAGAGTTACTATCATTGCCTATTTTCTCTATCAGGCTCCTTGGGATATCCCTCAGAAACCTACTGGGAGTCCTCGCGGTTCGACCACCAGAATACTGGCTATTCCTGCTATCTCCATAAATTCGGCGTAAGAATGTTCGGGATAGGTAAAGCCTTTCCTTTGCCCTTGTCATCCCTACGTAGAATAACCTCCTTTCTTCTTCCACCTGTAGAGGATCATCTATAGAGCGCGAATGAGGCAATAATCCCTCTTCTATTCCCAAGATAAAAACAACCGGGAACTCCAATCCTTTCGCCTGATGCAATGTGATAAGGGTCACCGCATCCTGAGCATCGTTAAGGCCATCCACGGGCGAAACAAGAGCGACACTTTCCAGAAAGGCTTCAAGGGAGAGGGCGGGATTTTCACTCAACAAATCCTGCACCTCTAGGGCTTGGCCTCGAAACTCCTGTACATTTTCAAGCTGCTCGCTTTCCCTTTCTCCACCTCTTAAGTATTCACGATATCCCACCTTCTCCAACACCAAATCTACTAAATCAGATACGCCTAAAAGCTGGGCTTGGCATGACAGTTCCTCGAACAAGGTCATCAGCCGACGAATGGCAGATACGGCTCTGCCTGTAAGGCTGACCTGTAGCCCTCCTTTTTCCTTATCATCGCTGATTGCCTGTAGTGATTCATACACTGAAAAGCCATGTGCTTCACCCCAACGCCTAACCTCTTCTATGGTCCTCGAGCCTATCCCTCTCGGGGGCACATTTATGATTCGCATCAGGCTAATTTCATCTCTACGATTGTGAATTACTCGCAAATAGGCTATTAGATCCTTTATCTCTCGCCTTAGGTAGAATCTGACCCCACCTATTAATCTGTAACTAACTCCATGCCTCCGACAAGCATCTTCCATGGCTCTAGATTGCGCATTGACTCTATACATAACCGCACAATCGCCAAACCGCAACCCTTCTTGTCTAACTAGTCGATCTATTTCACTCAATACCCACTGCGCTTCCTCATTCTCGTCGTGTCCTTCATTCACAACCAGCAGGCAACCATCCGCATTCTTAGAAAAAAGGTCGTTATTTAGTCGATTTCGATTGGGAGAAATTACGTGTTTTGCGGCCTCGACTATATTCTTTGTCGATCGATAATTTTCCTCAAGGTTGATTACCTTTGAATCGGGGTAATTGTTTTGAAAAGAAAGTATGTTTCCCACGTCAGCATTACGCCAAGCATATATAGACTGATCAGGGTCTCCAACCACACAAATATTCCGATGCTTATCGGCAAGGAGCCTGGACAGGGCATATTGAGAGTGGTTGGTATCTTGAAATTCGTCTATAAGCAAATGCAAATACCTCTCTTGATACTTCTCGCGAACTTCCGTTACCTGTCGCAGAAGTCCGACCGCCTGAGTCACTAGATCATCGAAGTCCAACGCAGCCATGTTTGATTTCAATGACTCGTATCTTTCATAAACCCTGAGCACTATCTCGTCGTAGTAACTGTTAGACCTAGACAACGCGAAGGCCTGGGGGTCTAATAGGTTGCTCTTAGCATCTGATATTGCGTTTCCAATTGCCCTAATTGGGTATTGCTTAGGGTCAATGTTAGCTTCCTCCATTGCTCTCTTAAGCAAGGAGGATTTGTCATCATCGTCATAAATTACAAAGCTGTTATCCAGTCCAATCTTCTTACCATCTACTCTCAATATGGATACACAAAGTGAATGGAAGGTTTTACAAATAACTCCCTCGGAAAGTTCACCCAATAGATTATCAAGCCTAGTCCTCATTTCACGGGCAGCCTTATTCGTAAAAGTCACGGCAACTATTCTGTTAGGGTCAATGCTGCAACCGTTGATAAGATACGCTATTCGGTGAGTAATAACACGTGTCTTTCCGCTGCCTGGCCCAGCCACAATCAACAATGGACCATCCACGGTTCTAGTGGCTTCGACTTGGGCAGGATTCAAGTTTCGCAAAAGCTCGGTTACCATTGTGTCATTTTGGATCTAATTGGTTTTATTGGACCACCTTATGCTACAGGGTTGTCCTTGCCAGTAACTATTCAGGGTAATCGCTAAGATCGATACCAGTATCTAACCTGCCTAGCTGTTCCCGCAAGGCTCTCTGATACCCCGGTGAATGCAGCCCGCTAACAGTCATTATTAAAGCATCCTCATGGTTATCAGCATAATATCTCCCCCTTAGGCCACATTTTGCAAACCCATGTTTCAGATAAAGTGCTTGCGCCGAATGATTGCTGACTCTCACTTCTAAAGTAGCAACTTGCGCCCTCCTTGCGACGGACATCTTCAATGCTGCTAACAAAAGCCCTTCTCCAAGCCCTCTCCTTCGAAATTCCTCTCTGACTGCAATCGACGTGATGTGGGCCTCATCTGCCATAAACCACACTCCTACATATCCAACAATCAGATGACCATTCCAGTGCGGCACATCTCGAGGTGATCCCAACAAAATCTTCAAGTTAGAAAAAATGCGGTGGAGCATAGGTTGATTCAAATCGGTTACGGGAGCCAGGATGTCCGCCTCGGACCCTTCGGCGGTAGGTACAAGCTGTGAATAAACTACAAGATATCTCGCCAGCCGGTTTTTTAACTCTTTGCCAAACGAAGTTGGTGGCCAAGTAGTTGGGAAAGCCTCCCGTTCTATGTCGGATACTTGCGAAATGTCGCCAGGCCTCATTGGCCGAATCTTAAAGTCCATGTTACTGGTCGTCAATCAGGATGTTCGATGCTCACTGATTCTACCATGGCAAAAGCCATGCCGACCAGATCGGCAATGCAGGGAATTTATTTGTGGGGATCGATACTTTACTGCGTCTTGATTATAGGAGTATAATTTATCCTTGTGTTTCCAGTCTTGGTCTATATCTCAACTTAAACCCCCCGAAGAGTGT
>Ga0114996_10002463_pt1 | contig 24027 bp, 36 predicted proteins | sample ArcticOcean_MG_C_4_FD_87039 | JGI IMG/M metagenome (GOLD analysis project Ga0114996, IMG submission 87039) | Marine microbial communities from western Arctic Ocean - ArcticOcean_MG_CB4_134 | ecosystem: Environmental > Aquatic > Marine > Oceanic | place: Arctic Ocean: Canada Basin | collected... | reverse complement strand
GGCTTTAATATCTGCATGGGGCGACATACAGTTTGAAAGATCGAATAATAGTCGCATACATGAATTGAATCGAGAGAAGAAGACATTAGAAGAGAAGAATATATCGAAATGGAAAGAATGGTCTACTGTAGAGCAACCTGAGACCATACATTACTTGGAAAGATGGCGGCTTTTAATAGAGGCGCATCCTGAAGATACAGAGTTACAACGTGTAGGCGAGTTAATGTCGGAGATAACTAATTTAGAGTCTATGCCGTCTGATACAAGGGAGTGGACGGAATTATCAGATGATGAACAGAGAGCTTTTTTACAAGATGAATATGCTGAAGAAAAGGTAGATGAGTATCGTGAATCGATTGCAGAAGAAGAGATGGCTAAGAGTCTAAAGATCTTTTCGAATCAAAATGCTAATGATCCGAGTATTTTTGAATGGGAAAACGGATTCGATCCTTCTGATCACTCTTTGGATTCTTATTTCTTAAAGGTAGAGAATCCATATGTAAAGCAATTTGATGACAGTTATCGTGATGAGACGTTTGCTAATGTCATGGAGCAGGCGAAGTCGGAAGGGTATGATTCTGTTATTTTCAAAGACATTAAAGATGGCGGTGGAGTTGACGACATCTATGCTGTATTTTCCCCTAATCAGATCAAGAGTGCTGAACCTACTACCTATGATGCCGCCGGTAAAGAGATTCCATTATCTAATCGCTTTGACGAAAGCAATAATGATTTAAGGTATTAGGTACAGGGTTTATTATTCTAACTTGGAATTCTCAACGACCATATCGAGAGTTAGGGGGAGTACTTCTAATATATCGTCTTGATGTACTTTTCGCATACGTTTGAGCCAATCTTCGGTTCTTCCTGATTGAGAGATAGGATCTGACTCATCTGCTTCCCAAGGGTGTTCATCGGGGGTAAATTTGATGACAGAGACTTGCCCTGATCCGAAAGAGTTGGATAGTTGCCAGTCCCAAGAGGCTCCCCATTTAACTGCATCTCTAAGTGTTTGGAACGTATGTACAGCGCCTTCGCCGTATCGTTCGCCTGTACCTTTAACCCAATTGGATGCTCCGCCTTGTGGGATGATTCCTTTTTCAATGATAGATGGAACATGTTCGGTTAGGGTAACGTGGTAATATTCTTGAGATTGAGCTATTTTGTACCAAGATTTCATTTGATAGTCTTTCCTAACATAGTATTGTAAACCCTTTGATAACAAAGGTTGGCGGACTGAAAAGATGGATGGGCAAAGACATACCATTGGTTTGCGATCATATTGACGGAAACTCCCTAAACAACAAAGCTGACAACTTGAGGGTCATTTGCAACAATTGCGATAGCATGTCTGATCATTACAAATGGAGAAACAAAGGTAATGGCAGGCTTTCTAGAAGGATAAGAAGAAAGCGTCAGAAAGAACAGTTGGGGTTTACGGCATGATCCCCGACTTCGGCTCTCTTTCTGTATAATAACTCCCATAAGGAAAACTATGATATATTACATTGCTACAAATGACGAGAAGTATGTAAAGATAGGTTGCGCATCTTTTTCTGTATTCAACCGCCTCAGAGAAATACAAGCTTGCCACCCCTTGCCCCTTAAGCTACTTGCCGTAGAAAAAGGCAGTCAGTCGGAGGAAAGATCTCTACATCGTCGTTTTTCTATACATCGGTGTCGCGGCGAATGGTTTTTTCTTAGAGACGATCTTAAAGAATATATAAACGAATTAAGTAAAGATTTTAGCCTTCCTGATAGTTTGGAACTGCGAGATGATTGTTGGAAGCCGTATTTTCAGTTTGTTTTGGGGACTCAATATAAGGATTATTTTCAAGAGTTCATCAGACCCTATATTCACAGACAACAAGAAGATTCATTGAACCTTCCTCGTCCACCTGCGATGCAATTTTATTTCCAAGAAAAATCAAAATTAGAAGAACCATATATAGGCAGAGTAGAGTCTATAAGCTCTATAAGAAATGTAAAGACAAATGACAAAGATAAATCATCTTGTCTTACCTGTTCATTTAGAGATGCAGTTATGGGAGAGGTTTTTGGAGCAGATATAACGATTAACCACAATGGAGAAAAATTGACAATACACAAGGTTTTCCATATGCCATCTAAAGAGGTCTTATGGGAGGGGTCGCGTGAAATAACCAATAGTTAACAAATTTTAAGCCAGTGTAGCTCAGTTGGCAGAGCCGCTGATTAAAAGAAAAGAGGAAAGCCGCACAATAATGAGCAGGTCGGGGGTTCGATGCCTGTCACATCTACCAATTTAAAAGAGGTAATATTTTATGGATCGCTAGCTCAATCGGTAGAGCATCTGACTTTTAATCAGAGGGTTCGGGGTTCAAGTCCCCGGCGGTCTACCAAGGCCACTGAAACATTTATCTGGATGATGTCCTCACTTGTAATGAGGGTAATACGGATCGTTACCGTACTGTGGCTCCAATTTGAAATGGAAAGATACGCAAAAATAGTTGATGGAAAAGTCAGACTCTTTGAACGCTGTACTTTCGGTTGGACAATAACGATTGCGGGATACGCACGTAAACTGAAAACTGGAAAATACAATCAGTACGATCCTTTACCCAACAGGTGATAAAATGAGTTTATACGAAGACATCAAAGCAAGAGTAATTGAGTGCATGAAGAATGGTAACTCTCAGGAGAGAGATGTTCTGCGTACTCTCGTAGGAGAAATGCAGTCAAAGTCTATCTCGTCAGGCAAAGAAGTCACCGATGAAATCGTAGAAAAGACTTTGATATCATTCAAAGAAAACGCTTTGGAATGCGCTAAGTATGCTCATCAAGACTATCCTCAAGAAGAAGTTGACGCATTGGAATCTAACTATGAGATCACAATCTATGACAAGTTCCTTCCTCAATATATGGACGTTGACGAGATTATCAGTTTCCTAGAGGACAGTATAGATACACTCAAGGCTGCAAAGGCTGACGGTCCTGCTACGGGAATGGCGATGGGTATCCTTAAAAAGTATGGAGCCAAGGTACAAGGCAAGGATGTAGCTGAAGCGGTTAAGTTGATCCGTCAATAAGTTTTTACTATCGTTCTAACCTGCACTCGAATTCGACTAACGATTCCCATTTTGTATAATAGAGAAGATGAAAAGAATCTTTGTTTCAGGGTGTTTTGACATTCTTCATGGGGGGCATGTCGAGTTTTTTAGGCAAGCCAAATCTTTAGGAGATCACCTAATCGTCTCCTTTGCATCGGATGAAGTCTTATGGCAACACAAGCGCCGAAAACCATCTATACCTGAGTCTCATAAGAAAGCTCTGTTGGAGTCAATGGGAATGATAGATGAGGTTGTTATGGGAACGGACACCTCAAAGATTGGTCTTGAATTTGAAGAGCATTTCGTCAGATCCAAACCTCATGTTCTTGCCGTTACCGAAGATGATACGTTTGGCGAACAAAAGGAGAGACTGTGCCTTCAGTATGACGTTGAATATGTTATAATGTCGAAGGATCTTTCCTACGAACCAATTTCAACTACTGGCATTATCAATGCTGTTCGTTCTCCGGTTAGTTCACCATTGAGAGTTGATTTTGCAGGCGGATGGCTAGATGTGCCAAAGTTCGCACGGCAAGGGGATTACATAGTTAATTGCGCCATTCAACCTATGGTTGATTTACAGATATGGGGTTACGAACAAAACTCTGGAGTTGGCGGATCGGCAGCTTGGTCGTATCTTAATGGCAAAAACAGTGTCCAAGCTGAATTAGACATGGGCGTTGGATGGCAAGATCCCGCTATCGTTCAGGAGACAGGGATTTGCGTTTGGAGAAGCGGACCCAAGCCTATTCTTGAATGTAAGTACAACCCTGATTGGCTTGAAGGTAACATGCTTTTGATATTTACCGGCAAGCAGCACTCGACTAAAGACCTCGTAGACATAGACAGGAATTGGGATGTTATCGCGGCGTCCTCGGGTTGTGCAAAGTCTGCGGTTGAGAAGAAAGATATTGAGGAGCTAGCTGCTGCGATAGCGTTGACATATCGTCATGTTCAACTTCCCGAAGGCATGGATGAATTGCCGCATTATGGGGAACTAGCCAAGAAGTATTGCGGATCAGGGCATGGCGGCTATGCTCTATACTTGTTTCAAAGACAAGATGATCGAGATGCATTTGCGCGAATGTCGAATGCTATGAAGATCGAACCCTACCTTAAAGATCTCGAATGAAATGTCCGTTCAGCGAAGGAGATATCCTAGTCTCCGAGAGGTCTAATGATGAGTCAGTCAGTCCTAGCTGGCAAATCTATCGTGTTTTAGAGATTTACGAGGAAGGAAATACGTTAGATATGGACATACAGAGTCTAGGCAGCGATGAGGTCAGCACCCATACAATTACGTTCGAGGAATGTTGTATCAAAACAGAATTGTTGCAGAGCGAGATAGGGTATCAATGGGAAAAGGGGACCGCTTACTTTTGGGATGGAGGATTAAATATTTTGAAAAAGCATCCTTATCCGCTTCAAGTTCTAAGAACTGAGGTATAATACCTGAGTCTATGGCAGGATTAGATGTCTCTGCTATTGAAACATTTTGATAGGAATTACATTTAAATTTAAGGGCGATTGGCGCAACGGCTAGCGCATCTCGTTTACATCGAGAGGGTTACAAGTTCGAATCTTGTATCGCCCACCAATATGAAGGGGAGATCGGGAGTTCGAGTCTCTCAGCGCCCACCAATTTAGACAAAGGGAATAAATGGCAATTGAGGTCGCATGAACATAGTAGCGATTACATACAAAAACAGTGTTAAACTTACAAGAGAACAAATTTGCGAGTTGTACGGAGACGAATTATGTTTTTTGGATGGGTTTGATGATTGTATCGTGGGCGTCGTTGAACGCTGCTCCCAGTTGCCGATAGTCTGTTATGACAAATGTCTGATCCTAGATAAGTTGGTTGATGACGAAGACATGACAATCAATGATGCAGAAGAGTTCTTTGAGTTTAATCAGTTGGGGTTATGGGCTGGAGAAAGCTCCCCATGCTTCATCACCCATATACAAAGTAGGTAGAAGATGATCCGAACAATGCCTCCTAAGGAAGTCGAAGAGGCAAACACAGAATAGCCTTGATATGGTTGACAAGTCTCAGATATTTAATTTCTGTAGACAGATGGTTCGTAGCTGTAATGTTTCTAAAGCCATTAAAGCTTATGACGACGAGAAAACTCGTCAGGCAGAAGAAATCCAAAAAGCTGTGAAAAAAGTTTATGAAGACGCTTATACAGTCCGAGAAAGCTAGACTTGCTTTCGCATGTTCTTTACTTATCTTCTCGTTAATTGCCGCTTTCGTGTTTTTATCAACATATGGATGGTTCATAACTGCCATGAAGTTTTTGCATCATGCAGTTATTGCCGCAGGAATACTTTATTTGTTCATTAGAGCCGTGGTCGAAATAGTCCAGTATAGAGACTCTCAACTCCGAAGTAACCCCAAAGAGGACGGTAAAGCTGTACGCAGTAGCGATCCTCCTAGCCGTAAATTGCCTTCCATAAAAACTATGCATCAAGATGTCGATTAGACTTGAATTTTATGCGAAATATACTACAATCCCAAGTAGAAAGATTGAGAAAGATATGGTCCCAGCCATCTCAAGGGTTCGGGGATACGTTTTCCAAGATCACAAAGACCTTCTACATTCAGCCTTGCGATGCATGCGAAGAAAGACGCGAAAGCTGGAATGAAAGGTTGAAATACAGAAAGAATCAAAATGGGTCAAGCTGATCGAATCATATTTGCCGTAACGGGAGTCACTTACGATTGGCCAAAAAGCGGAACCCGCTGTTACGGGTGGTATCCGCATTTTGAGCTAGCTGAAGAGGCTGTTTACAACAATAGAGGCTCTTTGAACGAGGAGGGATATTATGAATGGGTAGTTATCGAGAAAATTCCCGAAGGTGTATGGAGGACTGCGGTAGACAGCGCAGAGACTTGGCATCATTGGGAAGACGAAGACAGTAAGTATGTCCGCATTGATAAGCCCGGACAGTTTAAAAGCGTATCAGGATGGGGGATGGGATGAGTAAGCCATACATTTCCTATAACGAATATGGAATGGCGATGATACGACATCCCGCTGTTCCTGTCATGTTTGGCGTCCCTGTTAAGCAGAACATTAATGCAAAGGGGGTTGTTGAGTATACGGGGATCGATGAAAGCAATATAGAAGAGCTTATGGGAGCCATGATGTCTGTTGCCGATGTAGAGGGGGACGAGTGGATCAGATTGAAAAAAGAAGTGGTTGGGTTAGTACTAGAACAATGGGAGAAGCAAAAACTCCCTTCATTGCAAACGATAGGAGGGAAACATGGCGAAACTTGTTCTTAATCAGTTGAAGTATGTAGATTTGGAACTTGACTCAGAATACTTAGTCATGTTTCGTCATGAGGACGGACAGCCCTATTTTGAATATGCTGTGTTCTATTACGAGAGCCAAAATAGTTTGCATATATGGTGTTTCCCTGACGTAGCTGATTCTGTTGAAGTTGGAGAAGAAGTTGCCGTTTTCCAATCTCCGGAAAATGGTATAATAGAAGACGGCGACTTTGAGACGTTGGATAAAGACAAGATCATAGAAGATGGTTTCGGTTCAGCTTGGTCGGCATGGTGTCCTGAATGTCATAAGAAAACAATGCATGTAGTTGGACCCGGCAAGGTTCAATGCGGGAATTGCGGATAGCGAAGCTTGAACCTACGAAGCGATTAGAAAACGAAGGCTCTCTTTTTGCGCCATCAAAAAGCCCTAAAACGCTTGTAGTAGGATATTTGACGGAGTACGGCGGTAAAACCTTTAGGGTTTTTGCCACTAGCCCAACAGAATTGTTGACGTTGCAGAATACTAAAAGCGGACAAATTCCTGCTTCTTTGGTGTTAACGTCGAAACAAGCCGTAGGGTTAGTCCCTTTGATGAGGGTGATAAAGACATGAATATTTACTCAGTAAGATGGTTTGACGAGGATGGTTACGGTCCAACAAGGACGCTGTACTACATAGTCCAAGCAGATAGCGAGCGTGACGCTTTGGAACTTGCGAAAGAAAACGCGATGGACAATGTACGTGGGAACGGAATTGAAGAACAAGAATTAGATAAGTACGAGAAGCTTGAGGTTAATGACATTACTGATCAGAAGATCCTAACAAGCGGATTAGTGAATATGGGAGGTTAATAATGTTAGGAGCGATTATAGGTGATGTTGCAGGGAGCCGTTACGAGTTCAACAACACTAAAGACAGAGATTTCAAGATGTTTGATACGATGAGTACGTTTACTGACGATACCGTTTTGACGGTAGCGACTGCGGAGGTACTTTTGAACGGAGGTAGTTTCCTCAAGAAGTATCAGACAAGTTACTTTAAGTACCCCAATCGCGGTTGGGGCGGAATGTTTAACACTATGGCTTCGGCTGGCAATTTACGTCCTTACAATAGTTTTGGTAATGGATCTGCCATGAGAGTTTCTCCTTGCGGATGGGCATTCGATACTTTGCAAGAGACATTGAATGCGGCAGAACAAACAGCATTGGTTACGCATAACCACCCTGAGGGAATCAAAGGGGCGCAAGCCATTGCGGGATCGATTTATTTGGCTCGCAATGATATGGATAAGAGTCATATCACCGATTTCGTTCGAGACTTGGGGTATGTTCTCCCTAAGTTAGAAAATTGTACCAATCAATTTGATGAGACCTGTCAGGGAACTATCCCCCTTTGTATGGCGCTGTTTAATGAAGCGGAAGATTTCGAGGATGCCATTCGTACCACTATAGCTCATGGCGGAGATTGTGATACAACAGGCTGCATCGTAGGCGGCATGTCTGAAGCATTCTACGGTTGTCCTCCGCAAGAGATGATTACTGAAGCGTTCATGAGGCTTCCGCAAGAAATGAGGCGCACCGTTACGAAATTTGTTAAACAGTTTTGTTATAATGATTTCGAAGAACCAATGGCTAGCTTGAATTGGGAAGGCAAAGTAATGGATGATTTCAGGTCGTTGTTTTCTAATTGATATGTTGCTATCTTTGACAGACAAAGACTTTGCTTCGCCTATACCGACGCATCGATGCAAATTTTGCGGAGCATATTGGAAGCTATGGTAAAAAGAAGCGGAATATTGGCAGTTGGTTTCAAGAGAATGCGAAGAATGTTGTGATAACGTTTGGATGGGCGATCAAGTTGAAATAGTCGAATACATGAAGATAATAAAAACCTAAGGAGATAATATCATGGGACGTAAGACACGAACGTACAGTAGAGTAGCAAATGCGCAAGAGATGATTGATACGCTTTGTGACCGGCACAAGAATACATTTTGGGCAGTTAAGCCTGAATCTATCGCGGTCATGGGTATTGACAATGTTGAGCGCTCAGAGAAAGCAATTGCAAAACAGCCTACTTGGTCTAGAATGCGAAGCGTCAAAGGCGTTGAGAAGGCTATCTTCCAAGAGAATGATATCTGTGAACGCTACATTGTCGAAGTCTATTGGTCAGATTGGAATGAATGGCATGATGCGCTTAAGGCAGCGATTTTGGCAAACCATTTGCTTGAGATTAAGCCTGACGTTGAAACCAAGAACAGCCCTGATTGCGTAGGCTTTAAGATCCTTTATAAGGCTCTTGGTGTTAATTGGGAAAGAAATGACGGCAAGGGTATCCCTAATCTTTTGACAGCAAACGAAGATGATGTTTTCGATTTGGAACTTCGTCCCGGTCTTGCTGAGCTTGAAGCATTGGATGAGGGCGATGGACCCGAAGATCCCGGTTCTCCTGACGTACAGCCTGACGCGAAGTCTGATACCAAGCCTGAAGAGGCGGAGGAAGAAGTCTCTCCCGACGACGAACCCTTTTAAACCTGATAGCGGTTAATGCAGGTTCTTTAGGGTGTTTTGCAGAAGCACCTATGCATGAGTTACCCTCTGATATTTCCGGAGGCTATGGCATGCAGGAGCTTCTGTATTAACATTGGCAGCTTTGTAGATGGGGACTTTTACGTAGATCAAGATCTTGTAATCTACGTTGAGCCGTCAGTATGGGAGGTTGCCATTTTGGGTGATTCTTATAGCTGCCATGTTCGAGGCGAAGTATACCATTTCGAAAGAAGTTATTCAGTTGTTTGGGAAGTAGAAGATGTTATTCCTGAGGAATTTGAGTTTTTTGTTGCAAAAGCCTACGAATATGATAAACTGAAATATCCAAAGCTACAAGTGATTACTGTATAATACGAGGAACGGAGATAGTCATGGGACGCAAAAAGAGTCAAAAACGAAAAAAGACATTCGTCATCCATAAGACATTCGTCATCCATAAGGAAGACGTTTATCGTGAGAGCTTTCAATCAATGGGAGCATCAACGGCTCTGTCTTCTCTAAGAAAAAGATAGAGTCGAATGACATTGGACGCAAGCAGTTCTATGAATACCAAACCACAGGACAGCACAGGTTCGAAAGGCACAGATTAGAAGGACATAGCTTAGAAGGGTCATCTGACTTGGATGACTATTTTTTTGTTCTAAAGCATGGGAAGCGAGTGGATATTAACCAAAAGTAAGGAAGAAAAATGAGAAGATTTATGGCAATTTTGATTGGCGGTTGCATGGCAGCTTTACTAGCAGGTTGCGGGACACCAAATCCTAGCGCTTATTCGTATATGCCCGGTCAACCATCTGCAAATATTCGGAATGCAGAATGGGAAGGTTTTGGTACTCCGTCAAGAACGCAAGAAGGTCCGAGAACAACTCGTAATTTGGTTGAGTTGGAAGACAATCCCCGAGTTCTTTGGGTTATTGCAGATACCTACGGCAACCCAAATGAAATGGACCCTGAATGGGTAACAACTCCATGGTTTTTTAATCCTGCACGTTTGCGATTTATCCAACCCGTAGGCTCTCCCGCTGATCTGCAACATTGGCACGGTTTCGGATGTTATAGTCGAGGATGGCCATTGCTTTACCGTATGCCGAATGTAGACGTTGTTCTATTCCGCATGATCGACGTTGCTGATGGCGAAGTAGCGTTGCTTGATTTCTTAGATGGGGAACTTGTCAAATACAAAGGTCGTATCATTGTTTCTAACTCTTGGGGCGTTCCAAGGCAATATAACCAATGGGATAGTGTTATCGCTACAATGTGGCAACCATGGGCTAATCGTATTGATCAAATGGCAGTTGACTATCCTGCATTCGCAGCAGTCTTTAGCGCAGGCAATAGCGGTCCTGATTTTAGCGGATTCCCGCAAAGTCTTATGACAAATGCCGTATTGGTGGGGGCTTCAGATAAGCTTGGTAAAATGGCATCGTTTAGCAGCCAAGATCATCGTATGTTTTGTGTCGCAGGAGGTCACAGGACTTATGTTGCTGACCCTGACAAAAAGGGCGGATATATGATCGTAAGCGGAACGAGTTTCAGTTGCCCAACCGTAGCAGCTATGATGGTCAAGTTACTTGCCGAAAATCCTACTTGGGGCAGAACAGAGACGGTTGCGTTTCTTGAAGATCAGATCGTTCCTTCTCCTGAATCGAATGGTTTCAATCCTGTTTGGGGACAGGGAGAGTTGGAACATTTCAACCAAACAGTTCCATCACAAACTTGGAGAGATTTAGGATACCCCAAGGGAGTAGGAGCTAGAATTCGAGGATGGTTTACGCCAATGCGTATTATCGAAATGCCACAACCAGTTCCACGAATTCGTTCTAATTAGTCCGATATTACGTTCAAAGTGTTTTAAACCTGATAAACAAAAAGAAGACGATGAATAAGACATTCCCAGTATTAGATGAGAATATAGCTATCTATATTGGTGATGCAATAAAGAACTGGGACGGCGGGGATCAGGATTGGTTCTATATTCATAATGGTTGGTGGTTCATAAAGAAAGGCACTATATGGGACGGCGCAACTATTGTATCTGATGGACCAGAAGACCCTAAAAAGCCGGGATATCCTATTACTTGGTTAGCTACCCTTATACATGATCTCGGATATATGTTTATGTTAGAAGACGATTTTCCTTATACTCGTAAGCAACTCGATAAAATCTTTTATGATTTCATGGAAAAGGTGAATTTTAAATATTCAAAGCTGTATTACAAGGGAGTGAGGATATTTGGCGGTGTATGGAATGCAATTATTGAATGTTACAGGAAAACATTTAATATGAAAAGACAAATGCCATCTCATCTAAGTGAGTACGAACGGACAGAAATATCTGTATACACATAAAACCTTTTTGGATGCATAATATGAAAATTTACGAAGAGATAACACCGAATCCCCACGCAACAAAATACATTCTCGATAAAATAGTTTTAGCATCCGGGAAAGTAACTTTTGATCGTGAAGCTGCGAGTGCTGTTCCGTTAGCTAAAGCTTTGTTTCGCATGGGCGCTATTCATACAGGTAATGTAACTCAGGTTCATTTTTTCGAGAATGTCATTACAATCACACAAGATGGGATGGGAAACCTAGGCCAAATTGTATCCGATACGATCAACGCACATATCAACGATCATGATCCACACTTTAACGAACAATCAGAACAAGAGCGTGATAATAAACGAGCAGAACTTTCACCGGATGTTCAGAAAATTGAATCTATTTTAGATGACAAAATTCGGCCTGCATTGCAGATGGATGGCGGTGATTTAGATGTATTACAGTATGATAAAGATACGCATCGCCTTTTAGTTGCATATCAAGGTGCATGCGGTGGTTGTCCAAGCGCATCAGGTGGTACTCTGATGGCGATTCAAGGTATCTTGCAAGACGAATTTGATTCGGAAATCATGGTTATCCCTGATCAATCACCCACCGATTATCTCTAAAACATAATGCATAGTTCATTAGACATTGTTAAGATCACCGATGCTGCTGCAAAGGAAATGTGCCGATTGATCAGTGAAGATAGCCGAGAACGTATCGGGCTACGCCTTGGGATTAAAGGGGGCGGTTGCTCAGGGCTTTCTTACGTGATCGATATGGATATTGTAAAAGAGAACGATATTGTGCAGCATGCTGAAGGATTCGATATCTTCATGGATCGTAAGAGTAGCCTATATCTTAAAGACGTTATACTCGACTTTAAAGGTGGACTTCAAGATCGCGGCTTTAAGTTTATTAATGACGCTGCGGCTAATACATGTGGTTGCGGGTCTTCGTTTTCTGTTTAACCGTCTCATATGATGTGAATGTCTTCACTGTTTTCTACCTATTTTTAATGTCTATTAGATCCTTAATCTACGAGGAAGATAAGCGCTTCTATAGGAATATAGCTGTCACCTAGTACTGCGGAAAGTACTAAGACAAACAGGAGACAAGCTATGCCTAAACGGAAGTCGAAACGTACTATATGCGACATACATGACGAAATTTTTGAAATTGCTCTAGACATTGAGGCAGCAATAGACGACCTGATACCCCTAAAGAGGGAAAGAAAAACCCTACAGAAGCAAATACGGCTTATTATGGCATGTTCTAAGGAAGCCAAGCATTCAGGGCAATGTATGGAAGATCGATTGACTCAATACAAGAGTGGAATAGAAAGCTTAGGGTTCAAGCGAAAAAAGCTTGCATCTTAAGTTTTTTTATCTTACAATACGGTTATAATAGAATAGACAGAGGAAACTCCGGACATTTCTGCTTAAGGAAGGAGAGATTGTAGTTCTCGCTTGACCGTCCCGATAATAAGAGCAAAGGTCATAAATATTGCCGCTACAATCTCATTTGCACTTCCGAGGATGCAAGCCAAACAGATCGGAGACGGTGAGCGGGTCGATGATGATCGGGTAGGTGCAGCAGGAGATAAAAACCTGCCTTCAAAATATTGAAGAGTTAAATGACGAGTTGAAAAAACAAAATCCGGGTTACGAAGAGAACTTGTCGCTGTCTATTCTCTTTTTTGAAACATGAAATTCATTGACCATAGAACATCGACTGCACTAATAGGATTAGGGTGGAGTATCGGAATCTTATCGCCTGCCTTGTTTGGCGGTATCGCAGTCTTCTTCATTTGGTACTTTGGAATGGCTGTCATATGGTCAGTCTGTAGATTTATCGATTGCAAAGCTTGGAAGCTAAAATGGCATGTAATCTTGTTTGGTTTGTTCGCCAACTTCTTCCTTTGGTTTCTATGTATGTTAGAAGCCTATATGATCGTTCGAAACAATAGACTTAATAACCAAGAAAGCAAACAATGGCATCCTAAATGCTTTTGAAGATGCAGAACCAAATGTTGTTTTGGGACCGAATGGCAGCACGGAATATCCTAGTCCCGACAACGTTCCTGCTATCGCCCTTTTTGCCTACAGGAAGGCATTGGAGATGCCGAATATAAACGAAGTATTCACTGGGATAACGACGACTGCATTCAAACGAAAATTGCCTGATGGGTTTATCAACAAAGCAGTTCTTCTAGATTACGCAAGAACTAGAAAAAGTGTTGAAATACGTTAGGGAGCCAAATAAAGAGAGTTATTAAAGCTTGAAATATGTTAAAAACATCGTAGAATGATTGTAGTAAATAATGCCACAGATGAGAAAAGAATTAGTTGGAGTCAGCAAGTTCCTGTCAATGGTGCTAAGGCATAAACCGTATTCAATCGGCATTACGCTTGATGATGAGGGATGGGTAGACGTACAGAAGCTTATCGATAACGCTTCCATCTATCAAAAAGACAAGAAGCTTGAACCTTTGACCAAGGATCTACTTGACGAAATAGTTGACACTAATGAAAAACGACGATTCGAGTATAGCGATGATGGATGGAAAATCCGGGCACGGCAAGGGCACTCGGTTGACGTTGAATTAGGCTATGAGTCTAAGCAACCCCCAAAACACCTTTTCCATGGAACGGCAAAAAGATTTGCCCCTGCTATTCGAGCGAATGGGTTGGATAAGCGTAAGCGTCATCATGTTCATCTTTCCGAGGAACACGATACTGCCGTTAAAGTCGGTCAACGTCATGGAAAACCCTTTGTACTTCGAATTGATTGTGCAGCCATGTCAAAAGATGGGTATGATTTTTTTGAAACTGAAAACAATGTATGGCTAGTAGATGATGTCCCCGCGAAGTACATTGATTTTGATTATCATTATTCAATCGCGGGAGAAAAGTGAAAACAGAACCAGAGCATCATACGTATGGCAGTAGCAAAGCTGCCGAGGTTCTCGCCAAATTACTCTTGTCCAATACTGATGATGTTCGTTCGGCAGGTAGACATTGGGGAGACTATACACATACCATGGCTGAGCTTTGCAAGGCTGAAGGAACGAATACTGCTGTTCGATTACACCTTTCGGATCTATTTCATCATGATATGATGCATACGTTAGATGCATGTAACCTCGATATAGACGTTCGTACATATCTTAAGAACGTCATGGCGGCAAAATGGAAACAGACGAAGAAAAAACTATCCTCTACGCAGAAAAGCTAAGTAATAAGATACTGCTTAATGCTTTCCAAACATTGACAGAATCTTTGGTCGAAATGGAAAAAGAAAGCGTGAAGCCCGAGGTTATGATGGACAAGTGCGTATGGCCAATTCTCCATGAAGCGGGAAGGCGCGTTGAAACCATCGCAGAAGGCGATACGGACGTTCCTGTAGGCGGATTCGAATTCGTTGTAGGATAAAATCGACTTATTCAAGAAGAAATAGCTTGATCATTTACCTTTTTATGGTATAATGATTAAGACAATTGTAGAAATACATTTTTCAATTGGGGGCGTCACGGCAATCGATTGACGGATGAATAGATACGGTTGCATGCAGAGGATCATGGTTGGCCTCTTTAAATATCCATGAAAAACAACAATAAATGGCGAAACTCTCGCACTCGCAGCCTAAGTTTAGGCGGCTGGGAAAAGGATAAGATTGTCTTAGTAGTCCTTAGTACCATCACTTACAAGGCGGCAATGGGGAAAGTCTTTTAAAGAACCCTGACAAGTACGGAAAGACGTTCTGCAACTCAGGAGAAGAACTGAGAAGGAAATGTCTGCTCATCCTTAAATGGTAGGCTAAGCATGTAACGATACTGTGTTAATTCCCGTACAACACGCGGGTTCGACTCCCGCCGCTTCCAAGTCGGTTAAGTTAGCCTACTTCCACGTAGTACCGGCTGGGCAACGCTCATTGAGCGGCTAAGAGGTTAACGGTAAGACCTGATTTTAAAGAAGGTCTTTTCAACTCCACCTAAGAATAAATTAGGTAAGGAGTTGAAAATGAGTAAATCAAAAGTAGTATGCGACAACCCAGAATGTTGTAAAGAATTTTGGAAAGAAAACAAAGAACTAAACCGCAGTCGTAAACTTGGGAGAAAACAGTATTGCTGTCAGTCATGTTATGGAATAGCAGAGGGCAAGAACAATCTTGACAATATTTCTCCTCAAAAGCGCAAAGAGCTACAGAAGAACGTAGCAAGGTATTGTCGTAATCGTAGAGATGAATATACGCCTTTTAGATTTTTTTTCAAGGTTATTAACAATAACAATCGATCTAAGAAAAAAGGTGACATCGATTTAACTTATCTCAAGGAACTTTGGGAAGAGCAAAAGGGCGTTTGTCCGCTTACAGGATGGAAGTTGGTTCTCCCCGACAGCGTAGAAGGATGGAAGACGTACCGCAATGGCAAACGAGCTAGCTTAGATCGAATTGACAATAAGAAAGGCTATGTTGAAGGTAACGTTCGATTCATTTCATTTATGGCAAACATTGCAAGATGTGACATGAGCGATAAAGAGTTAATTAAGTTTTGTAAAGCAGTAACACTGAATAGAAAGTAAAAAGGGTTACACAAAAGATAACGTCCGATTTATTTCGATCATGGCAAATTATGCTAGAAACAACATGGATGACGAAGAGCTTTTTAAGTTTTGTCAAGCGGTAGTAAATAATGGAAGGTAACATGACAGTAAGATCAAGATCATTAACGTCTATATCTAAAGTTCTAAATTATTTAGACGTTTTGCATAATCGTAAAAGGGCTGAACGTACTCGGTTTTATATCTTTTTGAAAGAAAAAGGATATAGTACAGTATCTCATAATGGAATCGACAATGTTCCAAGTTCTAAAGCTGTTGAAGAAGGTTATGCTTTCTTTCCTGAAGAGATGGGTATATCTAATCAATGGCTTGAATGGAGAACATGTTTTCTGCTAAATAAATTGGGGATTAAAAAAGATTGCACCCAAGATGGATGGCATAACGAAGAATTGTGTCGAGACAACTTTCTTACCATAAAACAAATCGATACTTTCAAGGGAACGAATGTTACCGATATGTGGTATGATATCTCTAAAGCATTGCAAAATGTCATCAGGGCTTATTCTGTAGATAAAATAACTCCTTCACCCATTGCTTTGCAAGAAAATTATTGTAGGGTCGGAACTGCTCATGGAGTTTGGTCAGTTGATGGTATTGAGGCATTGGTAGAAGAATTTGCGGAGATAGATACAGATGATCATGTTAGAGCATATAAGCAAAAAAAAGAAAATGAGAAGTCTCAACTAGAAGTCGTTTAAAATGATAATTTAGAATAAACCAGTTCGACTCCCGCCTCCACCAGTTTATGAAGATGAAATGCCCACAATGGCTAGTCAAAAGAATGGAAGCATTGCGTAAGCAGCCCCCCACCTACAAAGGAGCAGGTTTCGCAGCAAATGGAAGCATCCATCCGTATTAGAAAGAAACTCAATTATGAATAATCCTCCAACATTGGAAGATGTACAATCTACCTATTCTGAAGTCTTTGATCGATCTTGCGTAGAGCCTCAATATATCCTTGATGGTTATGTTCGTTTCCGAGATACTTGGGACAAGATTGATACGTCTGATTTCAAGTATATCAGCCCTTGCGATACCTTGGAGGATTATGTGAAAAGCATGAAGACTCAAGAAGGGGAAAAGGAACACCAACGCGAATATCAGCAAAAGCTTTCCCAACTAAAGGGCAACGAACGTTTCTTGTTCATGGAGGGTTTCACAGAAGATTGGAACAAGACCTTACAAGATGCCATCGAAAATACCCCTGAAGGTAAAGAAGTCTTTGAAAGTGTATTGCAAGTGTTTTCCCGCCATGATTCTCAGGATAAAGAACAGCAAGTTTTAGAATTTGCCTGCAAACATCTTGATGAATGCAAAGAAGAGTTCCTTCCTAATTTCCTATATAGCAAAGCGGGAAAAGATCTTATGGGATGGTTCCAAGGGATTACCCTCGATGGTGGTCGATCTTTGCGTACTATCCACATTTGCGTTAAAGTATTCCGTGAATATTGCAAAGAGCAATGGAAGTTCGCATACGCGACGAGGAAGCCCGAATGAGACGAGTCATTATTTTGGAGGCAGAAGATGCGTTATCAGTAGGGAACGGTAATCCCAACGATGGAAGCTTGCAACTATATACGCGCAGGATGGGCGCGATTGCTGAAGCTGATATCGTTATATCAGCGCTTGAAGGTAATCGTTTTGCTGTCGTTAAGCATCGTCATATGGAAATAGGATCTACTATTGACGCAGATGAATTAACGGGCGTTCTTTTCGCAATTGACGGGGAACCTCTAGACTCCAATCGATATTCCAATCCTCAAGGTTTTGCAAACGAAGCATAAGCACAGGCATAAGGGACTAGCCATCATTTCATTATTATTGAAACACATACGTTTGTATCAATAAACCTGAAACAAAGAGAGAAATGTTAAGACCAAGGATGTACTATGCCCACTGTATGGCGTTTTATGATACGCCGCAGGAGAAAAAGGACATGAAAACCCTAATTAGGAGGCATAAAGGATGAGTAAATACGTTCAATCGGTGATTGATCTTTCTGAAAAAATCACATCAAAATCGACTTATGTATGGCTAAACACATCAGCTATAGGCAGGGTGGCGAAAACGATCCCTCCTCCGCTTGAAGAAAGCTTTTGGGGCGTACCTTCTCATATCGTAAACCTTGAAGAAGATGAAAATACTACTCGCAAGCTTACTATTCTTTATAAACTGTTAGCTTCTTCTGTCAACTATTGTTATTGGTATGGGAAAGCCGATATACGTCCAAACAATAGTGGTTCAACTCTGATGTATGAAATGCTATCCAGAGCATTCTCAGAAACTTCACAATATGAGGGCGCTTACTATCGAAATGCAAAGAAGTTACAAGCAAATTTGCTTCAATGCAGGATGCCAATGCTCCGAGAACGTTTTGATCATATTCAAGAGTTCATTGATGCAGATGGGGGTGATCTGTCGAAACTCATAGAAAGCATAGCCAATGAAGAACCGATAGATGATGTATTGTCGTCCATGTTCATCTTATTGCCGGGCTTTGCAGAGGATTTGTTTTTGAAGCGAGTGTTTTTATTCTTTATGCAAATCAATCGCAGATTGGGACTCTATGAAGATGCTATGTCTATCATCCCTGTTCCAGCAGATTATCAGGTTCCAAAGATTCTAGAACATAAAAATTGCATCTTATATTCGGGCGAACTTATAAACGATATCCATTTTGGGATACACATTCCTAGAATGTCGATGAAGGAAATTGAGATCAGAGCAGCTACGATACTAGGATGTAACGCTCTTTCAATCGCAAGCGGCTATACTCAGGAGCGCATTGACGATTTCCTATGGATGAAGCGTAAAGAGTCTACGAAGCCCTTTCATTTAACGGTAACTACAGACTACTAAACGCTTGATTCTTTGTTGAGATTTACTATACTGACTATGTATGCAAACCTAATCATTAATCATTGAACACAGTTTGGAAATTTATTCATGATAAGTCCTTGCTTTCTAAAAGATTTGGGTTATAATAGAACAACTTAGTACCGTTATGCAAAGGAGTTATATATGGCAAAACAAATAAGAATCATTTACGAAGATTTTGTGTCTAAGAAGACATCTTCAAACCGTGGAGCAAAAAACGAGTTTATACCTGAGATCAAAGACGCTCTTGTTCCATTTAGCGATCAAAATAGCGTTTGGCAAAGTGTAAGCACATATGAAGAGAATTTTGATGCGTTTGTTCAGGATGCTTTCGAATGCGGATTCATATATGTGACTCCCGAGGTAGCAATCTCTATACTCCAAATTAAAAAGTTTGAGATGTATAACCCTGAAAATACTAAGCCAAAAAAGAAGCAAACTTCGAGACGGCGACAGGGGAAACCGAAGTCCAAACCTCAAAGCGAACGAACCGACCACGATTTGGTCGCTGACAAGGTATAAAATTCCAAAGGTTGTCAATTTAGAAGACGAGAAGCGTAAACGACAATTCCCGTCATGAAGTCGATAACTATTTCTGGTGGAGAATGAAAGACGCAACTCGCAACTCGATTAACATGTTGGCGCAGTCCAAGTTCAGACGCAGAGAACTGCAAGGGGTTTCTTGTAACAACAAGCAGGAAATGCTTTTTCAGCAATTTGGCATCAATTGGAATGACATTGATCAAGGTCAGAAGTCCGGATTTATGTGTCTTCGGGAGGAAATCGAAATAGAAGTCCCTGAAGGACCGTATAAAGGGGATAAAGTCAAGCGTAACGCATGGCAAGTAAAGCCTTCCCCTGCTAACCTGACATATCTGCGAGACATTCTTTCCACTGTTTTAGAGAAAGAGTAAGTGCCTCTCAGCTTGTTGCCATATGTATTGTATAATATGAAAAACAAGACGGAGGAAAAACGATGTTAGTAGGAATATGCGGAAAGGCAGGCGCTGGTAAAGACACCATTGCGGATTACTTGGTAAAAGAGCACGGCTTTAAGAAGATCGCTTTGGCTGACCCAATCAAGAGAGTCGTACAAGACGTATTCGTTCTTGACGATCATACCGTTTATGATCGAGTTGCGAGAGAACAACCTTTGGAACAATGGGACGGATGGAGCGTAAGAAGGTTGCTACAGATTATCGGTACAGAATTGTTCAGGAAGAACATTGACGAAGCTATTTGGGTTAAGTCTCTTTTGTATCGAGTTCAATCCGATCCAACAAGTAACTATGTCGTGTCAGACGTTAGATTCCCGAATGAGTTGCAATACCTTTCGGACAATAGCGATCAATTCTTTAGCATCAGGGTATTCCGCGACGGATGCGATGGCGTTGTAGGAACCAAGGGTCATGAGAGTGAAGCCTACGATTTAGATGCGAAATATGTTTTGGACAACAACTCTACTTTCGAAAGCCTTTACGAACAGATAAAAGAGATTACGAGTCAAGAGGGCATTGTATGCGAAGAAGTAGCCTGAAGGAGATACACTAAAATGGAACCACTTAATATTCCTTTCATCCAAGACCGAATTAAATCCGCTCATGGTAACTTTATCGACTCTGTAGGTGAGATACCTGTCAAAATTACTGCTGATCATCAGTTGGTAGTCAAGCGTATGTCAACCCGTATCGAAACCATTCTCCAATGTTTTAAAGATGCTAGTGTCATTGACAACATTACGCAAGGTCCGGAGAATGGAGATGGTGATCGGTCTTGTTTTGTATTCAAATTAACAAAGCAAGGATTTGATAAGGCGGTTTACATTTGGACAGATGGGAACAATATCAATATAAAAACTGCCCATTTCCCATTTCGGTCTGGGTTGAATTTTGATGATGACATTACTATCAGGGATGTTGACTTTGAGTCCTATAATTGGGTAGAATTTGCAGACAAGCTTCTTCATTTTGTCCATCAAGTAATCTACGCAAAAACGGAATCCTTAGAAACAAAGATCTTTGATCAAGTCAAGAAATAGCATGAGCGGCGAAAAATTCGTACATCTTCATAAATTTTTAAAGGTATTTACTGTCGTGAATGAAGACAATTTCTCAAAGAGTTCTTGGTATAATGGCATGAAACATACAAAGAGGTAATCCATGACAGATGGTACTACAGGTGCATCATTTTGCCATTTGCACAACCACAGTCACTTTAGCGTCTTAGATGGCTTCTCGTCTCCTCAAGAAATGGTTGAGGCGGCTGTAGCTAATGGATCTAAGGCTCTTGCCATAACTGATCACGGATCTTGCGGTGGATGGTATGATTTCCAAAAGGCTTGCAAGAAGTCAGGCATTAAACCCATTCTAGGTAATGAGATCTATGTTTGCAATGATCATAAGGAGAGGGATTCCAAGGAGCCACGATATCATCTAATCCTTCTCGCTAAGAATCAGACAGGCATTCGTAACCTTATGAAGCTTTCTACGATTGCTGAGATAGAAGGTAAGTACCGCAAGCCTCGTATTGATTTTGAACTACTCAAAAAGTACCATGAAGGCATTATCTGCTTGAGTGCATGTTGTATCGGAGAACTTTGTACGAGGATTTGGCAGGACGACGAAAATGGAGCACTTAATTTTGCCAAGAAGTACAAAGATTTGTTTGGCGATGATTTCTACATTGAAATCATGATGCATAAATACAATGACGCTGCCAAGGACCAAGAGTTGAGAGAGCGCAAGCTTGCTAAGAAACTTTATCAACTTGCTAAGAAACTTGAAATCAAAGCTGTATGCAGTAACGATGCTCATTATGCTCACCGCTCTGATGCCGTATATCATGACGTTATGTTATCGATGCAAACTCATGACCATATCAAGAACCCTGAACGTTTCACATTCAATGGACAAGAGTTCTACCTAAAGCCTTATGAAGAGATGCAGGCTCTCTATAAAGGCGCTCCTGAATTGCTTTCTAATACAGTTGAAGTTGCCGAAAAGGTCGAAGACGATGCAATCCTCATCCCATCGAAAGACCTTTTGCCTCATTTCAACGTACCTCAAGGCGTAAAGAGCGAAAATCACTACCTTAAGTCTCTTGTCAAGGACGGTATGGAATCCAGAGGGTTCCTCAACAAACCAGAGTATCGAGAGAGAATCCGCATGGAAATGGATCTGATTATTAATTGCGGATTTGTACGATACTTCCTTACGCTTTGGGATATCATCAATTTTGCCAACCAACAAGCCATTCGTGTTGGCATTGGTCGTGGCTCAGGAGCGGGAAGTCTTTGTCTTTATGTTTTAGGGATAACTAAACTTGACCCTATCGAGCACGGATTGCTATTTGAGAGGTTCATCAATCCCGAGCGAGTAAGCCCTCCCGATGTTGACATTGACTTCGATTATTATCGTCGAGACGAGATTTTTGATTACATCACTAGGAAATACGGAGCCGACTATTGTTGCAAGATTGGCACGTACAATACATTCAAAGCCAAAGCAGCTATCAGATACGCAGCAAAGGCATTGGACATCGGGAAAGATTGGGAATCTTATCAAGCAGCAAAGAAGCGCCACCCAAATACTAAGATTGAGATGACTAGAAAGAGTTTGGACCTTGCTGATTTCATTGCAAAGCAAATCCCCGAAGGTCCGGGCGTTACGATTGAGTCTGCTTTGAAGGAGGAGGACGCATTTCGTCATGCGATGCTGAAGTACCCTGAATTATTGGATACAACGCAGCATGTTGTTAACACCGTATCATCGGCTGGCGTTCATCCTGCGGGGATCATCATCTGTAAAGACCCTATTGTAGAACATATCCCTCTCCGAGATTCTAAAGGAGCTATCTGCTCTCAGTTTACCATGGAAGAAGTTGAAGAACTAGGGTTGCTGAAGTTTGATATGTTAGCGCTTAAGACGTTGACAGTCGTAGATGATACTGTTCGTATGGTCAAAGCACGTTATGGAACAGAGATTGAGGTTGACGATCTTAAGCCGAACGATCCCAAGGTTTTTGCATTATTCAATGGCGGATACAGGAACAAAGATAACAGGGGAATTTTCCAGTTTGAAGCGCACGGAATTTCAAAGTTGCTCAAAGATATTCGCGTTGATAGCTTTAACGATTTAGTGGTTTGTAATGCTTTATATCGTCCGGGTCCGTTGGGCGCAGGCGTTCATCAGCTTTACAGCGATTACAAACACGGCAAAAAGAAGATTGAATACTTACACCCTAAGATGGGCGAAGTCCTAGACGAAACATATGGCATCATGGTTTTCCAAGAGAACATCATGAAGGTTGTGCAAGTGTTGGCAGGATTTACCTTGGGACAGGCTGACTGGTTGAGAAAGGTCGTAGGGAAGAAAAAGCCTGAATTGATCAAGAAGGAAAATCTTGATACTCTTTTTATTGACGGATGTAAAGAGCATTCGGATATTGACGAAAAGACTGCGAAGGCAATATTTGAGCAGATTGAATACTTCGGCGGATATGGGTTCAATAAATGCCTTGCCGGCGATACCAAAGTCAAAAACAAGATTGACGGCAAAATTTATAACCTTCAAGAATTAGCCGATGGTTCATATGGGGTAGATCAAGAAACACCAATTATTCTTGATAGTATGGTTGATAGTAAAACTGTAGAAGATGAACTTGTTGAGGTGTTCGAAACCGGAGAAAAAGAAGTTTTCGAGATTGAACTTGATAACGGAATGATCGTCAAAGCTACAATGGATCATAAGTTTATGTGTTCTGATGGGAAGATGCATACCGTTCAAGACATAGTGGATGGAGATATGGAAATTATTTGTTGTGGAGAAAAGCAGGATAAGCTCAATCTACCCTCGAAATAGTATACGTAGCTAAACATATACTATTAAAGGGGAGATAATGAGAAAAGCACATAACAAAATAGAACCGAATAAAGAAATTGAACGGAAGATAAGAAACTTATTTACTAAACAAGTCGAATTCACGGAAATAACTAAACAAACCGGAATTAAAGAATTTGTATTAAGAAGGATTATAAGAGAACACAAATGGACAGAATTGAGAGAACGATACTGGCAGAAACTTTGTTGGCATTCATATGTTCATTCAACACCGCTCTGTAAACTGTGTGAAGAGAGAAACATAAAGTATTATTCCGTTTGTAGAATAAGAAAGAAATACAATATCCTTAAAGCACAAAGATTTGCATGGAATGACAAACGCACAGAAGATATTGAAAAAGAAATTGTTAAACTTTATGAAAGTGGTTTAACAGCAAGTAGAATCAT
>Ga0114996_10002462_pt1 | contig 24032 bp, 17 predicted proteins | sample ArcticOcean_MG_C_4_FD_87039 | JGI IMG/M metagenome (GOLD analysis project Ga0114996, IMG submission 87039) | Marine microbial communities from western Arctic Ocean - ArcticOcean_MG_CB4_134 | ecosystem: Environmental > Aquatic > Marine > Oceanic | place: Arctic Ocean: Canada Basin | collected... | reverse complement strand
TCCGCCTGCTCTCTGGACGCGCAAGCCAGGCGTAGAATCCGCTCTTCGATACTTCCAGCACCTTCGCCATCCTTTCCACCGGGAACTCTGAGCGATGGTCCTTCATGAATCGGAACCGGGCTTCGGTGTCTTCGAGAAGATGGCGACTGCTTTTTTTAGGATGTCCCGTTCTTGGCGTGCAATCTCCAGCTCGCCCCGCAGCCGGCGGTTCTCCTCCTCCAGAGGCTTCTGGTGCCCGGTTCCAGGGAACGCATCCTCAGAATCTAACTCCAGGTCCTTGCGCCACGTCCGAATCGCTCCCTGGTACAAACCCAGGTCCCGCTCGACCTGCCGATCTGTCACGCCGCCAGCGTCAGCCATACGGACCGCTTCACGCTTGAAATCGGCATCACACGTCTTCTTCGGCTTCCCTTTCATAGACACACCTCCTGTCAGAAGATACTTGTCCATTCGGTGTGTCCACAATTTCAATACGTCTCAGATATACGCCTTGTTGTTGCCCCAATCGCCCACAATGACTGCATCGCCACTCACGGCAACGCTTTTTCCGAAATGTCCTCCTTTACGGAAAACATTACGCAATTCCCAGTCCTGCTCCTTTTCCAAAATATAAACTTCACCCGCCCCCGCTACCACAGCAGTACGCCCACTGATTGCGACCTCCCCGCCAATTCCTTGAGTCGGGGGATCAATCGGTAACGCCTCGTAAGCCCCAAGCGGTATGCCAGCGGTACTCTGAAGCTGAGCGCCCACTTCCCCTGCCGCCCCAAACAGTAGAATCCCGGCGATGATTTTAGTAAGAATCCTCAAAATGTCCCCCCTCTTGGCTTGCTTCATCGACGCAACCACATGGAGAATCCGGGTATGGATAATACTAACCGCTCTGAGACCATTTTGATTGCTCGTGGATTTCTGTCCACGGGCTGTGTGGCTCCGCCTCATTTCATGAGATACCTTGCCGGTAATCCCGCGGTTTGATCGCTCCACAGATCACTTAGAGCCTTCCCCTCTGTGAACCACTCAGAGTACTTAAGAACGGAAGGCTCTCATTGAACCACTTGGACAGTCTAAGGCTCACCGTCTGGGACTGCAAATCTCGCGTTGCGCGGGGATTGCACTGCTCGATCATCTGGATGCGGCGAGCTTTGTGACGGAATTCTGGCTTCGCTGAATGTGGAGACCGGTCAGGTCGCTCTGGCGAATGGCGGTCATCCCTATCCGATTGTGCTGACGAGGGAAGGTGAGTTGCGGGAGATTGAAATGCCATCACTGCCACTCGGAATGGCCCTGCCCTTTGGTGTGACCCACAACGTAGCCGAACTGGGAGTGGAAATGGCCACGGGGATACCCTTAATTTTCTACAGCGATGGAATCACAGATATACAGGATGAGGACGGGGAGTTCTACGGAGATGAGCGGTTCTTGCTATCGTGAAGGGATTTGCAGGAGCACCCTCCTCTACGCCCGAACCTGAGCTCGATTCCTTGCCAGGCTACGCGAGAACGCCTTTCTTCCTATCCGCACGCGGGCCGCACACACACTCCTGTGGAGAGTTACGAATGAGTAGTACCGTTAACAGAAGGCTGCCGGTTTCACGCACGCTGTCCTTGATACTGGTGAGCTCACTGCTTGTGATCGCAAGTGGCCCTGGCGGGACGGGAGCCGGCCAGCCGCAGGATGGTGCCCCAAGGCCTCTTACACCCATGCAGGCCTATCGGGCGGGAGAGCACCCGGTGTCCAGAGAGCATCCCCGGTTGCTGGGTTCGCTGGAGCGTCTGAAGGCGCTGAAAGAGCAAAGGCCGGAGCCCTATGCCCGTATGGCCGCTGTGGCCCGCAAGTCGGGCGACTCCGATAGTCATCATAGCCTAGTGTCCATGGCACTGGTAAGCGCGATTGAAGATGATGGACTATTGGGTCGAAAGACAATTGATCTCACCATGAAGATCGTGGAATCAGACATCCGTCGTGGTCACGTTACTTTTGGGGCAGACCTGGCTAAGACAGCAGTTGTCTATGACCTATGCTGGCCCTGGTGGACCGACGAGGAGAAGAACAAATACTTCCAGTACTTTGGTGCCACGGTGGATGCCAACGTACGCAGCGAGTCCAGTGTTATGCACAACGCCTGGTATAGCTATAAGCACTGGGGATATGGCCTGGCCAGCTACGCAACCATGTACGAGTACGAGCGCGCACCAGAGATTCTGGCCACCACCATGAGAGACTACGAGACTCGTGCCGCGCCGGCGCTGGAACTGGCCGGAGGCGGGGGCGGCTGGGCTGAAGGCTTCTATACCAACTACTGGCAATACAAGTGGGTGTTCTTTTGCGAGGCGGCCAGGTTCTGCCAGGGGCTTGACCTCTACGCGCTTGCGCCCAGCTTCTTTCGCAACAGGGCCATGGCCAGCATGTTCGAGATGTACCCCGGCTTGCGGGAGTATGACTCTAGAAGAGCCATCCCAATAGGAGACGGCCCAGGACCTCTTTTCCACCCGTCGAGGGACGAGGCACTCAGCATTCGCCGTATCCTGGCCAGCCACTTTCGCGAGGACCCCACCCACCAGGCGGTGCACGATTTTAACGAGGTTACCCCAAAGGTGGGAGCGGAGTCTGGCGCCTATAAAGATTTCCTCTGGCGCGATACGACGGTTACTGCCACCGATTACAAGAAGTTCAAGCTATCCCATTTTAGCCCTGGCGCGGGTTTCGTCTATGCGCGCAGCAGCTGGGAAGAGGACGCCACCTACTTGTTCTTTAAGGCGGGCGATCGCTATACCGCCCACCAGCACCTGGATCACGGCCACTTTGATATCTACAAGTATGAGGAACTGGCCACCGAAGGCGGGCACTATGATGGGTTCGGCACCCGCCACGACGTCAACTACCACCTGCGAACCATCGCACATAGCACCGTCACTGTGACGGACCCGGCAGAGACCTGGAGCAACATCCGGGCTTACAAAGGGCCTCATGGAAATGACGGCGGCCAACAACACGACTGGCCCCACCACAACGGCATCTCCTCCGATGCGGAAGAATTCCACAGGTACGAAGAGCTTAACGATATTGCGGACATCACGGCTTTCGAGGATAAGGGCGGCTACCTGTACCTGGCCGCAGACTGTTCCCGCGCCTATGCGAAGACCAAACTGGAGCACTTTACTCGCCAGATGGTGTTTGTGCGACCAGGTGTCTTTGTAATCTTCGACCGTGTAAGATCCACCGACCCTTCTTTTTCCAAGACCTGGAGACTGCAGGCCGCCAGCGTGCCGAAAAGACTTGGAGACGGCAGGCTCGCTCTGGTGCACGGCAAGGGCAAACTGACCGTGCAGACACTGCTGCCCGCCGGGGCCGAAGCTGAACTAGTCTACGGTGATGAATTGTACTCTTACGGGGGTGAAACGTATTTGCCTGAACGTGACCGGGGGGGTAGCGCGGCATGTCGCATAGAGGTATCGCCATTGCAGGCGGCAACGCAGGACTATTTTCTCCACGTACTAACGGCCAGCCGTGCAGACGCCGAGGTTGCCGCCACTGCAACCATGCAGGAAGATGAGGACAGCGTGACGGTTCATGTGGCGGGGATATCGCTGAGCTTCAGCAAGGCGATGGTGGGAGGCAGTATAGATGAGGGCGGCGGTGCGGTACCTTTGACGAGTACAGTTCTTGATCAGTAATGGCGTATTCAGATCCTGCCTCCGATAGCGTTACGAGGAGGTCGGGTCTGCCGCGGTGGATGTCGAGGATGACGGACGCGTCGTCTCTGGAGCGGAAGGATGCAGCAGGTCCTTCGCTTCCTTCTTCAAGAACTCGAGACTGGGGTTGGCCGGAAGTTGACGGGTGGCTTCTGATGCGGACATACGAATACCCTCTCTCTAGTGCGCCTGATGTCCGCGAAACAGGCAGAAAGAAGGCAATCTGAGGCATTACAGAAGCGGCGGGTTCCCGACCCTCCCCGCAGACGAGAGGCTCCCGGTAGAATCGCTAGGCTAAGGTCCAGATTAGCTGGACGTCAAGAGGCGAAATAGAAGAAGGGCGCTGCGGAGAACCGCAGCGCCCTTCTTCCTGGCACCCGTGGACAACCGGGATTTTTTCTATCTGATGATCAAGCAGGACCGATCATAAGGCAAGGCCGATGAACAGGCAAGCTTGTTTATTAAAAAATGAAGATAACCTTACAGAAATAGGGTCAATTGAGGCTTGATGTCGCCGTCTCAGCTCTTCCGGTTGATGACCGTGGCTGCGTAGCGGTCTTCTGTTTCCATGGTGGATTGCACCTTGCCGTTCTCGACAACCAGCCGGGGAATGGTTCCCCTACCGCCATCCCGGGATGGGCCGCGCATGAGCGTGAGCTGCTGCTCGGTCATTCCCTCCAGGATGTCGCTGCCCCAGCGGTCCTCGGGGTCCTCGACCGCACTGGACCAGACAGCGTAGTGGGGCCAGTACTTGACGAGGACGGCGCGCCGACCGAAGTCGTTCTTCCACGCTTTGGAGCCGTGGGTTCCGCCTCCATCCATAAAGAAGAGGACGTCGCCGGGGTTGATGTCGGGCTGAACGACACGGCCAAGCTCGTTGTCGCAGGTGCGCACTCCCTGGGGCATCCGGTATTGGGTCTTGTGACTCCCGGGAACACACGCAAATCCGCCGCCGCCGGCCGGGGCTCCGTGGAGATGCCAGGTGACGGTGATGTCGGCGCCGTAGGACCGGCCGTTCTTGAAGAAGTAGTTGCGCCAGGGTGTCATCGGCTCATTGCCGTCGTGAAGCGACTGGCCACCCGACCCTTTGACCTGCGCAAAGAGGGTTCCACCGCCTCCGGTGCGGAAGCCGCTTCCGCACATCCAGAGGAGACGGGACATGACAGCAGGGTGAGCGTGCATCTGGCGGAAGGGGTTGCAGTAGGGTTCGGGGAGATTCACCAGGTTTCCCAGCGTGGGGCGCCCCGTTCCCGCCTGCGTCTTGGATCCACCGTCGAGCTCTCCGCCGACTTTAATTTCTTCGGAGAATTTGTCGATGGCTTCGTTGGCAAGCTCCAGCTGCTCCTTCGTCATGACATTGCGGACGATGAGGTAGCTGTTCAGATCCCAGAGGAAGAATTCCTTGTGGTCGATGTCTGGATTTTGCCCCGCATAAAAGCTGTGATGGATCGGCTTACGGTCTTTTTCCACCCAGACCTTCTTGCCATCCGTGTTGATCACAGGGGGCGGGACGGTGTCCCGCCGGCCGGGACTATACAATTCGGCCTTTACGGCGTCCGACTCGTCTGCCGCCCACTCAGGCCAGTAGTCCTGCTGAGCCCCCTGTCCCGGTCCCGGGCGCCGAATGGTGGCCCGGTTAGCGTACTCATATCGTAGCAGGCGCTGTGGCCCCTTGCCCTTCCAGGGCTTGAACCCGTGGATGGTCGTCTTGCACAAGAGGAGCATATCGCCCGCCTTCAGGATGGGCTGCTTGACGGCCTCCATTTCGTCCTTGAGGGTGAGCAGGTCGTCGGGGGCGGGGACGTTGGATTTGTGGGAGGCCGGGACCAGAACGAGACCGCCGTCGCCGTCGTCCGCATCAGCAAGCGCAAAGATCACGCTGAGGGCCTGTACCTTCCGGACGTCCTGCTGGATGTTGTATGCGGCCGACAGGTCGCGGGGTTCGTCTCCACCTTCCAGCGGTTTCCCTGAATCTCCTGCCACATCGCCAACCAGCCGAGGATCTTCGTCCAGGCGAAAGCCGGCCCCGCAGATCTGGTTCAGGTACTGAACCAAAACAGGGTGGACCATCAGATCGCGGAAGGCATCGCGCTTTCCGGCCGGAAGGTTGAGGAGTTGGTCGTGCTGGCTGGCATCATCCAGAGCCGCATTCAGGGATGCGACTTCCTCTGCCTTGAGGACGTTTGGGATGATGAGATAGCCGCCGGTGTCGAGGGCGTAGTTTTCCTCGTGGGTCATTTCTTCTGTATCCATCTGACGATGCTCCTGATGCGATTTGAATGGGTGATTGTAACGTTGGCGGGGGAATCAACGGGGAAGATAAACCGCTGCATGAAGCAGTACAGGTAAGAGCGACCATCGCGCCTTTGTCTGTAACGCTTTGTCGCGACGAGGCCTTTGGGTCTCTTCTTGAATCATGGTGGATCACTGAGCCCAAACCCGAGGAAGTTTTGAGGCCTCTTCTTTAGGCGTGCTCATCGCTCGGGTCATTTTCTTTCGTCGCGTTATCCCGGGGTTCTGGATCCTGCGGATCCGACGAACCCCGGGCTAGGTGAACGCGACCCCTTCGGGGTCGAAAACCCAGCCTCTATCGAATGGCGATCCACCTTAAGCTGAAGCAATACTCGAGTCATTTCAGAGGTCCAAGGAAACATCGGTTCCACCATACACCTATTTCCTTCTTCTTACCGGTCTCGCTTTCTGGTGAGGACTGCCGCCGCGTAGCTGTCGCCCTGCGAGTCCAGTGACACCTCCACCTTGCCGTCGTCGACGACGAGGCGTGGGACGTTGCGGTTGTGACCATCGCGGGAGGGGCCGCGCATGACGGTGAGCTGCTGCTGGGTCATGTCGTCGACGATGTCTTTGCCCCAGCGCTCTTCCGGGTCATCGACGGCGCCGCCCCAGATGGAGTTCTTGGTGGCGTATTTTATGAGGACAGCTCTGCGGCCGAAGTCGTTTTTCCAGGCCTTGGAGCCGTGGGTGCAGCCGCCGTCCATGAAGAAGAGGACGTCGCCGGCGTTGATGGCCGGCTGGACGACGCGGCCGAGTTCCTCGTCGCAGGTGCGTACCCCGGGTGGCATCCGATACTGGGTTTTGTGCGACCCCGGGACACAGGCGAAGCCGCCCATCCCGGCTGGCGCTCCATGGAGGTGCCAGGTGACGGTGACGGTTTCGCAGAAGCTGCGCCCGTTCTTGAAGAAGTAGCCTCTGGCGGGGCTCATCGGTTCGTTGCCGTCGTGGAGCGACTGTCCGGACGAGCCTTTGACCTGTGCGAAGAGAGAGCCTCCCCGCGTGCGGAATCCGCTGCCTTTCATCCAGAGGAGGCGGGAGATGACGGCGGCATGGTCGACCATCTGGCGGAACGGCTGGCAGTAGGGCTCAGGAAGATCTGTGAGGCCGCCCAGAACAGGGCGACCCGATCCGGCCTGTGTCTTCGAGCCGCCGGAGAGTTCGGAGCCGACGACGATCTTGTCGCTGAACTTTTCGACGGCTTCATTCGCCAGCTTCAGGTGCTCCTCGCTCATGACGTTGCGGACGACGAGGTAACCGTTGAGGTCCCAGAAGAAGAACTCCTTGGGATCGATATCGGGGTTGCGGTCTTCGGTGTAGTAGCAGGGGTGGATGACTTTCCGGTCTTCCTCTACCCAGACCTTCTTCCCGTCGGAGTTGACGACGGGTGGCGGGTCTGTGTCGCGGTAGCCGGGCGCGTAGGTGACGGCTTTCGCCGTGTCGGTTTCCGCCCACTTTGCCCATGAGTCGCCTTTGGATCCGGGACCTGGCCCGCTTCGGCGGATGGCGGAGCGATTGGCGTAGCCGAAACGGAGGAGCCGCTGGGGACCCTTTCCTTTCCAGGGCTTCAGGCCGTGGATGGTGCTTTCGCAGACGATGACCATGTCGCCGGCTTTGAGGGCCGGCTGTTTGACGACGTCCATTTCGTCTTTGAGCGTCATCAGGTCTTCGGGCGCCTCGACGTTGGCTTTGTGCGATGCCGGGACAACGACGAGGCCGCCGTCGCCTTCGTCGGCGTCGGCCAGCGCCCAGACGACGCTGACGGACTGCGCCTTCCGGATGTTCTGCTGGATGTGGTAGGAGGCGGACATGTCGCGCGGTTCGTCGCCACCGTGAAGTCGTCCGGTGACGTCGCCGCCGACTTCGCCGATGAGACGCGGATGCTCTTCCAACCGGAAGCCGGCGCCGCAGATCTGGTTGAGGAACCAGACCATCACTGGCTGAACCAGCAGTTGGCGGAAGACGTCTCGCTTTCCGGCGGGGAGGGACAGGAGGTCGTCGTGGCGTCCGGCGTCGTCGAGGGCCTTGTTCAGCGCGTCGACTTCGTCAGGTTTGAGGACGCCCGGGACGACGAGATAGCCGCCGCAGTCTAAGGCGTAGTTTTCTTCGTTGGTCATTTCTTCACGATCCACGTCAGGCTCCTTTATGTGGTCCAACTCTTTGTCTGCAAACGACAAACGGCAGAAATGGCTAATCCTTTGGTGATTCCGGCCCGCTGGGGGCCTCCTTGCTGTAGAGGGCGCCTTCTCGACGATCATACGTGACGTTCGCGGATCCGTTCTCGACGGCGAGCCTGGGGACGTTGCCGTCGAAGACGTCGCGATCCGGGCCCCGCATGACGGAGAGCTGTTCGTCGGTCATGCCGTCGATGGCTTCGGGGTGCCACCGGTTCTCGGGATGGACCATGTCCCCGCCGCTGCGGTTGAAGTTTTTGGAGGAGTACTTGGTGAGGATGCCGCGGCGGGCGACGTCGCCGGTCCAGGCGAGGGCGCCGTGGGTCTGGGCGCCGTCCATAAAGAAGAGGACGTCGCCGGCGTTCATGACGGGGTGGGCGACGAGGCCCATCGGTTCGTCGCAGGTGCGGATGCCTCGGGGCATTCGGTACTGCGCCTTGTGGCTGCCGGGGACACAGGCAAAGCCGCCGTCGTTTTCGGTGACGTCGCGCAGTTGCCAGGTGACGGTGACGGCTTCGCAGTAGCTGCGGCCGTTCTGAAAGACGTAGCCCCGGCCGGGGTTCAGGGGCTCGTTGGCGTCGTGGAGCGAGTGTCCAGACGTGCCCTTCACCGAGCAGAAGGCGGTTGGGCCGCCGCAGCGGAATCCGCTGCCGCCCATCCAGGTAAGTCGGTGGACGATGGCAGGATGCGAGACCATTCGAATAAAGGGTTGGTTGTAGGGCTCCGGAAGCTGGAGCAGGCCCCCCAGGAGAGGACGCCCGGTCCCGGCCAGGGATTTGGAGCCGTTGGCGAGTTCATTTCCCACGACGATCTGATCTTCAAACCGGTCGATGGCTTCGTTGGCCAACTCGAGGTTGTCCTTCTCCAGCACATTCCGGAGAACGAGGTAGCCGCAGAGGTCCCAGAAGTAGAACTCGTCAAGGTCGATGCCGGTGTTGGGGTCGTGGGTGTAGATGGAGGGGTGGATGACGTCGCTCGACTCGCTGAGGCGATTGGTCTTTCCGTCGGAGACGATCGCGGGTGGGGGATAGGTGGGGCGGTAGCCGGGTTTGTAGAGGACGGCCCGCTGCTCCGGTGTTAGATCCGGGATCGACTCCGGTTCTTCGGAGGCTGCCGAGCTGGTTCCTGAAGAGAGGATGGAGCCGCGGGAACCGTAGGCGTAGCTGAGGAGGCGCTGTGGGCCCGACCCTGTCCAGGGCCGTAGACCCCTCAGGAGAGACCCTGCGAGGATGATGAGGTCTCCGGCTTTGAGCTCCGGCTGGACGGTGAGGCCCATGTCGCTGATGCCTGAGGATACTCCCTCAGGCGTTTCGACGTTGCTCTTGTGGGAGCAGGGGACCAGGACGAGCCCGCCATCGTTCTTGCCAACATCCTCCAGCGCCCAGACGGCCTCTACTGCCTCGCAGTACCGGCGACCGTTCTGGTAGTAGTAGGTGCGTGCCGGCTCTCGGGGTTCGTTCCCGCCATGGAGCGGGACGAGAGGATCGCCAACAGAGTCCCCGATGAGTCGCGGTTCCTCTCCCAGACGGAAGCCGGGCCCGCAGATCTGGTTGAGATACCAGACGAGGATGGGGTGAACGAGGAGGTCCCTGAACGGACCGCGATCGGACGACAGCAGGCTGAGAAGGCCGAATGTGGCGTCGGCACCATCTAGGGCCGTATTCAGATCTGCGATCTCGGACGGCTTGAGCGCGCCCGGTACAATGAGGTAGCCGCCGACGTCGAAGGCGTAGTTCTCTTCGAGAGACATTTCAGGTCGGTCCATAGCGGAATCCTAGGAGACGGATGCTACAGGAACAGGCGGTACGGAAGAATCGGTCAGGAAAAGGCGGCGCGAGTAGAATCGACAAGCGTGCTTCCCGTGTCGCTTTGCCAGTAGCCTACCCGAGCTTGGCCGCAAACCGGGACAGGTTGACCTTGTCGGTGTAGAAATGGTAGCCGGACGATTCGGGCTGAAGCGGGATCCGGAGGACGGTGATGACGATGCCGGTGTCGGGGCAGACGACGGTTTCCTTGGCGCCCGCGCCCGAGATGATGTAGGAACCGTGATCTTCGTGGAGCCACCAGAGGAGGCCGTAGCGGCCGCCGTCGATGGGGCGGGTGATGTGGTAGGTCCAGGCCTCGGCCTTCAGTTCCGGTGAGAAGTAGCGGTGCTCTTCAAAGGTGCCGTCGCCCAGCCAGAGTTGGCCGAAGCGGTTGGCCTCGCGGACGGTGGTGTACAGCCCGTAGTGGCACCTGAGCCGGGCGGGGACGATGCGGTAGCGTTCCGACAGGTCTCCGTCGACTTTCACCGGCATCATTGGAACATTCGGGTTCACCGCGTCGAAATAGCGGGTTTCCGGAAGACCCAGAGGTTCGAACAACCGGGCCCTCAGAGCAGCCTCCAGGTCCTGACCGGTGGCAGCCTCCAGGACGCGCTCGAGGAGATGCATTCCCAGGCCCGTATAGTTGAAGACCTCCCCTGGGTCTGTTTCAACGGCTACCTGTTCGCAGTTGATGGGGTTGCTGAAATCGGGGTCATCCCCTTCGGGCAGGGCGGCGCCGGAGGTGTGCGTGGCCAGGTGTCGAAGGGTGACGGACTGCCGGCTGAAGGGGCCGGTTCCGGGAGTACCGAATTCCGGCAGATAGGTGGATATGGGGTCGTCGAGGGTGAGGATGCCGTCGTCGGCGAGGGAGAGGATGAGGGTGGCGATGTAGGATTTGGTGCAGGAGTAGAGGGGCCAGAGCGACGCTTCGGTTACGGGGCCGAGCGGGGCTCCGTCTTTTCCAGCCGAGTAGTGCTCCCAAAGGGGTTCGCCGTGGCGCGTGACGAGGGCGCCGTACGGACTGTGTCCGAGCGCCTCGGCGGTTTCCTCGAGGTAGGCCTCGAGTTCCTTCAATGACATTGACAGATTCCTGGGGGCAGAGTGGTGGGGTCCCGCCCATTCTATAGTGAAGGGGGGCGGGGGTCAAGTTCTTTCGATGGGGGAGGTGTGGTGTCGTTGAGAAGTATTCGGTTAAGGTTCCGAGACACCCCCTTTTCAGGTGAGTTTTCCTCAGGAAGGCTTGCCTCCGGCGGCCCGATTTCTTTTCGACCCGCAAAAGAAATCGGGCCCTCAAACGTCGGGAGGCTAAGCCGTAGACGCACTCCAGTCTGGGAAACCAACGCGGATCTGGTCAATCCGACCTCTTCCCCTCCACCTGTACCCACCGGGACCCGCCCCCTTTCCGCGCACTCGGTGCACCCCTTCCCAGCCACCTGCCCCGCTGACGGTCCGCCACGCCCGGGGAGCAACCTTTGGCCAGTCAGTGGTATGCGCTCCCTCCACAGCCGCGTCGGGAATGCCTAGTGCTGTTGCGCTCAAAGGTCCCCTCACTCAGGGCTCCTGCCCTGAGTCGCGAGGCTACGTGAGACAGAGCGAAGGTCGCAGCGTCTTGCCACCGGTGGCCTTATTTCTACGCGCTTGAAGCACCTTCCCTAAGAACATCGCCAAATACGCTTCAGGATGGGCGATTTGCACATTCAACTTTGGGTGGGAAAAAGAATGGTTCAGGACGTCCCAAAACTGCCGATACATTGAGAGAAGGGCACGCTCAATCAGGCGTGCCTCGTGTGCCGGGGGGCACACGAACGCCGTGCACGGCGGTTTTATTTTCGCTTCGGAAAACAATAACGCACCGTACACCGAGGGGGTGGTCTCTTGCGTATTGAATCTGCGCAGGTCCAGCTTTCATCCAGCCACTACGCGTCTGAACGTCACGTCCGCAGGGAGACCCTGGAGGCGGGTATTATCGCGCCCGGAACCGACCGCGAGGAGGGGATGACGCGACTGGAGGATGAAGTCGAGTTTGGTCGGAATGGGGTTGAAGGGCGAAGCCTGCTCGACCGGTATCTGAACGGGCGCAGCCTGGAAGAGGCGGAGTCGGCTGCCCTGGACAATACCACTCTGAACCGCGCCCGACCGGTTCAAACGGTGGCGCTGGAGTCGCTCCGCCAGGCGCTGTTGGATGGGAAGCTGTCGATCGATCTTTCCGGAGGCGCTTTGTCTGTTCCCGATTCAGGTGATGTTGAGCCAATTCCGGAAGATGAGATGAAGATCGAGATGATCGTGTCGATGATCGAGCGGTTGACGGGGAAAAAAGTGACAATTCTGAGTCCGGAGGAGTACCTCCAGGCGCCGGAAGAGGCGGCTGAGGCCCCGACGACTGGCGGCGCGCTGCCGCCGGACTCGCCTGATTCGGCGCCGGCGGAAACGGGTCCTCAGTTCAGCTTGCGCTACACGTCGCATGAAGTTCATGAGGAGCAGGAAGCGACATTGTTTCGAGCGCAGGGGGTGGTGAAGACGGCGGACGGGCAGGAGATTGCGGTGGATGTCGAGGTGGGGATGAGCCGGAGTTTCCGGCAGGAGACGACCGAGGTGGTGGAGATCGGGGCGGCTGTTACGGATCCGCTGGTCGTCAATTTCAATGCCCCAGCTGCTGAGCTGACGGACAGGACGTTCCGGTTCGATCTGAACGTTGATGGCTCGGAAGATGATATGCGTTTCGTAACCTCGGGCAGCGGGTTCCTGGCGATCGACCGGAACGGCGACGGCGCGGTAAATGACGGCAGTGAACTGTTTGGGCCGACGTCGGGCGATGGGTTTGCAGAACTGGCGGCCTACGACGATGACGGGAACGGGTTTATCGATGAGGGAGACGCCGCGTACGACAGCCTGAGCATCTGGACGCAGGACGGCGCCGGGAACGGCAGCCTGTCTTCGCTGCAGGATAAGAACGTCGGCGCCATTTACCTCGGACGAACGGCGACGCCGTTTGATTTGAAGAACGAAACGAATGAACTTCACGGGCAAGTGAGGTCGACGGGGTTCTTCTTGAGCGAGAACGGGACCGCGGGGACGGTGCAGCAGGTGGATTTGGTGGTGTAAGGGACGGCAGACGGCAGAAGAATAAAGGCAGTACAAAGTATAAAATACAAAATTCGAAGTGCGAAAGGCGGGTCTGCGTGGAGCGGAGCCGCCTTTTTTATGTGCGCGAGGGAAGGGAAGAATCAGGGTGGGGTTGCGACTTCTGATATCTGAAGTCTGACAGCTGCTCTTTCTTCCGGCTGCTTTAAATCACCATCTGCTGGGAGCGGGTGAAGCATAACCGCCTTACGACGTGGACGACGATGATGGAGCCGATGGCGGTGGAGGCGACGAGCATGAGCATGACGATGATCTGGTAGCGGATGGCCGTCATCGGTTCGGAGCCGGCGAGGATCTGGCCGGTCATCATGCCGGGGATGCTGACGAGGCCGACGGTCATGAGGGCGTTGATGGAGGGAATCATACCCGCCTTGATGACGGAGCGGAGAATGTCGGCGGTGGCTTCCTGGTAGGTGGCACCGAAGCAGAAGGCAAGCTCGATGCGGCCGCGCTCTTTGCGGAGGTCGGAGAACATCCGGTCCAGGGCGATGGTGATGGCGTTCATGCTGTTGCCGGCGATCATGCCGCCCAGCGGGATGAAGTACTGGGGCGTCCACCAGGGCTTGACCTGGACGATGACGGCGGTGACCAGGTAGGCGACGACCATGTAGCTGATGAGCATGCTGACGAAGGTGGGGAGGAAGACGGAGATTTTCTTCTCACCGACGCGGCCGCGGATGGCGTGAGCGGCCCAGAAGATCATGAAGGAGAAGTAGACGACAATGAGGTAGGGGCTGTTTATGTCGAAGATGAAGTGGAGGACGTAGCCGAGCAGGAAGAGCTGAGCGAAGGTGCGGACGGTTCCCCAGGCGAGGTCTTTCTCCAAACCCAGACGGAGAACGGCCGAGCCGGTGCCGGCGATGCCGACGAAGACGGCGCAAAGGATGAGTTGGAGGGGGGATATGTCGACGACCATGGAAGGCAGCTGTCAGTTATCAGTGGTCAGAAAGGCAGAAGCCAGAGTTGCGCAGTTGTGCGCCCTATCCCATGAAGGCGCCGCCCGAGCGGCCTGATCGGCCTGATCGGCACGGCCCGTCTCCTCGAGGCGGTACATGAGCCGTTCCGAGTTCGTGATGCCCGGACGGCGGATTCCAGCTGCTTCCCTTTTACGACGCCATCAGGGAGCTGGGCAACGAGGTCCCCCTCCACATCCACGTAAGATCAGTCCAAGGGCGAAGGGTGGTGCTATGTCAATCCCGTCAGTCCATCCGCTTCCAGGCGATATCTTCGGGCTTCGACTTTCTTCGGCTTGAAATCCGTGTGAGTGATCATGATGACGGCTGCCTGCTTCTCCAGCGCGATTCGCTCGAGCCAGCCCTCTACGATGACCCTTGAGGCCTCGTCCAGAGCGGAGGTGGGTTCGTCGGCCAGGAGGATCTCCGGCTTGACGAGGAGCGAGCGGATAAGGGCGATGCGCTGTTTCTGGCCGACGGAGAGCGTCTGGGCGTCGTCGGTGAGGGTGACACCGGTGAGTTGGAAGTCGGCCAGCCAGGTGGAGAGTGAGGCGTCGTTGGGAGGAGCAACGCCGTTGGTGGCTTTGTACGTGAAGGGGAGGCGGAGGTTGTCCCCGACGGTGCCGTCGATGAGGACGGGTGTCTGCTGGACGTAGCCGATGCGGCGTCGGAGAGAAGTGACTTCCACGGTGTCGGCAGGCTCCCCGTTGACGAGCATCGTGCCGGACGTTGGGTCCTGGAGGCGGTTGAAGAGACGGAGCAGGCTCGTCTTTCCAATGCCGGAGGCGCCCTGGATGAGGACGAAGTCGCCGGTTTCGACGGTGAGCGTCAGGCCGGCGAAGAGGGGCGGCTTGTCGTCGAAGGCGAGGGCGATGTTTTGGAGGTCGATAAGCATGGGGAAAGGGCAGACGGCAGAGAAAGTTGTCAGTGATCAGTTGTCAGGGGTCAGGCAAGCGGAGTCTAGAGCAGACGGCAAAAGGCAGACGTCAGAAATCAGAGGGCGGAGTCAGAAGAGACGATCCCGTGGCGTGTGCCTCATACTTTAAATGGCCGCAATATCTCGACGGCGTCAATGAGTGCAAGCCCGGTGTGGTAGCCGGGGTCGGCGTCGGCGGTAGCAGGGATGACGGCGATCGGGCTGCCATTGGCTGCACGAGTCTGGTAGGCCATGAGGTGGAGGTCGGGCCGGACGAAGTGTTGGGTGAAGGCGTTGTGACTGTTTGCGAGGACCTTCCAGGCGGCCTCTTTATCGGCGTCGGATTCGGCGGCGGCCAGGCAGAAGGCGGCCGCGCGAACGGTTTCGGGGAGGTTCCACCAGGGCATGTCGGTGTTGATGGCCGTCCGGCTGACGAGGTCGTAGCTCTTGCAGATGCCTCCGGGCTCCGCCTGGTATCCGTTGGTGAAGTTCTGGACGAGGACTCGCTGGAGGATGGGGATGGCGTCGAGGAGTTCGTTCTCGGTTGTTCGGCCGATGGCGTTCGATCGCAGGGCGGCGTCGATGAACTTCATCCCGAGTCCGGCCAGTTCCAGCGCGTGGCCGGGGTCTGAAGGGATTCGGCCCTCCGTTTCGTAGGGCACGCCATCGTCGGTGACGAACTCCCAGACGTCGCCATCCTGGAATTCGGGGAGGCGCGTATCGACGTTGACGTGCGTGCTGAATTCGTGACGCAAGAGCTTGAGGCCTAACTCGACGCCTGCTGCGGGTTCCCCTTCATGGATAAGCGCTGCCGCGCCCAGCAGCCAGAGCATGTAGGATCCGTGAGAGTGTCTGCCGGGTACGGGGACGACGGGGTTCTTCGGGTCGAGTGGCTGCTGATCGCGCCAGATGGCGTTGGCGAGAACCGCTTCGGAGAGGTGGTCCATGTAGGCGCGAGCTTCGGCAGCAGCCGTTTCGTCGCCCAGATAACAGGCGGCGGCGTACATGCCCTTTGACCCGAAGAGGTCGCTGGTGTTCCAGGGGGAGTCGGTGGTGAGAGTGATGGGCGTCCGACCACCCTCCTCCAACGCGAAGGGCTCGCCGTCTGGTGTCAGGAAGAAGAAGAGGTGGCCGCCGTTGCGCTCCCGGAAGGCGCGGAGGCGATCCAGGACCTGGCGCATGATGGTTTCGAGACGGACGACCAGGTCGGGCTCGATGTTGCGTTCCTGCATCCAGCGGCAGTGGCCGGCCAGCGCTTCCAGTCCTCGACCCTGGATCCAGGCGTAGACGGCTTTTCGACCGCGGATGGGATCGTCTTCGGGGAAGTCCCCGCCCGTCAGGAGGTCGAGCTTGGTGTCGATGAAGGGCTCGGAGGACCGCTCGGTGCGATCGGCGATGGCCTTCATGACGGTCACCAGCATGGTCTCCAGGTCGGCGACGACGGAGGCGATCTCGTCGGGCGACGGAGAGTCGGATAGGAGCGCTGAGTTGTAGGGCATAAGGAGCGGGAATCCAATGAGCAATGCTACGATGAGCGATCCAACATGGGGAATCGGGCTCTTCATCCATCTTGGTGTGGATTGAGAGCGGAGCGTATTCGTTTACGACTATGCGTTTTCTGCCTCCGGCGGGTAACTGTCTTTGAACAGCCAAAGAAAGTTACCAAAGAAAGCGGCCCCTCAATCGCCGGGTGGCTTGGGCCGTGGCCGCGTCACCGACAGAGGAAGAATAGGGATTTGGGCAGTCCGACCTCTTCCCCTCCACCTACGTCAGGGTACCCCGGGGATCAGGAGATGGCCTCATCCAGCCCACCGGGACCCGCCCCCCGACCACGAATTCCATTCGTCCCCACCCCTTCTCCCCAACCCATCCACCTGTCCCGCTGACGGCCCGCCACCCCTAGGGAGGCCGGCGACCACTGGTGTAAGCTAACGCTACACCACGGCCGCTGATTCGCTACATCTGCGTTGCTTGCTTTTCCACGCGTTTCTGTGGAAGGACGGATAATCCAACACATTCCACGAACAACCGAGAATCGAAAACCCACGGCGTCGGTGGAATCGATGGAGCCATGAGCAGTGAGTGATAGGCTACGATCGGGCGGATCTTCTCACTTCTCGCGTTTCACTTTTGACGGTTGCTATGACCAGACGAAAACTTCGTTCAGGTCTTCGGAGAAGCCGATGAAGACGGCGAGGACGATTCTTGGGTCGGAACCCTGGACGGCGGGGACCTCGTGGATGCAGCGGGTGTTGAAAAAGTAGAGGTCGCCAACGTCGAGGTCGACGCGGTGGTTCTCGATGGCGTTGTCGGCGGCGTATTGGTGAAAGGTTTTGTCGGCGATGTGCGGCTGGATGTCTTCGGTCCAGAGGCAGTTGTGGAGAATGGCCTGGGTGGCGCTTCCGGTTGCCGCCGCGTTCTGGAGACAGAGAATACCGGCGAACTGGTGCGTGTATCGGGAGACGGCGAAGTCGAACCGTTTCTCGCGGAGGACGACGTGGTCGGTGTGAGGGTAGTAGGTGTGGCTGTCGTAGTGGATGCGGAAGATGGCGGGGCCGTATGGACGACCGTCCGGTTCCCGAGCGGTGACGACCTGTCGGTCACCGGCGAGGTCCTGGAGGTTGTCGTAGATGACGTCGGTGGGATCTTCGAAATCGTCGAAGAGCGATTCGAACAGGGTGTGCGTCTTTGCAGAGTGCTCCAGGAACGCTTCTTTGTCGTTCCCGTGGGTTCCCAGGCTGGTGCCGACGTCGATGCGCGCCTTTGCGTCGGGAGGGGCGGGTTCCAGAGGATCGCGCATCAGGCCCTCATCGATGAATCTTCGGACAAGACCCTTGCAGTCCATGGGGCTGTAGGCGCTGCGCAGAATGAGAGCGGGGGTCTCTGCGCGGGCCAACGAGAGGAGCGGGTCTTTGTACCGCTCCAAGGCGGCTGCCAGATCAGGTTCGGTGGGAAGCCAGGCGCTCATGTCAGAAATCCTGTACGGAAGGTTGATAATGGAAGAATGTACACCTGTTGTATCCGTCAGTCGATGAGATCCATGCCGAAGCCGGGTTGTTCCGGAAGTGTGAGGATTCCGTCTTTCACAATGTAATTGGAATCGTTTACGCCGTCGACGCTGCCGGGTACCCCTTCAATAATGGGCACGTTTCCGTAGGCACAGCCGATCTGGGCGGCGTACCAGGATTTGAAGGGCTCGCTCCACGCGTGGGGAGAGCCCTGGGCATTGATGTCGATGAGCCGGGGCATGATGCTCCGCCAGGCGGTGAACCCCATCGCGCCGACGTCGGGCAGGATGACGTCGAGAAGGCCGGTTTGGCAAAGTTCGAACAGCTCGTCGATATGATCGGCCTGCCACTTTCCGAAATGTCCGAGAGGATCCTGAAGGCGGCCGTTGCGGTCCTCGCCATCAGCGACAAGCGTATCCGGGCTCAGCTTCTGCACGGCGGCCCGGAGCTTCTGGAGGCCGTCAGCTGTTTCGGCGAAGGGTTCCTCGATCCAGTAGAGATTGCAGTCGGCGACGGCCTCGAGGTAGCGGATAAACCCGTCGGGCTCGTAGCCGTCATTGGCGTCGACGAGGATGCCGGCGTCCGGGAACCGCTCGCGTACCAGCCGGGTGATTTCGATATCCCTCTGGTCGCCCTCTGATCGATCCATCCACTGATGCCCGCGCCCGATCTTCAGCTTGAAATGCGTGTGGCCCGCTTCGGCATAGTAGGCGCAGGAGTCGAGGACGGGCTCGCCGCCGCCGCCGTCGTTCCCTTCGCCATCGAGTTCGTCGAAGTAGACGGCGCCGGTGTAGATGGGGATCGTGTTCTGCGTTCCTCCAAGCATTTTCCAGACGGGCAGGCCGAGGATCTTCCCTGCAAGGTCATGCAGGGCGATGTCGATGCTTCTGGCTTCCAGCACGGTTCCGGATTCGAGGCTGATGAGGTCCGACACCTGCCGGCCGACGAAGGCCCGAATTTCTTCCTCCTCGAACCCGCAATAGCCCCATCCGGAAACGCCCTGGTCGGTGGCGAAGGTGCAGATGTTGAGCTTTCGATAGGGGAACTGAGGCCGGCTGGTAGAATTGCACCCGATGGGGCGGGGATAGCGGCGCACTGTTTCCCGGAAGGCGACGTGCTGGATCGTGTGGTTGGAAAGTTCGTTAATGGCTTCGGTCCTTAGAAACGTGACCCGGAGAATGCGCCCAGGATTTCAGACGTCGGTCTTGCGGATGTATTGCGTGCGCAGGTCGTCGAGGCCTTCCTTGTCTCCAATGAGTGTGAGGCTGTCGCCTTCCTCCAGGATGGTACTGGGTTGAGGAACATAGACGTGGAGGTTTCGCCGTACCATGGCCACAATGCATCCCTCCGGAAGTTCGACGTCTCCCAGGCGGTGGCCGATAAGGGTCCCCGAAGGCGTGCGCTGATCCAGGGACAGCGTCAGGAATCTGTCGTCGTGAAGGAGGATCTCCTTCAATTCCTGATCGTTCCGGGCCGCCAGCCACTGCTGGATGAAGCCGTCGTCGTCGACGCGTTCGGCAATCTGCGCCAGGATGCGGAGATGCTGGCTCGGATCGTTTTCGGGGCTGAAGAGGAAGAAGATGGCGTGCAGCATCTGGTCTTCTTCCTGCGTGGTGATTGGATTCAGAAAGTGGATGTGCATGCCTTTGTCGGACCGCACAAGGACCATTTCCGGGTGGGCGAGTTCCTCGATCCAGAGATGAGGAAGGCCTACTCCGTGAGTGACGGGCGTTGCCCCCATGTGGGTCCGTTCGAGCAGCTGATGGCAGATTTCGGCCTGTGTGTGCTCGGTGTGGTTGGCCATGTAGGCGGCCACCTGATCCACAATTTCCTCGAATTCAGCGTTTTCCTCCAAGTCCAGAACCAGGGCCCTGGCCACCAGGGATTCGAAGTCGTCTTCGGCACGCAGTCCTTTCTCTCTGAGGATGCCGCGAAGTTCGTGGTCGAGCCCTTCATGTCTGTGCCGCCCCCACCGTTCGAAGACGTGGAAAATCGCGCCGGTGCGCATCACCCGTTTCCGCCCGTAGACGAAGTAGAGGAGGGTGGCGGCCGCAGCGAGGCCGGCTGTAAAGGCGAGCGACCAGGCCCCGATCTGGACGATTAGGGCCATAGAAGCGAGTACGCCGAAGATCTGCATCCAGGGATAGAATGGCGATCGGTAGCCTGGATCGTACGAGCGGAGCCCGCTCTCCCGCATAACGATAACGGCCAGGCAGACGAGGGCGAACATGAGGAGCTGGAAGGAGCTGGCGAGCTTGGCGATTCCGGTTGGATCGAGAAAGACGATGATGACGAGGACGAGGCAGAGGGTGATGGCGAGAGCGACGACGGGCGTGCCCGTAGGACTGATGCGTTGGAAGATGCGGGGGATGAGATGGTCGCGGCTCATAGCCAGCGGGTAGCGGGAGGCGCTGAGCATGCCGGCATTGGCCACGGAGATGAAGGCGAGGAGCGCTGCCACAGTGATGACGGCCTTTCCGATATCCCCGAACTCGGCTGCCGCGGCGGTTGCGACAGGGGTCAGGTCGTTGGCCAGAGTCTCTGAAGATTCCAGCCCGACCATTACCGTAATCCCCAACCCATAGACGATGAGAGCGGTAAGGAGCGCCAGGAAGATTCCCAACGGAATGTTGCGCTCGGGGTCTGCCACTTCCTCGGAAAGACTGGCCACGTTCGTGACGCCGACGTAGCTGATATAGACGAGGCCCGCTGTGGCGAGGAGATCGTTCAGCGGCTGAGTGGTGAACCCTACGAAGTGCTGCGGGTCGAGGCGCGTGATCCCCCCGCCGATGAAGACGGCGAGAATGGTGAGGAGGCCGCCGGCGAGGACGATTTGCAGAGAGCCGCTCTTTTTCGCTCCAAAGTAGTTGAGCGCGCCCAGCAGAGCGGCAAGACCGGCAGCGATCGTCGTCATCTCCACGTCGGGCAAATAGAGGGCGATGTAGGCTCCCATGCCTACCAGCGCGAAGGCGACTTTGAGAACCAGGGCGAGCCAGGTGCCCACGCCGCCGATGGTGCCCGCCAGCGGGCCCAGGGTCCGGTCGAGAAAGTAGTAGACGCCGCCCGCCCTGGGCATTGCGGTTGCCAGTTCGGCCATGCTGAAGGTTGCGGGGATCAGAGGGATGGCCGCCAGCAGGTATGCGAGGACGACTGCGGGACCGACGGCTGCTGCTGCAGGACCCGGTAGAAGGAAGAAGCCTGAGCTCAACGTCGCGCCGGTTGCGACGGCGTAGACGTCTAGGAGGCGGAGCTCTTTTTTCAATCGTTTACGTGGCGTTGCGGACACATGAGGCTCCGTTGTGACGGCTGTCGATAAGGCTCAAGCGCCCTCGGCCGGGGATCGGCTGATGATGTCCCAGAGGGTGTCGGACGATTCTGCTTCCAGCAGCTGGCTCCGTGTGGACTCGGAACTCACCATACGGGCGATTTCGGCCATGGTTTCAAGATGTCCTTCTGCGTCCCCCGGCGGGCTGAGGAGGAGGAACAGCAGACGGACAGGTTCTCCATCCGCAGCGTTGAACTCGATGCCATCCGGCACCTGGACAATGGCGCACGCCCGCTCTTCGATGGAAGAGGAATAGGCGTGGGGGACGGCCACTCCGTGCCCCAGAGCCGACGAGAAGAACTCCTCTCGACGCACGAGTTCCTGGACGATCTGTTCGACCGGGAGCCCCGGAATCGTTCCACCCAGATGGCTGACGATGTCCGACAGCAGCTCCGCTACAGAGGGTTGACCCTCAATGCGGAGGACTCGCCTTGGGCCGATGCTGGTGGTAAGGTAGTCTGCTTCCCTACGCAGCAACAGCGAGGCGTCGAAGTCCTCTTCGGGAAGGAGTCCGCCGGCATTCAGTTTTACCAGTCCATCCGAGGCGGTGATGAGAGGGCGGCTGTTCTTCGCGCTCTCAGGCACGTGACCACCGGTGCGCAAGATGGTGGCCTCTCCGCGATCGAGTTCTCCGCTGATGGCGGACGGTTTCGGCAGGCCGACCCAGACGGCTTCGCCGGTGAACTCCCCGGCGACCTCTTTACCCGCACTCCAGTAGTGGACGTGGCGGCGCGAGAAAACGTCGGACCAGTGGTCGCAGAGCAGCATGTTGAGGTCTTCGTTGTCGGTAAGCGCCAGCAAGTTGCCAATTTCCTGAAAGTTATCGTCTTCCTTCAGGTCGGGGTCCCGGGCGTCGTCGAGGATGGCGTTCAGGCCTTCAGCCTGCGCGGCCGACACGGCCTGGGCATTGGTGTCGATGAGTATGGTTGGCAGATGGAGCGTCTGCGAGATGAAGGCCGCCACGTGACGGCCCAGGCGATGGGCGCCTACGATGAGCCAGCCGACGGGGTCGGGGCGGGCGACCGGGCCTGCCGTAAAGCCCTGAAGCAGTACGGTGGCAATGATGACGGAGTAGGTGAAGGTTTCGAGAAATCCCGCGTTCTCGAAGCCGGCTTCCTGAAGCCGCAGGGCGAAAAGAGACGCCATTGACGCGGCGACGATCCCGCGGGGGGCCACCCAACTCAAAAACCCTTTCTCGCGCCAGGAGAGTCCGCAGCCCACCGAGCTGACCAGTATATTCAGGGGCCTTGCCAGAACGATGACGGCTGCAACAACGAGTGCGCCTCTGATACCAAATGACTGGAACTGGGCAAGTTCCAGGCGAGCGGAGAGAAGGATGAAGAGCGTGCCGATGAGAAGGTCGGTGATTTCGGCTTTGAACTGGCGAATTTCCTTGAGGTGGCCGGGACCTCGCACACCCAGTACGAAACCGGCAACCGTGACGGCCAGCAGGCCCGATTCCGAGAAGAGCGCCTCCGCTGCTCCAAAGATAAGGATGGCCGACCCGAGGGCGAAGACGTTGATGACGTCGTCGGCGACGAGGCGGCTGCGAAGCAGCCGGTGGATGGCGATGCCGCCCAGAACTCCCAGACCGATGCCCCAGACAAAGCGCAGGACGAAGCGGGCGAGAACCAGTTCCCGGCTCTGGGCCCCGAGCCATTCGAAGCAGAGAATGGCGATAAAGACCCCCACTGGATCGATGAGGACGCCTTCCCAGTGGAGGATACTGTGAAGATTGACGTTGACCTTGATGCGTTTGAGCAGGGGGGCGATGACGAGGCTGGCCGCCAACAGACAGAAGGCGACGTCGAAACGGAAGATAACCCATATGGCGCCTGCGCTCGTGAGCCAGGTTGCCAGCAGGCCCACGGAGAGCAGCCGGTGGATGACCGAGGCTACAGGTCGATAGCCGCGCAGGTCGAGGGTAAGCCCACCCTCGAACAGGATAAGACCGACCGAGAGGGAGACGATGACAGACAGGCCGTTCCCCAGGCTGGCGGTGTTGACCAGACCAAGGGCCTCGGGACCCAGGGCGACGCCTCCGATCAGGAGGAGGACGATTGCCGAGACGTTGATCCGGCGGGCGATGACGGTGAGGAAGACGCCCATGGACATGGCGACGGCCATGGTGATGAGCATGGTGTGGCTTGCATCGTGCATGGGCAGAGGGCAGAAGGCAGACGGCAGAGGTACGGGCGTCTGTTTCTGCTTCAGCTCCTTTAAATGACTTTGCGATCCCGACAGAATGTCGGTCGCACAGCGCAGCGTACTAGCTGACGGCGACCGTTGTCTTTTGCTGGGTGGGGGTGAAGGCGGCGTAGGTGGCGCCGTTTTCGGTGAACCAGGTTCCGTCGCGGAAGTCTCGACGTATACTCGCCTGGCCCAGCGGCTTGCCGTTGACGCGGACGCCTTTGACATTGGTGTCGGTGAGGCGTAGGGTGAATTCCGGGACCTGGACGGGGAGGTCGAGGGTGATGGTGCTGCCGTCGACGGACATGGTGGAGAGTTCGGCGGCGCAGGCGTAGTTCGTGATCTCACTGCACTTCCGCCAGCGGGATTTTTCGCTGTGGGGATCGCGCTCCTTCAGCCGGCGGACGACGGTCTTGAAGGTGTTGTAGCCGCGGCGATCGTCATCGTGCATACCGTAGAAGCCCTGCCAGTGGCTGATCATAACGGCGGGCTCTCCTGCGTCGATGCAGTCGGGCATACGGCCTCCGTGCAGGTCG
>Ga0114996_10002461_pt1 | contig 24037 bp, 25 predicted proteins | sample ArcticOcean_MG_C_4_FD_87039 | JGI IMG/M metagenome (GOLD analysis project Ga0114996, IMG submission 87039) | Marine microbial communities from western Arctic Ocean - ArcticOcean_MG_CB4_134 | ecosystem: Environmental > Aquatic > Marine > Oceanic | place: Arctic Ocean: Canada Basin | collected... | reverse complement strand
GGTCTGTGTCGCGGACGCGGTCGCGGTCGAAGAAGCGGCGGGCACGGTCGACGGCGTAAACGGTCGGGATGCCGACGTGGTCCTTGAGGTGGACGGGGGCCGCGCCGGTGCCGCCGGGGCGGCCGTCGATGGTGATCCAGTCCGGGTCCGATTCCAGGGCGTGTTCGAGATCCTCTACGACGTGGGACGCGGCGATCTTGATGCCAACGGGGCGGCGATCGTTGATGGCGCGGATTTCGGTCACACGGCGGGCGAGGTCTTGAGGCGTTTCGATGTCCGGGAAGTGGGCAGGAGAGTGGGCGGTCTCGCCCGGCTGGATGCCGCGGACGGCCGCGATCTCCGCGGTGACCTTCTCGCCGGGGAGGAGGCCGCCGGCGCCCGCCTTGGCAGCCTGGCCGATCTTGATCTCGATCGCGTCGGCGGCGCGGATGTTGTCTTCAGTCCAGCCGAAGTAGCCGGAGGCCATCTCCAGGATGTAGGTCGTGGCGTGCTCGCGTTCTTCGGGCAGCATGCCGCCTTCGCCGGAGCAGGTGGCGATCCCTGCCTGGGCGCCGGCTTGAGCGAGCGCGATCTTGGCCTCTTTGGAAAGGGCACCGAAGGACATATGCGAGATAAGAAGTGGCAATGAGAGCGTGATGGGATGGTTGGATTTGGCGCCGAGCGTGACGCCAAGGGTGATGGGCTCTTCGTCGAGCAATGGGAGGGTGGCGAGTTGGGCGGGGCGAAACTGGATGGCGTCGAAGTCCGGGACGGGCAGGCTTGTACGCATCGCTTCGACGGCACCGGTGCCCGAGTGGGCGAATCCGTGCAGTGTTTCGTAGCGCGATTCGACGTCGTCGACGAAGCGGCGATAGCGGCCTTGGTAGTCGCGTAGGTATCCGGAGGCAGGGGTAGTCGGGACCACGTCGGCGTCGATCTGGATGTCCTCGCCACGGGTGCGGACGGGGTAGGTGTCGAGGCGATCGTGGGGGTTGTAGGGCGAGATGCCGGTGCGGAGGTCGAAGTCCCAGTCGTGGAGCGGGCAATAGGCCCGTCCGTTCTCGACGCGTCCGTCTCCGATTTGTCCTTGGCGGTGGGGACAGCGGTTGGAGAGGGCGTAGAAGCCGCTGTCGTCCCGGCAGAGGGCGATATCCGTGCCGTTGAGAATGATGGAAATGGAGGCGTCGATATCGAGGTTGCGGGCTTCAGGGATCGTGACCCAGTCCGGCATGCGGTGCTCTCTCTGTGGAACGGTGTGCGGCGCGGCGCATCGCGCCGTGAAGACGGTTCGTGCAGCAGTGTTGGTGAGGATACGGCGAACGGGGCGAGTTGGTTGGGCGCTTCGCTATCGAGGCGTGTTGCGGAGGGCTGGGGCAGGATCGGCATCGTGGGCGGATCGGAGGACGCTGGTTGATGGGGCTTGGGGGATTGGTCCGGCTGCGTGGCGGGAGACACTTCGGTCGAGGCGAATGTTTCGGCAACACAGTAGTATTGTTGGATGCTGACCACCTGGTTCAGGACGACGTTTGAAGCGCTGTGGGTTCCGGAATACCGGATCCTGTGGGCAGGGTCGTTGTTCGCGACGCTCGGTTTCATGATGTCGTTCACGGTGCAGGCGGTGGTGGCGTTCGAGATCGGCGGATCCAACAGCGCGGTGGGAATGGTCCAGCTTGGTCTGGGTGCCTCGATGCTGATCTTGGGGCCGATGGGCGGGGTGATCGCGGACCGGGTATCGAAGCGGCCGCTGGTGTTTTGGGGACAGGTGATGGTGGGGGTGTCGCTGGCGGCAACAGGGGTGCTGTTGATCACTGGGGAGTTGACGATCCTGTGGCTGACGCTGATGACGGCGCTCATGGGGATCGCGTTTTCGTTTATGGGACCGGCGAGACAGGCCTGGGTCGGTGAGCTGGTGCCGCGGAGGCTGTTGCCGAACGCGGTGGCCTTGAGTCAGCTTTCGATGAGTATCAGCCGCGTTGGGGCGCCCTTGATGGCGGGCGTGATGTTGGGCACGGCGTTCATTGGTGCCGGCGGGACCTACCTGTTCATGGCGTCGCTCTACATCATTGTCGTGGCGACGTTGTTCCTGCTGCCGCCGACGAAGGCGAAGCCGAAGGCTGAGCGCCGGGCGGTGCGGACCGAGTTGATGGCGGGGTTCCGCTATGTGGGGGCCAACCCCGTCTTGCGCTTGCTGATGCTGCTGTTTATGGCGTTGGTGGTGGTGGGCTTCACCTTCCAGGTGGTGCTCCCCGCGTTCTTGGAACGGCATTTGGATCGCGCGCCCACGGACATTGGCCTGATCCTGACCGTGAGCGCTGTTTCATCTTTGGTGGCGAGTGTGTTGGTGGCGGGGATGGTGGCCTCAAAGTGGGCGTGGGTCCTGATGTTGGGGGGCGGGGTGCTGGCGGGAGTGGGGTTCCTGTTGCTGTCGATCGCGCCAAACTTCGGGCTGGCGGTTCTGACGATGGTGGTGATGGGGCCCGGACTAGCGGTGTTCATGCTGATCAACAACGCGCTGATCATGGCGAATACGTCGCCGGCGTATTTTGGCCGGGTGATGTCTCTGACGATGTTGGCGTTCGGAGTGCAGGGTGTGCTGGCGCTCCCCGCGGGGATCTTGGCGGATTCGCTGGGCGAGCGACAGACGTTGGCCTTGGGTGGGTTCTTGGTGCTGGGTGTGGTTGCGTTGGGCGCGATGGGATATCTGTCGTTGATGCGGCAGGGTTTGCTGCGGCCGAGGGCGGAGCGTTCTCCTGAGCGGGCTGAGGTGGAGGCTCCGCAACCCGTGCCCGCAGGGCGCGCGATCGTGCCGCGACCGCATGGGGTGGCGATGATGGTGGGGCAGAAGACGGGCGCGGCGGCCCGCTTCGCGTCTGGAGACTAGGCCTGAGGCCAACTCAGCCCAAGGGTACCTAGTCGCCGCCGGCGGCGGCGGCGTTTTCGGTGGGCGTCGTAGCGGGACGGATTCCCATCATGCGCTCGACATCTTCTTTGTCGATGACAATGGGGCCACCGGCCTGGCCGCCACGTAGGGGCGCGCTGGTGTGATGCATGGACTTCACGATCTCCACGTAGGCACCGATGACGCCGGTCTCGTGGTGGGTGATGCCGTGCTCCTGGCAGTACTGCCGGACCATGCGTCGCGCTTGGGGAAGATGCGGGCGGGGCATGGAGGGGAAGAGGTGGTGCTCGATCTGGTAGTTGAGGCCACCGTAGAGCCAATCGATGACGCGGTTGCCGCGGATGTTCCGAGCGGTGAGGACTTGCCAGTAGAGGAAGTCGAGCTTGCCCTTGCCCGTGACCATGGCCATCCCTTTGTGATTGGGAGCGATGACGGCAGCGAGATAGAGGCCGAAGAGGGAGTAGTGGACGAGGATGAAGACGCCCGCTTTGGCAGGGTCCATCGAGAGGAACAGCAAGGCGAGATAGCCGCCAATGTGCGCGGCCGTGAGGATGGGTTCGACGATGGGATAGCGGACGTGGTCCCGGTACAGGTACTTGGCGTTTTCGACCTGCTTGTGGATGGCACCGAGCAGGTTGATCGGGATAACGAGCCAGCCCTGATGCTTGACGATGAAGTAGTTGAGGCCGCTCTTGCGTTGCAACTGATTGGGAGTGAAAGCGAGCGGGCCGACGTTGATGTTGGGGTCATCATCTTCGTGATTGGGCATGCCGTGGTGCTTGTTGTGCTGATCGAGCCACCAGGAAAGGGAGAAGCCCATGAAGACGGTGGAGGTGAGCAGGACGAGCCAGTCGTTGGCCTTGGTGGAGCGGAAGATCTGACGGTGCCCGCCGTCGTGGCCGATGAAGGCGAACTGCAGGGTGGCGAAGGGGAGGAGGGCGGCGATACCGATCACCCACCAGGAGTTGCCGACGAGAATGATGGCGGCAATGGCGCCGAAGGCGAGGAGTAGGGCACCGGCCACGAAGAGGGTGTAGAAGATCGGGGTGGGATCGAGCAGACCGGCACTCCGGATGCGGTCCCGCAAGTCTGTGTACGAGCCTGCCTGCAAAGTCGTGGACTGGGCCGCTGTCTGCATCGCTTGTCCGTTTTCGTTGCGTTCCTGGCGGGGCCAGGGCGGTGGGCGTCGGAGTTGCCACCGGCCGCGGTATTGATGGAGTTGCATGCTCCGTCCAACGCCCTGGCAGGGCGAGTGGATCACGCGAGAACTGTACCAGGAACCAGGCCGGGCACCCAGCGGTCAGCGGGGTGGATTCGGATGCGATGACGACGGATGCGGAGTCGTTATGGCGCGTTCCGCTTGGGCGGTCGGGTTCCGCGCGTTAAGGCGCCGAACTCGAGGAGGCAATGATCTTGGCAAGCAGCGCTCGGAGGGACTTCTGGTCGGCACGCGTGAGCGCACCGAGGAAGTAGCGGTCGACGCCCTTCGTGTGGGTCGGCGCAGCGCGGCGCAGCGCTTTGCGGCCCGTGGGAGTGAGGACGGCGGAGACGCCGCGACGGTCGTGCGGGTCAGGCTCGCGCACAACGAAACCCGCTTGCTCGATGCGGTCGATGAGCCGGGTGAGGCCGCTGCGGGAGAAGAGGAGTTTGTCGGCGAGGTCTTGCAGCCGCAATTTGCTCTTCGGTGCCTCGGCGAGGTGGAAGAGGACGTCGTACCAGGTCAAGGGGAAGCCGACGCGTTCCTGCAGGTCGCCTTCGATGCGGCCGGAGACCTGGGCGTGTGACCGCAGGAAGTCTTGCCAGAGGGCGATGTTGGATTCTTTTTTACTCTGTGCCATGTGCTCATCTCTCGGGCCGCGAAGCCCTACAACAATGCGGAATCAGATCTTTGCGCTGGGAGACAGTTGCCTTGGAAGGAGTCGCACGCCCGCGTGTCCGTGCGACGAATACCCGCAGTTAAGGCTTACCCGGTCCAGTGCGATGGGTCGAACCCCAGACGGCCTCATCTTGCCGTCAGGTAGGGCGAATGTTCAGTAGTGGACCTCGTTAATTGACATAAAACCATTTTGCCGTTCGATGAGCTGGATTACCGGGAGGGAAACATCGCCGAGTCTTGGGGTTTCTTGTCACCGTTTGTATCGTCGGCCGCGTTCTGCGTCCGTGCGATCGGTCACATACGTGTAGATGGGGACGCCGTAGCCACAGCTCGTTTGTGTGTGGTCGATGTGGATGCAGACGACTTGTCGTTGGGGAAGGTTCAGGTCTTGGGCGGGAGCAGTGAGTAGCTGATCGAGCAGGGGGGACTGATCGAGCGGTGACGTGGTGGCGCGTCTGTAGAGACGGACGATCGCGGCGTCCTCGCCATCCATGGACATGACCATGAGGGTGACCGGACCGCCTGCGTTCGAGTGCCGTGCGGTTTCGTTGCCGCTGCCCTTGTAGTCGAGGTAGGCGACGGTGTGGTCGTCAAGGAGGTGGAGGGGCGTGCCGCCTTTGGGCGAGAGATTGACGGGGTCTTGTCCATCCGCTCCCGGCTGAAGGGCGGGATCAGCGCTGGCGATGAAGAAGAGTCTTGACGCTTCGATCAGATCGCGTTGTTCGTTGGTGATCGTCGTGAAATGGTCAGCCACGTAGCGGTCTCCGGAGCGGCGCGCGAACCATCTCCGTTGAATGGTGTCTAGGTGTGGCTGAGCGTATCGCGCAGGGATGGTTCGCCGTGCAAACGGCGATGCTCAGGGTATGCGTTGCTGACATGATTGCGGACGCAGTGTCTTCGCGCAGGCATGCAGCGCACCGCAATGGTTCAGGGTCGCCATGAGTTTTGTTTGGCTATTCCCCGAGGAAGGCGGAGGTGAGGCGAAGGAAGTGATCGAGCTGGTCGTGATGCACCCAGTGCCCGGCATTGGGGACGCTCTCCACTTGCACGTTTTGGAACGGCGCGGCGCGATTGTCGGTGCTTGGATTGCCGGACCAGCTCTCTTCGCCCCAGAGCAGCAGGGTGGGGGCGGTGATGTTGGACCAAAGGTCGTGCGCTTCGTCGTCATTGAAGCGATAGGGCGAGTGGGAGCGGACGTAGTTGTCGAACTTCCAGGAGTAAGAGCCATCCTCATTTTGGTTGGTGCCGTGAATGGTGAGGTGGCGCGCTTGCTCGTCGCTAAGGTGCGCGTTGGCTTCGTGCATACGACGAATGGCTTCTTCCAGGGATTCGTAGCGTCGGGGGAGTCGGCCGGCGAAGCCACGGATCTGGTCGATCCAACGTCGCATCCGCTCAGGGGCGGGTTTCTCCATTTCGTCGATCTCGTGGCGGCGCGGGCCGAGCCCTTCGATGGCAATGACCTTGTTGACGCGATCGGGGAAGACGCCCGCGAACTGCAGGCTGATGCTGCCACCGAGCGAGTGGCCAATGATGGTGACCGGTTCCAGATTCTTCTGGTCGACAAGCTGGGCGATGTCGTAGACGTAGTCGATCATGGCGTAGCCGGAGCCCAGGACCCATTGGGAGTCCCCGTGCCCGCGCAGGTCCGGGGCCACGACGTGGTAGTCATGGCGGAAGGCTTGTGCGACCCAATCCCAGTTGCGGCAATGATCACGGCCGCCGTGGAGCAAGAGCAACGCGGGCTTGTCCTCATTGCCCCAATCGACGTAGTGCAAGCGGAGTTGCTGCGAGAAGTAGACGTGGGAGTTGGGTCCCGGAAGGGTGTCAGCCATGGCAGGCATCGTACGTGAGTTGCGGGGTCTGAACCGTTACGCGGGATTCGTTACGAGTAGCGAGCACGGAGTGGGGTGACCCGAGGCGGCGCGAAGTCGAGGAGGAGGGCGGCGTGGTCGCTGAGCGCCTCACGGCGGGCGGCATGCGCGGAACTGCTAGCGCCCCAGATGTGTTGGACACGGCGAAGCCGCGATTGGAGCTGGGGGTTGAGGAAGGCTTGATCGAGCCGGAAGCCGTTGCGACCGTTGGGCGAGTACCCGGTGAACTCGCGTCGGTCGCCGTGTAAGAGGCGGAAGGCATCGCGCCAGCCGGCGGCCTCCATGGATCGCATCCAGCGATCCTCGCGCCGATTGAAGGCGGATGCCTCCTCGTCGATGCCGATACGACCGGAGTTCGTGTCACCGACGATGAGTGCGGGGCCCGGCCGCCAGCGGCAGGCGACGGCGAGTGCTTCGCTGAGGAACTTGGATTTTCGGCCACTCGATCGGTTGGGGATGTGGAGGGCGGCGACGGAGATGCGGTGACCGGAGGCGGTGTGCGTGGCGAGCCAGCGGTCAGGGTCTGGGGTGGGCTGGCGCAAGGGGGCGCGACGGAGGTGGTGCTGGGACGCGACGAGCAGGCCGTTGCGGGCTGGTGTCTTGGGGTCGGTCGTAGCGCGCTGATGGGGCCATCCGGCTTCGGCGAGTGATTGGGCGAGCGTGCGGCTGGGGGCCGTGTGGCGGAACTCCTCGAGCACGATGATCGTGGGGCGCCAACGAAGGATTTGGTCGAAGATGCCTTCGATCCGGACGCCGCCGCCCGCGCGGATGTTCCAGGCGAGTATGCGCGTCGTGGTGAGGGGGTCCGAAGTGGCCAGGGAAGGTGGTTCGAAGTGGGGCCCTTGGCCGGGGAGCGAGATCACGAGGAGGTCACGGGCTTTGCGGCGGTAGCGTTGGATCTGAGACGATGTGGGCGCCTGGGTACCGAGCTTGGGGGCACGTGCGCTGAGGATTCGACATGGAACTCCGAACAGATGGGCTTCGCACCAAGGGTCGTTTGCTGGTGGCGTCGCCGATGCTGGGCGATCCCAACTTCCGACGCGCGGTGGTGCTGATGATCGAGCATAGTCCGGAGGGCGCGTTGGGCGTGGTGCTGAACCGGCCCACGGAGAATCCGGTGGCGCATGCGCTGCCGGGGTGGGAGGCGCCGGCGACGGATCCAGGAGTGGTCTTCACGGGGGGGCCGGTGGAAGAGGGCAAGGTTTTGGCCTTGGGAGTGCTACAGCAAGCGCGACGAGAGCCGGGATGGAGCGGCGTGGTGGGCCGGGTGGGGATGGTGGATCTGAGCTCAGAGCCGGACGATTTGGAACCGGTCGTGGAGCAGGTGCGGTTCTTCTCAGGCTATGCCGGCTGGGGGGTGGGGCAGTTGGAGGGAGAGATTGCCGAGGGCGCGTGGATCGTTCTCGACGCGACCGAAGCGGATGCGCTGACGACCGACCCGGCCGACCTCTGGCATGCGGTCTTTCGGCGACAGCGGGGGGATCTGCTCTGGTACGCCTTCTATCCGGACGATCCGGGCCTGAACTGATCAGCCCCCGCCGCACCGGCCCCACCTAGGACCCCAAGTCACGATGCCCGTCGCCAAGATCTGGGGCGGCGCGCAATCGCGCCGAGGCCTGCCAGCCGTCCTCATAGTGGGAATAGTGCTTCCGCCGAGATTTTCCTAGTCGCAGCGGTCCAAGGCTAGGAACGCGCCGAGCGCTTCGCTTCGATTTCTTCACGCCGCTGTTGGTTGAAGGCGACTATGGGGCTTGCTTCCGAAGGCTGCCAGGCTTTGTAGGCCGTGCGCGTGTCGACGGGCCATTCGATGTCCAGGTCGACGCGGGTTTCGGGTTCGGTCGCGGCGGCGAGGAGGTCGATCGCGGCGCGGCTCACGGCAAGCTGCATCTCCGGGTCGTTGACCATGCCGAAGGCGTGACCGAAGGGAAACTCGACGCCGAGGAGGCGGGCGACGCGGAATTTGGCGGCGAGGTCCGGCATCATGGTGACGAGGACGGTGGGGATGCCGGCGGCTTCGATGAGACGTGCCAGCACGGGCACGCTACGGCAGCAGTCTGGTCAAGCAGGGGCCAGAACCACCGCGTCGACATTCGCTTGTTTGAGACGGTCGACGACCTCCGGACCGTACGTCTCTTGCCAAGGGCTGGTGTCACCGCCCTGGAAGCCCATGAAGGCGTAGTTGTCGTCGGCGAGAGCGCCGATGGCGCCTTCCCCTTCCAGGGAGGCGAAGGCACGGAGGGGAAGGGCAATGTTGAAGTCTTCGCGGTGGTCGTCCGTATTGAGGTGGAGGTGGGTGGCGTCGACTTCGCTCTGCTGTGTGGCGCGCGGAATGACGCGATAGGTGGGGTCGCCCCAATTGGGCTCGCGCTTTTCGCGTTCGACATCGAATGGTTCCTGGCTGGCCGTAAGAAAGAAACCCGCGGACGTGAGGAGGGCAATGGTGGCCTCTTTCACCGGAGTCGTAAGAGGCGTCCAGACTGCCTCGTTGGCTTGCATGGGGGTCTTTTCGTAGCCGTCACGGAAGGAGCGGGGGAGGAACTTGTAGCTGTCGACGGGCATAGCGAACTCCTTCGAACGGACGGGGAAACTGTGATGAGACAGGGCGGTCCGCGTCTCAGCGCATGTTAGCGAAGCGGCGATACTCCGTCAGGGGTCTAGATCATGCCTCGTTGGAGATGCCGTCCGGAATGGAATCCTCCGCGCTGATATCGGCGACGAGGGCCATGAAATGTTCGAGGTTCTCGATACGCTCGGCGACGTTGTTGCCTTCGACGCCGGCGCGGATGGTGGTGACGCCGGCGTCGCGGTAGACGCGAAGACGCTCCTTGATCGCCGCGTCATCGCCGATGAGGTTGACCTTGAGGGCGAGGTCGACGGGGACGCGGGCGCGGGCTTCGTCGCGGTTGCCTTCGATCCAGAGCCGCTGGATCTCTTTGGCTTCGTCGGCGTAACCCTGGCGGCAGAATGCATCGTTGTAGAAGTTGTGCTGGGCGGATCCCATCGCGCCGAGGGTGAAGGCGATGCCGCGGGCGTGCTCTGCGGCGGCGGCTTCGACGTCGTCGGTGAAGACGACGGCGCCACCGGCCTGGAGGTCGAGTTCGGAGAGAGAGCGTCCGGCGGCTTCCGCACCGGCCCGGATCTCGTCGAAGAAGACGTCAGCGGTCTCGGGGATGAAGGAGGTGCCGAGCCAGCCATCCGCGAGGGCGCCGGTCATGCGGAGGCTGCGCGGGCCGAGTGAGGCGATGTAGATGGGAGGCGGGTCGGCCGGCGGGGCGCTGGAACGAATGGCTTTGCCCTCGCCGCCGGGGAGCGGGAGTTGATGGAGCGTGCCGTCGTAGGCGAGCTTCTCGCCGGACATGGCGAGCCGGGTGATCTCGATGATCTCCTTGATGCGCGTGACGGGGCGGTCGAAGGGGATGCCGTGCCAACCTTCGATCACCTGCGGCCCGCTGGTGCCGAGGCCGAGGCGGAAGCGGCCGCCGGTCATGGACTGCAAGGTCATGCAGGTCATCGCGACGAGTGCGGGCGTGCGCGTGCCCGCCTGGATGATGCCGGTGCCGAGCCCGATCGTGCTGGTCTTACCGGCAAGGTAGGCGAGCGGGGTGATGCCATCGTGGCCCCAGGCTTCGGCGGACCAGAGTGAGTCGACGCCGAGGCGCTCCGCTTCTTGGGCGAAGGTGACGGCGCTGTCCCAATCGTGGACGCCATCCCGGGAGCTGCCGATTGAGACTTTCATGGAGGTTCCTCCCGAGCGTTTGAGGCGGCTAGGAGGCTGGGTAGCCGGGCGCCTCTTTATTGGCGAGGACCTGGTTCGTGTGATCGACATCGTGGACGCGCTGGAAGAGGTACCAGGCACGCCCGTGGAGAGGACCGAAGAACATGTGATCGGAGGTTTGCTCGAACGACGGCGGTTCGGGCAGCCCGGTGACGAGCGCGGCGAGGGCGACCGAGTCTTCGGCGAGGGCCGTTTGGAGGTCGGTCCAAGCGAGGGTGGGAGTGGCGCGCGGCGGTTCGTGGTCGGTGCTGCCGGGGGCTTGGCCATTGGCGAGGAGTTCGACGCTGCGGGCGACGCCCCGGGAGGTCTGGAGGAAATGATGCGTGATCTCAGCGATGGACCAATCGTCGGGATTGGGCTGGAAGGCTGCTTGTTCGGTCGTGACGTCCTTGATGGCGTCGAGGAAGTCGAGGCGGGCGCCCGTGACGCGGGGCCAAAGTTCGAGCCAGGTGTACTTCTGGCCTTGGGCGAGTAGGTAGTCGCGGATGCGGCTGCGTTCGTCGGCAGTGGGTCCGGTGGTCATCGGTGTTTCCCTTCGCAGCGCGGGCGCTCGTTATATCGTCACTGGTACGCGCCGTGCAGCGAAGGCTACCGCAGAGGGCATGACGGCGTGCGTCGAAGCATTGTGGACGGGGAGGCAGGCATGGGGTGCGTGCGTGCGTGTGAGCGAGTCGGGGTGATTGGGGTGTGTGTGCCGCCGTGGTGAATTGTTCGTTGGCGATTGACTTGCAGATGTCATGGGTGGGACGTCATCTTGTGGGTCGAGGCGCGGTGACGTCCTGCGCGAACGGATGCCGAGCGAGCAAGGGCGAAGGAGCGAACGATGGCCACAAACGAGCAATTGGAGTTGATGCGTCGGGTGCCGCTGTTTAGCGAGGTGGGAAAGCGCGACCTCAAGCGCTTGGCCGATGATGCGCTGCGTCGCGAATATGAAGCAGGGGACACGATCGTGGAGGAGGGGACGCGGGGCGTGGGGATGTTCGTGATCCTTGAGGGGCAGGTGGTGGCGACGCGACGGGGCGTGCAGGTCGTTGAGCTAGGCCCCGGGACCTACTTCGGAGATCTGGCGCTGTTCGAGGACGTGCCGCGAAATGCGATCGTCAGCGCCAAGACGGAGACGACCTGTCTGGCATTCACACGCTGGGATTTCCTGGCGGAACTGCGTAGCGAGCCGACGATGGCACTGCAAATGTTGACGACGACGATGCGTCGTTTGTGGGAGACGACGGAGGAATTGGCCGCGCTCAAGGGCGAGGGGGCCGTGGACTAGCGCGCAGGGTTTACCTATCGGGGCTCATCTGTCAGGGAAGAGGACCATGCCGGGGCGCTCCCAGTCCAGCGAGACGACGCGGCCAGCTCGGCTTTCGGTGACGTAGAGGGTCTGGAATTTGGGGCCGCCGAAGGCGACGTTGGTGACGCCTTGGTCGTCGAAATCAATGGTGCGGAGTTTCTCGCCCCCGTTGGGGCCGAAGACGTGGATCTGACCGCTGTCGAAGCCACAGCAGACAATGTTGCCGTCAACATCGAAGGCGAAGCCGTCGGGAACGGCACCTTCGCCGAGGAAGGCGATCTCGCGCGGATCGCCGACAACGCCGGGCTCGGTGATGTCGAAGGCGTGCAGCTTGAAGGTGCCGGATTCGCAGACGATGAGGCGGGCGCCGTCGTGGGTAACGCCGATGCCATTGGGGAAGGCGAAGCCGGTGTGGATGCGCTTGGCGTTGCCCTGGGCGTCGCTGAAGCAGACGTGACCAGGCGGAGAGCCGTCGATGCCTTGCTCGCCCCAGACGGGGTCGGTGAAGTAGATGTTGCCGTGGGCGTCGAAGGCGAGGTCGTTGGGGGAGTTGAGCGGCTCACCATCGGCTTCACTGATGAAGATGGAGACCGTGCCGTCCGGCGTGATGCGCTCAACGCGACCGGCTTCGCGTTGGCGGCTGCGGCTGGGGAAGCCGCCGTTGTTGCAGACGTAGAGGTTTCCATCCGGCCCGAAGTTCGCGCCGTTGGGGCCGCCGCCAGTCGAGGCGAAGAGGGAGACTTTGCCGTTGGCGTCGATCTTGGAGATCTGGCCGCCGCCGATCTCGACGATGTAGAGGTTGCCGTCTTTGTCGAAGGCGGGACCTTCGGGGAACTTGAGGTTCTCGGCGATCAGGGTGTGCGTCATGGCGGCTCCTTTGGTCGCGGGAGGATAGAGGGTCGGGCGGGAGTGACCCGTATCGGGGGCTAGCCTCGCGGGTGATCTGGGTGGGGGAGTAGGGGCTCAGATCTCGACGAGACAGGTGTTGCTTATTGGGTCGGCAGGTCGAGGCGGAGGAGGCGGGCGGCAGTTTGGCTTTCGATTTGCTGGCGGTCTTCGACGGAGAGGTTCTGACGGTCGAGGACGGCGGCGGGTTGGCGCTCGCCCATATCGAAGGGGTAGTCGGTGCCGACGACGACGTGGTCGCTGCCGGCGGAGTCGATCAGTGAGCTGAGGACCTTGTCGCTGTGGCAGAGGTCGTCGAAGTAGAGCTGTTGGAAGTAGGTGCTGGGCGGCTGCTCGAGGGCTTGCTGGGCTTCGGCGCGATACTCCCAGCCGTGATCCCAGCGACCGATGACAGATTGCGTGATGCCGCCGCCATGCGCCAGGCAGACCTTGAGGTTGGGATAGCGGGCGAGGGTACCGCCGAAGATGAGTGCCGCAGCGCAGATGCCGGTTTCCACGGGGAAGCCGATGGTGTTGGCGGTGTAGTAGTTGCGGAGGCGCTCGGCGCCGGGCGAGACGGAGGGGTGGACGAAGAGCAGCATGTCCAACTCGGCCGCGCGCTGGAAGAAGGGGTCGAAATGCGGTTCGTCGTAGTTGTGGCCGTTGACGCTGCCGCCGATCTGGATGGAGGTAAAGCCGTAGTCGCGGTGAACGCGTTCGAGTTCGGCGATGGCCGCCTCGACATCCTGGAGCGGGACGTTGCCCATGGGGACGAGCCGGTCGGGGTGAGCGGCGCAGGCCTCGTGGATGGAGTCGTTGAGGATGGCGGAGACTTCGGTGCCCAGGGCCGAGTCGGCGAAGTAGTAGAAGAGGCCGGGCATGACGGAGAGGGCGGCGATGTCGAGGCCCATCTCATCCATCTCGTTGATCCGGATCGAGAGGTCGAAGATGCCGGGGTCCATGGCGGCGGGGAGGCGGCCAGGCCCGCGCCAAGGGATAGGGTCGGTGCGGCCGGTAGCGAGGGCGTCGAGGCCGGTGCCGTCGTCGCGGTAGACGACGGCCTGGTAGCGGTCGCCGTCGTCGCGGACGAGGTCGATGAAGCGTTGAGGGATGAAGTGGTGGTGGATGTCGATCAGCATTGGGCAGCGCCTCCCCGAGTTTTCCGGTTCGAGAGGGAGCATAGGTGAGCCGCGATCACCGGATGGGCCTATCCTCCAGCGACACACAACCAGGCCTCCCGCGGCACAACCAGGGCGACGACGCCGGAGCCCGGCAGACCCGCAGAGAATCGAGGAGCGAGCGATGGAACGACTCGAAGGAATGGTGGCGCTGATTACCGGCGCGGGTTCGGGGATCGGCGCCGCGAGTGCGTTGCGGATGGCGTCCGAGGGTGCGGCGGTGATGTGCGCCGACATCGATGTGACGGGAGCGAACAACACGGCGGCACTGATCGGTGAACAGGGTGGCAAGAGTGGCGCGATCGAGTTGGATGTGCGATCGGAGGCGGCGATTCAGGCGGCACTGAGCACGACGCAAACGGAGTTGGGCGGGCTGGATGTGGTGATGAACAATGCAGGGGTCGGTGGGTCGGAGTTCGGTTGGGATGAGACCGTCGCGATCAATCTGTCTGGCGTCTATCACGGGACGTTCCACGCCTGTGCACTGCTGGCGGAGCGCGGTGGCGGGTCGGTCATCAACACGGCGTCGGTCGCGGGGTTGGTGGGACTGGCGCGCCCAGGGGCGGATGATCTGCCGGTGGAGCCTGGTGCGGGTGCGTACGTCGCGGCAAAGCATGGGGTGGTGGGGATCACGCGGCAGTTCGCGGTGACCTACGGCAAGCGCGGGGTGCGGGTCAACGCGATTTGCCCCGGCTACATTGAAACGCCGATGACGGCGCAGGTGCGCGAAAACGCGGAGGCGCAGGCGTTCCTGGAGGCGCTGCATCCGTTGGGACGGTTGGGGCAGCCTGAGGAAATCGCGTCGGCCGCGGCGTTCTTGGCGAGTGAGGATGCATCGTTTATGACGGGAGTGGCGCTGCCTGTCGACGGCGGCTACACGGCTCGATAGAGCAAACGGATACGTTGAGAAAGGGACTGACCCATGCAGGTGATCCGGCTGTATAGCGGCGACGATGGCGAGACGCACTTCGAGGACATTGAGGTGTCGCTCGTGGGGTCCGAGAGGGGAGCGTTGTCGCGGCTTTTGGACGCAGAGAGCCTGACCTTTCGGGCGACGCCGGGCGATTACGAACCGGCGAGGCATCTCGCGCCCCGTCGGCAGTTCATCATCAATCTCGACGGCGAGATCGAGATTGAGGCGGGGAGCGAGACGCGGCGGTTCGGGCCCGGCAGCATTATTTTCGCCGAGGATCTGGAAGGCCGTGGGCACGTGACGCGAGACGTAGGCGGGCCGCGGTCGTCGATCGTGGTGCCGGTGCCGGACGACTTCGACTTGGACCGGCTGCGTCCCTAGACCTGGCCGCTGGGGGGCGTGGCAGCACGACTAACGCATCCGTCGCAGGCTGGGTTGGGTGAAGAGGGTGAAGACGGCGATGGCGCTGATCGTGAAGCCGCTAATGGCAACCCATTCGGGTGCGCCGATGCTGTCGGCCATCCAGCCCGCCAAGAGCGATCCCATCGGGCCGACGCCGAAGAAGGCGAGCGTGTGGATGCTCATGACGCGGCCCATGATGTCGGCGGGGGTGTGGGTCTGGACGAGGGTCTGGTTGAGATTGATGAAGAACCCGCCGCCGAGTCCCCAGGCGAACATGAAGGCCAAGGTCAGGATGTAGGTCTGCGAGAGCCCGATGCCGGCGAAGACGATGCCGCCGACAATGAGCGCTCCCAGGAAGCCGCCGCCCTTGTAGGGAATGTCGCCGAGGGTGGCGAGTAACAGGGATGTCGAGAGCATGCCGGTGCCCAGAGCGGTGAAGAGCAGGCTCGTCTCGAAGGCACCCTTGCCGAGTTCTTCGCGAGCGATTTTCGGGATCAGGGCTTGGCTGGGACCCATCATGAAGATGCCGGTTGCGACGAGTAGCAGAAGTAGCACGAGGACGCCGCGATGGCCAACGACGAAGGCGAAGCCCTCGCGGAGGTCACGGAGGGGGTTCGTGCGGGTGAGCTGTTGTCGCACGGGCGGGACGTGGAGGAAGACGAGCGCGACGAGGCCGACGCCGTAGACGATGCCTTGCATCGCGAAGGCGCCGCCGATGCCCGAGAGGGCGATCACTGCTCCGCCGATCGCCGGTCCGATTAGGGTCGAGACGTTTTGACCGAGAGAGGTCAGGACGACGGCGTTCATGAGCCGTTCGCGAGGAACGATGCTGGGCAGGATGGCCTGTCGGACGGGCTGGCCGAGTGCCATCGTGAGGCCGATGCCAGCGGCGAGGATGAAGGTTGAGAGTGGGGTGATTGCGTCGGACCAGATGAGGAAGGCGGTAGCGGCCGAGACGCCGATGGCGAAGACCTGGCTGACGACGAGCAGGAGACGCCGGTCGACGCGGTCGGCGAGGATGCCGGAAGGGAGGGCGAAGAAGAAGACCGGGATGCCGAGCGCGAAGCTGACGAGACCGGCGGCGGTGGATCGATCGTCGAGGTTGAGGATGAGCCAGACGAAGGTGAAGCGTTGCGTGCCCTGCGTGAGGAAGAAGCTGAAGGTGTTGAGCCAGAGCGCTGTGAAGTCACGTGAACGGAAGGCGGAGAAAGTGCCGCCGGAGGGTCGACGCGGCGGGGGAGGGAACGATGCGGGGGCAGTGGGATGCGATGTCCGCTGGACGTGGCCGCGGGCGATCATGGCGATGGCGTCAGCGCCGGGGAGCGTGGGTCGGCCTCTTGTTGGCATCCGTGGATGATACGGCGGTCGGAAAGGATTGGACGCTGAGGCACCCGTGTTGGATCGGAGCTGTATTGGACATCGACTTGCCGCGAGGTCAGCATTGGGCAATTACGCGGCGAGCCCCGGCGCGACGTGTGCGCGTTCAATCATGGTGACGACGGAGAGACGAACGAGATGACGACGACGGCAATCGAGATCTTCGGCGACTGCGCGCCTGGCTTCGAGCCAGTGAAGGCCGCGTTCGAGCGCAACTTCAGTGAGCATGGCGAGGTGGGCGGCGCGGTGGCGGTGACCATCGACGGTGAGTCGAAGGTCGACCTCTGGGGTGGGTATGCAGACAAGGCGCGGTCGCGGGCGTGGGAGCGGGACACGATCGTCAACGTCTACTCCACGACGAAGGGGATGGCGGCGCTGTGTGGGCACATCTTGGCGGATCGTGGTGAGTTGGACTTCGATGCGCCGGTGACGAAGTATTGGCCAGAGTTTGGCCAGGCCGGCAAGGAAGAGATGCCGGTGCGGTACCTGTTCAGCCACCAGGCCGGGCTGCCGGTGATCGACAAGAAGCTCCCGCCCGGGGCGAGCCTCGATTGGGACATGATGTGTGCGGCGCTGGCGGAGCAGGCGCCAGTCTGGGAGCCGGGAACGAAGCAGGGCTATCACACCGCGACCTTCGGATTCCTCGTGGGGGAAGTGGTGCGCCGGATCAGCGGGAAGTCGATCGGGACGTTCTTGCGCGACGAGGTGACAGGCCCGCTGAACGCTGACTTCCTGATTGGATTTGGCCCAGAGCAGGACTTCCGCGTCGCCGACATGTTGCAGGCGGCGCCACCCGCGGACATGAGTGATCTGCCGCCAATCGCCCAAGCAATGGTGGACCCCACGTCGCTGACGGCGCGGTCGTTCAGCATTGCGCCGCCGAAGCCCGGTGTGGACGTGAATCATCGCGAGTATCGGGCCGCCGAGTCGCCCTCTGGGAACGGGCATGGGACGGCGCGGGCACTGGCGAGGATCTATGGGGCGCTGTCCAGGGGTGGGGAGGTCGATGGGGTGCGACTGCTGAGCGCGGCGGCGATCGAACGGGCGCGGGTCGAGCAGGTGGGAGGGAAGGATGAGACGCTGCTGATGAAGACGCGCCGTTCCTTGGGCTACATGTTGCCGGTGACCGAGCAGGGCGATGTGCGAGGACCGGAGTCGTTCGGGCACGCCGGAATGGGCGGGTCGTTGGGCTACGCCGATCCCGAACGGAAGCTGGGCTTTGGCTACGTGATGAACCAAATGTGGACGACGACGCTGTCGAATCCCGACCCGCGCGCGCAGGGATTGGTGGCAGCGGTTCACGAGAGTTTGGGCCGCTAGAGAGCGGAGTACGGGGTCGAAATATGCGATTGTCGGAGCCGCGGATACCACCGGTCAGCGATGCGGAAGCCACGGACGAGCAGCGCGCGCTGTTAGACGCCTCGCGGCGGGATGGAAACGTTTTGAACGTTGTGCGGACGCTGGCACAGTACCCCGCCTTGTCGCAGGCGCGGGGCCCGTTGACGCGGCACATCATGGGCGGATCGGCATTGCCGCCGCGCGAACGGGAGCTACTGATCCTTCGCATCGGCTGGCTCTGCCAGGCCGAGTACGAGTTTGGGCAGCACGCGCGCTTCGGAAAAGGGGTGGGGCTGAGGGACGAGGAGATCCGCCGCGTGACGGAAGGGCCGGACGCGGCAGGTTGGGACGCGTTCGATGCGACGCTGCTGCGGGCGGCAGACGAGTTGCACGGCGACGCCTTCATCAGCGATGCGACTTGGACCACGCTGAGCGCGCGTTACAGCCGTGAGCAATTGATGGACGTCGTCTTCACCGTGGGGCAGTACACAGTGGTCTCGATGGCCCTGAATACGTTTGGTGTGCAGTTCGAACCGGGCGTCGCGGGCTTTCCCGACTGAGCACTCAACTTCATCCGTCGACGATGGGGGCGGTGAGCTAGACTGCCGCGAGCAAGCGCGCTCTGCGAAGCAAAGGAAACACACGATGAAGCTGGGAATGCTCTACGAGATCCAGATCCCGCAGCCCTGGAGTGAGGGATATGAAGCGCGTGGGTACGCGGAGGCGATGGAGCAGATCGTCTTGGCGGATGAGCTGGGATGGGACTACGTCTGGGCTGTGGAGCACCACATGTTGCCGGGTTGGTCGCACAGTTCGGCGCCCGAGGTGTTCTTTGGCGCCCTGAGCCAACGGACCTCACGGATCCGGATTGGGCATGGGATCGCCTTGCTGCCGAAGAATTTCAATCACCCGATCCGCGTGGCGGAGAGAGCCGCGGTGCTGGACATCCTGACGGATGGCCGCGTCGACGTGGGGACTGGTCGGGCGGTGACACGTCAGGAGCTGGATGGCTTCGAAGTGAATCCAGACGAGACGCAGGCGCAATGGCTGGAGGGTGTGGAGATCCTTAAGCGCGCCTGGGCCGACGCGCCGATCGAGTTTCAGGGCGAGTACTACAACATTCCGGAGCGGCACGTCGTGCCGAAGCCGGTGCAAAAGCCGCATCCGCCGTTGTGGCTGGCGGGCACGAACCCGGACACGTTCGCGAAGGCCGGGAAGCACGGGATGGGCATGCTGGGCTTCGTCACGGCGACGCCGGAGGAGGTGGAGGAACGGGTGGCGGCGTACAAGGCCGGGATCGCGGATGCGGAGCCCCTGGGCGCATTCGTCAACGACCAAGCGGCGGTGTTAATGCAGACCTACTGCGCGGAGACGCGGGAAGAGGCGCTGGCCGACGCGGAGCCAGCCATCACCCGTTCTGCGGAGCTTGCTGCGGAGCTGTTTCTGCCCTGGGCAGAGGAAGGGGCCCTGAAGGGCGCGTCGTCGTACAAGTACCTGACGGAGGGGGCGCGGGCAGGAGCGGCGCAGCCGGAGTCAGTGGCGGAGCGGGCGAGCAAAGGAGTGCTGGCGATCGGCACGCCCGACGATCTGGTCGACATCATCAAGCGCTACGAATCGATGGGTGTCGATCAAGTGATGACGTGGGTGCAGTTCGGTGGGTTGCCGCACGACAAGATCATGAAGAGCTTGCGGCTGATCGGGGAGCAAGTCCTGCCTCGGGTGGCGGCGGCGAAGGTCTAGCTCCTGCGAGCCCGAGAGCGGTCAACAGAGAAGTGGCCGCCCTGGGGCGGCCACTGTTCGTTCAGCAATGTCTGGTGCGGCTTACCGAGTGCCGCGATCAGTTGTTCTTGGCGCGGACCAGCATGCGTTTGATCCCGCCGACGTGGAGGCTGCCGGGCACCAGTTCCGGTTCGCCCGCGAGTTGCAACTTGGGCAGCACAGGGATCAGCGCGTGGAAGATGGAGCGCATCTCCCAACGGGCGAGGTTTGCGCCGAGGCAGAAGTGCTCCCCGTATCCCCCGAAGGCGAAGTGGTCGTTGGGGTCCCGGCCGATGTCGAACTTGTAGGGGTCGTCGAAGACGTCTTCGTCTCGATTCGCGGACGGGTACCACATGACGAGTGATTCGCCCTTGCGGATCTGCTGGCCGCGGATCTCGACGTCCTCCATCGCGGTGCGCTGGAACTGGATGACGACGGAGGTCCAGCGGAGCATCTCTTCGACCGCGGAGGGGACCATGCTGGGGTCAGAGACGAGCCAGTCCAGTTGGTCCGGGTGGTCCAGCAGGGCTTTGACGCCGCCCGTAATGGAGTTGCGCGTCGTCTCGTTGCCGGCAGCAAGGAGGAGTGTGAAGTAGCTGGAGATCTCGCGGGGCGTCAGGGTGCGCCCATCGACCTCGGCGGAGAGCAGCATGCTGAGGAGGTCCTTGCCAAGACCCTCGCTGAGTCGTTGTTCGATGAGTGCTTCGTTGTAGCGGCGCCATTCGTCACCGCTGCGACGCAGCGTCTGCTCGCGGTTTTCGCCGGGCAGACGGTATTCGGGATCGGAAGCGCCCACGAGCGTTTCAGTCCAGTGGAAGATCTTGTCCCAGTCCTCTTCCGGAATGGCGGCCATTTCACAGATAGCGGCGACAGGAAGTTTGGCGGCGAGCTCGTGGACGATGTCCACGACGCCCTCTTCACCGCGGTCGGCCATCTGAGCGATCACAACGTCCGCGAAGTGGCTGACGTAGTCTTCGGCCATTTCGGCGAAGTGATCTTCCAGGGTTTTCATCATGCGCGGTGTGAACTGGCTGCTGACCAGGCCGCGATGCTGCCGGTGCTCGGGCGGATCCATGAAGATGAAGTCCGGCGGCTCGTCCGGAGAGCCGCCGAAGCGGTTGGCCCCGCGGACCCGACCGCGCTCGCCCACGTGGATGGACTCGGAGTCGTTCATGCGAAGGAGCTGGGTGTTGGAGAAGAGCTCCGGATGCCGGGAGATGTAGGAGACATCCTCCCATTTGGTGATCGCCCAGAACGGCTCGAAATGAGGGCGCTCGTACCAGTAGACCGGCGCTTCTTTGCGCAGCAGATCCCAGTGCTCCCAGGGGTAGCCCCGAGCCACGTAGAGATCGGTGTCGGTGATATCGATCGTGTCGAGTGTGAGGCGGTCTGGCGTAGCGACCATGGATCTCCCCCGGTGTCAGAGCATCCGCTGGGTTGCGGACGTGTTGTTGCGAGTCTAGCTTCATGGCCGAGCGTTTCCCAGTGGCGGCGCTTCCGCGAACAAGCCCAGCGGCGGTGTCGGTGGGAGGAACGAGGAGCCAGCATGCCGGAGCTCATCCGCCCCGACGGCGCGACGATTCACTACGAAGTGTTTGGCAGCGGATACCCGCTGATGTTGCTGGCGCCAGGAGGCGTGACGAGTCAGATCAGCGCTTGGGAGTGGGGTGCGTTCAACCCGATCAAAGAGTTCAGCGATGAGTTCATGGTGATCGCGATGGACCAGCGGCACGCGGGACAGAGCAAGGCGCCGCTGGCTCCCTTCTCATATGGCCAGATGATGGACGATCAGTTGGCGGTTCTCGATCATCTGGGTCTGGAGACCGCGCTGTTCATGGGGGGGTGCATTGGCTGCGCCTACCTGTTGCGGATGATGGACGAGGCGCCGGCACGGATGGCGGCGGCGGTGATGCAGGACCCGGTGGGGCTGGATGAGACGAACAGCATGAACACGTTCTACGACATGTTTCGCGACACGATTCGCGCGACGCGAGCGGAGGGGTTGGATGCGGTAATCGCAGCGGCAGAAGAGAACCCACTCTTCATGCAGGCCAATACTGGCGGTCCCTGGTCGCAACGGCTGCACGATGAGCCGGAATTTCGGAACACCTTACAGTCGCTGCGGCGCGAGGATTACATCGCCTTGGTCGTGGACTTTCGCGACGGGATCTGGCCGGCGCGACCGCCCTACTTCTCGGTCAACGAAGTGGCGGTGCAGCGGCTGACGACGCCGATGCTCATCCTTCCAGGCAGCGATGTCTTCCACCCGACGAGCATCGCGGAGCGGATCCAGACCGACGCCCAGAACGCCGAGTCGCTGGCGGTGGATGCGCGGTCCGAAGCGAATCTGCCGGCGACGATTGATGCCGTGCGATCATTCTTGCGGGCGCACGTGCCGGAGGCTGTGGCGACGGAGGGATAGCACTGCGGCCCTCCTTGGCACCCAGGACGTTTGACGGGTCAACGTCGAGGAGGCGCCTCCGGCTCGTCGTCTGAATCGACGTGACGCCATTCACTGAAGATGTCGCTCGCTGCGTCTTGCATATCGTCGAAGATCCAGCGGCCGAAACCCTCTGGGTCGCGGGGCGGTTCGGCGCGGGATCCCTCCCCGGTCCGGAATCCTTGAGCCGCGTCGGCGAGGTTGCTGAGGTTGACGAATAGGGCGTGCGCCGATTGCGCCCGCTTGCCACCGAGGTAAGCCCCCAGAACCAGAGCAACACTCGAAGCGATGGCCCAGGCCATGAAGAGTGGCTTCAGCACGCTATCGAGCGGGAAGACCCCGACCACGGCCAGACCGGCGGTGAAGCCGAGCAACGCGTAGAGCGTGGCGGGGAGCAAGGCAATCGCGGCGGCGGCGACGGGGCGTCGGACGAGAATTCCCCCGGACCAACCGCCGATGAATCCCGCCAGGCCCGGTAGCGGGAGCCAGAAGAGTAGTGGCGTGATGATGAACATCACGGCCATGCCAAACCAGGAACGAGTCCAGAATGCCACGGGACGCCTCCGGGGCGATGGTACGCCGGTCGTTGGGTGTGAGGTGTGGCGCCCCTGGCTGTGAATGTTGCCTGGCTGTCGAGGGAGATAGGGTGCGGGGGCCCTGGACCTTCAGGCAACCGCCGAGGAATCGATCAAGGAGGAGACCCGCAATGGTGAGTGATCGAGCGGCGATCTGTATGGATCTGCTGGACCGATTCATGATGGCGCTGAACGCGCACGATGCGGTGGACATGGACGCCTGCATGCACTTCCCCCACGTGCGGATCGCGGCCGAACAGGTGGTGGTCTACGAGGCGCCGGGCCAGAACCCCATGGACTTCTTTCAACGTCTTGAAGAGCGGGATGGGTGGAGCTATAGCGCCTGGGACGATCGCAAGGTCTTGCAAGAGAGCGATGCGAAGGTCCATCTGGGAGTCCGCTATACGCGCTACCGGACCGACGAGAGCGTGATTGGAACGTACGATTCGCTATACATCGCGACGCTGGTGGACGGAGCGTGGGGGCTTCAGGGTCGGTCCAGCTTTGGGCCGTGAGAGAGTCAGTGGGTTCGGGCGAGTACAGCGAAAGGGAGATCTGATGGACCAGAATGCAATCGAGCGACTCGCCGGAGAGCTTTCAACGGCCTGGGAGACGCGAACGCCGGTGACGCCGAGCCTCGTGCCAGCCAACCTCGAGGAGGCGTACCAGGCTCAAGCGCGGCTGGTCGAGAAGATCGGCGCGGGGGTGGGTCCGAAGGCGGGCTACAAGGTGGGCTATACGAACCGGGTGCTGCAGGAGCGCTTCGGAATCGATAGCCCGGTGAGTGGGCGGTTGTGGTCGCACCGGATCTTTGAAAGTGGCGCAACATTGTCGGTGCCGCCAGGTCTGGATCTGATCGTGGAGCCAGAGTTCGCCTATCGGATGGCGAAGGATCTACCGGCATCGGCGGGGCCGTTCACGACTGAGATGTTGGCAGACGCGGTCGACGCGATCATGCCGGCGCTGGAGATCGTGGAGCCCCGCCCTGTGGGCTGGCAAAGTGGTGGCGTGCCGTTGACCGTGGCGGACAATGTGTTGCATAGCGCCTGGCTTGCGGCGGACCCGATTCTGGATTGGTCGGCGGAGGCGGTGCCTGCGCAGGCAGTCGTCGCCTATATCAATGGTGTCGAGGTGAGCCGTGGCAGTGGGGCTGCGGTCCTGGGCGATCCGTTTGGGGTGATGGTGTGGCTGGCGAACGCATTGGCTGAGCGCGGTGAGTGGCTGCGGGCGGGCGATATCGTGACGACGGGGTGCTGCACCGACGTATTGCAGCCCGGCCGTCAGGATGAGGTGCGCGCTGACTTCGGAAGCTTTGGGCAGGTGAGCGTCCGCTTCACGCCGGATGCGGGCTGGCCGGACTGAATCGGCGCAACCGATGGCGGCGACCGTCCGGCTGGCCTGAGCGAACTCGACTGGCTGAGTGTGACAGACTCGCTGGGAATGGAGGCGCGCGATGGGGCTCTGGTCGACGTTGACGTCG
>Ga0114996_10002460_pt1 | contig 24040 bp, 24 predicted proteins | sample ArcticOcean_MG_C_4_FD_87039 | JGI IMG/M metagenome (GOLD analysis project Ga0114996, IMG submission 87039) | Marine microbial communities from western Arctic Ocean - ArcticOcean_MG_CB4_134 | ecosystem: Environmental > Aquatic > Marine > Oceanic | place: Arctic Ocean: Canada Basin | collected... | reverse complement strand
TGAAGTCGCCGCGCCAACCTTCGGGAGGTAGGCGCCTAAGGTGGGACTGGTGACTGGGACGAAGTCGTAACAAGGTAGTTGTACCGGAAGGTGCGGCTGGATCACCTCCTTTCTAGGGAGATTCTCCTGGCAACAGGAGAGATTCCAGGTCGGTGGAACCCGTATCTCAGTCCTTGGACTGAGCAAACCTCTTATAATCTTCGGGGGTCTTATACGGAGAATTCCAGAAGAAACTCAAGAACCGTAACTGGACCCTTCTTCTCACTCTTTCATTCTTAAGGCGTCTTTTTTTGCCTTCCGTTATCGCTCGGGAGTCAGTAAGACGCCTGCTTAGCTTTAGCCCCCGGCTTTAGTCTCCATACGCAGTATTAGTCCCTACTCTCACTCCCGGCTTTAGTCTCCCCAAAATTAGTCTCTACACACATGTGCTATCATATTTACCTAGGAAAAATATAGAGGCCATCGTATGACGGCCTCATGGGGAGGGTTCCACAATGGCTAAAATCGTCTTAGGCCTCGGTACGTCCCACAGCCCAATGCTGGCACAGCCGCCAGAGCTATGGGCAGTGCATGGTGAGAACGATGCACGCAATAAAGAATTGGTTTTCCCACCGGAAGGTCTCGTCTACTCCTATGAAGAGGCTCTGGAGCGAGCGGATCCCGGTATTGCCAAGCAGGTCAATGTAGAGCACTTCACCCAGCAGCACGCCAACCTGACCAAAGCCATTGATGAGCTGGCAAAGAGCCTTGCCGATGCCAAGCCGGACGCCGTCATCATCATCAGCGATGACCAGGATGAAGTAGTGTTTGAAGACAACATGCCTATGTTCTCCATCTACTGGGGCGATACCATGCCCCTCATCGCTCGCGTACCCCCGGAAACCGCGCCTGCTCCAATCAAAGCAATGGCGTGGGGCTACGGCGATGTGTCTATGGACGTGCCCGTGAACGCGGAGCTAGGCCGACACATCATTGAGCACATGATGGACAACGAGTTCGATGTGTCCCACTCCAAGTACCTGCGTGAAGAGGTCGGGGGCACCATCGCCCGTCGATATCCCACACCGAACGGCGAATCCGAATACGTACGAGTAACAGAACCCAAAAAGGGCTCCATGCCCCACGGGTTCAGCTTTGTAGTGAAGCGGCTCATGAACAACAAGCCCATGCCCATCGTGCCCATCTCCCTGAACACCTGCTATCCGCCCAACCAGCCGTCTCCCAAGCGTAGCTTCGCCTTCGGTCAACAGATTCGCAGGGCAGTTGAGTCCTGGGGCACGGACGCGCGCGTAGCGGTCATTGCTTCCGGCGGGTTGAGCCACTTCGTCGTTGACGAAGAACTGGATCGCGCAGCGTTGAAGGCAATGGTGGAGAACGACGGCGAAGCGCTGTCCAACCTCCCCAAGCATCGCCTCAACTCAGCAGCGGCGGAGACCCGCAACTGGGTAGCTGCAGCAGGCGCATCGGAGCACCTGAAAGCAGAGATCCTGGCCTATGAACCTGTCTATCGCACACCTGCCGGCACCGGGGGTGGCTGGGGCATGGTTCGCTGGAACGGCAGCAAGTAGCCCCACCAGCAACACTCCTGATACGGATAAAGAAGGGGCGTACGCATACGTACGCCTCTTCTTTTATTGCCCAAGACCACAGGACTCGTTATGCATCCTATGCAACCAGCCACTTTCATAGCACGTGCAAGACTTGACACCAGCTATCTCCGCTACGATACTAACCGCAATTTCAGCCGTGTGGCGTTATTCGTGTCGCGCAACGTTCATGTAGGGAATCGTGACTGGATAGTGGTTGCAAAGGCTGTAAGGCAAATACACATGGAGAGGGAGAACTACCCATGGCTATCGTAGATATTCACGGTCACCTCAACAGCCCCCCAGAGCTTATGGCCTTCAAGTCCGGCCTGCTCTCAAGCCGAATCCACAGAGGGCGTAGCGTCCTCAAGTTGTCTGATGAGCGGTTGAAGCCCATCGTAGACAACCACATCAAGAAGTTGGACGAAGTGGGCACGGACATTCAGTTCCTTTCCCCACGACCATTCCAGCTCATGCACTCTGATCCGCTTTTCAGCATCGTCGATGACTTCTGCAAGGCCAACAATGACGCCATCAAGCAGTCCATTGACTACTATCCTGATCGCTATCGCGGCGTCTGCGGACTTCCCCAGGTATGGGGCCAGCCCGTCAACATCGTTTTCGATGAGATGGAGCGCTGCGTCAAGGAGTTGGGTTTCGTAGGCATCATGATTGACCCGGACCCCTCAGAGGGACTGGACGTCAACATGCCTCCCATGGGCGACGAGTACTGGTACCCGTTGTACGAGAAGATGATTGAGCTGGACGTACCCGCTCTCATCCACACAGCCACTTGCCGAAACAACCGTGAGACCTACTCCAACCACTTCATCACGGAAGAGGGCATTGGCATCATGTCCCTGATGGATCGAAAGACCCTGGATACCTTCCCTGACCTGAAGATCATCATGTGCCACGGCGGCGGTTCCGTTCCTTATCAGATCGGTCGGTGGCGAGCACATCGCTGGCGGCAGAAGAACGTTGAGACGTTCGATGATTCATTGAAGAAGCTCTACTTTGACGCCGTGCTCTACAACAAGGAGGGCCTGGACCTCCTGTTCCAGATCGTCGGCACGGATCGTTGCATGTTCGGCACAGAGAACCCTGGCTCCGGTTCCAGCCAGCACCCGGACACCGGCGTATGGCTTGATGACCTGAAGCCTGTGATTGAGTCCATTGACTGGCTCTCAGACAAAGACAAGAAGAATGTGTTTGAAGATACAGCCAAGAAAGCATTCCCCCGCTTCTCCATAAGCTAATAAGTGAATGAGGTCGCTCAGAGTGGACTAGTCTGCTCTGGGCGACTATAATCCTGCATCAAGAGTTGATCAGGGGGGTGGATACGTCCACCAAGAAGAAGGAGGAGATAACATGGCAGAGATTGGATTGGGTATTGGGACTTCCCATAGCCCTATGCTGATGCAGCCCGCAGAGCTGTGGGCAAACCACGCGCTGAACGACCAGCGCAACAAGGAACTCTGTTTTGCACCCTCAGGAGAGATTCTCAGCTATGAGGAAGCTCTTGAGCGAGCAAATCCCGGCGTTGCGAACCTCAACCAGTATGAGATTCACAAGAAGCAGAAGGAAAACACGGACGCCGCAATCCTGCAGCTTGCAGAGACCTACAAGAACTTCAAGCCTGACATCGCAGTCATCGTTGGCGACGACCAGGACGAGATGATGTTTGAAGACAACATGCCCGCGTTCTTGGTCTACTGGGGAGAGTCCATTAAGTACTATCCCCGTAAGGCTGCGCCGGATGCCTCTGATGCAGCCAAGGCTTCAGCAGCTGGCTATCCGCAGACTGAGTTGGAGATTCCAGTAGTCTCAGACTTGGGTCGCCACATCATTGAGTACATGATTGACCATGAATTTGACGTTGCCCATTCCAAGTACCTCCGGGAGAACCCCGGTGGCACCGTTGGTCACCGTTATCCCTCGGCACATGGCGAGATTGAGACCACACGAGTGACCGCACCTCGACCGTTCGGTCTTCCTCATGCTTGGAGCTTCCTGGTGAAGCGCGTCATGCAGGAGAACCTCATTCCCATCGTTCCCATCTGGCAGAACACCTGCTATCCCCCCAACCAGCCCTCAGCCAAGCGTTGCTTTGACTTCGGTCGGACGCTGCGTGGCGCAATCGAGTCCTGGGGCGGCGGCAAGGGCACCAAGGTAGCTGTCATGACTTCCGGTGGCCTCAGCCACTTCACCGTGGACGAGGAGTTGGACCGCACAGCCATCAAGGGCATGGTGGACAACGACCCCGAGATCCTGCAGAACCTTCCCCGCCATCGGCTGCACTCCGCAGCTTCTGAGACCCTGAACTGGGTCACCATCGCAGGAGCCCTGGAGCACTTGAAGGCAGAGAAGGTCGGTTACGAGCCTGTCTATCGCACCAACGCTGGCAGTGGCGGCGGCTGGGGCATGGTTCAGTGGACGTAATCACTTCCTAACGGAATGTGGAAACAGCCCCGCCAATTGGCGGGGCTGTTTTTTGTTTCGCAATGGAGCATCAAACGTGTACACTAGAAATGAGAAGTTAGAAGCGCTGTGTGTGGAATGGAGTCATGGCAGTAGGTGCCAACCAGGGGAGGCGCGTTTCTGTACCACCTGCTGAGGAGATGCGCCGATATGCTAAGCAAAGTAGACAACGACCTTCTTACGCAAACCGATAGAGGTACTCCTATGGGTGAGTACCTCCGCAGGTACTGGCACCCCGTCATGCTTGCAGAAGAAGTCCCCGAACCCGATTGCCCGCCCAAGCGTGTCCGCATTCTCGGCGAAGACCTTGTTGGGTATCGCGATACCAACGGCGATATCGGCCTCATCGATAACTACTGTCCCCACCGCCGAGCCAGCATGTTCTTCGGACGGAACGAAGAGTGCGGCCTGCGGTGCGTTTACCACGGTTGGAAGTTTGATAAAGACGGCAACTGTGTGGATATGCCCTCTGAGCCCGCTGAAAGCAACTTCAAGGACAAAGTACGCATCACCGCATACCCGGCACGGGAGTATGGCGGTTTGATTTGGGCCTACCTGGGGCCGCTGGAACTGATGCCCAACCTTCCAGAGCTTGAGTGGGCTCGCGTTCCCGCAGACCAGCGCATCCTCTCCAAACGCCTTCAACTATCCAGCTACTCGCAAGCCGTAGAAGGTGGTATCGATTCGAGCCATGTGTCCTTCCTCCACACCATCCTGGATCAGGACCAAGAGGACGACCTGGCAGCAAGCGGTGTGACGCTGCAAGAGTATATGATGGCAGATACATCCCCACGCTTCTTCGTGAGGGATGCTGACCCTGGCCTGCTCATCGCGGCCAGGCGCAACGCAGGGGATGAGAACTACTACTGGCGCATCACCCAGTTCCTGCTGCCCTACTTCACCATGATCCCCGGCACACCCGGCTATCCGATAGGCGGCCATTGCTGGGTGCCCCTCGACGATGAGAACTGCTACAACTACAGCGTCACCTGGCACCCTAGCCGTGCGTTTACAGAGGACGAGCTGAAGTTCCACCTGTCTGGCCTTGGCATCCACGCCGACGTGGACGATAAGTACATGCCGCTTCGCAACAAAGAAAACGACTATGCCATCGATAGGGATATCCAACGCACCACGACGTTTACTGGCATCCGCGGCATTGGTGAGCAGGACATGGCTGTGCAAGAGAGCATGGGAACCATAGTAGAGCGACCACGCGAGCACCTTGGCAGCAGCGACGCGGCGGTCATCGCGATGCGACGTCGCATCATCCGCGAGTCCAGGAACCTGCAAGAGGGCATTGAGCCTTTCGCGCCCAGCCACAGCGATGCGTACAAGGTGCGTTCAGCCGCAGTGGTGCTGGCTCGGGACATTCCCTTCTATGAGGGGGCACAGGAAGAACTGAAGTCCATGCCCTAGGGCGCCCTAGGGCATCAAATTCAGTCGAACCAGCAAACACTCAGCCTGCACACTACCTGTGAAAGGTAGCTAGCGTTCCGTGCCCCCAGGCGTTACACTATCCCCCGAATCTTCGGCATTTGGGGGTATTCCTATGGCAACAAAAGCAACGTCCCAAGACCCGTTGGTAGCCAGACTTTCCAAGGTTGATGCCTGTGCGGCGTCAGACGCCCTGGACAGACTGGGGCTCAAAGGGTCCATCATTGGCATCAAGCCACTGACCGTCACTCAAAAGATTGTTGGTCGGGTGGTCACCACCCGCATGAAGGCCTTTGGTGGCGAGAAGTCTGTACGGCACCTGGGCGCGGCAGCCATTGAGGCATCCAAGCCTGGCGATGTCATCGTCATCGATCACCGTGGTCGGTTGGATTGCGCAGCATGGGGCGGCATCCTATCGAATGGTGCAATAGTCAAAGGCGTGGCCGGTGTCATCGTCGATGGCGCAGTACGCGATGTTGACGAGAGTCGGGAGCTGGGCCTGCCGGTCTTTGGCCGCGCGGGAGTCCAGGTGACCGCTCGAACACGCATCATCGAGGAGTCCTGCAACGAGCCTATTGAGATGTGTGGTGTCTGGGTACACCCCGGAGACCTGGTCATAGCAGACAGCAGCGGAGTGGTATTCATCTCCAAAGAGCATGAGGATGAAGCCGTGTCTGCTGCAGAGGACATTGCCAACCGTGAAGCGTTGATGACCAAGGATGTTTTGTCCGGCAAGCCGATCAGCGAAGTGATGGGCTCAAACTATGAAAGTATGTTGGAGAGGAAGTAACAATGGAAAAATTGGTAGAGGATCTTCTAAATCTTGGCACCACCACGGTCAGCGATGCTTGCGATAGGCTCGGCATCAACGCCCAGGCTGTCGGCATCATGCCGCTAGACCGCAACTTCACGCTTGGTGGCCGGGCGTTCACCGTAAAGACCATCCCGTCCAAGAACGTGAATCCGGGCAACGTCGGCGACTACATCGATGAGGTCAAAGAGGGTCAGGTAGTTGTTCTGGACAACGAGGGCAAGCCCAACGCCACCGTCTGGGGCGATATCCTGACCATTATGTCCCATAGGAACAAGCTGGCCGGGACGGTCATCCACGGTGTCTGCCGTGACGCCGCCCGCAGCCTGGAGCTGGGCTATCCCATCTTCAGTCGTGGCAACACCATGCGCACCGGCAAGGACCGCGTTGAGTGCGTGGCAATCAATGAGCAGTGCTCCCTGGGAGAAGTCCACGTTAGCCCCAACGATGTACTCGTTGGTGATGCCGACGGCATCGTTGTCATCCCCAGTGATCGAGCTGAAGAGGTCTTAAAAATCGGCAAGCAAATCGAGGCTGCCGAGGACAACATCCGAGCAGAGATCGCCAAGGGTTCAAGGCTTGACGAGGCACGTGAGAAGTTCAAGTATCACGCCCTTCAGACCCGCGACGAGAAGTAAGTAACCACCTGGTTAAACCAGCAAGTGCGGTACCCCGCTCGTATATGCGAGTGGGGTACTCTCGTTTTATGATGGCATAGCACCCATAAAACCCTTGGAGGACACGCATGGCAACCGAATCAACCGCCCCCGGAGACATCTTCCCTAAAATGACCGTTGGCGTCATGGGTTCCGCCGGAGGGAACCTCCCACCGGAAATCCGCAAGCTGGTCTATACGTTGGGCCAGGCCATTGCGGACAAGGGCTGTGTGCTGGTGACCGGTGCGTGCCCGGGCTATCCCCAGGAAGCGGTGAAGGGTGCCAAGTCAAAGGGTGGCGTAGTTGTGGGCGTCTCTCCCGCATTGAACATGGAAGAGCACATCCTCAAGTACAACTCCCCCACCAAAGGATATGACGCCATCATCTACACGGGTAGCGGCCTCATGGGCAGAGAGATTGAGAATATCCGCAGCTGCGATGTGGTGGTCTTTGTCGGCGGGCGTTCAGGCACCCTTGGCGAGTTCGCCATCGCCTACGACGAGGGGAAGGTCATCGGTGTCTTGGAGGGTACAGGGGGCATTACCAGCCACCTGAAGACCATCATTGAGATGATAGACAAAGAGTTGGAGGGGGTCATGTGCTATGACAACGACCCCCTCCAACTCCTGGAGACTCTTGAGCGAACGTATATGGAGCTAATCTTGCCCAAGTACCTCAAGGCCATGGAAGGCCATGACCCTGACGGTTCCCTGGACGATTAGTCTTTAGACGCGCCAGCCCAGCCGGTCTCTGAGAGGTCCACGGTAATACCGTCGGGCCCGGTGAACTTCACCTCTACATTGCCCGTGCGAGCGTGGCCGTTGGCATCGGTGATAGCGCTCTCCTTCTTTGTCGCGCCTGCACCAAGGATCTGTTCCTGGGCTTGGTCCATCTCTTCCACCATGAAGCCGAAGTGGTGGAGTCCGGTGTGCCTGGCTTTGCCTTCAGTGTTGGCAGCGTCATCGTTCTTGAACTTGAGGACAGCAAGGTTGATGTAGCCGTCAGTGAGGTAGTACCCCTCTGCGGCAACGGAGTTGACCTTGCCTGCTATTTCCAGCCCCAGGCCTTCCACATAGAACTTGGCCGTTGCGTCCGGGTCCTGTGTTGCGATTGCTATGTGCTTAATCCTTGCCATGTTTGCTTCCTCCGCCTTCTTCTTCCGTGGTGTACTTACGAGGCCCCTGCCCAGCCAGACTCGGATAGATCTACCGTTACGCCGTCCGGGCCGCTGAACTTGACCTCAACGTTCCCCCGGGCTTCCATGTGCTCCGTCCCCGGGTAAGGGCGATGCACCGCGCCAGCCCCTTCGATCTTCGCCCGGGCCTCATCCATGTCCTCAATCTTGCACCCGAAGTGGTGGATGCCGGTGTACCGAAGCTGGCCCTCTGTGGTTGCAGGGTCATCGTACTTGAACTTGAGGATGGCCAGATTGATATAGCCGTCAGTAAGGTAGTAACCCTCAGCCGTGGGTGAGTTCAGCTTACCAACCTCTTTCAGACCAAGGCCGTCAATGTAGAACTTCGCCGTTGCTTCCGGGTCTTGGGTAGCAAGCGCTATGTGTTTTATCCTGGCCATCACTTCCCCTCCCACTGTGCTCATTCCTCGATTGATGGGCCTAGTGTAGTGACCTGATTTTGCATCGTCAACGCCCCCACGTGGACACGGGTAGGCAGTGGAATGTACAGTGGCGAATACCAAGCAAGGTGGGAGAACAACAATGGATGATGCAATACGGAGCGCCCTAGGGGTAGATGAACTCATCGATATCACTACGGCCGGTCGAAGCAGCGGCCAGCCGCGTCGCATCGAGATTTGGTTCCATTACATCGAGGATGAGGTCTACCTCAGCAGCATGCCGGGGAAACGGTCATGGAATGCCAACCTCCTGGCGAACCCGGACTTTACGTTCCACTTCAAGCAGGGCCTCGTCCGTGACGTAGCTGCCCGGGCCACGCCAGTGACCGACCCGGCTACCAAGCGCGATGTGTTCGCCAAGATGAAAGACGCCGAGTCTCGCATGTCGCATATGGACATCGACGTCTGGGTGGTCGAAAGCCCATTGGTCCTGGTGGAATTTACCGACTGACCCGGGTGAGTTCTGCTATACCGGCCAGCACTCTTCCGTCACGTCCACCCGGTTGCCCTCAGGGTCTGGTATCCAACTCTCCGCCACAGCGCCACTAACCGGGCTGCGTCTCGTCGTCTTGGCCTGCGCCTCAATGTCATCAACGCTGTCGACGTGGAAGCCAAAGTGGTTGATGCCCCACGGTCTATCAGGAAAGCTGATCAGCGCCAACCTCACGTGGCCGTCAGAGAGGTAGATAGTGCCGTTTTCGCCACGGAGTTTGATCTCCATGCCGAATACGCTCTCGTAGTAGCTCGCACTGGCCTCTCGGTCTTCAACGTTTATCGCGATGTGTCGAATCCTTGGTTGTGCCATGTCACCCTCCGTGCCCTTAAATCGCCAGGTAGCCGCCATCAACCACCAGCTCGGTGCCGGTGATGTAGGACGCATCATCAGAGGCCAGGAACAAAACGGCAGTCGCCACTTCATCCAGCTCGCCGACTCGCCCCATCGGTATCTTTTCCGTCACCAGATACTCATGCCGTTCAGGGGGCCGGATGGTGCCGCTCATAGGGGGCATGATGCCTGGGTGGACAGAGTTGACGCGTATACCTTGCTTTGCGTTCTGCACCGCTGCCGACTTGCTCATGATGCGTACGGCGCCCTTGGATGCGTTGTAGCCCATGTGCGTCTGTTCCATACCTACAAAACCTGAGATGGAAGAGATGTTGATGATTGAACCACCGCCGGTCTTTCGCATCGCAAGAATGGCATGCTTCATGCCAAGGAAGACGCCCTTTGCGTTCACGTCCATCACAGTGTCCCAGGCATCCGTTTCCAGCAGGTGTGGCTCATGGACTCCGTCCATACCGGCGTTGTTCACCAGGATGTCCAACTTCCCAAACCTTGCCACGGCATCGGCCACAACCGTTTCCCAGTTCTTCTCATCCGTCACATTGAGGTGGCTGAAGACCGCCTCACCACCACTCGCGTTGATTGCATCCGCCGCGGCCTGACCCTCTGCGTCCAGTAAATCGGCAATCACCACCTTCGCACCCTCGCTCGCGAAGAGCCTAGCCTCCGCTTCGCCCATGCCGCGCGCGCCACCCGTCACTATTCCAACTTTTCCCTCTAGTCGCATCGTTCCTCCAGATACCTGTGTTCAAGTTAGCCTCGCCAGTATAGGGGATAACCCAGCCTTTCGCCTTGCAAGGTTCATCAGGGCTGGATAGACTGCATCAGTCACATTCATTCAACGCAATTTCACGTATATGAGGGAACGCTATGAACACTGAAGTCCGCCTGACGTTCAACCGCAAGTTCGCCTTTGCAGATGGGCACTCCTATGGGGATTCTGGCCCTTACGAGCGATGGGTTGGCACAGCAAGCTACGCCCTAGACCCAAATGACCCCACCAACGCCAACATCGTTGACCTGGAGTACGCTCCAAGGAACGCTAAGGGGCTGGTTGAGTTCAGTGCAGATGTCGATCTCCTGAAGCCTGTGGATCTTGCCAAAGGGAACCGCCGGATTCTGTACGATGTGAACAACCGAGGCAACAAGACAGCCCTTCCCAGCTTCAATGACGCCCCAAGGCTCCCTGACCCGACGACCCTTGCCGATGGTGGCAACGGCTACCTTATGCGGATGGGCTACACCGTGGTCATCTCCGGATGGCAAGGAGACCTGATTCCAGATCCCACCCTTGTGGTTACAGAACTTCCGGAAGCGCTGAAGGAAGGGAAACCCATCCAGGGCACCATCCGCCAGGAGTTCATAGCCAACGACCAGGGCGTGTTGTCCATGCCCCTCAGCGGTCATCGCGTCATACGCAGCTATGAGCCCACTGACGAGGCCAGCGCAACCCTTACCGTTAGGGAGCTTGAACGCGATGAGCGTAAGCCCGTAGCCCGTGACGAATGGTCCTTCTCCACAGTGTCGGCAGACCCCACAGGAAGCCTGAAGGTCACGCCGTCGTCCACTCATCTCTACATGAAGAACGGGTTCAAGCCCGGCTACATCTATGAACTCATCTACCAGACCCAGGGCTCCAAAGTCATGGGCCTGGGCATGGTAGGCATCCGTGACCTGCTGTCGTTCCTTCGCTACGACGATGTAGATACGGACGGCACACCCAACCCGCTGGCAGGCGCTATTGATAAGACCTACACCTACGGGCAGTCGCTATCATCAAGAACCGTGCGGCAGTTTGTGTATGACGGCTACAACGCCGATCCGTCAGGCCGAAAGGTCTTTGACGCCGTCTACCCCCACGTCTCCGGGGGCGGCAGACTCTTTATGAACAGTCGCTTCTCGCAGGTGGGGCGTTACCCACGGCAGCACGAGGAGCACCAATGGCCGTCTGAGTGGTATCCCTTCGCCTACTCCGCTGTGCCGGACCCGTTCACTGAGGATTTGGACTCCGTGCTGAAACGACCGGATACGGACCCTTTGGTGATGCACACGCACACCAACACGGAGTACTGGCAGCGCCATGCATCGCTTGGCCACACAGACCCCAGGAGTGGCGATGACCTGGAGTTCCCCGAAAATGTCCGTATGTACGTCATAGCCAGCGCACAGCACGGCGGCGCAGGGCTGACAGAGGGTGATTTCACCCAGCAACTGCCCAACTTAATGGCCACCGGCCCCACGCTGCGGGCTGTGCTCTCCCTGATGGATCGCTGGGCCACGGACGGCACACCGCCACCGGCCAGTCGCGTACCCCGTCGTGCGGAGAACACCCTTGCGGTGCCGGAAGAGGTATTGGCGAATTACCCTAACATCCCCGGGTTCAACCTCCCCCCATCACCCAGTCGACTACCGAAGTACAACTACGGCCCTGACTTCGATAAGGGTTTCATCACAGAGCACCCGCCAACGCCGGTCGCTGGCCAGGAGTACCAGGTTCAGCTGCCAGTAGTCGACGAAGATGGCAACGACATCGCTGGTGTTCGTACGCCTGACATCCAGGTGCCGGTAGGGACTCACACCGGCTGGAGCCTGCGGAAAGAGGGCGTAGCAAAGGGCGATTTCTTCTCCCTGACAGGAAGCTTCGTTCCCTTTGCACGGACAAAGAAAGAGCGTGAGGCTACCAAAGATCCCCGCCTTTCCATCGAAGAGCGGTACAGCAGCCATGATAATTATGTCAATGCGATAGCGGATGCAACCAAGAAACTTGTTACAGATGACCTGCTCATCCAGGAGGACGCAGACCGGTACATTGCCGCAGCCAAAAAGCGGAACCCGCTGGACCCAGAGGTGCCATTGTTGCCCCTGGCTCTGGCTAACAGCTAGACCTCTTTCGCACAGACTTGACCCATTGAAAAAAGAATACTATTCTTTCGTTTAACAAACGGGGCGATAGTCACATCATTAAAGTATGTTCTCGCACCTAGGTAGCCAAGGTAAAATTCACCCACAGGGGAGGAACAGCATGCTGACAGCAGAAGAAAACGAACTTATTTGTAGGGTCGGGCCCGGGACGCCTATGGGCGATGTAATGCGCCGATACTGGCACCCCCTGATTATTTCTGACGAACTTCCGGAGCCAGACTGTGCACCGATTCGCGCGCGTCTGCTCGGCGAAGACCTGATCGCCTTCCGTGATACTAACGGAAAGGTTGGACTTCTGGCCGAACAATGTCCGCATCGGGGCGCTTCACTGTTCTTCGGCATCAACCAGGAATGCGGCATCATGTGCATCTACCACGGCTGGAAGTTTGATGTGAACGGCGATTGCGTCGACATGCCATCGGACCTGCCCGGCAGCAACTTCATGGACAAGGTGCACGCTACCGCATACCCCACAATTGAGTCCGCAGGCGTCATCTGGACATATATGGGGCCCAAAGAGCACCAGCCTCCGCCCCCCAACTACATCTTCAACAACTTGCCAGCTGACCATGTGATTGCTTTCCGTGTGCCCATCTACTGCAACTATCTGCAGAGCATGGAAGGGAACATTGACTCCACTCACTTGGGGACGCTGCACGTGTACCACCAGGACAAGGTGCCCGTTGACTTAGAAACCGATAAGCCTGGATACCCGTCAGGTAAGTTCGCTTTGTACACCAGGGCCAAGTATCGTTACGCCCGTGTGGATGTCCAGGACACGGACTACGGCTTCCGGCTCATTGCAGAGCGCCCCACGGACGCAGGGAACAAGTACATCCGCACCAATTGCCTGGTGCTGCCGTACACTGCATTCATCGCCTCACAGCGACGAGGCACCAGTGGCGTTTTGATCCAGGTGCCGATTGACGACGAGACAAATCAGCGCGTAGGTATCCGCTACAACATCAACGAACCATTTACTGCTGCCGAGCGCCGGTCCACAATCGAGCAGGGTGCGTTGATGGATCCTACCGACCCCAAGAAGCGCATGAAGCGGGTTGATAACGACTACATGCTAGATCGCTGGGCACAGAAGAACACCATTCTTGCCGGCATCTGGCCCATCCCGGAACAGGACTACGCCCTCATTGAGACCATGGGCGCCATCTATGACCGCTCCAAGGAGCATCTCTACGGTGGTGATGCCGCCATCATCCGATGTCGCCAGATGCTCCTCTCCATGGTGAGGGACTTACAGGAAGGCAAACCACTCCCTGGATTGGATCCAAGCGTCCAAACGCAAAAGATTCGATCTGAAGAGATCATCATCGGACCTGACGACGACGCATGGTTGGTCGGTGCCGATGCTGGTGAGACCACCACGCGTGGCCAGCGACTTCGCTAGCAACTAAGGAAACGCTCAGGGATTTATGGCTTATCGCCGTGAACCCTGGGCGCTTTTGTTTCCAGAAAATCTCATCGAAGGAAAGGGAAGTAGATGCTGACACCAACAGAAAATGATTTCCTATGTAACACAGACGCGGGGACACCCATGGGCGTCCTCATGCGCAGGTTTTGGATTCCCGCATTGCTGTCTGAGGAGTTACCCGCACCGGACAGCGACCCCGTTCGAGTGACCCTGCTGGGTGAGAAGCTCATCGCCTTCCGTGACACGGACGGCAAGGTCGGACTTGTAGATAACAACTGCCCTCACCGTCGTGCCAGTTTGTTTTTCGGTCGTAACGAGGAATGTGGCCTGCGCTGCGTGTACCACGGGTGGAAGTTTGATGTGAACGGTGACTGCGTAGACATGCCCTCAGAGCCCGCAGAGAGCAACTTCAAGGACAAGGTGAAAATCACCTCCTATCCCTGTGTGGAGAAGGGCGATATCGTCTGGGCCTTCATGGGACCTGCAAACAAGATGGCCGAGCTTCCCCACATGGAGTGGATGGACGTTCCCGCAGAAAACCGCAAGATCGCCAAGCTGGTTTATGAGTGCAACTACATCCAGGCCATCGAAGGCGAGATCGATACCACACACGCAGCGATTCTGCACAGTCGGCTGGACTCAGAGGAGAAGGCAGCCACCGCAACCACCCTTGGCGGCAAGTACCAGTACAAGGACAAGGCCGCGCGTTTCTTTGTGGCCGATAAGGACCATGGTCTGCTGATCGGCGCGCGCCGAGAAGCCGAAGAGGATAGCTACTACTGGCGCATCAGCCGCTGGTTGTACCCTTTCTACTCCATGATTCCCCGAGAGCCCCACGGCACTACCCGGTTAGGCATCTGGTCCCCCATGGACAACGAGAACACCTGGGTCATCCTAGTGCTCTGGCATAAGGATCGCCCGCCGACGGACAATGAGTCTCGTGAGATTTACGCGTGCCGCGACTTGATCCCCGGCACCTGGTATCCCAAGCAGAACCTTTCGAACGACTACATGATCGATCGGGAGATTCAGCGTAACGAAACGTACACCGGCATCCCCACGGACAGTGGCCGAGCACAGGACTCCGCAATGATGGAGACCATGGGCAAGCTCATTGACCGGACGCACGAGCATCTGGGCACCAGTGACACTGCAATCATTGCGATGCGTAAGACTCTGACCAAGGCAGCCCGTGACCTGCAAGAGGGTATAGAGCCCTATTCCGCAACCCACCCGGACGTGTACAAGGTCCGATCCGGTGGAGCGGTGCTCCCCAAGGATGTATTCTTCTCTGACGATAAGGAAGTATTGGACGACATCACCGTCGCCTAAATTCTGAACCACCGTTGGGTATAAAGAGGAGCCTGCGCCGGGATTTCTGGCCAGGCTCCTCTTCTTGTTTGTAAAGCTACCGCCCCTTCCACTTGAGCGCAGAGCGTGGTAGCATCCCCAAGTCTTGCGCCCACGCGCGCTATAGCTATGCAACCCAGCAAGGAGATAGATATGATCATCGATATCCATGGACACTACACCACTGCCCCACCTCAGCTAAGAGAGTGGCGGAACAAGATGATTGCGGATTTCAAGCCAGGCGTCCCTTTCAAGGACACATTCACCATCTCTGACGATGAGATCGTTGAGACCATCACCAAAGGCCAGTTGAAGCTTCAACAAGATCGCGGCACAGATGTGGCTCTGTTCTCCCCCACTGCCGGCGGTATGGCTCACCACTATGGCGATGCAGCCATGAGCCTTCATTGGACGCGGACAGTGAACGACCTGGTCAAACGGGTCTGCGATCTTTTCCCTGATAGCTTCATCCCGGTCTGCCAGATTCCCCAGTCACCAGGGATTTCCCTGGAGAACTGCATTGAGGAGCTGGACCGCTGCGTCAACGAGATGGGCTTTGTGGGCCTCAACGTGAACCCTGACCCATCAGACGGCTACTGGACTGACCCGCCGATGCATGACAAGCATTGGTACCCCCTCTATGAGCGGATGGCGGAGCTTGAAGTACCCGCCATGATTCACTCCAGCATGTCCTGCAACCCCAACTTCCATGGGACGGGTGCCCACTACATCAACGGAGATACATCCTTCTTCATGCAGATGATCCAGGGTGACCTCTTCAAGGACTTCCCAACCATCAAGTTCGTCATCCCCCACGGCGGCGGCGCAGTTCCCTTCCACTGGGGTCGATATCGCGGAATCATCCAGGATATGGGCAAGCCCACTCTGGAAGAGCACTTGATGGACAACATCTTCTTTGACACCTGTGTGTATCACCAGCGGGGAATTGACCTCATGGCCGATGTCCTCCCGGCGGATAACATCCTCTTCGCGTCAGAGATGATCGGCGCAGTACGAGGCATTGACGTCCGCACTGATCGCTACTACGACGACACCAAGCCCTATGTTGACAACGCCCCTGGCCTCAGCGATGAGGACAAGGCCAAGATCTTCGAAGGCAATGCTCGGAGGGTCTACCCTCGCCTCAAGAACTACCTGAAGTAAGCACAGTACGGACAAAGGAGTACATATGATCATAGATAGTCACGGGCATTACACCACGCTGCCACCGGCGATTGATGCGTGGAGGTCCCGTCAGATAGCGGAGCTGGCCAGGCCGGCCAAGGGCTCCATCAAAGTCAGCGACGATGAGATTCGAGAGACCCTGGAGAACGGACAGATCAAGCGGCTGCGTGAGCGTGGCACAGACAAGATGTTCTTCTCCCCCAGGGCCTCGTCCATGGGCCATCATTTCGGTGGTGAGATGATAAGTCTCTACTGGACCCAGCACTGCAACGATTTGATTGCGCGGGTCGTCAGCCTGTACCCGGACATTTTTGTCCCGGTTTGCCAGCTACCCCAGTCCCCGGGTGTGCCGCCCAAGGCTGCCATTGCAGAGTTGGAGCGATGCGTAAACGAGATGGGCTTTGTTGGCTGCGTCATGAACCCGGACCCCTCAGGTGGCTTCTGGACTGACCCGCCCCTGAGCGACAAAGACTGGTGGTATCCCTTCTACGAGAAGCTGGTTGAGCTGGACGTGCCCGCCATGATTCACGTGAGCGCCACCTGCAACCCCAGCTTCCATAGCACCAGCTCCCACTACATGAACGCAGACACCACGTCCATTGTGCAGCTACACCAGTCCACCGTGTTCCAGGACTTCCCGGAACTCCGGATCATCGTCCCCCACGGTGGCGGCGCAATCCCCTACCAATACGGACGATTCCGTGGCATCGCCATTCGCGATGGCTTCCAGCCCTTCGATGAGTTCATCAAGAAGATTTACTTTGACACAGCCATCTACGACCAGAACGGCCTTGAGCTGCTGGTGAAAGTTGCCGGCATCGATAACGTACTTTTCGCCTCGGAGATGATCGGCGCGGTCAATGCCATAGACCCGGAGACCGGGCGATACTTCGATGACATCAAACCCACCGTCGAGAACATCGATTGGCTCACGGACGAGGACAAAAAGAAGCTCTTTGAGGGCAACGTCCTCAAGGTCTATCCTCGCCTGAAGAACTATCTGAAGTAAAACAGTTAAAAGCTGTCGAGCAAGGAGGAATAGGATGAAGCTGGTTTTCTTTGACGATTACAAGCTTGGAGTCCTGAACAAGGATGAGACCAGGGTCATTGACATGTCATTGACCCTTGAGGAGTTGCCCCGTGTGGGCCCGGGCGACTACATGTGCCGACTCATTGAGAAATGGTCCGGTTACAAGTCCCGCCTGCAGACTGCCATGCTGGACATGTCTGGAGTCCCGATTGAAGATGTACAACTCCGTGCACCTATCCCCAAGCCCGGCAAGATCCTGTGCATGGCTGCCAACTACCTGGAGAACGGCACCCTCAAAGAGGCTAGGCCGATCAACGGGTTCCTCAAGAATCCCAGTTCTGTCATTGGCGATGGCGACACTATTGAGATTCCTCCTGAAGACGCCGATATCTTCCACCATGAGGCAGAGCTTGGCCTGGTCATAGGTAAGAAGGCCAGGAACATCTCAGAGGATGAAGCGTACAACTACGTTTTCGGCTACACCAACTTCATCGATGTGTCTGCCAGAGGCCTTGGCCCCAAGGGGTCAGACGTCTTCCTCCAGTCCAAGTCCTATCATACCTTTGCGCCTATGGGCCCGTATCTGGTAACTGCTGATGAAGTCCCCAATCCCCAGGACACCAACGTCAAGCTCTGGGTCAACGGTGGACTGAACCAGGACTACAGCACCAGCGACATGGGCCACTCCATTCCCAAGACCATTGCGTGGCTCTCATCCATCACCACGTTGAATCCGGGCGATGTAATCGCGCTGGGAACCAACCACCAGGGTCTCGGTTCGCTGCAGGACGGCGATGTCGTCGAGCGCGAAACGCCGGGGCTGGGCAAGCTCACCGTGAAGGTGTCCGAGCCGAAGAAGCGCACATGGGATCGCGGTGTAGATCAGGCAATGGCAGACAGGATGCGAGGCTAGGCCTGGTAGACGAGTCCAAAGCAATTACTCTCGTCTAGGAGAAAGGTAACTCTTATGAAGCTTGTGATGTACAACAACTACCAGTTAGGACTGTATCAGGACGATAAGGTGTACAACCTGTCTGAGTCCCTGACTGAGATAAACGCCCCAACCCCCCAGGACATGATTAATGCCGTCATTGCGGATTTTGAAGGCACATACAGGGCTAGGATTCTGGAGATCGCTGAGAAGGTCCAACCTATCCCCATGGATCAGGTTCACCTGCGCCCGCCGCTGCCACGCCCCGGCAAGATCGTAGCAATGGCAGGCAACTACTTCGAGAACGGCGCATTGAGCGAGGCCAAGCCCCTCAACGGCTTCCTGAAATCGCCGGAGTCCGTCATTGGTGAGGGCGAGACTGTAGTGCTCCCTGCCGGACATCAAGCGGCCGTGTTCCACCATGAAGCAGAACTTGGCGTCGTCATCGGCAAGACAGGCGTTAACGTCTCTGAGAAAGACGCATACAACCATATCTTTGGCTACGTGAACTTCAACGACGTGTCTGCCCGGGGTCTCCACCCCACCAGCTTCCTGTGGATGAAGTCGCACGACACCTTCGGTCCTATGGGGCCGTACCTGGTCACAGCCGATGAGATAGCCGACGCTCAGAACCTCCAGGTGCGCCTGTGGGTCAACGGTGAAATTCGCCAGGACTACAACACCAGCGACATGGGCCACAAGATTCCCAAGATGATCGAGTGGCTGAGCTCTATTGTGCAGCTGGACCCCGGCGACCTCATTGCCTCCGGCACCAACCACCAGGGCCTGGGCCCCATCCAGAATGGCGATGTCATGGAAATGGAAATCGCCGGACTGGGCAAGATAACGGTCAACGTCTCAGACGAGTTGAACCGTGAATGGCACCGCGGTCGGGACATCGACATTGCCGATTGGGTAGCAGGCCGGACTGATGAGCCACCAGCCTGGGCAAAGCGCTAGCACGCATCACCCTTGCGGTAGATCCCTGGGCATCAGGCCAAGCCTGAACGATTCTCTATGAGCATAAGTGGGGAGCCCGGGCATACCGGGGCTCCCCTGCTTGTTTTCATGTAACCTAGATACTATGGACGAACCTTTGGACACACACCCTACAAAGTCGCCATCCGCTGACCGTTCCCCTGTCATGCAGGTGCTGGGCAACAAGCAATACCTGAATCTATGGGTGGCTAACTGGGCATGGCAGCTCGGGCGTTGGATGTGGATGATCATGTCCGCCTACGTGGTGCTCCAACTCACGGACTCCACGTTCCAGACATCGCTGGTAGGCGCTGTGTTCTTCGGCCCCATGCTCCTTGGCGGCGTTGTCAGCGGCGTCATCGCCGATGGTTTTAACCGTCGAAACATCCTGCTGGTAGGGCACGTCGTCAACCTGGGCCTCGCAATACTGGCAGCCGTCCTGGCATTGACCGATGTCATCGAGCCTTGGCACATCTTCCTTATGACCCTCGCCTTCGGAAGCATGCACACACTGGACCAGGTGACTCGTAGAGGGCTGGTAAGTGATCTTGTTGCCCGTGAGCACCTCTCCCACGCTCTGGCGCTGGAGACGATGGTGCAGATGGGCTCAGTGATGGTAGGGCCGCTCGTAGGGGGCGCGCTTATCGACTTCCTGCCTCTTGGCAAGGGCGAGGGGCTGGCCACGCCATACATAGCAGTCACCGTGTTATATGTCGCTGCGGTATTCCTGCTATTGAGGGTTAAAGTGCCGAAGCACAGCGGAGCAGTGAACATAGCCAGCGGCAATGTCATTCAAGCCGCTGCAGAGGGGTTCAAAGTAGCGGCTCACAACCCGGCCATCATCGGCACACTGAGCATCACGCTGATGGCCAACATGTTCTTCTTCACCTATGTGCCGCTCATCCCGGTGTTTGCAGAGAAGGTGCTGGACGTCGGCCCCACCTTGATGGGACTGCTTGGCGGTGCCCACGGCATCGGCGCCTTCGTAGGAGCAGGGTTCATCGCCCTCCGCAGTCGGATCGATAAGAAGTCTGGCTATTACTACAAGGGGACGCTTATCGCCCTTATCGGCCTCTTTGTTTTTTCCCTATCACAGGTCTATTCACTGTCCATCGCGGCACTGGTAGTAGCCGGTATGGGTATAGCGGGGTTCGCGACCATGCAGCCCGTGCTCATCATCCTGTCCACGGACGATGCTACTCGCGGCCGCTTGCTCGGCATCGTCAGCATGACCATAGGCGTCCTGCCGCTGGCGATGGTCATGGTAGGGGGCATGGCAGAGCTTTGGGGGCCAGCCAAGGCGGTAGGCATCAGTGCAGGAATCGGAGTCGCGCTGACCGCAATCGTGTCGTACTACGCCCGGGAGATGCGGAAGCTGTAGAACAAGGGGCTACGCCTCTGGGAGAACCCAGCGAGTAGCGGTTTGCGGGAAATTGGCTTCCATCCAGGCAAAGGCTACGCGGAGAGCCAGCGTGTACGTGACGGTGGTATCGTCAATCAAGTCTGGTCGAAACTCGTACTTCACCTTGTAGGCGTCGGCGAACCGATTCAGGAAATCAGTGTCGGTCACCTTCTCAGCCGAACCTTCTAGGATCACCGCCTCATCACCGCTTTCAAGATGCGCAACTATTTTCGGGTTACCCTCTAAATTGCGCGCCTTTCGTGATTTTGCGTCTGTACCGAAGTAGAACGCTCCCTCAAACCACAGACCCCATACCGGCATGATGTGAGGCCTGCCATCCGTACTGGCGGTCCCCACCCAGTAGTTCTTGGAAACGGTCATCTGCGCTTCCACCCACTGCCACGGGAGCAGCTTCCCCTCCGTGACCGGCGCGATGCCATAGCCTTCAGCCATCACCGGTCGACTGGCCAGTGCGTCCATCTCTTCGTTTGAGCGTTGTTGGTTCGGCATAGCAATACAGTCCTACGCACAGATTTGAAAGAGGAAACTAATTAGTGGGCATCCCTGGAGAGTGGTGGTGGAGATAGAGGGACTCGAACCCTCGAACCCTCCGAGTCATCGGAGGGCTCTCCCAACCCCGCCATGAATCAGCTGTTCAATCAATATACGGCTCTTCTGCGTTTTGATCCACCTTTCCCGCCTTCGAGCAGTCGTTCCGTCTTCATACGTCTCGTTGTAGACAAGTGTAAGAGGTCTTAGGTATTTGGTGGATTGTACCTTCCCAGCGTCATGCTGAGAGAAACGCCGCTCTAGGTTGTTGGTGTACCCAACGTAATAGCGGCCATTCTTCTCACTCTGGAGAATATACACATAAACATAGGCGAAGGTGAGTGGTGGAGATAGAGGGACTCGAACCCTCGACCCCCTGCATGCCATGCAGGTGCTCTCCCAACTGAGCTATATCCCCACGGAAGCTAAGCTAGACGACCACGACCCCTCCGAACCATCGGAGTGCTCTCCCATGGAAGCTATATCCCCACGGTCTTTGCGGAAAGCGTATTTAACTATAGCAAAGCCCCCTACCTCACACAAGGTGCACAGACATAAATTACCCGGGTTTTTCCTAAAACTTGCACATGGCGGTATACTGTGTGGGCACGCGGTGTTCCGTGGTATCCGTATCGAGAGCGCCAAGCGGACAGCTACTAGAGTTAACCAAATGAATGTCCCCTGGCAAACGTCAGGGGCCGAATGGTCTGCCAGACCGTTCCAGGGCGAACCTGGGGAGTAGGCAGGATATGCAGATACCCGTCACAGAAGATACGCGTAAGCAGCAACTCTTTAAGTTGTGCTCCAACATCCTTGGCCAACGCCCCCTCATCGTTGCCAGCAACAGGGGCCCCCTTGAGTACCACCTTAGCCCTGAAGGCCAGCTTCAGCCCCGGCGAGGCAGCGGTGCCATCGTCACAGCCCTCAACAGCCTGATTCAGAATTTTGAATTCACCTGGGTGGCCAACGCCATGGGTGAAGGCGATCGACGTGCCCAGGGGGAAGCCGAAGACAGTAGTATCCGATCACCTCTTCCCAAACAACGAGTATCCGCTCGATACGTCCTCACCCCCCGGCGCATGTACCACAAGTTCTACAACATCTTCTGCAACCCGCTCCTTTGGTTCCTGCAGCACTCCATGTGGAGTTCTGCCTACACACCCAACATCGATAGCACGGTCCACGATACGTGGGCTACCGGCTACACACCGGTCAACCGGGCATTTGCGGACGCCATAGTGGCAGAAGCCGCAGACGGTGCGCCCCCCATAGTCATGGTGAACGACTACCATCTGTATCTGGTCCCGGGCATGGTACGCAAGGACATTCCGGATGCGCTGATCTACCACAACATCCACATCCCCTGGCCATCCGTCCGGACGTGGCAGCTCCTCCCTATCTACATTCGCAATGAGATATGCGAGAGCCTCTGCGCATCTGACATCGTGGCATTCCAATCCCAGTGGGACGTCCGCAGTTTCCTGGAGTGCTGCGAGGCGTTTGTACCCGACGCCCATGCCGACTACGCGAACAACACGGTGACGTTCAACGGCCACACGACTCTGGTGCGTGCATACCCATCGTCGATAGATGTAGATGAGGTACGCGCCATCGCGGATTCCCAACGTGCCCAGGAGTACCTCACCCGTGTAGGCGAGTTCACATCCAAGCACACCATCGTCCGGGTGGACCGGGCGGAGCCAAACAAGAACATCATCCGAGGATTCCGCGCTTACCAGACCATGCTCGAAGCGCACCCGGAGCTGAAGGAAGAGGTCACCTTCCTGGCCTTCCTCGTCCCCTCCCGCACCCACATCAAGCAATACGAGCGGTACATGGAGGAGATCGAGGCTCTGGTCAGGCAGATCAACTTAACCCACGGTAGCCCTAACTGGAAGCCGGTTCACGTCTTTAGCGAGAACAACTACACACAGGCCATCGCCGGGCTGAAGTTGTACGACACACTGATAGTCAACCCTGTGGTGGACGGCATGAACCCCGTTGCCAAAGAAGGACCCATCGTGAACACCCAAAACGGCGTCCTGGTCATCTCAGAGGGCTCCAGCGCCTTCGATCAGCTTCGCGAGGGTGCATTGGCTGTCGCACCAGCCGACATCGAGGGTACGGCGCAGGCCCTGTACGCGGCGGTCACCATGTCGCCGGAGGAACGCGCACGGCGTTCTACCATCCTCGTCGAATCAATCGAGCGGGAAGACTCCGTGCAGTGGCTCTTGACCCAGCTAGAGGACATTCAGTCACTCTTTTAGATTCTTAGCCCCCTCTGTTCTCCTCTATGGTCTTGCAAGCGAACCTACTCTGGTTTAGACTAGCCTCCGTCCAATACTTTGGTGCAGCTATAGCTATTTATAGCCGTAGGGCACAAAGAATATCGGACACAACCAGAGGAGGAAATTGTGAAGCACGAGCTACCTGACCTGCCTTATGCACAAAGCGCCCTGGCACCCCATATCTCCGCGGAGACGCTGGAGTACCACTATGGGAAGCACCACCAGACCTACGTAAACAACCTGAACAACCTGGTCCCAGGTACGGAGTTTGAGGAGTCCTCCTTGGAGGACATCATCGCCAAGGCTCCCGCGGGCACCATATTCAACAACGCCGCCCAGATCTGGAACCACACTTGCTACTGGAGCAGCTTGAGCCCCCAGGGTGGAGGAGACCCCTCCGGTGCCGCCGCAACGGCTATCAATGCCGCCTTCGGCTCCTTTGAGGAGTTCAAGACCCAGTTCACCCAGAAGGCTACCACCAACTTCGGCTCCGGCTGGACGTGGCTGGTCAAGAACGACGATGGTT
>Ga0114996_10002459_pt1 | contig 24041 bp, 24 predicted proteins | sample ArcticOcean_MG_C_4_FD_87039 | JGI IMG/M metagenome (GOLD analysis project Ga0114996, IMG submission 87039) | Marine microbial communities from western Arctic Ocean - ArcticOcean_MG_CB4_134 | ecosystem: Environmental > Aquatic > Marine > Oceanic | place: Arctic Ocean: Canada Basin | collected... | reverse complement strand
TCTGTATAAATCGCACAACAACTGATCACCCGCGCCGGGCATCGGCTAATTCCCCGAGTAGCTCAAATACGTCTGTATAAATTGCACAACAACTGATCACCCGCGCTGGGCATCGGCTAATTCCCCGAGTAGCTCAAATACGTCTGTATAAATCGCACAACAACTGATCACCCGCGCCGAGCATCGGCTAATTCCAAGGAGAAAGCAGAATTGGGAACACTTTTGAGCTTGCCGTTCAAGATCGTGATCTGGGCAATCAAGAAAGTCGTCATCGGCATCCCGATCATGATCGCTAAATCGATCATGATGGCCATCCTCATGGCCCTCATCCCGCTCATCGTCGTGGCCGCCGCTATCTACTGGTTCGTCACGACCCAGATCTGACCCCACAGTTCACAACAGCAACACAAACAAGACGTCAGCCAGTGGAAGGGCATCTCCGGAATCCCCAATGAAGATTACTGATATCACCGTCAACCTCCTCACCACCGGTCGAACGCTCGTCCGGGTCTTAACCGACGACGGCGTCACCGGCATCGCCGATGGAGGCCGGTCCGTGGCGATAACCCGCGCTTACCTGGAGGACGTGGTCAAGCCGCTTCTGGTTGGCGAGGACGCCCTGCAACCGACCCGGCACTGGGAGACCCTTTCGCTCGGCAACGGCGATCGTGCCACCCGGCTTCCCCCGCAGATCGTTGGCTCCATAGATATCGCTTTGTGGGACATCATGGGCAAGGCGGCCGGCATGCCACTTTCCACGTTGATGGGCGGTGCCGCCCGGCACGAAATCCCGCTTTACTGGAGTCAGGGCAACGGCTGGAAGAAGACGCCGGAACAGATGCTGCGAGATGTCCAGAGAGGCTACGAGCAGGGCTTCCGATATTTTAAGGTACGGATGGACTGGCGGGACTATCGGCAGGACGCCAACCCAGAGAACGATTTCGCAATCTTCAAGATGGCCCGTGAGTGGTTGCCGGACGACTGTCCTCTGGGGTTCGACGCCAACAACGCGTACTCGGTCTCGACCGCCATCATGCAGGGCAAACGACTCCAGGATCTCGGTTGCTCCCATTTCGAGGAGCCGCTGCCGCAATACGACCTGCCGGGTTTGAAGCAGGTCGTGGACGCGTTGGATGTTCCGATTTCGACAGGAGAGCAGGAGACGTCTCGATGGCGGTTCCGTGACCTGATCGACCTGGCCAACCCGGACATTCTTCAGCCGGACATATTGAACGTCGGCGGTATTTCCGAGGTGAAGCGAGTCTATGAGATGGCGGTGATCCTGAACAAGCCGGTCATGCCGCACAGCCCGACCGCCGGGATCAACAGTGCAGCTTCATTGCACGCCTACTCGACCGTTGGCAATGCGACACGACCGCACGAATTCTCCGATGAGTTTTCGGGTGATCTAGATCTGATTGCAGGTCTGTTCAAGGAGCCGATCATGCCGGAGGACGGAATGATTCACCTTCCGAATCGACCGGGTATCGGGCTTGAGATGGACGAGGATGCGCTGGCGAAGGCGATAGTGGAGTAGGGGTAAAGAAGCTCCTTGGACCCCTCACCCCGGCCCTCTCCCGCAAGGGGAGAGGGAGCAAATTCGGAAGCTTCCTTCCTGGGGAGGAGGACCGTTTTAAGAACGTTGGAGATGGTCGTTTTTCGGGCAACCGTCGCAAATTAGCGCCTTGAACAATGTCTGTCATCCTGAGTCGAGGCGAAGGATCTCCCGGCTTGCACTCCGTGTGGCTCATACCTGCGCGACACACTCGTCATTCCCACGCAGGTGGGAATCCAGAAGACGGCTATCATGCGGCCACGCGCCTTGTTCACGGAGACCGAGACTGGATTCCCTACTACTCGGGAATGACGGGTGGATACTGTGATCGCTGCAATTAACCACCCCTTGACCCCCTCCTACATTAGGAAGGGGCAATCGAAGACCCTGACACGGATCAATAAATGACCCCGAATATCCAGATCAGCGACCAGGCGGACCAACTCCATAAGCGTTCGCTGGTCGTCGATACACATATCGACACCATCACGCATCTGATGGCGCGTCACCCGGACTTCGGCCTGCGTCTTGAGGCTGGACACGTCGACATCCCACGGTTGCGAGAGGGCGGCGTTGGCGCAGCTCTGTTCGCTATCTGGTTGGACGACGACGTGTACGACGAGCCCGGGTCGCTTAAATACGTATTACAGGCTATCGACCTCATACGTCGAACCGTAGATGCGTACGCCGACACCCTGGAAATCGCTTACACCGGCAACGACGTCGAGCGCATCCACAATGAGGGCCGGATTGCGGTGCTCCTGACCGTAGAAGGCGGCAACGCCATCTGCAGCGACCTTGCCGTCCTGCGGGAATTGCATCGTGCCGGTATTCGGTCCATCACACTCACATGGCAGTACGCCACCCCGTGGTGCGATTCCTGTAACGACGAACCACATGGTGGACTCACAGAGCTCGGCCGTGACATCGTCAAAGAGATGGGCCAAATCGGCATCCTGCCCGATGTCTCGCACATCTCGGACAACGCCTTCTACGACGTGCTCGAAGTCGCTGATTCTCCCATATTCGCCTCACACTCGTCCTGTCGCTCATTGCAGGACGCCAGACGCAACATGACGGACGACATGATCGTTTCGCTGGGCCAGGCCGACGGCGTCATCAACATCAACTTCGCCTCGCCCTTCATCGGCGGACCGGATCACCCGCCGTTTGTGCCCATGCTCAAACCGGAGCGGTCGCTATTCAGGGACCAGTTCGAGCGAATCCATCAACCGGACGGCAAACCCGGTGTGCCCATGGACAGGCTGCTGGACCACTTCGATCTCGCCGTGAAGCTGGCGGGCGCGGACCACGTCGGTATCGGATCCGACTACGATGGCGTCTCCTCGGTCCCGATCGGGATGGACGACATCAGTCGATTGCCCAATCTCACCCACGGCCTGCTTGAACGCGGCCACGACGAATACGCCGTCACAAAGATGCTTGGCGCAAACAACCTGAGGCTGTTCAAACAAGTCCTTCGTTGAGACGTTGGGCATTAGAAAACGGAGATAAGGATGCGACGACCTTTTTCAACGACTGGACCTTCGGAGCCATCAAGGGCGACCGGATCGTGGATCTGACCGAGCCTGACCGAGCCGACTTCTCACTTCACGGTGATAAAGCCGCAGGACCGGCTTGAAGCTGTGATCACCCACTGGGACCAGGTTCGGGGAGACCTCGAATCGCACGTCGCATCCCAGGACGGCATCGCGCTTGCCGAAGTCCAATTACGCGCTCCGGTTCCCTCACCGGGTCGAATCCTCTGCATGGCCGGAAACTACATGGAGTCCGGCACGATCCCAGGTCCGTACGAGATAGACGCCTTCCTGAAATCGCCGAGCTCATTGATCGGACATGGCGAGACCGTACTGCTCCCGGACGCGCCCTCCCAGGTGTTCCATCACGAGGCCGAACCGGGCGTTGTTATGGCGAAAACAGCGAGCCACGTGAATGCGAATGACGCTATGGACCACGTTTTTGGCTATCTAAACCTGATGGACGTGTTGGCCCGAGGCATCAACCCCAACGGCAACAACAGCTTCTGGTGGCAGAAATCATGGGACACATTTGGCGCTATCGGCCCCGCCATCGTCACAAAGGACGAGGTTCCGGACCCGCAGGTGCTGGACGTGAAGCTGTGGGACAACGGCGACCTCAGGCACGACTTCGATACCTCCGACATGGTGCGCAAGGTGCCACAGGTAATAAAATCTTCTCCAATCTGATGCGGCTGGAGCCGGGCGACATCCTCGCCACCGGAACCAACCACCTCGGACTCGGCCCGATGCAGGACGGCGACGAGGTGACGCTGGAGATCGGCAACCTTGGTAAGCTAACCGTCCATATCAAAGACACCGTCAGCCCTGCCCGGACCTGGGTGCGTGAGACGGTGGCGGACGCGCTGGCCCGGGAGGGTAAAGCGTAGAGCTTTCCAGATCGTCCTCACCCCGGGTGGGTCGGTATTCAGGTGTGGGTCTTGGATGCGGCGTTTAAGAACGTCTGAGGCCGCACTTGTCCAACTTCTTAAATAAACGCACGCAGTGCCCAGAAGAAAGAAACGCATGTCCAAGATCATTTCCGTGAAGGCGATCCCAATGTCCGACCCGGTGCCTCTTGAGCGGCAGCACCGGAACGACCTTGGCACCAAGGTCAAGAGCGACGCCACGCTCATCGTCGTGGAGACAGATGACGGCCTGAAGGGACTTGGCGCATCGCTCGGTAACCCGGAGGTCGTGGCGGCGCTGGTCGAGTTCGACCTCGGTCCCTCGGTGATCGGCGAGGACCCTCTTTTCTCCGAACTGATCTGGGAGAAGATGTACAACGGATCGCGTTGGAAGCCCGCGCTTGAGCGCGGCAACTCGCAGCCGCAGGACGGCCGTCGCGGTGTGACCGTTGAGGCGATATCCGGTGTCGACCTGGCGGTGTGGGATGTGAAGGCTCAGATACTCGGCGTGCCGATCTATCAGGCGCTCGGCGCGGTCCGAGACAACGTACGCGGCTACGGCAGCGGTGGTTGGGCGCCGGGAGACGAAGCCGAGGCTGAGATGGCCGGGTACGCTGCAAAGGGCTTTGATGCAGTGAAGATGCGTGTCGTTGGTGGCGATGGGTTTTCGTTCAAGAACGCTGAACGGCGCATCGCCGCGGCACGCCGGGGAATCGGCCCCGAAGTGGAGTTGATGCTGGACGCCCACGGCGCATTTGCGGTCTCGACCGCCATCAAGCTGGCGAAGATGATGGAGAAGTACGACGTGGCATGGTTCGAGGAGCCGATCTCCCCGGACGATCACGCCGGTCTCGGGTACGTCCGCCGTGCAACCACGACGCCGATCGCCACCGGTGAGCGCGAGTTCACGCGGTTTGATTTCCAGTCGCTGTTCGACAACCAGGCTTGCGACATCGCTCAGCCGGACATCGCCCGCGCCGGCGGATACACGGAGATCAGGCGGATCAGCGCGCTAGCGTCGGCACGAGGGGTTCGAGTGGCTCCACACGCATGGGGTATGGGCGTGCTTTTCGCCGCCAGTATTCACGTGGCGATGTCGACTCCGAACTGCCACATTCTCGAGGTCAGTCAGGGCTATATGCCCATGATGAATGAACTGTTCAAAGAGGAGTACGACGTCCGACCAGACGGCCGAGTGTACGCGCCAACCGCCCCGGGACTGGGCTTCACGCTGCGGGACGATGCGCTGGAACGTTTCAAGTACGTGCCCGGCCCAGAGTACGTGTTCTAGGTCAGGCATTCGCCTGGGTTATTTGGATAAGGCTTGGGTGGGATGACGTATTCGTAGTTGATCGCGTCATTCCCGAGTCGTCGGGAATCCAGAGACGGTTTCCGTCATTTAGGCGCGTGGTTGGACATTTTGCGTTTTCTGGATTCCCACCTGCGTGGGAAGAACGGAGTGCGTGGTGAGAGTCGCGCGTCCGGGTCGAGCGGCATCGACCCGAGGGCGGATAGCCAGCCGCCCTTACGGTGTGCGGGCACACAGGTTTGTTCCGGCGAGATACAACAATCTGTCATCCTGGGCATATATGCCCATCCTGAACTTGATTCAGGATCCGTCGCTCATGCAAATTGGTGGGTTCGCAATGCCGCCTTATGGAGGTTATTGAGTGACGGGCGTGGGCGGACACCAATCCGCCCCTGCGAGGGGGTTGTCGCCTGAAAAGCGGCAAAGGCCAAGCGCGTTTGTGCAAACTCGGTCCTTCGAGAGCCTCAGGACACTGGCGTGGGCGCCCTTACGATGTTCTCGTTCGTCGCCGTATTGCTAAACTGCCACTGATGTCTCGATACGAACCCTCTGAAGCGCTTTATACGGACCTTTATCAGCTGACCATGGCGCAGGCTTATCTGCGCTCCGGCCAGACCGCTGAGGCCACGTTCAGCCTTTTCGTCCGCAACCTGCCGCCTGATCGCGGGTTCCTACTCTTCGCCGGGTTGGAGGACGTGCTCGGTTACCTGGCAGACCTGCGATTCACCCAACAAGATCTCGACTATCTCCAGAGTACCGGCCAGTTCGGGGACGACCTTATCGAGTACCTGGCCGAATTCCGATTTACCGGCAGCGTTCGGGCGATGGATGAGGGCACGGCGTACTTCGCCAACGAGCCGTTGATAGAGGTCACGGCCCCGGTTATTGAGGGACAGATCGTCGAGACCTTCCTGATCAACCAAGTGAACATGGCGTCCCTTTTCGCAACGAAGGCGGCCCGCGTGGTGAAGGCGGCTGGAGGGGCAGGAGTGGCCGACTTCGCTGCACGCCGCACCCACGGCACCGACGCCGGGAACAAGTTCGCCCGGGCAAGCTACATCGGCGGGTTTGTTGGGACCAGCAATGTGGGAGCGGGTGCCCGTTACGGAATACCGATCATCGGCACGATGGCGCACTCGTTCATTACGAGCTTTGATGGCGAGCTAGCCGCATTCAGGGCGTACGCCGACGCCTTCCCGGATTCGACCACATTACTTGTCGATACTTACGACACGGTTGAGGGGATAGAAGCAGCGATCGTCGTCGCACATGAGCTGGAATCACGTGGAAGCAGACTGGTCGGAATACGGCTCGATAGCGGCGATATGGACTCCCTGTCACGGATCGTCCGTCACATGCTGGACGCCGCATCGCTTGGCTACGTCCAGATCGTGGCTTCCGGAGGGATGGACGAGTTCTCCATTGAGGCGCTTGTGAAGAGGGGTGCACCGATCGGGGCTTACGGCGTCGGAACGTTGGCGGGCGTGTCGGCGGATGCACCATGGTCGGACACTGCGTACAAGCAGGTTACGTACGACGGTCGACCGGTCGCCAAGTTCAGTCCAGGAAAGGCGACGTACCCCGGCCCGAAGCAGGTGTGGCGGTGTTTTGACGAGGGTGATGGAAGGGTTGCGCACGATCATCTGACGAGCGCTGACGCGGATTCGCCGGAACCCAATGCGACGACGTTGTTGCACGAAGTGATGCGTGACGGCGAAGTTATCGGCGATTTGCCGTCGCTTGATCAGGTACGGAATCGGGCACGGCTGGAACTTGGACGGTTGCCGGAGTCGGTGCAGGGGTTGGCCGGACCGACGTCTTTGCAGGTCAGGGTATCGGGCGAGTTGGGGGACTTGGCGCGCCAGGATTGAGCCAACTGCCGGGTCTTGCGACTACGCGCTGGTGTGCCAAATGTCATTCTGAGGAGCTTGCGACGAAGAATCTCGCCGCCGGATGACGTCATGCACGCCTGATCTGCTTGCGCGCTGCTATCGGCGAGATCCTTTGCTTGCGAGCTCAGGATGACTTGATGCGGGTCCGAGTTTGGATCGTTAGATAGCGTGATCGCAGCAACGGGTGGGGCAAGCGCCGCCCCTACCGCGTGCCGGTGTGAGCAGCGCCCAAGGCCCCGTTGCCAGCGACTCACGGTCGCTTAGTGTTTGGTGCTTCAGGTGGAGTGGCCGTACAGGGCCGCGTTCACTTTGAGCCACTTGAACATCAGGAACTTCTTCAGCTCAAGCGACACACCGGCTGCCTGAGACACAAGGTTCCTGGCAACCAGAATTTCGGCGCCCTCGTGTCGCAACAGCTCGTATAAGTTCAAATTGGCCTTGCGGGCGTAAGTGTCGACGGACACCTTTGCGTGCCCACCTCAGCCGATGGCGGCGAGATAATCGAGGGCGATCGGCCGGCCAAGGTCACGGATGTGATCTCTGGCTTCGTCCGTCATCAGGATCTGCAATCGATGTTCCTCGTATCGTGATCGGGCGTCGGTATGGAGTTCAGCTGTGCCTTCAACGTTCATGGATTTCGATGCGCGTTCAACCGAATCGGCGCGCCGTTCCTACTTCCCGAACGCGCCCTCTGCACGCAGCGATGATACGTGTTCATCGGAATAGCCAAGCACTTCCGCCATTACCTCGTCGGTGTGCTGGCCGAGCGCCGGTCCCGGAGACGGATGCTCGATCACGCCGTCCATCTTGATGGGCGAGCCGACCTGACGAATCGTGCCGTACTCCGGGTGTTCCACCTCCAGGATCAACTTACGAGCCAGCACCTGCTGATCCTGGAGGGCTTCGGCGACCGAGTTCACGGGTGCGCACGGCACCGTGCCGCGGAGTCGTTCTAGCCAATCAGAGGTGTCTCGCTTTGCGAACTCTTTCTCAAGCTCGGGGATGATCAGATCCCGGTTCTCAAGCCGACCAGAGAAGTTGGAAAATCGGGGATCGGTCGCAAGCTCAGGCCGCCCCATCGCCACCACAAGGTTCTCGTAGAACTTCTCCTTGGCGCAGAACACGACGATCCAGCCGTCAAGTGTGGCGAAGTTCTGGGACGGGAGCAGTGACTGGTGGCTGGATGCAGCCTGTCGGGTCGGCTCCCAGTCCCTGTTCAGGGTCCAAGAAGCGAAGTAGGACAGCATTGCGATGCCGGTATCGAGCAGTGAGACGTCCACATTTCGGCCGATGCCGGTGCGCTGCGCATCGAACAGCCCGATCATCAGTCCGAGCACCGAGGCGTAGCCGCCGGCAAAGTCGATGATCGAGACGCCGCACTTGGCGGGAGGGGCGTCCGGCTCGCCCGTGATGGACATGTATCCGGCATATGCCTGGATCAGATGGTCGTAGCCGGGTTCGGACATTCGCGGCCCTGTAGAGCCAAAGCCGGATAGCGAGCAACAGACGACCTTCTCGTTGAATTGTCCTAAAGCATCGTAGTCGAGTCCAAGCTTTGCAGGCAGATCGCCGCGAAGGTTGTTGTAGACGCCGTCTGAGGCTTTCACCAGGTCGTGCAGCACCGCCATCCCGGATTCGGTCCGAAGGTTCAGCGTGACCGACTTTTTACCGCGGTTGAACGCCTGAAAATACAAAGAATCCTGGTCCGATGCGAAGGGCGGAACGTATCGGGCGACATCGCCGCCAACGCCCGGGTCCTCGATCTTGATGACCTCGGCGCCCATATCGGACAACACGGTGGTGCCAAACGGGCCTGCGCCGAATTGTGATATCGCAAGAATCCTGACGCCTTCTAACGGCGGGCGAATGGGCATTCCGGTCTCCTGATTTCAGCTTGTTGGGCTGCGAACGTTAACGGTGGGTCTGAATGATGCACGGTTTTTACGGTGCGTGGTGCATCGGATGGAACGAAGGCGGCGATCGCACCCTCTGTCATTCTGATCCTTCCGGGGAAGGAGAAGAATCTCCTGGCTCTTATTCGTTCAAGCGCGTATTCCGCGTAGAGACGGTTCAATAAAACGGTCGTAGGGGTCGATTGGTATCGACCGTAGGGGCGGATACCAATCCGCCCCTACGGTGTGATTGCGAATGCTCCCTCTCCCGGTCGGGAGAGGATATAGGTGAGGGGGTTGTCGCTTGAAAAGCGGCAAAGGCCGAGCGCGTCTTCGTGGAAACCCGGTCCTTCGAGAGCCTCAGGACACTGGCTTGGGTGGGCCGTATTGCCATACGCTCCTACGTGTGCTTCCGGCATCGGGCGGAGCAAGCGCCGCCCCTACGGCGTGTATGTCTTCCGCGCCTAACCCTCTCCGGCCTCAATCCCGATGCCCAGGTCGGTGTTCTTCTCCGGCTCCCTCATCTCCAGCGCCTTTTTGGCGGCCAGGCGGAACATTTCTATCGGCTGCGCGCCCGTGAACCAGAATTTGTCGTCAATCAAAAAGCCGGGCACTCCGGTCACACCGAGCTGCATCGCCTCGTCGAACTGATCCTGGATAAGACGATCATACTGACGAGATTCCAGCTTCGGCAGGATGTCGTCCCAGTCCAGCCCGACGCCGATTGCGATCTCTTTTAGCACATCAAAATCGCCAAGGTTTACGCCGTCTTCCCAGAACGCCTTGTAAGCGGCGTGGTGGAATCCGTTTGCCTTGCCGAAACCCTTTGCGTACTCGGTAACGGCCTGTGCATGGATCGTATACGGGGTTAACTTTGCCCGCCGCATTACGATGCCCTCTTCCTCGGCCAGCGCGGCGATCCGCGGGCTTAACTCGCCCTCGGCTTCACCCGGTCGAGTCTCACGAATCTTGCCCTCGGGCGGTATCTCCGGATGGAGCATGAACGCCCGGTAGTCGAACTCGACGTTGAATTCGTCTGCCAGTCTGTCAAGCCGAGCCAGCCCGATGTAGCACCAGGGTCATATGTAGTCGTACCAGACGATGAAGGTGATGGGCGCGTCGAGCGGCTTGAGTGGCGGCAGAGCCTGATCGAGAGACATTCGAAGTTCCTGGTGGCAATGGGCTGGAAATACTTATAAGTCCCCCCATTCTGCCAGACCCCCCAGTGGGGGGCATTATTTTGATGGAGTGGGGGGGCGAGGGACTTTAGCTCGCCGAGGTTCTACAGGGCATTCGTTTGGGCAACCGCACCAAACTCACGGCGGGGCGTTATATGGTCCGCGTGCCGGAAATAGCGTGTCCCGCTGGCCCAGAGCGCCGTTGGGCGAAAGCCCGATCCGGCGTGCCTGAACTACAGCGTTCGGCTTGCCCTGTCCGTTATCGCACTTCCTGCGTACAGAGCGATCAAGCCGCCGATGGCCAGGCTGGGGCCGTACGGGATCAGGGTGCGTCGTGCGGCGAGGCCACGGGCTAGAAAGTGCGCCGATGCCGACGACTCCGCCGATGAGTATCCCGAGGTACAGGCCAAGTAGTAGAAGCTGTATGCCCAGTACGATGCCGAGAAGCGCAGAGAACTTCACGTCACCCCAGCCCAGATCCAGACGGCGGATTCTCAAAGACGCTGGACATCATTATGGCGAGCGCGCCAGATGGCGTATCCATCAACGAGGTCGACGACGACGGCCACCTCGTCACACTCAGGGCGAGTGCTCCAAGTTACGATCTGCTTCTGGAATTCACGACCGTTCTCGAAGGACCGGTAGGGACACAGGCCGGCATCCAAGGTGTTCGGGTAACGTCGATCGGATCGTCGGCGCCTGGAGGATCGATGGCGTATGCAGAGCAAGATCTGTACGGGCTGCTTCCATGTTTCGAATTTGAGAGTGAAATAGGAACCGGGGCGTCGTTCGATCTGGTCAGCGACATGCCGATTCTGGAACTGGAACTCACGCGGTAAGTACGCGCTGTTTCAGACCTGAGTTAATGCTGGTCACGGCTACACTGCCGGTATGTCCGCTTTGTTTTCAGGGACCGGAAATGTTGAACAGGGGATCGGCGCACAAGGCGTAGAAGTCACCTACATAGGTCACGCCTCTTTCCTGTGGACCGCGCCGGACGACACGCGCGTCCTGATCGATCCTTATCAGGACCCCGATGAGGGTCCCCCGTGGTTCGAGAAAGATTTCCCTCCGGTCGTGGCCGATCTTGCGGTCTCAACCCACGATCATTTCGATCACAATGCGGTTGGCAAAGTCCCGGGCTTTCCTGTTTTGCTTACCGGATCCGGCGAGTTTGAGACGCCTGGAATCCGAGTCACTGCGGTCCCGGAAGTGCACGCAGGCAAGTGCGTGATGCCAAACAGCCTGGTGGTGGTGGAAGCCGGGGGAGTGAAGTTCGTCCACTGCGGGGACAATCGTTTCGATTTCAATCTGGAAGCCGTTGCGGCGGTAGGGCAGGTCGATATCGTTATGGTTGCCGTCGATGATTCGCAGCACCTGATGAGCTGGGATGAAGTGTGGCAATTGGCGACGGCCTTTTCGCCCCGCGTAATCGTGCCGATGCACTATCTGCTGCCCGGCGTAGTAAAGGCGTCAAGCACGCTGCTGGGTATAGAAAACTGGCTTGCATCGCTGCCGGACGATGTGGCCGTGAGGCGGCTGGAGGGCCCGGAGATCACGATCTCAGAGGATGTGTTGCCGCTACGTCAGGAGAGACTAGATTCCCGACAGACGCCGGAGGTATGGGTGTTCGACTCCGCCTTTGCGATCGGTTAGTGAAGGCGCGTAATCAAGCGGACCAGTTCGGATCTCGACCGGCGAGCGCGAGCGCACGCTCAAAGGGTCCGGATTGCGACGGGGCAGACACCTCAACCCCAAATGCGCCGGCATCCCGCGCCGGCTCGGTGCAGAGTCGTTGTGCCGTGACAAGGCTTGCGGCGGCCAGTTCCATGGACAGCTCCAACTGTTGACCGGTAGCCATCGCCAGGTCCCAGCCGTGGACGAGGATTTCAAACAGGGTGATGTGACCGGCGATGAACGCCGACATCTCGCGATCTCCAAGATGCGTCCGCCCTTCGAACGCATCCGGCGTAGCCCAGGCGTCCGCCATTTTCGAGCTCCACTCCGCGAGTGCAGATCCCGGACCATCCCCAGAAATCGCTTGTGGGGATGGTCTATCTATAGGCCCACTCTTCGTCGCTGCTGCGGCTGAGACAGCGAATACGCCCGACATGTGCGTCACGAGTTCGTGGAGGTTGAACTGTTCGCATGGCGTTTCGTTGGAGCCGTTGTCGGCCGAAATGACGTTTGCGAGATATGTGGTGGCGGATACGGCCTCTCGTATCAATTCCGCAGAGCTCATACAGGTGTCTCCCGTTTGTCGTCGCGCACCGGTGTTGGGTACTGCAGGAGAAAGGATATTACGATCTGCTGTTCCCATGTCGGTGCCTCCGTATCAATAACGTGTGTAGAAAAATCCGTGTGGACTACGCGTTTGCGAACTCGTCCGGTCCCGGGTCGCCACCCGCTGCGATAGTCGCGAGCCGTTCTCCGTAGTGCGTCCAACCCATGGCGTGCATCTTGGCCGCCTCTTCGTCCGGCACAAGGTCATAGATGACCGTGGTGGACCCTGCTGCGATCGGCTGGTCATCGCCCTCCCACCCGAACGTGTACACAAGCCGCGTAGGCGGTGTGACTTCCAGATATTCGCCTCGCATCACCATGCCTTCACGAACAACAATGCGATGCATACCCCGCGGTTTCACATCTACCGCCACGTGCTGTCCCTGCCACATCACCAACTTTGCCGGGTCCGTAAGGAACGAGAATACCGTCTCCGGACGGGCATCGATTTTTATCTGTTGTTCGATTCGGGTCGTATCGGTTGTCATGTTGGGCGACTCCGTTCTTCCTGTTCAGCGACCCGTTTCAAATCAAGCAGCCGATCTGTCCAGAAAGTTTCCAGGTAATCACGAACCTCTCGCAGCCCGTAGCGACGCGCCCTGTAAAGCCGACGGGTTCCGTCCCGCCGCTCGTCCAGCAGCCCGGCGTCCTTCAGCACTTTCAGGTGCTGAGAGATCGCAGGCCGTGTCACCACGAAGTACGCAGTGATCTCGCCGGCGGCCTTTTCGTCATCCCGAACGATGTTCAGGATGGCTCGGCGCCGTGGTTCGGCGAGGGCGTGTAGTGCGGTGTCCATGCGGGTAGTTAATCAGAGACTTACGTAAGTGGAAACTTACTGATAGCCGTCATTCTAAAAACAACTTCTCCTGCACCAGAACCCCTCCCGGCTGAACTTCCGTTACATTGGCAGCACGCTGATATTGCACCCGGGAGGTTACCGATGACCACGACCACGTACGTTTTCGATGAATTTGTCCACGACATGACGGTCCTTGTAGATGGCCAGCCCGATCAGGAACGGCTGTTCGATCTCGGCTCCTACTACCTGGAGCGCCTGATCAACAACCCTGACGCAGTGCCGCAGGAGTTCCGTGTACCGGCAGGCTCAACGGGCCGTTCCGCCAACCACGGCTCTTACATCCTTCACCGGGGAGAAGGGTTGGCGATCAGCAGCGTTGTGTGGGGACCGGGTGACCATATCTCGGCGCACGATCACAAGACCTGGGGCATGATCGGCGTCATGAACAACGGCATTACCGAGACACGATTCAATCGTAAAAACGACGGTAGCCGGGATGATTTCGCCGTACTCGAAGTTGACCGTAAGACACTTGTGCAGCCGGGAGAAGTTTCGTTGTTGATCCCGGACGTGGATGAGATCCACCAGATGGACAACACGTCTGACCGGCCGACCGTGGAGATCCATGTCTATGGCAAGGACTTGAAGGGCCTCGAACGGTGCATGTACAACCTCGAGACCGGGGCCGTAAAGAATTTCTCGACGACGCGCTGGGACAACTGCTAACAGCAGGCGAGGCCTGGTTTATTTTGGGGGGTTAGTTAATTGCCGGGTGAGCGCACTGGAGAACAGCTTTCGGCTTTGCTGGACGGAGACGCGCCGTTCGCACTGATCGATATCCGGGAGCCGATGGAGTACAACGCCGCCCACATACCGGGTGCGAGCCTGATCCCGCGACGCCGGTTGGAGTTCGAGGTATCGCGGTCGCTGCCGTACAAGGGTGTTCAGGTGGTGCTATGTGACGACAACGGTCGTAACGCCGAGCGCGAAGCGGCCACGCTTGTCCGGGGTGGTTACACCGACGTTTCGGTACTCAAAGGCGGCGTTAATCGCTGGGCTGCGGATGGCCGACCGACCGAGTGGGGCGTGAATGTTCCGAGTAAGACTTTTGGCGAGGAGATCGAGTTGGAGCACGAGGTGCCGACCATCTCGGCCGACGAGCTGCATGAACGGATCGAGCGCGGCGACAAGCTCATAATCCTGGACACACGCACGCCGGAAGAGTTTCAGCGCCTGTGCATACCCGGCGGTCGAAGTGTGCCCGGGGGCGAGCTGGCGCTTCGGATAGCTGACATACGGGCCGAGGCGGGCCAGGACGCGACGGTGGTCGTGAACTGCGCCGGCCGGACGCGCAGCATCATCGGCACCCGATTGCTCCAGAGGATGGGGGTCGAGGACTTGTACGGACTAGAGAACGGAACTGCCGGTTGGGGACTGGCCGGATATGAGCTTGAGGCGAACGCGGACCGTACCGAAATGCCGGAGCCGTCGGCCGAAGGCGCGTCTGAGGCCGAGCGTTTCGCACGCGGTGTGGCTGCCGAGGACGGGGTGCAGCTTATCGACGTGGTGAAACTGCGTCAGTTGATGGCTGAGCAGGATGACAAGACGCTGTACCTGGTAGACGTTCGCATGCAGGACGAGTTCCGGGCGGGGAACGTCCCCGGAAGCGCATGGATGCCCGGGGGCCAGGCGGTGCAGACGGCCGACGCCACGGCGGTGGTCCACAACGCGCCGATCGTATTCATTTGTGACGGTATAACCCGGGCTGCAATTGCAGCGTCCTGGTATAGGCAGTTGGGCAAAAACGACGTTTACGCGCTGGATGGCGGCACAACCGCATGGACGAATGCCGGACTTGACCTGGTAGGCGATGCTGCGGCGTCGGAATCACACGGACGCACTGTGCTCGGTCTCGATGCGGCGCGCTCCGGGAATCGTGAGATTCCGGCGAACGATCTGGCTTCCAACTCATCCCGAACGGTCCTGTTTGTTGGAACAAGCGCTGAATTTGCAGCGGGCCATGTGCCGGGCGCTTCCTGGGTGTCTCGCGGGGTTCTGGAGGGCCAGGCAGGGGCTGCGATTCCAGGAATGAACACGCCGGTAGCTATCACTTGCGAAGACGGAGGGGACAGTGCCGCGCTGGCTGCGGCGACGCTTTCTGAGATGGGTTACCGGGACGTCGTGTGGCTAAAAGGCGGCATGGACGCGTGGCGCTCAGAGGGCCGATCGGTAGAAAAGGGCCTGACCGGGGTAATATCGGCGCCGCTTGATGTACTTCCGGCCGGCACCAATCGCAGTTACGGAGACATGATCAACTACCTGCGCTGGGAGACGGCGCTGGTGGAACAGCCGGAGCGGTAGGCGCTTCTACGGTGTGTCGCCGGTAGGGGCCCACTTCTTCGCCGCGATATCCACCAGGGCGACCAACTGCAGGACGCTCCATGCGAACGGGACGTACCCGCCATAGCCGAGGATCGGCATCTCGAACACAGGAACGTAATCCAGCACCGGGATGTCGTAAGTCCATTTCGGGAACGACCAGAAATTCCAGAACTCCCATAGTCCGCCGCATACAAGCCCGGCTGCGCCGACAACCGAGGCTCGCCGCCTGGCTCCCTGGCTTAACTCCGAGACTATCGAATTTCCGCCCCCCAGGATCACCAGTCCGTCTATGAGCAGGAATGGCGCGATCCACACCAGCGGATAGAAGACGTCTGGCAGGACAAGGGTTGCCGCCCCTGTCACGATTCCGAGGGCAACCAGCCAGATGGCCATTCGCCTCGATCCGGGTTGTGTCGGTGTCTCCGGGAGCAGATCGAGTGTGAGTCGGTTCACCATAGCGGTCGCTGCCACAAGGGCGGGCACCACGGTGGCGAACGCCAGGGACGCCAGGATTGCGAACTCGATATCGTCGTAGCGGTCTCGCCCCAGGTACTCCCAGTTCGCGGTGCGGGAGTTGATGGCCTCGAAGTACCACCAGATCGGAACGGATATTGCTGCGAGGGTGAGGTGACGCCGGACGCCTGGGTAGTCCCGGTGCGCTGACCACATGAGCAGGGCTGCGCCGGTCCAGAGCAGCAGGAACGCCAGCGGATTCAGGAAGGCGGTCGTGGCCCAGAGGACGACCCAGCCGGGGATCAACAGTCCAAGTCCGACTGCGACGTGAGCGCCTTTAACGCTGTGTCGCGGCGCCTGATTCATTACGGCCCTACTACGTCTGTGTGCTCTGTGTTATTGGCATCTACCCGCGCCCGGGCGATCCGTTTGTCGATGGGCGGGTGTGAGTGAAAAGCGATCTCCATCAGGCGGTGAGGGCTTCGGTCCGCCAGGTTCTGTTTGGCCAGCTTCTCCATCGCCCGTATGAAACTGTCCGGCTCATCGATCGTGTCCAGAGCGAACCGATCCGCGGCCGCCTCACGCCATCGTGAATAGGTGTTGATCAGTGGGAGGGCGATCAACGACACGCCGATCAGGATGAGGGCAAGCGCCGGCATCCCCGCAATGTCTCCACGGCCCGTGAGATCGAGCGGGCCATCGAGCCATCCGATCAAGAGGTGAATCACGAGGAAGCTAAGGAACGTGATCGGCGTCTGGACTAGGATGGCGTTCCTGATGTCCCCGCTTACGTGATGACCAAGCTCGTGGGCGAGCACCGCTTCGATTTCGTCCGGCTCGTAGGTGTCCAGCATCGTGTCCGACACGATCACGCGGCGGGTGTTGCCCCATCCAACCACAGCTGCGTTGGACCGCGTCGATTTTTCGGACAGGTTCCACACAGAGACTCTTACCGTGCGCACACCGACCCTGTCACAGAGCCCCAGGAGCCGGTCTTTGATCGGCCCTTCTGGCAACGGTTCGAATCTGTAGAACAGGGGCATAAGCAGCACCGGGGCGAGATTCGTCAGCAGCACAACGAAAACGGTTACGCCGACGCCTGCTATCAGCCACCAGGTGTCCGGGAATGCGTCGATCAGTCCGTACACGGCGGCAGCGCCTGCGACGCCAAATATTAGTCCGAGCGCAAGGGACTTCACCCAGTCCTCGACCCAAGACCCGAATAGCTGTACTGACGTCCCCGCTCTGCGTTCCAGGAAGAGGCTGTTGTAGACGTGTGGGAGGAATGTCAGGATCTGAAGGGCGATGTAAAGGTCTATGAACATCACGATCGCGCCCAGGGAGGGGTTCAACGTGAACTCTTCCGCCTGGTCTCGCAGCCATGTGTTCGCGGGAGTGAGCGTTATGGCCAGCAGCATTCCGATCATCAGAACCAGGCTGACGATAGACGCGATACGTTTGAATTGCCGGTAACGACGCGCTTCATACTCCGTTAGCGGCGGGAGCGTTGTCGGGAACTCGGCCGGGTCGCCGTAGAGATCGTCGCTGGCGTCGATCGCGGGATCGAAGGCCGGATCGTCTTGCGGTTTCTGAGAAGGGTCTTCCATGATCCTGTGAATTATGACGGTTCCCGGCCAAGCGGGGTTTCCGGAGTGTTTACGCCGACATGGGCGGTGGCGCGAAGGGACCCCCGGTCGGCGGCCGGAGGTCTCTGTTTATTTGCTGGACGTGGACTCGAATGAACGGACCCAGGATTGGCGACGGTTAATCGTCGCCGTGACCCTTCTTTTTACCGTGTTTCTCTCCGTTTTCGTGCTCTTGCGGAGCCCCGGAGAATTTGGCGGTGGCGTTCGTTATCAAGATCTCGCCGAATGACAGGTCTTCCTGGCCAGGGGACTTGTTCACGATGACGATCAGATCGCCGGTCATCTAGTCAAGATCCCGGTCCCCGGCGGTGAATTCACCCGGTTTCGGGTTGATTTTGAAGCTACCCGTGTCCACGACGTGGAGGTCCACAGCAGGAACGAAGACGTTGGTGGGATCGAAGTCGCCTCCGCCTTTTGTGCAGGCAGGCGTAGATAGCGGTCCCGAGGATGTTGAGTTTGGCGGTCCCGGAGATTCCTCCAACAGAGAAGTCACAGCGAAGTTTGCCTTCCAATTCTCCAGAGTAGGTTTGGACGCCGAATACTGATGGAGGATAAACAACCACGTTGGTTAGCGTCGCTTTGGAAGTATGCAGGCTCAGGATCGCCTTCCCATTGATGAGGAGTTCCGTGGCGTCACATGCTCCGGTCACGCCTGTCTCCTCACACCCGCCGACGGCCGTAAAGCCGCCTGCCACACCTTCATCCGTGGTGTGGCAGGCGGATGCTGTCGATGGTCCTGGCGTTCTTTTCGCCCGTGTACTTGATCTTTACTTTGGTAGAGAACTCGGCGCCGGGATCGAAGAATTCCCCCGGCCCCACTCCCAGTACGAGAGCCGAGGCGCCAAATTGTGCCTTCGACTTGGCCGCGTGAGCGGACACGATTGTGACCGCGCTGATCATCATTGCGACGGCCAGTACGAGTGCCACCGCAGATCTTCGTGATTTCATTGATTAACCCTCCGATAAACGTCCCGAATGGACGTGTCACGTCCGCTGAGGTGTGAAGCCATTGGGTTCCCCATTTATAAGTGAGATCTGCCGACGCCCGGAGGATATTCGGTGTGCAGGTGGTCAATCAGTGGTGGTCGGTCCGGGATAAGACGGACGATGGTGCCGACGCGGTGTCAACCGGTGTGGATCGATCGGTGCGCGGCATGTCCAGCCCCGAGTGCTACGATTGCCGACGTGTTGGCCGATCCCGGCTGATCAAATCCCCGCCTCAAGTGGAGACATATGGGCAAGACGTACTGGCTGCTGTCCTCGACAGAAGAAAATTTCCGGGCCACGAGCGACCTGGGTTTCAGCGTTCAGGGTGTAGACACGCGGCAGCGCCGAAAGGCGGTGCGTATGGCTGAAGAGGATCGAATGATCTTCTATATCTCTGATCGGCGGGCGTTTGCGGCGTCCACGACTCTTACGTCCGATCATTTTGAGGACCACGAACGTATCTGGAAGTCGCACCGGGAAGAGGAAGATTTTCCGCACCGGGTCAAGATGCAGGTGGATGTAGTGGTTGAGGAAGGGAGATGGGTTGACGCTATGCAGATCGGCCCACGGCTTGAGTACGTCCGAAAGTGGCCGCCGGAGATGTGGCCGCTGGCGCTGGTCGGCTCGCTTCACATCATCCCTCAGCGAGATTTCACGATGCTGGAGGAAGAGTTGAAGCGGGCGAACGTCGTCGCAAAACAGGTCCGACGCCGCGGAAGGGGACGCCGTGGCAGACGCGGACGCCGCGTCCATGGCGAGTCAGGCCAACAGACCGCGGCGGCGCAGGACTAAGGGCGCGCCGCGGAAGCGCTAAAAACAAATACCGGACCAAGCCGTCGAAGCAGGCCCCTGCAAGCTTAGATCCAGAGTCAACGAACCTAATACCCGAACGCCAACCAAATAAGGCCCCCACCGGGGGCTAGTCGCGGTAGCCGGACTCTGTGAGGCTGGACTTGATCGGGTCGTGCGGGCCCTGGCCGAAGTTGTCGTCGTACAGATCCGCGAGCCTGGCGTTCTCGTCGTTCGGAACGGCGGCGAGATCTGCTGCTGCGACGAACTCTTCAAGCTGCTCTGTACTCGTCATCGTTGGCAGCACGGACCCCACTATCTCGGGCTTCAACACGAACTGGAGCGCTACCTGGGCGACCGTTCCGTCGGTATTTTCAAACAGGAACTGGATTTCATCCAGCTTGTTCAGCCCCTTCTCCAACCACTCCTTCTTCCGGTAGGTTCGGTGGTCACTGGGGTCAAACACTATCGGCTTATCGCGGGTGTAAGTCCCGTCCAGAAGTCCCGATGCGTGCGGCACCCGGCTCACTACGCCGACGCCTTCTTCCGCTGCGACTTCTATGAACCTGCGCCCGGGTTCCTGCTCAAAGACGTTGTAGATGATCTGCGCCGGAACGTGTCGTTTCTGGATCGTGAACTCGCCCTCTTCTACCCATCCGATATCCGGGCCAACGGCGATCCCGTAGGTCCTGACTTTTCCGGCCTTCACCAGCCCGTCCAGTGTGTCGAACAGATCGTCTCGTTCGATCGTCGACAGGCGGGCGTTGTGGGCCTGGTAGAAGTCGATGTAGTCGGTGCCCAGTCGCTTGAGTGAACGGTTGCAGGCCTCTACTACGAACTCCGGATCCCACTTTTGCGGCCGTTCTTTGTGTCCCTCTCGGGGAGCATCAAGGTCGTAACCGAACTTACTGCCTATCACGATCTCCTGCCGATGTGAGGAGAGTGCGTCGTTCATGATCTCTTCGCCGTAACCCTCGCCGTACGTGTCGGCTGTGTCGAAGAAAGTGACGCCGAGCTCGAACGCCCGGTTTAGAAGGGCTTCGCCGGCATCTTTATCTACGGGGCCCCACCAGCCGGTGGAAACACTCCATACGCCAAAACCGATTGTCGATAGCTTGAGGTCAGTTCCGGCCAGGGTCCGGTATTTCAACGGTGGGCCTTTCTTGGCCTCTTCAGGCCTTGAATTACTTGGAAGCTGGTGTAGTTGTGTGCGTCGATTGAGATTCAGGCGGTCGCGTGGGTCGCAGCGAGGGCAGCTTTGATTTCCGATACTCTGCGCTCGTATTCAGTGTCCGGGATGGCGGGAGTCATCTTGCCCAGCGGAACTTCGTCATCGAGGTCTACCCAGGAGGTGCATCCGCTGTATTCCTGGGTGAGTGGCATGGTTACCGGCTCTTGAATTGAGTGGCAGCGAAGGAAAATTACGTTAAGCGGGTGCAACGGCTTCCAGTGAACACGCTTGAGCGCGAATCCCGGCGCCCAGATGTGAAACGGCTCAAGTGCTGCCGTCGCGGACTCGGGATCTCCTGAGTCAGAAACCCCGAGTTCGATCACGTCCGTGACCTCTGCGTAGAGACTGAATGTGACCTTGGACGGATCAGGGGACGGATCGGGCTTGTCTTCCTCATCTGTTAGCCATGACCGGTAATCCGGTTTCAGTAGTTCCGCATTCTCATGGAGGTAGCCGGGGAAGAACAGGAAGCGGTCGTGTTCGATCTGGAAGTGCAGATTCGGCTCCCTTATGCCGCCTTTTCGCAGAATTATGATCTGCTCGCCGCGCGCAAGTGCTTGAATGGTGACGGCCCATTCCTTAAATGCTGTCTGACACGCGTTCGGCATGATTCGTATCTCTCGGATTCGTCGCCGATTCTTACGGCGAACGGATGGAATTATACGAGCGTGTCGTCGTAAGACGCGGTGGGATACCCAGGAGGACGCTTCTTGAAAACGAAACAGACGCTCGTACAGGCTCGGATAGTCTCGTTTACAGAGCGGCAGAAACCCGATCAGCCCTGTGCCCGAGCATGGTCAGGACATTGGCCGTCGTCGCTTCCATAACCTCGGCGATGTCGATGCCCTTTAGTTCTGCCAGTTTCGCAGCGACGATCGGCACGTCCTTCGGCTCCGTCCACTTCTCCCGCTTGCCCTTAAACGGCTGCGGGTAACAATCTGTTTCGAGGACGATCCACTCAAGCGGGAGTTTTTGTGCGACTTCTTGCAACTCAGGTAGCCGCAACAGAGGCTTCGCTAGCGATATGTAGCAGCCCAGGTTGATCACAGCGGCGGCCTCATCATGGCTGCCCTGGAAGTAGTGTGCCGCTCCGCCGAGTTCCGATACTCGCTCCTCGGTGAGTACCCGAATCATGTCGTCCGTGGCGAACCGCATGTGGAACACAACCGGAAGGCCGGCCTCATGGGCGATGTCGAGCTGGGCACGGAACGCGCGTTCCTGGACAGCTCTGTCCGGTGAGTGATCCTGGTGGTCCAACCCGACCTCGCTCATCACGACCACCCGTTCGTCGGAGGCCATCTGGCGCAACTGATCGAGAGCAACGTTGTCCAGATCTCCGGTTAGATCAGAAGGGTGGACGCCCACGCCGGCGAAAACGTTGTAGTACTCGGCCGCAAGCTCAAGACACCGACGAGTGCTTTCCACGGTGACGCCGGCCGCGATGATTGGACCAACTCCTACCGCCTGTGCCCGCTCAAACATCCCCGGGAGTTCGTCGGGCTCGTACTGATCGATATGCGTATGAAGATCAACGAACAAGTGGTTTCCCCGTTCCTTCTTGCCCGCATGCCACGTCTTGCGGGCAACCATAGCGCTCACGATTTGCGTCAGATCCCGACCGGATGAGGAGGCGACACGCCGGTGCGCTCCGTACACTGATTGATAGCGACCAATCGTACCGCCTCCTCAACACAATAATTTGCCATCAACGACAGATTTACGTACCGGGCCAATCTGGCAAGTATTAAGCGCGCCCGCATTGCTAACGGCGGTATTGGTGTTGTTGCTGGCAGTCGCGTGCAGTTCTTCGGGCGAATCCTCAGGTACGGGAGCCTCGACGGCTACCGCTTTTCCCGTCACGTCCACCCCGACCGTCTCCGGTGCACCCGCTGCGACTCCGGAGGGCGATGTGAGTTCGACTCCCGTCGCCACCGCTTTTCCTTCCGTCAGCGCAACTCCGCCGGTTCCGCCCGCCGATACCGGCGGCGGCTTTCTCCGGTTCTCGGTCCCGGAATCGGGCCCGCATTTCGATATCCACCGTGAGGTGTCGCCGGCCCTTTCCACATGGGGTATCGGGCTGATCTACAGCAGGTTGCTCAGGAACGCCGACGCCGATTCAGCGAGCCTGGTGGAGTGCGAAATCTGCGAGAGTTGGGAGTTCGTTGATTCGGACTGGTTGCGGATCACGCTTCGTTCAGATGTGATGTGGCAGAACATCGATCCATTGAACGGACGCCGATTGGTGGCGGCTGACGTGGCGTTCAGCCTGGAACGGCAGCGCGCTCCCGGAAATCCCAACGGCGATCTACTGACCGGCATCGGCGCCATCACTGCGGTCGACGATAAAACTCTTGAGCTGGAGCTTGTGTCCGGCGGCCTTGACGCCGATCTTTTGCTGAACCTGGCGGACGGCCGGACCCGCATCGTTGCACCGGAAGCGGTGGCCATCAATGGAGACCTGCTTCGCGGCCCGAACGTCGGGAGCGGACCATGGATCTGGATCGACACTACGGCGCAAACGGCCGCATATGATCGAAACCCGAACTATTTTGAGTCCGGCCTTCCGGGGATCGACGGATTTCAGATTTCGTACATCCCACAGGCCAGTACAAGGATTGCCGCCTTCCGGGTCGGGATATTGGATTTCGTTGACGCTTCCGGGGCCGAAGAGATCGAGACGCTCAAACGCCTCCCGGAAATCAGCTCGAAGCTGATAACCAGCTTCGGAACCGGGGCCGAGATCGCCTTCAACACCGCCATGCCGCCGTTTGATTCGCTACTGTTCCGGCGCGGCGTGTTCAGGGCGATGGATCCCTGGAACGACCTGGAAGACCTGTGGGGCGGCGATGGAATGGTGACGCTAGGTATCCCTACACCGAGGACCGCATGGATGCTCAGCGAAGACGCCATGCGGACCGGGTTTGCGGATGTCGATCGTGCGGCCGAGTTGCTGATGGAGTCCGGGGTCGTGCCAACCGGGCCGGTCGGGATAACGGTCGGCCAGTTTGGGAACAGCTATCTATTACAGGCTCGGAGAGTTGCGGACGCGCTGGCGGTACTCGGATTTGAGAGCACGATCCGTGAGGTGACTACTCGGAAATTTGCCGACGAGGTCTGGATCGGCGGCGACTACCAGGTTTTCGTGGGCGCGCAGGCCCCGGTGGACGGCGTCAGCGACGACCTGTTCTCGGTCCACCAT
>Ga0114996_10002456_pt1 | contig 24081 bp, 21 predicted proteins | sample ArcticOcean_MG_C_4_FD_87039 | JGI IMG/M metagenome (GOLD analysis project Ga0114996, IMG submission 87039) | Marine microbial communities from western Arctic Ocean - ArcticOcean_MG_CB4_134 | ecosystem: Environmental > Aquatic > Marine > Oceanic | place: Arctic Ocean: Canada Basin | collected... | reverse complement strand
TTCTACTTGGAAAACCATTACAAATATCTGTATCTATAACTAATTTACATTCAACATTTAACTTTGTTAAGGCCTTTTGAAATTCCTCTAAGTGGAAAATTTTTGAAGGTGAACCTCCTATTAGTAATTTCATTTTAACCTTATTCCTCCTTTATATGAAAATTAATCTTACTATTATTATTTGATAAAATATCGATACATTTCCCATCTAATACTTTAATTAATCCTATTTTTTCATAAAATTATGAAAATTAACCTTTTAGAATATTTACAATGTCCTTTATGTCATGGTCAATTATCTTTAAAAATAACTAAAAAAATTAAAAAAGAAATTATTACAGGCAAATTTTCTTGTAATAAATGTAAAGAAATTTTTCCTATTACAAAAGGAATTCCTAGATTTGTAAAAGATACTTCAAAGGATTTTGTTAAAACTGAAGATTCATTTTCAGCAAAATGGAGAAAACATCATTCAAATCATCAAGCAAAGGATTGGATAGATTTTCAACAAAAATGGTTTTTTGATAGATTTGGTTGGAAAACAATTAGTCAATTTAAAAATTTTATGAAAACTAAAAAATTTGTATTGGAAGCTGGTACTGGAATAGGTAACACTGCTAATCTTCTTTCAATAAATGAATCATCAACTGTTTTTGCAATTGATGCTAGTGAAAGTATTGATTTTGCATTTAAAAAATATGGAAAGAAACCCAATCTTCATTTTCTTCAAGCAGATCTTAGGAAATTACCATTTAAAAAGAAATTTTTTGATTATATTTTATCAGATCAAGTTTTACATCATACAAATAATACTGAAACATCTTTCAAATATTTAACAAAGTTTCTTAATAAATCTGGAGAAATTTCAATTTATGTTTATAATAAAAAAGCACCAGCTCGTGAATTCTCTGATGATCATATTCGAAAAACTACTGTTAACATGTCATTTTTAGATTGTATGAAATTTTCAAAAGATATGGCACTTTTAGGAGAAAGTTTATCTAAATTAAAAAAGAAGATTACCATTCCTAATGATATTCCAATTTTGGGAATTAAATCTGGTACATATGATGTTCAAAGATTCATCTACTGGCATTTTTTAAAATGTTTTTGGGATCCTTCTAATAATCTTGAAAGAAGTATAGGCGTAAACTTTGATTGGTATTCTCCAAAATATGCTTATCGTCATACGTCTTCAGAAGTAAAGAAATGGTACAAGGATTCAAAAATCAAAATTACTCACTTTAAAGAAATTGAAAGTGGAATTAGTGTAACTGGCCAAATAAAATCAAGATAAATTTATTTTTACAAAATACTAGTGAAGTTGATATAGATGTAAAAAAAATATTTACAGTATGGCAAAAAATCTATTTTTTCGTGCATGGTTCTATTTTAGACAAGGTTGGAGCACATATTTTGCATTTATTTTTGCAGCAATTAATACATTGACAGTTACTTACTTTTTAGCTATTGAAGAATATCCACTATTAAATTCAATTTTTCCATCTTTTTTGATTTATGTATTAATTGTTGTTAGTACAGGTATTCCTATTTTGGTTTTGGTTGGATATGCTCATTTTAAACGAAGTAATGCATTCAGAGCTGAAGCAGATATCAATATTGAAGCTAATCCTCATCAGAGAAGAATACTATCTAATACTGAATTATTGTTTCCTATACTGCTAAAATTACTTGAACTTAATACAAAAATTTCAAATAATGAAAAACTTTCAGAAATAGAAAAAAATGAACTAAATTCATTACAAGAAACTCTTAAAAGTCATATGAATAAAAATACAATTTAATTTTTTAATATAATTCTGATATCTGTTCCTGTTGTATTACTAGAAATGATCTTTGGATAAAATGGATATGGCTCATATTTTAAAAAATTAAAATATTTTCCTTTAATTTTATTTATACACCCTTCAATTAATTTTGATGATCTAAAACATTCACATGAAATTATTTTATATCCTGAATTTTCAGCAAGTTTCATTAATGAAAATTTAGAAAAATGAAATGTTGATGGGTTATTATTTATAGATTCAAATAAAATTTTAGAATTTTCACAATTTGGTACTTCAAGAAATAAAATACCATCCTTATTCAAGAAATTTTTTAATTTATCAAGTACTAATTTTGGTTTTAAAACATGTTCAAAAACATGTGATGACCAAATTATGTCAAATTTCTGATTAGTTTCAAAATCTTCAATAATTCCTACTTCACAAACATTTTTTCCTATTTTTTTATTTATTAATTCAACATTTCTTTTATCAGGCTCAAGTCCATGTACTTCTAATCCTAAATTATTGAACCAAAATAATACTTGTCCTGGACCGGACCCTACTTCAAGTATTTTTTTTTTATTAGATAAAAATGATTTACAATATTTATATTGCGAAATCCACTGCCTTTGTTTTCCTTGTGAATCTACATCAGTATAATCTGAATTGATAGAATTTTCTGATGATCTTTCATCCCAATATGATTTTTTATATAATAAATCTGTTTGATTTTTTCTTTCATCATCTGTTTTTCCTGTTGTATATGATTTACAATTTTTACAAAAATAAATCGGTAATTTTAGATATGAATCTGTTTGATAAATTTCCATTAAATTTTTTTCACAACATACACATTCCATTTAATTCTCATTTAGTATGAATATACACTTCTAAATATTTGTGTAATTTGTAATATGAATAAAATAAAAAATATTAGACATAAAATATTAATATTTAATTTCAAAAATCTTAATTTTATAATTAAATCCATTTTCTTGAGAATCAAATATCTTCTTCAAGTTTTCATATTCTTCATAATTTCCAAATATTTTTTTAAATATGATTGGATTGTCAATTTCTTCATCATAAACCATGTGTGTAATTCCATTTTTTTCCATAAGGAGGAAAAAATCTTCAATATTTGAATAAGATTCAAAACCTTTGATGTAGACGGAACTGACAACATAATTTGAACTCATCACAGGAAATTCTTTTAATTCTAAAAGTCTTGCTGGTTCTAAATATGATAAAATTGGAGTTGGAGAATAGAGAATTATATCTGTATTTTTATTTATTATATTTGCTAACTCTAAAAATTCTTTTTGATCACCAATTTCATTATTTTTGTATATTAAAAATAAAATTGATGAAAATATTACAGTTATTATAATTACAACTAAAATTAGTTTTTTATATTTGGCATTTTGAAAATATTTCATACCTGAAAAAGCGCCAATTATACACATTATGGGTAAAATTGTAAATAGGTACCTTCCATCTAAAGCTGGAATTGTATATGCATACAAAATGGGTAAAATTAGAAAAAGCAGCGGTACTATTAATAACAACTTTTGAATATCATTTTTTTTAAGAAACATAATCAAACCTATGGGTATAAAAATTATCAAATATGGGATCATTAATTTAGCTAAAAATCCTCCTAGTAAGTAAATACTATTTCCAATTTTTAATAATATTTGATTAGGATCATTTTGTGTTTGTTCTGAAAATGATGATGAGGTTGAAATAATTCTACTTACAAGATAATCGTTTTCTGAATTCTCTATTCTTTGCATTGAAAATGGTAATAAAATTAAAATTGTTATTGATAGAAAAATTATACAGTAAAAAATATTTTTTTTAGAAATTTTGAATCTTAAAAAAAACATTACACATAATGCTGGAATTAAAAATAAACCTTCTACTCTAACTAATGATGCAAATGCTATAGTAATGAAACTAATCAAAATTAAATATTTGCTCTTTTGTATTACTAATGCTAAACTTGTAACAATAAGTAAAATAAATAAAGGATCTGTTGTTCCAATTAATGAATTTTGAATTATTCTTGGTTCAAATACAAAAAATATTGTACTAATAATTGCTAATGATGAATTAACAAATTTTCTGGCAAAAAAGTATAATGGAATAATTGTGAGTACAGAAAAACTAATTGTTAAATAACTTTGTAAATTCATATAATGTAGAAAATTTTCTGAATCAAATAATCTGAAAAATAATGATAATAATTGTGGCCATCCATCATTTTGTAGATTAATTGATGATTCTCCAATTTTACTTAAATCAATTGAATGTTTGAAATAAAGTAGATTATCTGAATTAAAAATTAACTCATTTTGAAAAAATATTAATCTAATTGTAATGGCACCAATTCCAATTAATAATAAACTTAGAAACGGGAATTTTTATAGTAAATTTAATTGATTTTTAATTTTTCTTATAATTGATAATCTATTTTGTTCCATTTTTTAATACCTACAATATTGACTGCCCTAGATGTTGGTTTAATTACATTCTATTCTATATTATTTCCGTAGAATTTAACAGATGTTTATATATGAAAATAATTTAAGGGAAAATATATGAAATATAAGCAAATTCTTCTTACTCGTCCTCCTACTGGTTCAAATGCACTTCAAGGAGGTTCTGATGCAGATCCTCATCCTCAACCTCCTCTGGGATTGGCTTATCTTGCAGGTGTTTTAGAACGACTTCCTGATGTAAATGTTTTAGATATTCTTGATGGAAATTTTTCAGAAAATTATGTTTATGATGTAAAAATGGCTGTAAAAAAACATAATCCTGATTTTGTAGGGTTTAGTGCTTTCACTCCTTTTGCAAATCCTGCGTTAGAAGCTGCAACTGCTGTTAAAGAAGTAAATTCTAATATTTTGACTGTTTTAGGAGGACCACATGCAGTCTTAGCTGATATCACATTACAAAAATGTCCTGCATTGGATATTATTTCATATGATGAAAGTGAAGGACAAATTGAAGAAATTATTTTAGGAAATAAACTTGAAGATATACCTGGATTGTTTATTAGAAAAAATGGTAGAGTAGTTCCAACAGCACCTCGTTCTTATATTAAAAATATGGATGATTTACCATATCCTGCATATCATAAGTTACCACATTTCCCCGATGGATATCATCCACATCCACCAAAAAGTATAGGTAAAAAATGGTCAAGTATTATGTGGAGTAGAGGTTGTCCGTTCTTTTGTAATTATTGTAATAGAGAAAATAGTTTTGGACTACAATTTAGAAATCAATCTCCAGAATATGTAGTTGATCATATTAAATATCTTCATTCAGAATATGGAATAGAGGAACTCACATTTTATGATGATGTAATGTCACTTAATAGAAAAGCTACAATGAAACTTTTAGATCAAATGACTCCAAAAAATCTTGGATTTAATTTAGTGTGGGATGCTGAAACTAGAGTTGATTTGGTAGATCAAGAAATGCTTTTTGCAATGAAAAAGGCTGGATGTAGAATGATGTCGTATGGAATTGAACATGGAGAATTTATCCATGAGATAAAGGGAGGAACAGCTACTTTGCAACAGGCTGAAGATGCTATAAAATGGACTCACAATGCAAAAATTGAGACTGTAGGATATTACATGATTGGATTACCTAAAGAAACACCTAAAACTATACGTAAAACAATTGATTTTGCAAAAAAACTAAACTGTACTTATGCACAATTTGCAATTACTATGCCTTTCCCTGGAAATAAACTATATGATGAGGCAATAAAATCTGGTATGATTCAATTAGATGATACTTGGGACAAGTTTGTATATTCTGGTATTGGTTCTGGTGGAGTTCAAGCTCCTGTACTTACAACCCAAAGTCTATCAGCTGATGATTTAGCAATGTGGGCTAAAAAAGCATATCATGAATATTATTTTAGACCATCATATATTTTACAAAAAATGTTAAAAATAAGATCGTTAGAAGATTTGAAAATGTATTATAATGGATACAAGATGTTAAAAAAAGATACTGCGTGATTAAATTTGAAAATTACAGTAGGAATTCCTGCATTTAATGAGGAAAAAAATATTATTCATATAATTGAAAAGTTACAAAAAAAAGCTGACAACATAATAGTTTGTGATGATGGGTCAACTGATAAAACTGGAGAAATTGCCGCAAAAATGGGAGCTGTAGTAATTACTCATGAACATAATTTGGGATATGGTGCAGCAATTAGATCCTTATTTTTAAAAGCACGAGAATTAAAATCAGATATGTTAGTAACACTAGATTCTGATGGTCAACATAGAATTGAAGATCTTTTACCTGTTACAAAACCCATTATTGACAAACAAGCAGACATGGTAATTGGCTCTAGATTTCTTCAAGGTAATCAAGAAAATATTCCTAAATATAGAAAAGTTGGAATTAAAATAATAACTAAACTTGCAAATACTTCTTTAGAAGAATCTGTAACTGATTCTCAAAGTGGATTTAGAGCATATAGTCAAAATATTCTCTCTACAATAACTCCATTAGAACAGGGAATGGGCGTATCTAATGAAATTCTTATGAAATCAAGTAAGAATGGATTTAAAATAGCTGAAGTACCAATAATTGTATCTTATGAAGGAGACACTTCAACTCAAAATCCAATTTCTCATGGAGCATCTGTGATATTGAGTACTCTTAAATTCATTTCAGTAGAACATCCTCTAAAATTTTATGGAATCCCTGGATTAATTTTTCTAACGATTGGATTAATTTTTACAATGCTGACAATTCAAGGATTCACTGAAACCAGACAAATTCTTTTAAGTACAGCAGTAATTGGTGTTGGAACAATTATCTTTGGTACAGTTCTATTAATGACATCCATAATTTTATTTTCTCTAGTAAATCTTATACGAGAAAAAAATTAAATAAGTTAAAAAGATGTGTAATATTGAATATTTTAATAATTCATGAAATAGACTGGATAAATAAAGTAGCTTTTGAACCTCATCATTTATCAGAACTATTTTCAAAAAATGGGCATAATGTTTTTGTCATTGATTGTCCTGATACTACAAATAAAAAATTTTTCCCTGGTTTAAAGACACAAACTATTCATAATTATTCTAGAATATATGATGATGCTTCAATTACACTTATTCGTCCTTCATCAATTTTGATAAAGGGATTAAACAGAATTTCACATTTTTTAAATTGTAAAAAAATTATTAAAGAAACAATTATTGGAAATAAAATTGATATTATTTTTTTATATGGTGCTATAACAAATGGAATTCAAACTATTCAAATTGCTAAAGAATTAAAAATACCTGTATTCTATAGACTTCTTGATATATCTCACGGGTTAGTTAAAATTCCAGTACTAAAAAAATTAGCAAAAAAATATGAAAGTCAAGTTTTGTCTAATTCCACAAAAATTTTAACAACTACTCCTGATCTCTCTACTTATGCAATTAGTATGGGTGCAAAAAAAGAATTTGTTGAACATTTTAATCTTGGAATTAATACTATTGATTTTAAACCTCTTGAAAAAGATTCAATGTTTGCAAAGTCACTTGGAATATTTCCTAATGATACTGTTGTTGTATTTATTGGAACCATTTATCCATTTGCTGGATTATTAGAACTTGTATCTAATTTTAGTAAAATGGAAAAACAAATTCCAAATCTTAAATTACTTATTGTTGGGGGGGGTCCATCATATAAAAAATTAGAAAAACAGGTTAGTGAAAATAATTTAAAATCTAAAGTGATTTTAACTAATTTTAAACCCCAAAAAGATGTATCAAAATATATTTCGTTGGCAGATATTTGTATAAATCCATTTGAAATTAATTATCTTACAAATAGTATTCTTCCTACTAAAATATTGGAATATTTTGCTTGTGGAAAACCAGTATTATCTACTCCTCTAATTGGAACTAAGCAATTATTACCAGATGAAAAATATGGAATATCCTATTCTAGCTCTAAAGATTTTATAGAAATATTATCTGCTTTATTATTGAATAAAATTAATTTAGAAAAATTAGGAAAAAATGGTTTAGAATATGTTCAAAAAAATCATGATTGGAAAATTTTATCTAAACAACTTTTACAAAAATTTAATGCTATATTAACTCAGTAATTTACAAAATTTCTAAAAAAATATTAATTTTATAATTTAAAATTAAAAAATTTAACAAGCGCAAATTTTAAGACTAAGCTATTCTGATTCTTTTATGTTATCCATTTGAGTTTCTTCATAAGTAATTTTAATTGATTTATATCTAAATGAGGAGCCATTCCTGAATCATATTCTATAAATTCTGTAGTTTTATTAACAAAACTTTTATCAAATTCTGGTTCGCGTCTAATAATAAAATGATCCTTTTTTTCTATTGCATATCTCATTTCTTCTTCTGAAACTAATATCTCATGAATTTTTTCACCTGCACGAATTCCAATATATTCAAGCGGATAATTTTTCTTTCCAGTTTTTAGTTCTGCATATGCTCGAGCTAAATCAATAATTTTTGTTGAATATGCTTTTTTTACAAAAATTTCTCCACCTTTTGCATTCTTTAATGAATAAAAAACTAAATCAATTGCCTCACTTAATGTAAGCATAAATCGTGTCATATCATGATGAGTAATTGGTAATGGCTTATTTTGTTCTAATCTTTTATCCCACAGTGGAATAACACTACCTCTACTTCCTAAAACATTTCCATATCTCACACAACAAAATATTGTTCTATCTTTTGTAATTTCATCTGATAAAATTAATTTTTCTTGTAACCCTTTAGTCATTCCCATTACACTTACAGGTTTTACAGCTTTATCTGTACTGACAGCAATCACTCTATCTACGTTTCTTGCTACAGCTGCAGTTACAACATTATATGCTCCTATGATATTTGTTTTAACTGCTTCATAAGGATGAGCTTCAACTGAAGGTACTTGTTTTAATGCAGCTGCATGAAAAATTATATTGATATCTTTTGTTACAGAATACATTCTTTCATAATCTCTTACATCCCCAATCATGAATTGCATTTTTTCCAAAATTGGTTGATCTAAAAATTCTTGTTTTAAATTATGTTGCTTATCTTCATCTCGACTTAAAATACGAATTAATTTTGGTTTATATTTTTTTAATTCTAAAATCATTTGATGTCCAAAACTACCAGTTCCCCCTGTAATCAAGATATTTTTATTATTTATAACCGAAGAATAATTCAATTCATTTGTAAATAAATAAATCAATTAATAAATTTACTTTAGATTCCTCATGATTTCATGGTTTTATTACTTTAATTAGATTCAATTTGATTGAAAGACTTTTTAATTTCATCAATAGAATTTGGATATCTTATGAAAATCATGTCTATTTTTGGAACAAGACCTGAAATTATTAGGTTAAGTAGGATTTTTCCAGCATTAGATTCTCATTTTGATCATATTATGGTTAATACTAGTCAAAATTATACTTCAGAACTAAATTCTATTTTTTTTACTGAATTAGAAATTAGAAAACCTGATTATGATTTAAAAATTAAAACTGGTCAATTTGGTATAGAAGTTGCTGATATAATTTCTAAAACTGAAAAAATTCTTATTAAAGAAAAACCTGATGTGCTACTAATTTTAGGTGATACAAATAGTGGATTATCTGCAATTCCTGCAGCTCATCTAGGAATTAAAATAATTCATCTTGAAGCTGGAATGAGGGCATATGATTTTAGAATGCCTGAGGATCAAAATAGAACATTAATAGATCATCTTTCATCTATTCTTCTTCCATACACTGATTATTCACGAGAAAACTTAATTCGTGAAAATATTCATCCAAGTAAAATTTATGTCGTTGGGAATCCAATTGTAGAAGTAATTGAACATTATTTGCCAAAAATTGAGAAAAGTAAGATTTTACAAAAAATGAAATTAAAAACTAAAGATTATTTTTTAGTAACTGCACATAGAAGTGAAAATGTTGATCAAATTGAAAATTTAAAAAAAATATTAATTAGTTTAGAAAAAATTCATAAAAAATTTAGAAAAAGAGTAATTTATCCAATGCATCCTAGGACTTTAAGTAAAATTAAAAAATTAAAAATTCCTAATGGAATTGAAATTATCAAACCTACTGGTTTTCTAGATTTTACAAAACTTGAAAAAAATGCGTTTTGTCTTATTACTGATTCTGGAACTGTTCCTGAAGAATCACTTTATTTTAAAATTCCAAGTGTAACTATTCGTGAAACAACTGAAAGACCTGAATATATTGAAGCAGGCTCAAATATTCTTTCAGGACTAGAACCTAACGATGTTATTAGAGCAGTGGATTTAATCACATCCAAAAAAATTGAGTCCGAGTGGAATTCTAGACTCGGTGATAATTTGACATCATTTAAAGTTCTTAACATTTTATCTGGAAAATTAAATCGTTTAAAATATCAGAATGATTAAAAGATTTGAAAGAAAATTTGGTTGGTTAATGTTGGACGTGTTGTTGTACTAATGACTATTTTAATTACAGGTGGAACTGGTGCACTAGGTAATGAATTAAAAAACTTATTCCCTAATGCTCTTTTTCCATCCCATAATGAATTAGATATAATAAATAAAAAAATGGTATCTGATTTTTTTACAAATAATGATATTGATACTATTATTCATACAGCAGCAATAACTAGTGTAAGATTATGTGAAGAGAATAAACAATTAGCTTGGGATACCAATTTAGAAGGAACAAAAAATTTGGTTAATACAGTAATTGATTCTCCCCGTAAAATAAAATTTGTATATTTGAGTACAGCATGTGTGTTTGATGGTCATTTTGGTATGTACACAGAAAATTCATTACCTTACCCTGAAAATTTTTATTCATTGACTAAACTTCTTGGCGAATCTGAGGTGAAGAAAATAAAAAATCATTTGATAGTTAGAACTAATTTTGTTGCAAGAAAACCTTGGCCTTATCCCAAAGCCTTTACAGATAGATTTGGAACATATTTGTTTTCAGACAAGGTTGCAGAAGGAATTAATGATATCATAAACGAAAATTTAACAGGAATTGTCCATATTGTTGGGGATAGAAAATTATCGATGTTTGAGCTAGCAAAAATAACAACACCAAATATTGAACCAATGACAATTAATGATTATTCAGGACCTAAATTAACCCAAGATATGAGTTTAGAAACAGCAAGATGGAAAAAATATTCTATTAATTGAATTTAGTTTTACACATTATTTTTTTAATTATTTTTGTCTAGTTTAATTTTTATTAAATATTACTAATTTATTTGAAGGATGAAATTAAATAAAGATAAATTTTATACATTTTAAATTGAAGATTCTTTTTACTTCCACAGGAATACATCAGAAAGCAGGGACATATACTGTTTTAAAAAATATTTCTCCAATATTATCAAAAAATCATGATGTCACAATATTGACAAATGAGGGAAATGTGGATATAGAATGTACAAATTTAATTAAACTTGAATCTAGTTTTTTACCATTTCCTAGTTATTTTAATTTACCAGAATTTAAAAAATTAGTTAAAAATAATTTTTTAGAACAATTTGATATTATTCATTCTTTTGAATATCCAATTTTTTTAACTGATTATTTATCAAGGAAAAAATCTACTTTTAATTCCCCTTTAATAATTAGTGCACATGGTTCAATACATCAATTTACTGGATTTCCTAATAATGTTTTAAAAAAAATTCATAATAAATTCATGAAAAAATATATAAAAAATATTTCATTATTTATTGCATCTACAACAGCAGAAAAAAATCATCTTTTAAAGTATGGAATTCCTGAAAACAAATTGGCAGTTTTACCTTTAGGTGTTACAATTTCTAATGTTATCAGAAAACCATCTAACAAATTTTCTGTGATTTATGTTGGACGTTTGACTGTAACAAAAAATATTGAACTTTTAATACAATCTATGTCTCTTTGTAAAAGAAGTGATTTTACTATTATTATTGCAGGTAAAGATTTTGGTCTCTTAAATAAACTAAAAAAACTTACAAAAAAATATGGACTTGAAAAACGCATAATTTTCAAAGGTGAAATTTCTGAAAATGAAAAAATTAAATTATTTTCAGAAGCAACAATTTTTGTTCATCCTTCTTTAGAGGACGTATTTTCATTATCTCTAATTGAAGCAGCAGGCTCAGGTGTACCATCAATTGCTTTTGATGTTGAAGCAAATTCTGAAATATTGGATAATAATTGTGGTATGATTGCTAAAAATCCTACTGCATCGTCATTAGCAAATACTATTGATTACTTATTAGAACATGATGATAAACGTAATGAAATCTCTAAAAATGCATCTAATTTAATTCCAAAAAAATATAATTGGAATAATACTGCTAAAATCCTAGAACAGTTTTATTTTCAATTAAAGTAATCTACTGTTTCTAAATTACTTGTTGAAAGTTATTTTTAATCCTTGCTCTAATTTTATTTTTGGATTCCATTCATAATCTTTTTTAAATTTTAAAAAATTTCCTCTAATTTCTGAAATATCATTTTTTCTTAATTTATTTTTATTTGATACTATTGGAATTTTTGTTTTGCTATGTTTTGTTAATTTTTTACATATCTCTTTAATTGATGTACTTTTGTTAGTACATATGTTATAAACATTAAAACCTTTTTTCTGTGATCTTACTACTCTGTAAAAAGCATCTGTTACATCATCAATATGGATGAAATCTCTTTTTGCATTGATATTTCCTAGTGATATTGTTTGTTTTGTTTTAATTTGTTTTATTATATTTAAAATAATGTTGTGTTGTGGTGAGTTAGGACCATATATTGAAAATAGCCTTAATACTGTAATATTTAATCCATAAATTTTTGCATAAGTTTCACATAATGTCTCTGCCATTATTTTACTTGATGAATATACTGATGATGGATTAATTTTATCATTCTCTTTAATTGGTAATTTCACTGGATTTCCATATACATGACTTGAACTAGCAAAAATCATATTTGCGTCATTCTTTCTAGCCATTTCTAACATCTTATTAGTTCCATTTACATTAATTTCATAACATGTTTTGGGATTGGTATTACAAAATGAAATATCACTAACTGCTGCTAAATGAATTAATGTTTGAAATGAATGTTTTACATCTGTATTATTTACTTTATTTACACTTTTTACAATTGTAGTCACATTTTTTTCTTTTTTTCTTTTTTTGTCACTAATTCCAATAATATTAAATTTTTTTAATCTATATGTTAAGGATGAACCGATAAAACCATTATACCCTGATATTACTATTGATTCCATTTACAATTTTCATATCCATTTGCTTTTTATTTTAACGTGTATTCTTAATTTTTCTAAAATTTGAGCTATATATTTAAAAGGACATCTATCACCTAATTTTCTAACCTTTGACAAATGCCTTAATTACTGGAATTACTGGACAAGATGGAGCATATCTAGCTAAATTACTTTTAGATAAAGGATATGATGTTTTTGGAGGATATAGAAGATCATCATCAGCAAATTTTTGGCGATTAAATTATTTGAACATAACTGATAAAATTAATTTCATCCCAATGGATATGCTTGATTCTTCATCATTATCAACAACTCTTGAAATTTCTAATCCCTCAGAAGTCTATAATTTAGCTGCTCAAAGCTTTGTGGGATTATCGTTTAGTCAACCACTTAACACTTCTGATGTAACTGGAATAGGTGTAGTGAGATTACTTGAATCTATTCAAAAATTTAATCCAAAAATTAAATTTTATCAAGCCTCATCTAGTGAAATGTATGGAAATGTAAAATCAAAAATTAAAAATGAACAAACACAATTTTCACCAACTAGTCCATATGCTATTTCAAAAGTTTTTGCATTTTATACAACTAAAATGTATAGAGAAACACATTCTATGTATACTGTAAATGGTATTTTATTTAATCACGAGTCTCCATTACGTGGATTAGAATTTGTTACACGAAAAATAACTAATGAAATTGCTAAAATTTCATTGGGTCTGTCAAAAAAATTAATGCTTGGAAATTTAGAATCAAAAAGAGATTGGGGTCATGCTCAAGAATATGTAGAAATGATGTGGAAAATGTTAAAACAAAAAAATTGTGATGATTACGTTCTTGCAACAGGAGAAAGCCATTCAGTCAAAGAATTTGTTGAAACTGCTTGTAAGGAGGCAGGTGTATCCAAAAATTGTGTAGCTTCTCACAAGAAATATCTTCGCCCTAGTGATGTTGATAACTTAGCTGGTGATAGTTCAAAAGCTAAAAAAATTCTTGGTTGGAAACCAAAAATTACTTTTTCAAAATTAGTTAAAATAATGATTGAAGAGGATATACAAAGATGGGAAAAATTTTTGAAAAAAGAATATTTTCCATGGGATGCAGATTCTTATATTAAATAAAATTAATCATTACTAAGAATCTATTTTAGATCTTTTGAAAAAATTATCAATAACAACAAAATATGCTGCGTGAATAATTGAAGCAATTAATAACGAAATTGCAGCACCATTAATCCCCCAATATTGACTAAATATTAACAAAGTTGGAATTTGAACTAATAAATAAATTCCCGAACCTATAATTACAATTTTACTTTTGGTACGGCCAAGATATTTTGAGACATAAGTTAAAATTATTGTAGATGAGATAATTGAAATGCTCATAATTTGAATTACTTCTATTGCTTCAACAAAATTTGGAAATAGTTTTGGAATAATAAAAGGTGATAACATTACAGATCCTATTGCTACTAAAACTGAAATCAAAATCATGATTTTTTTAACTGTCTTTGTTGGATTCCCACTTGAATCTTGAGGTAAAATATATTGATAAAATATTCCTGGCAAAATACTTAACAATGCTAAAAATTGTAAACCTAATTGATAATTACCTAATAAAGCATATCCAAGTATTGGTGCGATTATAATTTTGTCTAATGAACCATTAAATGCATTTGATAAATCTAAAAGATAACTATTTACAACAAAATTTATTTTTGTTTTTATTCCTGTGAAGTTTACTTTTTCATTTTTAAATGATTTAAAAACTACTATTAGGAATGGCAAGAAGGAGAGAGCCATTCCTAAAATTAAACCTTCAAATCCTATGACATGATATAGCCCAATTGCAAATACAACTAGAAGGATTTTCTGAATTAGTATTGATTTAGAATACTTGACATATGATTTTAATCCAATTAATTCCGCAGTTACTAATGTAAACAAAACATATCCTACAACATACAAACTAATTGTAATATCTTGTATGAAAAATACGTACAAAATTAGCGAAGTAATAATGGGGGAAATTATTCCTATTAGATATATTGTAGATTGAATTTTCTCTCCTTTTGCTCTGAATACAGTCATAGTATTTGTCATCCCAGCAAGCGATATTGTTGATGCAATTATGGCAATTGATATTAAATAAGTAATTTTACCATAATCTTCTACAGTTAACAATGATGCCATGTAAAGCCAAAATAAACCTCCTATTCCATTTGAAACAATTGCTGCAAAACCTAATGAAAATAATCCTTTTGATTTTACAAAAATTTTTTTTATATTATTAAAAAATTTACTCATTTTATTTGTCTCCAAAAATATGAAGATTGATAAAATATTTTGATATTCTTTTTAATCATGTTTTTAATTCCTTATTTTTTTTTGAATTATTCTAAAATTATCTAAAATTACTGCAGATTCACCATAACAATTAATTAAAATAAAAAATTTCAAATGTTTAAAAAATATTTTCTTTGTAAGATTTTTGAAACACCATCGAGTAAGCTTGGAATAAGGAAAAATTCTGTTCCATAAACTAAAAGGTTCAAGTATATGCATAACTGATATCATTCCGGATCTACATATACCACCAACAAAAATACGTAATAACACTTCGTCTACAACATAGAGTTCTCCATATTTTAAAATATTTAATATTGTTGCTGCATCATACCATAAAAAAGATTTTTTTACAAAACTTCTCTTTATTTGTTCAGTTCTATACATGCCATAAAATATCTGATTGTGACTAAGATTTTTAAAATAAACATCAATTCTTTTTTCATATGAACCTTTAGCAGAATATGCTCCTAATTCATCATTAAATATTAGTTGAGTAAATTTTTTCTTAATTCGTTCGATTAAAGAAACTTTTAAATCATTTTTTAGATTGTCAGATTCTCCATAGAGTTTTATTTTAGTAAAACAGCAAGAGATATTTTTATTTGAGCTAATAATGTCTAATGTTTTCTCAAGATAAGTTGGTAACATTATATCATCCACAGATGACCAAAGAAAATAATCTCCTTTTGCCTCTTTTAAAACAAAATTAAAATTTTCCCATATTCCAATATTTTTTTCTTGTCGAATATAGCGAATTTTAGGCTCATTTTTTGCAAATTTATTACAAATTATTGAAGTTTTATCTGTAGATGCATTATCTGAAATAATAATTTCATAATCTGAAAATGTTTGATCTAAAATCGATTTTATTTTTTCATCTAAAAAATGTTCGCCATTATATACTGGAATACCTATACTTATTTTAGGAAAATTCTGTTTCAATCTCATTTGAACCATTTAAAAAAAACTTGAAACACCATCAATAACTCTCTTAATAAAATCTGTTTTCATATTTGAATGTAATGGCAATGTTAATACTTCATCTACTATTTGATTTGTAACTGTCATATCTCCACAACGTGAATTTAAGAAATACGTATGTTTGTGTACTGGAATAAAATGTATTCCAACTTCTATATCTAATTGATTTAGATGTTTAATTAAAGACTCTCTCTTTCCATTAAGAATTCTAATACTATAGATAAATGGAGAAATATTTACAAAATCTGTTTGTGGTATTTTCATATCTTTAATGTTTTTAAAAGCATCATTGTATGCATTACAAACTTTTTGTCTACTTTCAATAAATTCTTCAATTTTTTTGATCTGTGAAATACCTACACTTGCTAAAATATTGGTCATATGATATCTGAAACCTTCACTTAAAACATCATAATCCCATGATCTTTTATTCTTGTATCTTTCTGTAGTGTCTTTATCTACTCCAAGAAGACGTAATCTGTGTAGTTCTTCTAATTCTTTTTTATTATTTACTATTATACAACCCCCATCTATTGAAGTAATTATTTTTACAGGATCAAAACTAAAACATGTAATATCTCCATAACTTCCTATTTTTTTGTTTTTTATTGAAGTCCCAAAAGCATGTGTTGCATCTTCTATTACTCGTAAATTGTATTTCTTTGCTAAATTATATACTGATTCCTGATCACATGGAATTCCAGCAAAATGTAATGGTATGATAGCTTTAGTTTTTTTTGTGATTAATTCTTCTGCTTTTTTACAATCTATGCCCAAATTATCTTCTTTAATATCACAAAATACAACTGTAGCACCTGTCATTTTGATTGCTTGATGATCAGCTACATAGTTGAAAGAAGGTGTAATTACTTCATCACCTGGACCTACATTTGCAATTTTTAAAGCCAAGTGTAGTGCAGAAGTGCCTGTATTTGTTGTAACAGCAAATCTTTTTTCTAACTCAAGAAATTTTTCTATTTTTTCTTCAAATTCTTTCGTATTTGCACCCATTCCTATCCAACCTACATCAAGAGCCTGATTGAGATGATTTCTCATCCCTTGATCAATTACAGGTATAAAAACAGGTATTTTTTCCATATTATTTTGTAATCTGCATGTTTCTATAAATCAATTCTAATTATTTTCCACATCGTAAATCTGTATTTTTTTTTATTAAACATCATTTATTTCTGTATCTACATAATCATCATATTCGTTATCTTTGTTTGATATTATTGGTGATTTGTTTGGCCATTTAATATTGAATGTAGTATCATTCCATCTGATTCCTTTTGCAAATTCTGGCATATATTTTTGAGTCATTTGATAAAACACTTCAGTATTATCTACTAAGGTTTGAAAACCATGAGCCATTCCTTTTGGAATGTATAGTATACGAAAATTATCTTCTGATAATTCTACATACAACCATTTTTTAAAAGTGATTGAATTTGGTCGTAAATCAATTACGACATCCAACATTTTTCCTTTAGTACATCTAACTAATTTTGCTTCCTCATATGGAGAAATTTGATAATGCATTCCTCTAATTGTATTTTTTTTTAAATTAAAAGAAATATTGCATTGAACTATTTCCATCTCTAAATTATATTTTTCAAAAATCTTACTATCCCATGTTCTAGCAAAAAATCCCCTATTGTCATTTTTCTTTTCAATTTCAATAATGTAACAATCTTTAAACTTTGTTTTAATAAATTTCATTAATACACCTTAATCTCTGGAATTGGAATTATAAATTTACCATTCCACTCTTGTATTATTTTCATCTGATTCATAATTTCATTTTTTAAATTCCAGGGTAAAATTAAAACATAATCTGGTTTTGTCTTAATAATTTCTTCTGGGGATTTAATTGGAATATGACTTCCTGGTAAATATAATTCCTGTTTGTATTCACTACGATCAACTACATATTCTATCATATCATTTCCTATTTCACAATAATTTAAAAGAGTATTACCTTTAGCTGCAGCTCCATAACAAACAACTTTTTCTGATGTTTTTTTAATATTTTTTAAAAAACTATTTAATTGATTTTTAATAATTTCAACATTTTTAGAAAATTCTAAATATTTTGATATATTATCTAACCCAAACTCTTTTTCTTTATTTAGAATTTTATTCACATTTTTTGTGATATTATTTGATTTATTTTCTAAATGAGTGACAAAAATTCTTAATGAACCCCCATGAGTTGTAATCTCTTCCACATCAAATATTTGCAATTTATGAAATAAGAAAATTTTTTCTAATGAAATCAAAGAAAAATATGAAAAATGTTCATGATAGATTGTGTCAAATTGATTAAATTTAATTAATTGCAGGAGATGAGGGAATTCTAATGTAATGATCCCTTTAGGCTTTAAAATTATTTTAAGACCTTTAATGAAATCATTTAAGTTTGGTACATGAGCTAAGACATTATTTCCAACTACTAGATCTGCTAATTTTTTATTTTGCGATAACTGATTAGCAATTTTAGAATTAAAAAATTTTGTCATCGTTGGAATATTTTTTTCTATGGCTTTTTTAGCCACATTTTCTGCAGGTTCAATTCCCAAAATTGGAATTTTTTTTCCTTGAAAATATTGTAATAGATATCCGTCATTACTTGCAATTTCTATAACTAAGCTATTCTTATCAATTGGAAATCGTGAAATTATAGTTTCAACATAATTTTCTGCATGCTTTAACCAACTATCTGAATATGATGAGAAGTATGCATATTCTGAAAAAATATTTTCTGGTGATTCTACTTCTTCCAATTGAACTAATAAACAATTTTCACATACATATACACATAATGGAAATGATTTTTCATTAGAAATCTGTTCTTTTTTTAGAAAAGAATTTGCTAACGGTGATGTTCCTAAATCTACAAAAATTTTATTTAAATCAGAATTACAAAACCTACAATTCTTTATTGTCATATAATTTCATAACAAAATAATCTATTTTTACTTTTACCATGTTCAAATGCTTTTAATACGTATTATCTTTCAAATTTTTATGAAAGTACTAGTTACTGGAAATTTAGGTTTTGTTGGAAATGTTTTATCAGAAAACTTGTTAAAAGAAGATAATGATGTTGTTGGTTTTGATTCAGATTTTTATCCTCAAGGATTTCTTGGAAAGGCCAATTCAAATATTTTACAAATTAAAAAAGATTTACGACATATTTCTATAAATGATCTAAAAGGAGTAGATGTAATTTGCCATTTAGCAGGATTATCAAATGATCCACTAGGAGAAATTAATCCAAATCTAACACATGAAATTAATCAATTAGCCACTATAAAATTAGCAAAACTTGCAAAAGAGGCGGGGGTTACACGTTTTATCTTTTCTTCTTCATGTTCGTCCTATGGCGCAAATGATAATGAGGTAAATGAAGATTCATCTCTTGCGCCACTTACTGCATATGCAAAATCTAAAGTAAATTCTGAAAAAGAACTTTTATTGTTAAATGATTCTAAGTTTAATGTAACAAATTTACGTAGTGCAACTGCATATGGATTGTCTAATTGTATTAGATTAGATCTTGTAGTAAATAATTTAACTTGTTCTGCTTTTACAACAAAACAAGTTAAGTTACTAAGTGATGGAACTTCTTGGAGGCCATTAGTTCATGTAGATGATATGTCAAATGCATTTATTTCCGTATTGAAATCCTCTACAGATAAGATAAATGGAGAAACATTCAATGTTGGATCTAATGAAGAAAATTACACTGTAAGAGAAATTGCTGAAAAGGTAGAAAAAATTATTCCTAATTCTAAAATTACATATGGAGATAATGCTAGCAAGGATGAAAGATCATATAAAGTAAATTTTAATAAAATCAAACATCAATTGGGATTTAAAACAACCTGGACTTTAGAAAAAGGTATAGAAAACATTTATGATAATCTTAAAACAAGAAATTTTTCAGAAAATGAATTCAATGATAAAAAATTCTACCGACTAAAATATATTAAATGGTTGATTGAAAATCATAAATTAGATTCAAACTTATTCACGATTTGAGATATTCTGAAGTAGTGGAATTAGAATTTCCATAATTTTTACTGTCTATAAATTATTCCTACTATTAACGCATAAATTATTCCAAATCTTTATTAAATTCTAAATGTTTTAAAAATTTAAATGGAGCCTCTAAAAATTTATCTTGCTGATCTTACTTATGATACACTTGAAGGTGCAGCAGATTCCGTATTTCCTCTTAACATAGGATTTGTAGCAAGTTATTGTATTTCTAAATTTGGTTCAAAAGTCGATATTACCTTATTCAAGTATATTCATGAATTAGAAAAAGCTATTCATGATTCCCCTCCAGATATACTTGGATTGAGTAATTATGTCTGGAATAAAAGAATTGGAAAAGAAATGTTTAAAATTTTATCCAAAGAAAATCCCCATGCATTAACCGTTTGGGGAGGACCTAATTTTCCAGCAGATATGCCATCACAACAAAAATTCATGGATGAAAATACTGAAGTTGATATTTATGTTCGAATTGATGGAGAAACTGGTTTTTCTAATATTGTTGGAAAGGCATTAGAAAGTAATTCTAAAGAAAAAATCAAAAATAGTGTTCTGGATTCCTCAGTTGAAGGATGTGTTTCTAGAAAAAAGAATGGAGATCTACAATTTAGTATACCTGTAATTAGAATAAATGATCTTGATGAAATCCCATCTCCATATACAACGGGATTGATGGATAAGTTCTTTGATGGGAATCTTAGTCCGATGACACAGACAAATAGAGGTTGTCCTTTCAGCTGTACTTTTTGTACTGATGGTTCAGATGAGGTCAGAAAAATAAATCGATTTAGTTTAGAACGTGTTAAAGCCGACCTTGATTATATTGTTAAAAAAATCCCTAGTAATACTCACTCTTTGTATATCAGTGATTTAAATTTTGGAATGTATCCAAGAGATAAAGAAATATGTAGATATATTTCAGAAATGAAAAAAAAATACAATTATCCATTAAAAATTGATACTAATACTGGAAAGAATTCTAAAGAAAAAATAATTGATGCTATCAAAGTATTAGATGGTTCATTACAAATTTTAATGTCTGTTCAATCTACTGATTCTCAAATATTAGCTAATGTTAGAAGAGATAACATTAGTGTAGATCAAATGATTGCACTTGCTCCAACAATAAAAGAATCAAATTTGAGAACACTTTGTGAAGTGATTATAGGACTCCCTGGAGAGACTTATGAAAGTCATATCAATACTTTGAGAGATCTTGTGGGTGCTAGAATTGATGGTATAATGGTATATACTTGTATGATGTTAGATGGTTCTGAAATGAATATTCCTGAGCAAAGGGAAAAATGGGGATTACAAACAAAATACAGAATATTACCTAAAGATTTCACAAAATTAGATAATGGAAAAGTTGTTTTAGAGATAGAAGAATGTGTTATAAGTTCAAAAACTTTAACGTTTGATCAATATGTTGAATTACGATCATTGGCTTTTATTTTATGGATAACAAATATTGGGATTGCATATGATGGAATATTGAAATTCTTACGTGAAAATAATATTGATGTTTTTGAATTAGTTTACAATATTTTAAAAAATCAAAATAACTCTCATCCAAAAATCAAAAATGCTTTCGAGAGTTTTCGTAATGCAACAATAGATGAATTATGGGATTCACCAAAAGATATTGAAGATCATTTTCAAAATGAAGTCGAATATGAAAAATTGAAACGTGGTGAGGCTGGAATTAACGTCCTTCAATATCATAGAGCATTAGTTACTGATGGATGTATGGATGAGTGGACAGAATATGTTATTGAGAATGCATATTCTTTAATCAAAAAATCTAAACAATTTACCAACGAGTTAGAAGAACAATTTATTGATGTTTCTAATTTCTGTAGAGGCTTGGTGCATAATACATTAGGAAAAGACAGAATGTTTACAAACAAAGAATTTCAGTTTAATTATGATATTCAAAAATGGTTAGATGATGAGAATTTAACTCTAAATAATTTTAAACTTTCCAAATCTTATAAATTAATTTTCAAACTTAATGAGAATCAAATTTCTTCAGTGAAAGATGAATTGGAAAAATGTGGAAATACCACCGCTGGTAAAGGACAAGCACTAAAACAAATCCCAATACAGCTTCTATGGAGAAATCCAGTTTTAGTAAATTAATGAATAATTTCTAATTAAAAAAATACTACCATGATTTCCACTTAGGATTTCCAGTATTCCACATTTCTTCTAAGTATTTTTTATCCCATAAGGTATCTACTGGATGCCAAAAACCAGTATGCCTATATGCCGAAAGATTTTTCTCATTTGCTAATTTTTTAAGAGGGTCTAATTCCCAAATGGTCTTATCATTTTCAATATAATCTAGAACTTCAGGCTCTAAAACAAAATAACCTCCATTGATCCAACCCCCATCTCCTGGCATCTTTTCATTAAAATTAACAACTTTTTCATTTTGAATCTGTAATACCCCAAATCTTCCTGGAGGTTGAACCGCAGTTACTGTTGCTAAAGTTTTATTTTTTTTATGAAAATTAATTAAGTTTGATATATTGATATCACCTAATCCATCACCATATGTAAAACAAAAAGTATCATCCAAATATTTTTTGACTCTCTTTAATCTTCCTCCTGTTAAAGTATCTAAACCAGTATCTATCAAAGTAATTTTCCATGGTTCAGCAAATTTTTGATGAACTTCCATTTTATTTTGTGTTATATCTAAAGTTACATCAGACATATGAAGGAAATAGTTTGCAAAATATTCTTTAATCATATATCCCTTATATCCACAACAAATTACAAATTCATTAATGCCATAAGTTGAATATGTTTTCATAATGTGCCATAGAAGTGGCATACCGCCAATCTCAATTAGTGGTTTTGGCTTGATCTGTGTTTCTTCACTAACTCTTGTTCCATATCCGCCAGCTAAAATTACAGCTTTCATAAATTAAATTTTAAATAATATTTAAGCACATTAATCTTTCTATGTAAAATTATTCATATATCTAAAATTTACTGGTTCTTTTGATAATTTTATCATCTTCTTTAATTTTTCACAGTAATTATATTTTATTTTATATTCAGAATTTTTGGTTTAAATTATTGTTATATTTTCTTTATTACCGTCACAAACAATACATCTCTTATTCTAAAAGATGAATATCTGTAAATTATCCATATTCCCAAACTTGGTCATCAATTTTTTCTTAGATTTATTCTCTATTATGGTTACCAGACCACCAGCCAAAATTATATCTTTCAAAAATATATCTCATTTTAAATATAAATTATATATTATTTTTTCATTTTATTGTACTGTTAATTTAAGTTAAATAAGCTCTTTTTGAAATAGTCCCATTGACAAATTTTCTAATTCTTGTTGATGAAACTATTGACGAAAATAGTATCTTAAAATTAAAAAATTTAGATGGATTAATAATCACATTTGATATATCTTCACATCATCGTTTATCTGAATTAAAAATTTCTCATAAGTTAGTGGAAAATTATATCTCTGATGAAATTATAACATTAATTGAGAATGAAAGTTTAGAAAAAGCAAGAAACTGGTATC
>Ga0114996_10002455_pt1 | contig 24091 bp, 18 predicted proteins | sample ArcticOcean_MG_C_4_FD_87039 | JGI IMG/M metagenome (GOLD analysis project Ga0114996, IMG submission 87039) | Marine microbial communities from western Arctic Ocean - ArcticOcean_MG_CB4_134 | ecosystem: Environmental > Aquatic > Marine > Oceanic | place: Arctic Ocean: Canada Basin | collected... | reverse complement strand
GTACTCTGCGGAGGACCACCCGCATGAAAAGACCCTCTCCGATCACTGTCCGATTACGGTCGTTTTGAAGCCGCCGGCGCCTTGAGTAGGGTTCTTGCCGCAAGGCTGGTTCAACCGTTCGTGCTTCCTGTTCGCGCGCGGCGCTGTACGACGTGGAGTGTTGCGTCGCATGGCGAAAGTAGACCCACATGCGTTGGATTATCTTTGCTACAATTGCATTTGTTGGCTACGCATTCGAAACAGCAAATGCGAGAGAGGTGAGTGATGAATTCGATCATTACGATCGTGGCGGGGCTACTGATCTTCTTTCTTTTGTGGAAGATCTTCAAAGCGATTGTCAAAGCACTGATTTTTGCCGCCATATTGGCCGCGGCCGTTTACTTCCTGTTGCCAATGCTCACTGAGGTGGAGGGGCCCGTGGGCGAGAAAGCGCAGGAAGTTCAGGAAAAGGTCGATACGATCAAAGAGACGGGCGGGTCCGCCATTGATGCGGTCAAGAAGGTGAAAGAGACCCTTGGTACGGTGGTCGACACCGCCAAAGAAACCATCGATGGCGTCAAGAAAGCGGCCGAAGCCGCAGAGGAAGCGGGTAAAGCGGTCGAGACGATCGAGAAAGTCGGGGGAGAGTAGTGTCTAGGTCAAAGTCACGTCGTCGTTGTCAGAACGACTTCGAGTGGCAGGGTGTTCTGAACACTAGCTTCGGTCTACTAGCTCCATTTAGCGGGGACCACCATGGAGCGTGAACGACCGGTGATCTCCCGGGAGGTCAGGCTCGAGGATTGTTGGTAGTAGAGCTGCTTGCGTGACATGCCATCCATTTGATGTGCGTACGATTTGCAATCGCGGAGCAACGACTCCGCAATGGCGACCGCCCAGGGGGCATCATGGCAGATTCGTCGAATGCGACTGGCAGTGCCACTCAAACGTTCGCTGGCGGCCTCGTAGTCCCCGATGCGGTTGAGCATGAGCGCCTGCTGCCGCGCACGTGCGGCGCGTTGGGACACCACTTCTTTCATCACGGCAATGTCGTAGGATTGAGCGAAGTTCGTGGCTTCCGCCTCGTGGCTCCATTCGATGTCGCTGCGGTGTTCTGCAAACACGCCTTCCCGATCCGCCACAGCCATGGAGACGAGCTCTTTGTGCCCAACAGGGCCTCTCTGGAAGCTCACCTCGAGGATGATCGTCAGCTGCTGTCCTGAGCACAGATTGCCCAACAGAACATTGGCGCCGCCCGGCGTTTTGTCACAACGGAAGTTGGAGACAGGATGAACCGACACCTGTTCGGGGAGCGTCAGGTTGAGCACCACATCGCGTGCGGAGATGTCCAAGGTCTCCCCCAACTCGCTCGTCAGCAAATCCGGGATCTGGGTGGGCGATTCCATAAAGTAAAAATGGCCGCCGCCTTCCCGCGCCATCCCTTGGAGAACGGCTTCGTCGAAGTCCTCCCCCACACCAAACGTGCTGGTGCTGATCGATCGGAGGTGGAGCTCGTGAGCATGCTCTTCCAAGGTGGTCGGGTTGACGATGCCACGATTAGCGAGCCCATCGGTGAGCAAGAGACAGCGGGCCACGTGGTCTTCCACCAGACCGGACGCCAGCTGTTGACATCCTTCCAGCCATCCGCCGCTCAGGTTCGTGGTTCCACCGGCCATCACCGAATCGAGGCGCGCGATGGCGCGGGTCCGATTTTCCGCCGATGCCTGACACAGGGCGAGAATGGTGTGGACCTCGTCGTCGTAGAAGACCACGGAGAACTGGTCTTCGGGGTTCAAATGGCCAATTCCTTGTATCACGGCTTGTCGGGCGAGCATCAGCTTGTCCCCAAACATGGAACCCGAGCGATCCATGACGAAGGCGATGCGTACTGGCGCTCTTTCGGTCTTGTCGGAGTTGATGGGTGCGGTGAGCGTGACCGCGATGTAACGGATCGAACGGTGGTCGGATTCAATGTGATGACGGTCGGGCTTGGCGGAAAATTGAGTCAAGGTTGTATCTCCAGGTCAAAGAGGTTGTGGGCCATTTCGATCAAACGTTGGACACGACGTTGGATCTTACGTGAGACGGGTTGACGGATTTGGATCTCCACATCGGGATGGAGTGTGATGCGCTTCCACTGGGCAGACTTCGGGAATTGAGGATCCGGGGTGTAGGTCATCGGGACAGGGGTTGGGGCGGGTTTGCTGCTGGGCTCCAAGGGGGTCACCCTGCGGATATAATCGGCGGCCGAATCCGTCGCAGGCGAGACATCGCTCTCCACCAGCTCTTGAATTTGAGCAGCGTCCATCCCTTCGAGTTGTTCTCGAATCTCTCCCAGTGACAGACGATGGACCTCTTGGAGCCATCGGATGAGTTTGAGCCGGGATACGTACGTGAGTGGATAGCGTACCTTGGGGCCCGAGCTGCCGGGTGGAGCGAGTAAGCCTTGCTGAATGTAGTAACGAACGGTCCGTGGTGTGACCCCGGCACGTTGGCATAATTCGTAGAGTGGATAGCCTGCGTTCGCTGTCATTGGATGAATTGTTACAGTGCCACGTCGCACTGTCAAGACATCCGGTTGAACGCACTTCTTTGGGAGCACTCTTTCCTGAGAGTGTGATGTGCTTGTGATGACAGCGGTTGGGGAGTACGATCGGCGCGATGAACGAGCATTCTCATGAAATTTTCGCACGGGTTACCGTACTCAACAGTGTTCTCCCTCGTCTGTCTGAGTGATCTCCATGACTGTCATTACCGCATTCCTTGGTGTTCTTTTTTGTGGAATCTTGATCATGCGGATCTGCGACGTCTTTGAGCCGGCGGCAGACTACCTAGGACGCAACATGTCCGAAGGCATCAAGGGAGCCACTATCAACGCTGTAGCCAGCTCGCTTCCCGAGTTGATGACCACGTTCATGATGCTCTTTTTCTACGCCGACAAGGGCGGGTTTTCTGCCGGGCTGGCGACGTGTGCCGGTAGCTCGGTATTCAACGTAGCGATTATCCCCGCCTGCTGTGTCCTTGCGGTTCGATGGAGCGGGCGTCGAGCGGAAAACGCGTTAACCATTCGGCGACGTAAGGTGCTGGTACGAGACGGGCTGACCTTTGTCCTGGCCATGGCGGTCCTGTTGACGGTGCTCCATGGCGTCGATGAGATCACGTGGAAGGACGGCATCAGTTTGGTGTCGGTGTATGTCGTGTACGTGCTGTGGCTTCTCTACGATCATCGACGATCGCATCCATCCAAAACCGGTGTCAGCGACGATGTTGACGAGAGCAGCGCTCCAGTCCGTAGTGGATGGCGGGCGCTCTTGGCGCTCGATTTTTATGCACTCTTTGTGGCTGGTCGCAAACTTACGACCCAATTGGCATGGACCTCCTTAATAATCGCTCTCATGGGTCTGGGGGTGGTTTGCTATGGTTTGACTGTGTCCGTGATGGCGGCAGCCGATGGTTTGGGTATCGCGCCCTATTTCTCTGCGTTGATCCTGGCTGCCGCTGCCACCAGCGTTCCCGACACCATTTTGTCGGTGAAAGATGCGTTGAAGGGCAATGACGACGACGCGATCTCCAATGCGCTGGCCAGCAACACCTTTAACCTCACGACTTGTATCGGGTTGCCCTTGCTTGCTTATGGACTGTTTCGAAACCAGGCCCTGCCCGTGTCCACGGGAACCGAGGGTGTGGGAGTGTACGAACTGTGTGTTCTGATGTTTGGGATCTGCACGCTCATCTTGATCACCCTGCGCTTCAAGCCCTTGCGCTTGCAGCATGCGGTGGTGTTGTTCGGCTTGTATGCGCTCTTTATCGTCGGTGTTGTGACTGGCGAAATGGGGATGTGGAGTTTGTCCTAGTGCTCCCGGTGGTAGCCGCTCAGCGGTTCTGTTGACCTCCGATGTCTGCCTGTTACCCTCGAATCATGACCGACACCCGGCGAACCTTGATCAAAGACTGTATGGCCATCGCCACCATGGACGATGCCGGAACCGAGTACCGGGGCGAGAGCATCCTGCTGCGTGGTCAGACCATCGAGGCCGTCGGGCCCGCAGTGGCCGACGCGTTGGCCCTCGACGATCACGTGGATGAGACCATCGACGGGCAGAATGTGGTGGTCTTGCCGGGCTTCGTGAACACTCACCATCACCTCTTTCAAACCCTGACCCGTGCGGTGCCGGTGGCCCAAGACGAGGGCCTCTTCAATTGGCTCCTGGCCAATTACGAGATCTGGGCGGGCATGGATCCGGACTGCGTGCACACCAGCGCCCAGGTGGGTCTCGGTGAGCTCTTGCTCACGGGCTGCACCACGTCGTCCGATCACTTCTATCTGTTTCCCAAAGGAAGCCCCGACGACTTGCTGGATTGGACCATCCGCGCCGCGTCGACCTTGGGGATCCGCTTTCACCCCACCCGGGGCTCCATGAGCCGCGGACGTTCTGCCGGGGGATTGCCGCCGGATGACTGCGTCCAAAGCGAAGACGCGATCTTGAAGGACTGCGAACGGGTCATCGCCGCCCACCACGACCCGGAGCCTCTCTCCATGTGTCGCGTGGGCTTGGCCCCGTGCAGCCCCTTCTCGGTGACCGACGATCTCATGCGCCGTTCGGCCGAGCTGGCTCGGGCGCACGGTCTGCGGCTCCACACCCACCTGGCCGAGACCGAAGACGAAGAGACCTATTGCCTGGAGCATTACGGCCGTCGTCCCTTGGCCCACATGGAATCCTTGGGTTGGTTGGGCGATGACGTGTGGTACGCCCACGGGATCCACTTCAACGACGAGGAGCTCCAACTCTTGGGGACCATGAAGACGGGCATCGCCCACTGCCCCACGTCGAACATGCGCTTGGGCTCGGGGACCTGTCGGATTCCGGGGCTATTGGCTGCGGGGGTGCCCATCGGCTTGGGCGTGGATGGGAGCGCCTCCAACGATTCCTCCGACATGTTGGCCGAGGTGCGAAACACCATGCTCGTCCATCGCATGCAAAGCGGTGTGAAGGCCATGACGGCTCGCCAGGCGTTGCGCTTGGCCACCCGAGGCGGCGCCGAGGTGTTGGGCCGGGACGACATTGGTCAACTGGCTGCGGGCAAGGCCGCGGACGTGGTGCTCTACGACGTCATGCGTTTAGAGTATGCCGGCGCACTGCACGATCCCATCGCGGCGCTGCTCTTTTGCGGCACAGGCGGACGGGTTCAGACCGCGTTTGTGAACGGCCGGAAGCGCGTGAACAATGGGCGCTTGCTGGCCGTCGATGAGAATGAGCTGTCGCGCAACGCCAACCGATTGGCCCAGGCGTTGGCCGAGCGAGCGCAGGTCCGAACGCAATCCGAAGCGGCGGAGTAGGGCGCATGGCCGAGATCACCATCCACGTGGCGTTCATGGGACCGGTCAAACGGCCGGTGGACGCCAATGAGATGAGCGTGTCGTTGGACGAAGGGGCGACCATTGTCGATCTACTGGCGTCTTTGGGCTACATCCGAACACAAGCCAAGCACTTGGGTGTGTTTCGAGACGGTCATCGGATGCCGCACAGCACGCCCCTGGTGGACGGCGAGTCCATCACCGTCGCCCTGGCGGTGGGTGGCGGCTAGGCGCTCTCTTCTTTTTCCCGCAGGGCGTTCAACACCCGTTCGGCAGTGAAGGGCGCGTGACGCAGGCGCACGCCAATGGCGTCGTAGATGGCGTTGGAGATGGCGGGCATGGGCCCGTTGATGCTGATCTCGCTCACGCTCTTGGCGCCATAGGGTCCCGTGGGCTCGTGGCTCTCGACCAAGATGGTTTGGAGCTCGGGCGCGTCTCGGGACGTGTAGATCTTGTAATCGTTAAAGTCGTCGTTGGACATCTGACCGCGCTCGGTGAAGAGGTACTCCTCACAGATGGCATACGAGATCCCGTTGAGCACCGCGCCTTCGGTCTGTCCCTCGGCCAACTTGGGGTGGATGGCCACCCCGCAGTCCACCGCTGCCACGTACTTGATGACCTTGACCGTTCCCAACTCCGTATCCACTTCCACCTCGGCGAAGTGCGCCGCGAAGGGCGGCGGCGAACTGTGGGAGATCTTGGATCCGTGGGCGGCGATTTGACGTTGGTCGTCTTCGTAGAGGGCGTGCAGGCAGATTTCCGAAAACGAGACCTTCTGGCCATCGGGAGCCACCACGTGCTTGTCTTTGCACTCGAGCTCTTCCACCGGCTTGCCCAGCATCAAGGCGCCGCGCTCCAGCACCTGATCCCGAGCTTGCATGGCCGCATCCATCACCGCGGCGCCGCTGAGATACGTGGTGGACGAGGCGTAGGCCCCCACATCAAAGGGGGTCACGTCCGTATCCGACGACAAGACGATGATGTCTTGGACATCCACGGTCAGGGTCTCGGCGGCAATCTGGGCCAACACCGTGTCGGAGCCTGTGCCCAGATCGGTGGCGCCCACCAGCAAGTTGAAGGAACCGTCTTCGTTCATCTTGATGCTGGCCGCGGCCATGTCGATGTGGGGGATGGCGGATCCCTGCATGAGGGCGGCCAAACCAATCCCTCGTTTGATGGGTCCGTCGCCCGGTTTGCCGCGTTTCTCGGCCCAACCGATGGCTTCGGCTCCCTGGCGTAGGCATTCGACCAATTCGGTGCTCTCAATGATCATCTCCACGCCCGGCTTGCCTTCGCCCAACGCCTTGAAGACCGGCGAGGTCTCCCCTTCGCGGATGATGTGCTTGAGCCGGAACTCGATGGGATCCATGCCCAGCTTCTCGGCCAGCTCGTCCATGACGCACTCCAAGGCGAACTGACCTTGAGTGGCTCCGTATCCGCGATAAGCACCGCCCACCGGCAAATTGGTGTACGCCGTCTTGGCGTCAAAACGCATGTTGGGCCAGCGATAGAGGGGCAGGGACTTGGAGCCTGTGTTGCAGACCACCGTCAAGCCGTGGGAGCCGTAGGCGCCCGTGTTCATGACCGTGGCCAGCTCGATGGCCGTCAGGCTGCCGTCTTTGTTCACGCCGGCGCGGATGGTCAAGTCCTGAGCGTGGCGTACCCGGGAGCTGATCCACTCCTCCGAGCGGGTCATCTGATAGAGGACCGGCCGTCCCGTCTTGAGGGTCAACGCGGCGCAGATCTGCTCCAAGAGCACCTCTTGTTTGGCGCCAAAACCGCCGCCGACGCGGGGTTTGATCACGCGGATCTGCCGCACGGGGATGTCCAACGCCTGGGCCACAATGCGCCGCACGTGGAAGGGCACCTGGGTGGAGGTGCGAATCACCAGTCGCCCCTGACTGTCGAGCCAAGTCATGCACACGTGGGGCTCCAGCGGGCAGTGCTGGGCGTACGACGTGGTGTAGGGGTGTTCGACGACGATATCGGATGCGGCCAACGCGCCGTCCACGTCCCCCACCTCAAAGTCCACCGCGGCGGCCAGGTTGCGTTTGGCGTCGTAGGGAACGGGGATGGGCATGTGGGCTTCGGGCTCGTCGTGGATGATGGGGGCGCCCTCTTTCAGCGCTTCGCGGCCATCAAAGACGGCGGGCAGTTTCTCGTAGTCCACGTCGATGCAGCGCAGGGCTTGGGCGGCGGCTTCGGGCGTTTCTGCGGCCACGGCGGCCACTCGGTCGCCCACAAAGCGGACCTTCTTGTCCAACACGAACGAGTCGTAGGCCGACGGTTCGGGGAAGCCCTGACCGGCGGTGGTGTGGACGATGCGCGGCAAGTCTTCGTGAGTGAGTACCGCGTGTACGCCCGGCACCTGACGGGCTTTCTCCACGTCGATGTGCCTCAGGTTGGCGTGGGCGTAGCGACTGGGGAGGATGCGGCAATAGAGCATGCCCGGCATGGGGGTGTCGGCCGTGTAGACCGGTTGGCCACACGCCAGGGCGTAGCCGTCCACTTTGTCGACGGATTTGCCAACGGACTTCAACGCGGTCTTCGCGGTCTTGGGCGGGTTCTTGGTCATGCGCCACCTGCCATGCTCTTGGCGGCGTTGCGCACGGCGTCCAGGATCTTGGTGTAGCCTGTGCATCGGCACAGGTTGTTGTCCAAGGCGATCTTGATCTCGTCGTCCGTGGGGTTGGGTGTCTGCTCCAAGAGCGCGTGGGTGGACATGATCAGCCCGGGCGTGCAAAACCCGCATTGCACCGCCGCCGCGTGGACGTATTCGCTCTGAATGGGGTGCGGATTGGTCGGGGTGCCGAGTCCCTCGCAGGTCAGCACCGAGCGGCCTCCCGCCTGGGCGGCCAGCAACAAGCAGGCGTTGATCGCCTCGCCGTCTACCTCCACCACGCAGGTGCCGCAGTTGCCGTCTTCGCAACCCCGTTTGACCGAGTAGCAGTGCAGGCGTCGAAGCACGCCGATGAGCGTCTCGCCGGCGGTGACGTCGGTCTCGGTGGCTTTGCCGTTGAGTGTCAGGGACAATTTCATGATTGTTCTCCTCCGCGGGCTCGCTGGGCGGCCAGCACCAGCGCACGTCGCACGACCACGCCGGCACAGTGGCGCAGGTATCCTTCCGAAGCGCGCACATCCCGTCGGGGCGATACGCCCGTTCGAACGGCCTCTTGGATGTTTTTCAGAACGGTATCGTCCAGTGTCGTCCCTTGGGCCAGCTTCTCCGCATTGGGCAGGCGAATGGGCGGCGTGTGAATGGCGCCGACCGAGAGTCGGACGTCGCTCACGGTGTCGCCGTCCAGCACAACGTACGCCGCGGTGTTGACCAGGGCGAAGTCCACGGCGGTCTTGGCGTGTTTCAAAAACGCGCTCCCGGATTGTGCGGCCGTGGGCGGGATGATGACCTCAGTGACCAGATCGCCCGCGTTCAGATGTTTCTGGGGTTGGGTGCCCAGGAACTCGGCGCAGGAGTAGGTGCGGTCGCTGGTACCTTGCACGCGGAACGACGCGTCCAGGGCTTGCAGCGCGATGGGCATGTCGGACCAATAGGTCAGGTGAATGATGTTGCCGCCCAAGCTGGTCATGTTCCGGATGGTTTGGCCGCCGATGGCAAACGCGGATTCGGGCAGGGCGTCGCCGATGGTTTGTCGAATGGTCGGATCGTCGCTGATCTGTGCGGCGCGGACCATGGCGCCCAGGTGCAGACCCGCGTCGTCTTGCCAGACCTTGTCCAGGCCCAGATCGACCAGGTCGACCAGGGTGCGGATCGACTTGCGCACGCGCAGCCCAATCTCGGTGGCGCCGGCCACGGGGATGGCGTGTCGATTGGGATCGCGCAGGATCGCGACGGCCTCGCCGAGGTTCTTCGGGCGGATATATTCTTCGATCTGCGTATGCACGATTAATTCCTTCCGCTTGAACTAAGTCACTGGATCTTCAGCCGAAAGTGCCAAGCCGTCAATGACTTTCCCGCTTATTGTGATGGGCGGCGTGAGGGCGATCGACAATTTGGACAGGGTCATGGCCCGTGTTTGTCCTGAAGGGCGTGGAGGGCGGCGTGGTAGAGGGCGACCACTTGGCCTCGGTATTGGCTGCCGTGGAAAGCGTCGATGGCGTGCCCATCCACGCGGATCCGGGCGGGCTCGCCGTCGGTGACCGCCGCGGTGGCACCCTTGCCCAGGTGGGCGTGTTTGGCGAGCAGGGCGGCCAGGCGGGCCTCTTCCATGGCCTCGTGAATGGGGATTTCGGTGGGAATGGGCAAGTCCAGGCTGACGGGATAACCACCGCCTTCCACCTGCAGGCGCTGGATGCCCTCGGTCATGATGCGCCGCTGGGGAATGTCCACGATCGTGCCGTCCAAGGTGCGCAAGCGGATGGAGCGGATCCCGACGCGCTCCACTTCACCAGCCAGATCGCCGACAGAGACGTGGTCCCCACGCTTGACTCGGGCGCTCAGGGCTTGCCCGATCCCGACCAAGGCGTCGCGCATTAAGTCGGACACGGCCAGGGCCAGCGCCAATCCGCCGGCGGGCAGGAGCATCCAGGCTACGGGGGGACTGAGCTCGGCGGCGAGGGACAACGCCAACACCAGCGAGAGGGTCCATATGGAGACGCGGAGCATGGCCGCGTGTTCGGTCGCCAAGCGATGCAAGCGGGTCTTGGGGCGCGTCCAGCTTTGGAGCCAGCCGTCGAAGCGCCGGTCCAAGAAGATGGCGCCGATGATGATGACCACCGTGCTGACGAGCGCGGCCAATACCCCCATGGCCCCACCCTGGAATTGGTCGGGCAACCAGGACAGGGGTGCCATAAGAACGCGGGTGAGGAGCGTCATCATCCGAGGATACTCCGTTGCTCGAGGGTCTCCTGCAGTTGGGCCCAGATGATGGGATTCACCGCATGCATCTCATGGGGGTCGACGGTGACCAGGTGTTTCCAGGTCAAGCTTCGAAGGGCTTCACGGGCCTCGTTGTGGGTCCAACCATCCAGTCGGCTGAGCTCGTTGGCTGTGAGGCCTTCATGGACGTGCACCTGTGCCAACAGGATGAGCTCCTCCATGGACAACTCGTCGACAAAGTCCAAGTCGAGGGGAGACGGAGCCTGGGCGAACACGTCACGGCTGTGGGGTTCGACGCGAATAGAGCGCAACCAATGATACACCCCAAGAAGCGGGAGGCCGTGACACTGTCGGTTCATCTCCGCGAAGAACTGTGTGCGCAGCTCATTCTGTGCCATGGGGGTGCCATCCGACGTGCGGTATTCCAAGCGATACCCGCTGGCCTGATGGCGGATCTCCACGAGCGCTTGCAATTCAGTGGCGTCCATTGGGGCCAACTGGATGTGGTGGGTAAAGGCGTCTTCAATGGGTACCAGCGTGTTGATGGTCTTGAGCGTGTTCGTGTGGGTGCACACAACCCAAAGCACGCGATGAGCGGTCTCCCCGATGATACGACGCAAAGCACTGAGGGCCCCGACGCCGCCACGGTGACGAATGTGCAACCGACCCAAGGGCTCTAAGAAGAACAAGATGGGGTGCGGCCAATTGTTCAAGTGCTCGATGAGCCGAGCAACGGAGCCCACTCGACGTAGCCCGAGTGCTGTGGAGATCTCCCGAACCAACGCCCGACTGGTGGAGATGCGTCGTGAGAGACGAATACGCACCGTCTTGTCCAAGTGCTCGGTGGGCATTTGCCGTAGGAACTGTTCGACCAGTGAGGTGCATCCGTCTCCGCGTTTGCCCGTGACGAGGATCGAGGTGCTTCCGCCACTTTTCCACCGTTCGAAGGCGTGCCAAAGCGAGATCCCTTCGGCTTGTCGGCCCGTGAAAAAGTCGCCCAGTCCCACGGGATCAAAGCCGAAGAGACGCAGATAGGTTTGGGGAACGCCCAGATCGGCGGCGTGCGCTAGGGTCGCATTGGACGCGGTGTCAAAGGGGAAGCGTTCGGCGACCACGATGGCGTCGCCGGGTTCTTCGACTCGCCAAGGGGCCAAGGCGCCCATGCGTTTGGTGAGCGAGTTTTTGAACCCTGTGGGCTCCTCCACCATCGCTTCAGATGGCTGTGCGGCAGGTCGTTCGCGCCGCCGATACTGTGCCAGGTAGAGCATGGCTTTGTCGGGCGGTTCTACCGTGAGAAGGGCGCGTAGTCGATCGATGGATGCATTCCGTTCTTCTTCCATGCGAGAGACCAACTCTTCGCGACGCTCCTCCAAGACGGATAGTACTTCCGTGCTGTGCTCGATGACGCGTTCGAGGCCCTCCAATGCGAACTCGCGCGCCAATTCCTTGGGCTCTTTCGAGTCTTTGTTGGCCAGCTCCGTGGTGGCCGCGTCCAAGTGGAAACGCAAGATCTGCGCTGCTTGCGTCAACTCCGCGCGCGCCAACGAGACCAAGTCGTTGAGTTTCCCCTCCATCTCGACCAGGTTGAGCATGCAATGATCCACGACAGCGGCTTTGGCGACCTCACGCACGCGCAACTCGGACGTGGCATATTCCGACGGTGCGGGTGCCAGCCCTTCCGGGGGGGCGACACGATCCGTCGAGGGCACCGTGAGTTGGTCCGGCAAGTCGCCACACACCCGGCTAAGGGTTCCCTACAGGAGCCGTAGGAAGCCCGTGAGTTGCCCACGGTCGCGCCGAATGTCCAAGTCGCGTTCCATACTCTCGATTTGAGAGAGCAGCTGATCACGGGCCTCTTCGATCGCTCGCATGGCGGTGGGTTCATCCGCCTTGTTAAGCGTGTCGGTTACCCGGCTCTGGGCTTCTTTCGCGAGGACGCCAATCCGTTGAATCGGTAGTTGGATGAACTGTTCGACGGTGGACCGAGTGCTGGTCAGCCCTTGGTCAAAGGCGCTGAGAATTCGAGGCTCCACAAGCTCGACTTCAATGCGAAGAATGAGGAACGACCCGAGCGCTCTCGTGAGCAAGGACCAATGCTCCATGTTGCGATCGAGCCCTTCGCGGGCAGTTCGGTTTTCTTGAAATCGACGCGATGGATTGTAACGGCGTTCGGGCAGGCTGGGTGTGCCTGCGAGCGCCGCATCTTTGTAGATGGCTTCCATGGCGTCGGAAAAAATCAACATGCCACGGGCCAATACGTCATCGCCGAGGCGCTGAAGGTTTTCGACGATGGTGGCTGCGGGACGGAGATCGCCCTCCTCACTGGACAAGAGTCGTCCTGCATCTTCAATGGCCAAGATGGGTGCACGGAGGGCCATGTTGCTCAGAGGGACCAAATGTTTGGGCAACGGCATGGTGAGGTGGTAACGCACCAAGCGGTCCAAACGAACGATGCGTCGTGGTTTCCGGCGAAGGCCGAGTTTTACGAGCAGGCGGAGCCACCATTTTTGAAGGCGTATGATGCGTCCATCGCTGGGCAGGGGGCTTCGCGAAGCCGGCGTCTCTGGCGTTGACGTGGGGCGTACCTTGGATGCGATGGCATCCAGCCCGTTTATGATGGCGGTGACACCCGCGCCCAACGTGTCCGCGGTCTTGTCTTGGGACGTGCTCGACATGGTCAGGCGAGCCCATTTCCGAAGAACGTCTGGACGTTCCCTTTCATCGTCTTCCTCACAGGCGGCGGTGAGGGATTGGACGTACGAGAAGGGACCGGAGGCGAGCGCTTCTGCCACGGTGTCGGCGAATTGGCCAATTTCACCTTGTAGCTCGCTCCGAAGTGCCGAAAGAGGCTGCGCGATTTCCGCCGGCAGTGTGTCCGGTACGATGGGTAAGTCCGGTCCGGTTTCGACGATTCGCTCGAAGGGAGTGACTTCCGGAGTAGCCGTGTCTTGGTCCCGGCGAAACCACCGATCGGGGGCTTCACTCGAGCGGATAAGCACGGAGCGAACCAAGAAGGGACCAATCACCTCGGTTAACAAGATCGAACCAAAGATGGCGTCACGAATGATGGGTCCCCAGACCGGGATGACCATGCCCACGAGGATGCTCATGCCCAGTGTGACACCGAGGTGTGGCATGGATCCCAGGCCCAGCAATCGGAAGGATGGGGGCGTATCCTTGGACAGCCAGTGGGCCATGGGACCACTCAACCCCAGGGCGAGGCAACGGGCGATGGCCAGCGTAATGGCCAAGGGGAGGGCGCCTGCAGCTGCGACCATGGGATAGGACGCACCGGCGGCCACGAAAAAGATGACGTAGACCGGCGTGGCCAGTGGCTCCAACGAGGTCATCACGGCCATCCCCATCTGAGGCGACGCGTTGCGAAGGGTCACGCCCGCGACCAAGAAGAGAATCATCGCGCCGTGTGGTCCCATCTTCAGACACAGGACGGACACGGTGAAGATAATGGTCAGCGTCAGCAGGGGGGTCTCGTGTTTGGTGACTCGGCGGATGAGAAGCAAGAGTCCGCCACACGCAAAGCCCACCCCGATGGAGAGAAACACTTCGAACAAGACTTGAGACCATGCGACATTCCAGGCTCCGTCCAGGGACCATGCGAGTGGGAGGAGTAACGCCAATAAGACGGGCAAGAGCATCTCTCGCAACACCGACGTGCTGACCAGCATGTGACCCAGCGGGCCCCGTGATCCACATTCGTCTCGAACGGCCACCGTGCTGACTGGAGCGGCCCCGAAGCTCAGCACGCTCAGCGTCAACCCCAGCGCGATCAAGGTCGCTGTGCTCGCGTTGACTCCATGGGGCACGGCGCCAGTGAAGGTGCCCAGAACCACCACGGCGATCGTGATCACCACCGTGAGCATGGCGAGCTGACTCCCGACCAACGTCAAGGTGGGCCGCAGCTGAGATCGCAGCATCTCGAAGCGCACCGCGGTCCCTGTTCGAAAGGCGATCAGGCTCAGAGCGGTGATGGTGAGGAGTGACATCGATTGGGTGGCGTCGTTGGTGGCGATTGTGCCCAAGGTTTCCAGGTTGAGCACCTCCAGGGTGTGTCCTCCAAAGGCGAGCCCGGTGATCAAGTATGCGGAGATACGGGGGATGCCGATGTGATCGAAGAGGTCTCCGGCCACGGTGGCGGTCAGCAAGATCAACCCCAGCGAGATCAGACGAAGCGTGCCGTGAGCCGATGGACTGTCCGCCAGCGCGGGTGCCAGCCACGGCATAGCGATGAGTACGCCAAACAGCAAGACGACGACAGTGATTCGTGCGCGCACCTATCGCCTCCAGAAGGTTGGGGTTAGGAGGGCGGCGACGGTGACGACTTCCAGCCGTCCCATGATCATGCATGCGCTCAAAAGCCATTTGCCAACCGCGGGCAAAAACGCATAGTTCTCCACCGAACCTACGCGCGCCAGGCCGGGACCAATGTTGGCCAAGGTTGCAGCGACAGACGTGGTCGCTGTGACAATGTCGATCCCCATTGCGGCGATGATGAGAGACATCACAACAAAGACCGCCATGAACAGGGCGAAGCACGCAAAGATGGCTCGGACGGTCTCTTCGGGAACGACGGAACGGCCCACACGAACGGCCTGGACCGATTGGGGACGGAATGCACGAATCAATTCTCGGTTGCACGCTTTGACCATGACGATCATGCGATAGATCTTAATGCCGCCCGTCGTGCTTCCGGCGCAACCACCCACGAACATTAAAAGCACGAAGAGCAACTGCGAGGCGGGCGGGTAGACGTCGAAATTGTCCGTACCTAATCCGGTGCCGGTGATGATGGAGACCGTTTGAAAGACGGCGTAGCGGAACGCTGTGAAGAGTCCCCCATGCCGGCTGATGATGCTGATGGTGACGAATAGGGTCGCCAGCACAGCGACGGCCAAATAGGTCCAAAGCTCGCGATTGGAGAAGGCGCGTCGCCAACGACCGCGGGAGATCAGGAAATAGAGGGAAAAATTGATGCCCGCCAAGACCATGAAGACCGTGGTCACCGCATCGATGCCCACGTTGTCGTATGCGCCGATGGAGGCATTTTGGGTGGAAAAGCCACCGCTGGCCATGGTGGACATGGCGTGATTAACCGCGTCGAACAAATTCATCCCGCACAAGTACAAGGCCAAGGCGTTGACAGCGGTCAGTCCCACGTAAATACGCCACAAGATGGCTGAGGTCTCTTTGATGCGTGGTTTGAGACCTTCGGTGATGGTATTTCCCGAGCCTTCACTCTGGAAAAGAAATTTTCCGCCCACGCCCAGCTGCGGAAAGATGGCGACGAACAGGACAACAATACCCATGCCCCCCAACCAATGGGTCAGGGAACGCCACATCAGGCACCCTTTGCTGGTGGCTTCTATGTCGGTCAGGATGGTGGATCCGGTGGTTGTGAATCCACTGACGGCTTCAAAATAGGCGTCCGTGTAGGTGGAGACCGTCCCATCCAACAAGAAGGGCAGGGCGCCAAAAGCGCCGGCCAATATCCAGCCACCCGTGACAAACAGAAACGCATCCCGTCGATGAACGGTGTCGCTGTCCTCGGTGTGGATGCGTGACAAGATGAATCCGAACAAGCTCGTCACCACTGCGCTGACCACAAAGACCAACGCTGTTTCTCGCTCCCCATACCCCAACGACACTCCTGCCGGCCCCAGCATGGCGAGGCCGATGAAGAGGAGAAGGCGACCGAGCAGTCGGATGGCGATGCGTGGATTCACAGCGTTGGCTTACCGTCCCAACAAGGGGCGTTTAAACAGACGTTCAACGCTTTGCCGAACGTCCGTTTGAGTAAACAAGATCAATCGGTCTCCCAGATTCACCATCAAATCATTGGTGGGGTCCAACACCCTTCCCGATGAGAGCAGCGCGCACAGTGTGGCCCCCCGGGGGATCGTGATGTCACCCACTGTTCGCCCGGCAACTTTGGAGGACTCGTCCACTTGAAGCTCCAGCATGGCACCTTTGCCGTCCAGAACGTCCACGACGTCCAGCAGGGCTCCTTCTTGCAATCGCTTGGTGAGCTCCCGGCTGACCAAACGACGGGGACTCACGTTGATCTCCAAACCCAGTCGACGGCAGACGTGAACATAGTCGGGCTTATGCACCAATGTGATGCACCGGGGTGCGCCCAAGTCTCGCGCGAGCAAACCCGCCATGAGATTGACCTCATCCAGACCGCTCACCGCGCAGAAGACATCGGCGCTGGCCACACCGCACTCTTCCAAAAGATGTACGTCGGTCCCGTCTCCATGAAGGACTTGCGCTCGTTCCAACTGACGACTCAGCACCTCGCAGCGTTCCGCATCGCGCTCGATGATGACCACTTGCGACCCATGGGCAACCAGCGCCTTTGCCAACGCTTGCCCAACACCGCCACCGCCCACGATATAGGTGCGTTGGCTGTCGCGGTGTTGCGACGGGGCGAACAAACGCTCCAACGCTCGAATGGACGCCGGCCTTCCGGCGGCAACCACATCGTCGCCCACTTGGATCATGTCGGCGCTGTGGGGCAACAATACGGTTTCACGACGTTGAATTGCCGCGATATGGAGTCCGTCCGGTAGCGAGAGCTCCCCAATGGGTTTGTTGACGCCGGGACCGTCCTCATCCACTTGCAGCTGGACGACTTCCACAAATTGATGGGCGAGGCTGTTGATCGAGGTCGCCCCGTGGGCGCGAACGAGGCGACGGAGCTCGGATGCGACGATCAATTGGTCGTTCACCACCAAATCCAGTCCCATGTAGCCCGGATAGAGCCCGCGCTGATCATCGAAGTAATGGCGCTCTCGTACCCTCGCGATGGTTCGACCCGCACCCAACTCTTGGGCGCGCAATCCTGCGATCAGATTCACCGGGCCCATCCCGGTCAGTCCGGCAAAGAGGTCCGCCGATGCGACCTGGGCCTCTTCGAGCACAGCCGGTGCATCCGCTGGGCCAAGTAGGGTGAGTGCATTCAGAGACTTTTCAGCGCGCGCAATTGCGGTTGGATCGTTGTCGATCACCGTGAGTTGATGACCGTCCGCAGCGAGCTGACTGGCTACGTGCAATCCGATGTCTCCGAGTCCAGCGATGACGACGTTCATGTTGTCTCCTCCACAGGGTCGGATTTGGGTGGTTCGGCGGGATAGTCGCCGACGTCGATGAGCGTGGTTTCGATGACCCACACGCTCGGCAATTCATTGAGGATCCCCACCAACAGAAGGCAGGTGAGTACGGTTGAGCTGATGGCATCGTTGTACACTTGCCAGGTGCTGACCGCCATGGCGATGACGATGCCCCCTTGCCCGAGAAGGCTGACTCCGATTCGTTCCGTGGGCCGATCCCGTTCGGAGCTGCATGCGATGCGGGCGCACACGCCACCGATCCAGCGGCCACCGAGCCGCATGATGATGACGGTTGGAATGAGAACCCAGGTCACGAAGGGGGGCGGCCGCCACGCACAGGCCGCCACAAAGACCAGAATTGCCAGCAGTGGTTTCCACATGCCCACCGCCACCTCTTCAATGAGCGGTGACACAGGCGACGAGTTGGCCACCGTGATGCCGCATACGAGGCAGACAAACAGGGGGGAGAGCGAGAGGGTGTAGGCGATGCCGGTGGCCACGAGGACCATGGCAAAGAGGGTGACGACCAGGGGGTTCTCTGCCCGCTCTACGGTTCCGAGAAACCAGGCGAAGAGCAGTCCAGTCAGGACACCCACGGCGATGGCCAGCGCGAGCCATTCTACGGCGACCAAGGGCCGGCTGGTACCGATGGAATCGGGCCCGACATGAAATACGGAGAGCACCACGCCAAGGGCAAGGATCGCGAGGACTTCGCTCAGGATGGCCACTTGGTGAACCAACGATGTGATTTGTCCGGACGCCCCGTGACGCTTGGCCAACTCTTCCACGATGGAAGGCGCGGCCAACAGCGCTGCGGCCGTGAGGATACCAGTGGCTGCGCCCACATTGCCGGCGTCAAAATTCCAATAAAGCAGCCCATACACGGCGCTTCCGACGAGCAGGGCGGTGACCATTGCGATGATCAGCGTGATTCGAAACGTGTCGTCGGGTCGATTGCGGATGGTGTCAACCCGCAGGCGCAGTCCCACACGCAAACCCAAGGCACCGATGGCAAAGCTAATGACCGGACTCAATTCACGCAGCATGGAGGCGGAGACAAGATCTTGGGCAAAGGGGCCGGCCAGCACACCGACTACGGCGGCTTCCAGTCCGGTAGCGTCCACACTTCGACGGGCCAGCCAACGCACGAGAAGCCAGGTTCCGATTAGGCCGACAATCAACAATACGAACGGGCGAAGATCTATAATCATCCACCTTCGCATGTAGCACGAACCTCCACTCTAAGCGAGAAATCAGCCCTTGATTTTTGGTCTTAAAATGCCTAGCAGCACGGCATTGGTACCATTCGCCGGCATCGGATCCGAGCGAAGTGTGGACAGGGAGGGGGAACCGAGAACGGTAAGCTGTGTTCACCGCAGGTGTCGCTCTGAGCGCGATGCTGTGCTACAGCTTTTAAGTCGTGTGGGGATTGGGACTCATCGGTCGTGTGTTTCGTATTGGCTTCTGGTCACTGGCGGCCTTCTTGCATTATGTGCTGTGGTTGCCTTGGCTGGTTGTCGTGGGGCCCGGGGGAGAGGGAAGAGGCCTCGCGTGCAAACGACATGCGGCGAGAGTCTTTCGAGTTTGCCTTCAAAACTTGGGGGCAACCTTCATAAAAGTCGGTCAAATCCTCTCCACGCGTCCGGACATTCTGCCCGCCTATACCATTCGAGAACTTCGACTGCTCCAGGACCATGTCCCACCGGTCTCAACCCCTGTGATTCGTCGCGTTCTACAAGACGACTTGGGGGCCGACATCGAATCGGTTTTCGCCACGTTTTCCGATACGCCCATTGCCTCCGCTTCGGTGGCTCAAGTCCACAGGGCTGAGCTCCAGGATGGAACCGTCGTGGCTGTGAAGATTCGCCGTCCCAATCTGGTGCGTCAGGCGGGGTTCGATGAGGCCATCATGGTTTTTTGGGCGCGCATCTTTCAGCTGCTTCCCAGCGTCGACGTGTTGGCGCCTGTGGATACCGTGCGCGAGTTTTGCCATGCGGTACGCGAGCAGATGGATTTTCGAAACGAGGCCGACAACAATCGGGAATTCCAAACCAACTTCGATGGCGATCCCGACATTCATTTCCCCAGGTTGTATGAGCAGTATTGCAGCGAAGCCGTGCTCGTGATGCAGTTTGTGGAAGGAGTCAAAGACGACGCGATTGATGGGTTGGGGCTGGATCGGAAGCGATTGGCGGCCATCGGGGTTCGTGCGGTGCTCAACATGGTGTTCAACCATGGTTTTGTGCACGCGGATTTGCATCCGGGAAACATTCTCTTCCAAGCGGACCATCAAGTGTATTTCATCGACCTGGGCATGGTGGGGCGCGCGGATGATCGCCGTCGAAACGGCTTGGCGGCGACGATTTTGGCATTGGCCCGAAACGATGGCCGCACCGTCGCCCGCTTCTTATACGAAGGGTCTCCTCGGCAGGATGTCCGAGACTATCCCGAATACGAAGAGCAGGTGTGCAAAATGGTGGCGAAGACCCAAGGCAAATCGTTGAACGAGTTGGAGATGAGCGTCTTGATCGGGACCATCTTCGATATTCTGCGAAAGAACCGGTTGCGAGCCGACGCGTCGTTCACAACCATCAATATTGCCATGATTGTCGTGGAAGGTTTGGGCAAAACCCTCGACCCCGACCTCGACATCTTTCAGGCCATCCAACCGCACTTGGTCGGCGTTCTGGCCAACGCCCCCGAGGTCTTTCGAACCGTCGTCACGGACGACATGCCCCCGCCTCAGCCCTAGTCCGATGGATGGAAGTCGCTAGAATCTTCTTGCTGATTTCCGTACAAAACACAATGATCGTGGACAAGTGGGCCGGGAGGAATTGTGCGGAACCCAATGATCATCGCAGCGTGTCTCATCCTGTCGTGGACGTCCTGTGCGTTCGCTTCGGGCCCCTGTGGTGACGTGGCCATCGAAGGGTATTGCGATGGCGGAACACGGGTGTATTGCAACGGAGCCGATGTGGTCACGGAGATCTGTGCGGCTTGCTGCGGCTGGACAGGCCAAAAATACAACTGTCTGGAGTTGTGCCCGGCGCCTGGTGAATGCGTCGATGAATGCAACGACACGGGCTTGTTTGGATGTTCCCTCGAGAACACCCATGAATGGACGTGTTCTGAGGGCGAGAATGGTTGTACGGTTCGAACGTTCATCGCCTGTGAGGCCGACGAAATTTGCGACGAGTCCAGCACGCACAAATGTGTCATTCAGGGAAGTGTTGACGTGTGCGGTGTGATCCCAACCCATGGCATTTGTCACGGCACCGTGTTCAAGCAATGCGTGAACGGTCAGGTCGTTCAAACCAACTGCGAACTGCTGGGACAACAATGCGGTCCGGCAGGTTGTAACGATTGCATTGATGTCTGCGAGGAGGGGAGCGCCAAGTGCGTGTCCGGAAACAAGGCCCAATCGTGTGTGGACTTGAACGGTTGCCTTCAGTGGTCGGGTGCCAAGAACTGCGGTATCAAGGCGTGCGTGGAAGGGCAATGTGTTGAAGTTGTGCCCGATACGGGAAGTGATGACTTGGGCACAGGGGAGGTCATCGAGCCCCCGCCGGCCCCGGAGCCCGCCCCGAAAGCTTCATCGGGTGGATGCATCATGGGATTGTCACCCGATGGAATGGTGGAAGCGTCGTTGATTTTGCTCGCCACGCTGCTGGGCCTCATCCTGTTTCGCAACATGACCGACGGCCGTTCATAGAATCCACATCCAGGACGGCAGCATCTCGATTTCTTGAGGACTATTGAACGCGTTTCTTGGCCAAGAAAGGGCGAATGGTGCGCGCCAGTTTCTGCGGGGACTCGAGCTGTGGATAGTGCCCCACGCCCTTAAGCTGTTGGATGGACACGTGGCTGTGTTGCCGGGCGATGCGGGCCAACGAATGCGCCTCCTGCGTGGGCAACGCGTCGTGTTCACCGCGCACGATGAGCACTTTAGTACGCACTCGGCCCAATTGTTCTGCCAGCTTTAACCCTCTCATCATGCGTGCCAATCGCTGGTCCGTGTACGCTGTAATGGGGAACGCTTCCAGCCTTGGCGCCAGCGATTTCCTGCGTACGTAGCCGAGATTGAGCACTGTGTTCCGATACTGGGTCCAGGCGGCCGGGTGGAACCAACCATATTGTTCGTCCAATTGCCCCAATTCCTTGCGTGCGGTTTTGTTCAGTTTCTGAGACGCGATGTGGTCACGCGCCCCACGGGAGCCCGTCAGAGTCGGTGTGACCAGGACCAAGGACCGCACTTGCTTCGCATGGGTGATGGCGTATTGAGTTGCCAGCAGTGCGCCGACTTCGTCCGCGATGATCACGACCTTTTTGGCCCGAACGTGTTTGCGTAGCGCGTCGATCATCGCCAACTCCGAAGCGAGCGTGAAGCCGCCCGCGCGACTCTTGGAAGCGCCACGACCGGGCGCATCGTAGGAGATAACACGATGATTGGCCGCCAAATGGCGTAGTGTTGCGCCCCAGATCGCGCCCCCGCGACGGCTGGACAGGGCGATGACCGTAGAACCTTGGCCTGCCATCCGATAGCTCATCTTTTTGCCATTAACCTTGAATGTACCTTTACGAAATCCTTTGTGTGCGTTGGTTTGGGTCTCCTTCCAGACGGAATACCAAGCCATATAATCGCCGCTGGTTCGCAAGCTGGAATCCCGGGTGATACGACGCAAAGCGCGGCGTACAGCGGTGCGCTCTTTGCCACGCACGGTTGAGAGTTGTTTGGCCAAGGGCTTGACGGCAAGAGGATCCCCCATGTTGGCAAAGGCGTGATACGCCATGGTCCGCACGTCGGGGTCGTCATATTGAACCAACCGAGTGAGAAGCCCGATCAACCCTTTCGCTCCCAGTTGAAAGAGCGTCTTGACGGCCTCGGCCCGCACGTTCGATTCGGCGTCTTCTTCCACAATACGCACCAACGCAGCGATGGTGCCCGACTGTCGGTCATGGGTTTTCCCGAGCGCCTGGATCGCGGCAACACGAATGTCACTGTCGTCGTGCAAGGTCGACGCGATCAGCGCGTCCGTCGCTTCCGGACTGGAAAATGCAGACAAGGCCTCGATGATGACGAAGGGCTCTTTGAAGCGTTTGTCATTGAGCTGCTTGACCAAATGGCGGATAGCCGCTGGATCGCCGGAAGCAGTCAAAAGTTCTCGAGCGAGGATGCGTATCGCTTCGCGTTTGTGTCGAAGGAGCTCTGCAACCGTGGGACCGATCCCCTCCCCAATGCGCGCGAGCGCTTCGGCCACGTAGGGAGTTCGCTGTTCGTCTCCGACTTTCAGCGCCAAGAGTAAGGTTCGCAGCGCGGGTTTTCCCAGGTCTACCAGACCGTTCACAGCGATCTCTTCTTCACCCTTGTATCCCACTGCGTTGACGAAAACGGGCACCAAATCGGAATCTTCATGGCGCGTCATGGCTTCCAAGATTGTCCGACGAACGTGCAAGTTCTCAGCACTCACGTTCATTCGCTCGGTTTGTAGTTGGCGAATCAATCGGTCTCGGTCGGTGCGTTTCGGTATCTCCCGAAAAGCCATCGCACATGCCGCGCGGATGTCTGGATCGGAGTCGTTTAACCACCGACGTGCCAAGGGCAGGAGCCCCAAAACCTTGTGATGTGCTAACTCTCGCATGATGCGAGCACGGGACGTCTTGTCCGCGTTGCGAGTGGTCTTCAGGAGCAGTGGAATGACCGTACGTTCTGCCGCTCGGTCCAAGAGCCAGCGGAGCGCAGAGCGGCGAACATGCTGTTGCGGATACGTGACGAGTGCGGCGACCCACCGAATGCCAGCTTTTCCGTTCATTGCTGCGATGGAGAGCGAGAGGTCCACCAACGCAACCGGTGCCTTCTGCTTCAAGCGGGCTCCGAGGGCGTGGAGCGAGGCGACCCCACCGCGCGCGAGGACATGGCTGGCGAAGTCTGCCCCTCCGGGCTGTACCAGCAGGTCAATGGCCTCGTCCAAGGTGTTCGTCTCGGACATGGCCATCAACGCACCAAGGACACAGCTTCGTTCCTCGGCCGCGAGCTCCACATCCCGCCACCCGTCCAGGGCTTTCCGGGCTTTCGCAGAACCCGTGTTTGCCAGGGCCTCCATAGCCTCGCAGCGCACTTGTACGCTGTAGTGTCCGCGGAGGTTGGTCAGGAGAATGACCGCATTTTCACCGAGTACGGCGCCCAACGTGTGAGCGCTCGTAATAACGACCCGGGGATCGCTGTCGCTGAGGCGCTTGATCAACAGAGGAATTGACGAGGGGTCACGGATGGTGTTGAGGGCCGTGGCGGCCATTCGTCGAACCCGCTCATCGTCATGTTGAAGGGTGTTGTGCAGCGCTTCCAGTGCGATGGGTTTGCGCGTCTTGACCAGCTGTTTGAGGATGAGCGCATCCGAGATGGGTTGAAGTGTCTGGAGTACGATGCCGCTGGCGTCGGCCACGGCCACGGCATGAGCCTCAGCCACCGCACGCGCACGCTTTTCAGCCCGCTGTCTCTTGGCCTCTTCGCGAGCTGCGATGCGGTCGGCACGGGCTTGTCTTTTGGATTCGGTCGCTGCTTTTCGCTTCGCGGTGCGTTCCGCCTTTTTCCGTGCCCGTTCATCCGCTCGTTCTTGTGCCGCAGCCTGTTTGGCCGCAGCCTTCTCTGCGGCGGCTTTGTCTGCCGCGACTTTGTCTGCCGCAGCCTTCTCTGCAGCGACTTTCTCTGCAGCAGCTTTCTCCGCAGCGACTTTCTCGGCGGCAGCCTTCTCTGCAGCAGCCTTCTCCGCAGCGACTTTCTCTGCGGCAGCCTTCTCT
>Ga0114996_10002454_pt1 | contig 24093 bp, 26 predicted proteins | sample ArcticOcean_MG_C_4_FD_87039 | JGI IMG/M metagenome (GOLD analysis project Ga0114996, IMG submission 87039) | Marine microbial communities from western Arctic Ocean - ArcticOcean_MG_CB4_134 | ecosystem: Environmental > Aquatic > Marine > Oceanic | place: Arctic Ocean: Canada Basin | collected... | reverse complement strand
GGATTTACATGGGTAACTACCACTCAGGACTATGGGTAATCGACATCGAATCCCTATTTGTCGCAGGGTTGGAAAACGGAAACAAGACCGATGCACACATGGATTCTACAATTGGATACCATTTACCTCATGGAGCGGATGGCGCCCCGCTTGACAGCTCCTACTATGACTTTGGATGGACTCCCTTCATTTGGACGGCTGAGCATTACAAGGGATACACGTACCTCTCATGCATTACCACTGGCCTCTATATTGTCCAACTAGATATCGATGCACCATATGGGAAACCCCTGACTTCATGATAGAATGATAATGCGAATTGGGTGCAATTTCATATCGTAGTTGTTTCCGCAAAGCCTCATGGGTGTCACGAGAGTCTGGCTGGCAGTGGCCATAATGCTAATGGCACCAGTCTCTGGTTGCCTGTCTTCGCAAGATGAAGGAAGTAGCCAGGGTGATGAGAAGTGGGTTGATCCGGTGATGGAAATTGAGGACTCAAACCACTCACACAGCGACCTATTTTCCCATAGGCTTTCCACCTCAAATGCAAAACTGATTGACTACCACAACCTAAATTGTGACGGAGAGGTATACCCCCCTCCCGAGTTGGACAACACTGCTGGAAGACCGTGCTATGATGAATGGAAGAATGTAGGCCCCACTCCCGGAGATAACTCAGAGATAGCAATTGAAGGTAACTTCGACGAGGACTGCAAGATGTACGCGGACGGCAGTGGAGGATGCTACGCATATGTCTCAAGCTACAACCAATTCGAGATCCTAGACATTAGCGAGCCTAACAACATCAGGCTGCTGTCCACATACTATGCCGAGATAGCAAGGATGATCGACATAAAGGTCACCAAGGACAACAACTGGGTTCTGGTTAATCACGAGTTGACTAATAGCGAGCTAGATCCCATACCGAACGACGACGATGCGAACAGTGGGACGAACAGGTTGGATGTGATCTATGTCGGGGACAAAACAAGACCAGTGAAGGTGGCAGAGTGGAACAACCCCCCTGCTGGGTTCCACAATCAGGATCTAGCAGTGTACTGTGATTGGGGAGGGGCTGTCGATTTCAGGGAAGAGTGCAGCCTCTTCTTATTCGGAGCTGATCCCTATCCCGAGATGGTTGAGGGGAGCTCGGGGACTTTCTACAAGGGCACTCAGATTTTCTACGTTCCCAGAGGATTCGAATCTTGGCTCCCGAACCAGAACGATGACCAGCAGAACTCGAGCAGAGAGATAATCAGGTGGGGCGGATACACTCCAGAACCGGATACGACCTGTGGCGGATCTATATTCAATCACGATCACGTATACTTCGTCCACCCAGTCACCAAGCAGAGGCTTCTGATTGCATCATACTGGGGTGCTGGCCTGAGGATTGTCGACGTTAGCGAACCGCCGGTAGTTGCAGATCCACTCGGGATCTCTTGGCCTCCCGAGGTTGGTCGCTGGCTAGGGTGCCCTTCTGCAGATGAGGGTTGGTATGGGCCAGATGGGGGCGGGCATGCCAATATGACTTCAGAGGAATGGCTAGATGCCGATCAGGGTAATGACAACATCCACTATGCCATCCCGTACGACCATCTGGTTTGCAATGGCATTAGCGAGTACGTTCCCCAGGCCGAGTGGCCATCGGAATGCGGCTCGGGTCCGGAAGATGCGGCTTACGGTGCAAACTGGCGTCACTACACCATCATTGCCCCTGAATATGGGAGTAATTCCGTGCACACTGGTTTCATATGGACAATCGATACGACCGACCCGACTAGACCATTCCTCGTATCCAAATGGAGGCTACCGGGAGAGGGCACATTGGCTAACGGTTCCAAGCACCCGCAACACTACATCCCCGGCGGATACATCTTCAGCCCCCACAATGGTGACACGGGAATCAATGGACACGTCTACTGGACCCATTACCATGCTGGGGCATGGGTCACTGACCACGGGAGAATATGGGAGGAGATAGAGTGGGAGAATGGGATCCCCGAACCCGACAGGGGCTTCCAAGCGATAGAGAAGTTAGCCCCCACGCACACCGTTGGATACTACCTCCCAGCAGGCCCTTACTGGATCGAGGACCCTACGACCACCCTGGAGTATGACATGGCTGATTGCTGGGCATCCTGCATGATACCATTCGACTGGGGCCTGCAGTACGATCCAAGGGGATTCGTCATGATCTCTGAGATGGTCAGCGGAATCTATGTGGTGCAGTTCGACGAGGACTATGATCCGAGATACAACTATCCGGCCCTCTGGACGATAGAAGATGATGATTAAGATGAGAGTGGGCGTAGTCGCAGCACTTCTAGCAATCTCTTTGTTCGTCCCAATAGCATCGGCACACGGTGCGAATGACTTCTCCATCATCTTGAGGACTTCTAGCATGCAGCCAGGCGAGGCGGAGGTATTACAGAATGACTCAGTGACCTTCTACAATGTGGCTGACTTAAACCGGACTATAAGGGTCGATCTCGATGGAGATGGCGTGTACGACCAGAGATGCGAGACCGCCCCATCTAACTCTTCCTCAATCAAAGACGAGTGTTCTTTCTTGTTGGATGCTGACAGGTGGTCGGCTGGGACTTACCATCTGGATGTCTTCTCCAATGGAACACTATGGAGATCACTGAACCTGACTGTGATTCATGATTATCACGAAGAGCTAGGCCCCCCGCAAGGATACACCTTCAACAACGAAAGTTCGGCACCTGAGGAGAAGCAAGGTGACGAAGATTTGGAGGATTCCCTGCGTAACATCGCAATCATCCTATTTACTGCCTCAGCAGTAGTTTGGTTCGCAAGGAGGGAATGAAGTGAATAAGGCGTTTTCCTGGATAGTGGTATTCGTCCTACTAGCCGCACCGGGGTGCCTTTCTGAGGGAGAAGTTGACGAATTCTACGGAGAGGACATCAATCCCCCAATTACAGTGGGTGAGTTCGTTCTAATAGACGAGAAGGACGAGTATGTGTCCATGTCCCAATTCGAAGGAAAGGTGGTGGTGGTAGCGTTCCTATTCACAAGATGCCCTGATATCTGTCCAGTAGTCAGTGCAAATCTTGCCTTCATAGAACAGGAGCTAGGGGATCTTCACGGAACCTCGGTACAGATTCTCACAGTCACTGTGGACCCATGGACTGACAACTCCAGCGTTCTGCAAAATTACGCCGAGACTAGGGAGTTGGATTGGCCGCACCTTACTGGTAGCGTGGAAGACCTAGAGCCAGTATGGCTGAACTTCAACGTTGGCCTTGCGACGTACGACTCCGACGAAGACAATGATGGTGTTGCCGATGGGTTCGACAGTTGCCCAGAAACCCCAGAGGGAGAGGAGGTGGACAACAACGGCTGCGGCAAGGACACGCAGCAGCCTGAGGGTGAGATTGTGACGAACCACCATCCTCTGGACTACTGGGTGGACCACACGACGGGCACCATTATCGTTGACAAAAATATGAACCAGAGAGTCTGGTGGGGAGATACTGACTGGAATCCCGAGTTAGTACTCGATGACATATTGAGCCTAGTTGAAGAAGAGTGAAATATTCCCGATTCAGGGAGTGACTAATGAGTGATTCAACCAAGGCCGCTCTTTTGGCGTTATGCTTCCTATTGGCCGGTTGTTCTGGTTCTGAGGATCTGGAGATTCTGGGCACGGAATACAGAGACCCCCCCGACGCCCCTGACTTCACGCTTGAGAACCAATTTGGAGATGATGTGTCCTTATCAGATTTCGATGGGAAGGTCGTAGTAGTGGCTTTCATCTACACCACTTGTCCCGATGTTTGCCTGATCATCTCCTCGAACCTCGACTACGTGAGTCAGAATGTCGGAGAGCAGGCAGACATGGTCGAGTTCGTATCAATAACAATTGATCCCGCGCGGGACACCACTTCCCACCTCATGGAATGGACTGCAGCTAGAGGTTACGAATGGAACCATCTGACTCATGAGAGGGGTTCCGTTATCCAGGCAGTCTGGGATGATTGGAATGTGGTGGTTGATGCCGAGCACATAGCCAACAGCCTCCCTCCCGAGGAGGCATTGTTGAGATTCGTGGTGTTGAATCCGGACAACTCCTCGATAGTGACTGACAACCCCTGTCAGGACCCATTCAACCTTACTTGCTACGGCAATGGAGGGGAGTTCGCATCGTTCGCCCTGGTCGAGAACGCAAGGGTTCACTATGACATAGACAATGGGACCATCGGTAACTGGACTGCTAATGACTCATGGTCATGGGGACTACACTCTTGGAATTCGCTTAACGAGACATGGGAAATGATCGATTCGGGTGACCTATCAGGAATCGAAGTCGGAACCAGCACCCATCTTGCATGGATAGCAAGCAATGCCAACATCAGCAGCATGCCCCCTGGGGTGGACTGCAATGGCAAGGGATGGGTAATGGGAACCGGGTCCAGCTCCCACTGCATGTGTGATGAAGGATGGGGGCTACCGGAGGATGACTGGTTGTCATGCGTCACTGAGGGGAGCTCGTCTGACTCTTCTAACCACACCGACCCTCACGAGGAAAGCCTGGGGGAGTACGAGATAGGCCATTCAACGGTCACATTCATCATCGACAAGGAACAGAGGAAGAGGGTCGCATATTCCGGTATACACTGGGATGTGAATGAGTTTCTCCAGGACATCAAGACCCTAGCAGATGAGTGAGTGATTGCTATTGTAGGCAATTGCAGGTAATTGCAGGGACGCGCAAGTCCATACTATATGCCATTGCACATTCCTAAGTTCGTGTCCATTGCAAAGTACAGATACGACGTGATAGTTTTCCTATTCGCGGCAATCCTGCTGAGTGCTACTCTGTCGGGATGTTTGGAAGCGGAGGACGAAGTTTCTGAGGACCTTCCGCCGGTTCTCGAAGACCACGGTGCAATTCCCGAGACGATAATCAAGGGAGATTTGGATAGAATTGAGGTCGAGCTCAAAGACGAGGATCTGCAAACCGTGCAGGTCGAAGTCAGCGTGGATGACAACCCAGTCGGAACAGAGTTCGCATTACGATACGATGAGGGAGGAGTCGAGAGCAAATTCGTCGTAGTGACAATCTCGACTCTTGATGTCGGTTTCCATAAAATCAGAATCTCCGCCGAGGATGCAAGTGGCCAGAGAGCATCCTGGCTGAAGTTGATCACAATTACTGAAGACGTGCAAGAAGGAAACGAAGGGGAGGTCTCCGAGGAGCCCGTGGACAACGGGACTGGCGAAGAGGAGCCCGTGGACAACGGGACTGGCGAAGAGGAGCCCGTGGACAACGGGACGAATACAAGCACCAAAGAATGGTGGTCACAAGTCCTCCTCTGTGATGAAGTGCAGACTCCATTTGTAGATGACTACAACACGAGTCAGAGTGACGACTGGCAGTGTGAGGTAGACTTCACAATAGATTCTGGAAACATAACTATCTCCACCAATGGCCTTCCAAATCACGACTTCCACTCCGGCCCAGGATGCTGTGCAAGTTCACAGACTGCTAGTTACACGATTCCTTTGGAACCGACTGACGATCCAGACTGCAATCCGGAGTTTTCCACTGCCAACTGTACGATGGCACCGGAGAGGGGAGCAATAGCATTCGCCGTAAACGGTGTTGCGATATATGGCCCTGAAGACGGTCCCGGAGGAGATGCGGTTGCTGGACAGGAAGGCGCATACGAAGAAGACAGGCAACAGGTCTGGCTTGGTTTGTGCCATGGCCACTCCGGACCTGGGGGAGAGTACCACTACCATGCTGATAGCAACTGCATGCACTGGCACATGGAAGAGAACCAGACATGGATGGATTATTCCATAGACTCCTCGAGGACGGTCACTGAGCACTCGCCAATCATCGGTTTCGCGTTCGATGGTTATCCAATATACGGATTTGTTGGATGGGACGAGAACGGCAGCGTAAAGGAAATGAAATCCTCTTATAGGCTCAAGGAAGGAGAGAACGGTTACAATGGCATAGACGACTACGAGTATATCCAAGGAATGGGGGACCTCGATTCGTGCAACGGGCAGTTCGGGCTGACTCCGGAGTATTCCAACGGGACCTATCACTACCACACCACCTGGGAGAATGGTGAGGGAGGTATTGGGTTCCCTTACTTCATCAACTGCTACGGGGGTGTGCTTTCATCCTCTGGAGATGGGGGTGGCGATGGTGACCCCTGTGCTGGGGGTCCTCCGGATGGTGATGTGTGGGGGCCAGGGATTGGTCCCCCTCCAGAAGGATGTGGCGAGGGCCCACCTCCGGGTCAGATGGACTCGACAGGAGATCTGGTCATTCTTCCGATTGATGATGGCGAAGCAGGGAAAGGCGGATTTATCGCAATAGTGACATTTACGCTGTTATTTGTTGCTACAACGGCAATCAGAGCAACGGCATCTTCCTCAGCCTCTCGAGATCTGGCTGGTAGAGTTGTCGGATGTCATCCAAGCCCAAGATGAGCATCGCAAGCCTCTCGAGACCCATCCCCCAAGCGCAGACAGGCCACTCGGTACCTAGTGGCTCGGTCACTTCTGGCCTGAAGATTCCTGAGCCACCAAGCTCCAGCCACTCCCCCTTCCATAGGATATCGATCTCAGCACTTGGCTCGGTGTATGGAAAGTAAGCGGGTCTCACTCTTACGTCTGGATAACCCATCTTTGCGTAGAATGTCTTGAGAGTCGATATCAGCATTGGGAGGCTGGCATCGGGTTCGTGGATTATTCCCTCAATCTGGTGAAACTCGGGCATGTGAGTTCTGTCAATCGTCTCTTGTCGGAAGACCCGTCCAATACCGAAAACGCGAGATGGCGTGCTGGGGTTATCTGCGATGTGCCTGACTGTGTTCACAGTGGTGTGGGTCCTAAGCAAGGCCCTCTGCGACTCGTCCCTGTCAAATGAGCCCCCCCATCCTCTGCTTCCAGTATCGTGACCGTGCTCGTGGACCCTTGCCCAGAGATCCAAGTAGGAGCCTTCCACCTCTACTTTGCTTGGTTGGTCTAGGTAGAATGTGTCCTGCATTGTTCTGGCTGGATGAGATTGGGGGATGAACAAAGAGTCCATGTTCCAACCTGCTGACTGCACGTAGTCGCCATCTATCTCGGAAAACCCCATTTCCAGGAATACTGATCGGATTCGTTCGATCAGGGACTGCATTGGATGTCTTCTTCCACCAGTGAGAGTTGGTGCTGGTGCTTGGACGTCGAAAGGCTTGAATTCCCCTCCAATCCAAGCGTCGGTCTGAAGCATTTCAGGAGTCAACTCACCAATCAATTTACTCTCCGTCAGTGCTGACTGATCTACTGAAGTGCCGGCCTCTGTTAGTTTCCAAGTTCGAGAAGTTATCTCCTCGAATTCAAGCAGACCGCTGCGGGATGAGAAGTGCAAAATCATCTCTTCATTTGCAGAAGGGGATTCTATTGGCCCTTTTGATAGGGATTTTATGAAATCGGCCCTTCTGTTTATTTCCTTCGAGATCTCTTCCTCACTAGAGAATACCAGTTTTCCAGACTCTATCTTCAAACCAAGTCCCTTCAGAATCCCTATTCCAGGTCCGGTTTCACTTCTGTCAAATTCGGAAGACATCAGAGAAACCATGTTTCTCTGGCCCTCTTTCTTGTTTCTTATCCAGTCCCAGAGCCTTGATTCAAGGAGCCCGTCATCTGCTGCCTTTTTTCCCTTTAGACCAAGGGTGACGATTCTGGAAGTTGTTTCCTCGATTTCCACCATCCCTGCTTCCTGAAGGCCCTTACCTGCCCCGGCAACGTGAACCTGGTCATCCCAATCAGTAACGGAGAGGAGTTTCTCCAGAGACCATTTCCTATTGGGTTCAGATAGCATTCCCCTGAGCATTCTGCGCTCATTGTTCCCCAGATTCATTCATCCCTCTCAGAGCATTCCAGAAGACATCAACACTTGACGGTTGCCGAAACCTTGTATTTGCCCTATTCATTCTTCCTCGGAAACCCATAGTTCGGTTCCACATGATGGGCAAGTGAAGTTTCTCGGTTTTTTTCCTTCGGTCCATTCAATATTTGTGCATCTTCCACAAAGTATCGATGTCCTGATCGGTTTATCCAAAGTAGTGTCAATTCTGAACATTGGCCGGCCTGCATCGGGCATGTACGAGGCGCTTGGCGTCCACGAGGCATCATCCATCGCTGTTTTTCTATCTTCGTCGCCCATGGAAAGTCCGAGAATCAGCAGAATGACGCCTCCGGCCGACAGAGGGACTGCCAAAGACGTGGAAAACGGCGAAGTTTCGTATAGAATCAGACTAGTTCCCAATGCAATACACATCCAACCAGAAATGACGACGTTCAGACGTCGGTTCGAAACTCCGGAGAGCATCCCCATGTTTGCTGGGAGATGCAGTTGGATATCAGTACTATTGGGGTGATTAGTCATGTGCAGGGTTCAAGTGAGGATTGGGGTAGCCGGCATCACGCCTCAGTAGCTCAGCTCGGTAGAGCATCTGATTTGTAATCAGACGGCCGGGGGTTCAAATCCCTCCTGGGGCTCCAATTTGCATTCATCTTAAGATGGTCAACATCATAGAAGATGTAGAGAATTGTATCAAACAGGAAAACTCTCCTTTATTTATCAGTGAGTAAGGCACCGTTCATGGCACTGGAATGCAATATAGATGCAGCCGGCAAATACGTCAGATTATTACTGGGGATTTCTACAATCATTGTTTCTATACCATTAGTCCTGATTACTGCGTTTGGAGTAATTGACCAAACGTTAGGATTGGTGGTTATTTTCTGCATGTGGGCGGGCGGCTCCTTTACAATTTTCGAGGGTTTGACTGGTTGGTGCGTAGTCCGTGCAATGGGTGTAAAGACGTCACTTTGAGCCAATCGTCAAATGCTGGATTACCTACGACCTTGTGTGAGCGCAAGGATTGTTGACGGAAAATCACTCAGCCTAGAAATCCAACAAGAGGTTGCCGAGGGCGTAGCTGCATTGAATGTCAGAGGCGTACAACCCCACCTTGCAGTGGTCATTGCAGGGGATGACTCAGCTAGTCACGTGTATGTCAGGAACAAAGAACGAGCCTGTCAAAGGTGCGGAATCCTGAGCACAAAGATTGAATTGCCGGCTAGTTCCAATCTGATGGAAATTCTCGAGGTTGTTGAGCGATTGAATTCGGATCCTAGCATCCACGGAATACTAGTTCAGAGTCCGGCGCCCGATGGGGTGGACGAGCTAGCAGTAGCATCTTCAATTCTCCCTCAGAAGGATGTTGACGGTTTCCACCCCATAAATCTCGGCCGTCTTGTGCAAGGAGATTCGAGAGGGCTGCTACCTTGCACGCCATCGGGCGTAATGCGGATGCTAGATTCCAGTGATGTACGATTAGAGGGTTCGAGAGCGGTTGTTCTTGGACGCTCCAGAATTGTTGGGATGCCGATGGCGCTGATGTTGGCCCAGAAGGGTAGTGATGCGACGGTTACAATAGTGCATTCAAGAACTTCTGAAATTGAGTCGATATGCAGTGAGGCCGACATCCTAGTTGCCGCTGTAGGATCCGCCCACATGGTTGGCCCACAATGGGTTAAGCCGGGTGCTTTCGTAGTTGACGTTGGAATATCCAGAATAGGAGGGGGCCTAGCTGGAGATGTTGCACCGGAGGTCTCCGAGATTGCTGGGTGGGTTACCCCGGTTCCCGGAGGGGTGGGTCCGATGACCATAGCCATGCTGATGAAGAATACATTGAGTGCCGCGGAAATGCAGACGACTTAGTCGAATATCCCCATCTCGAACTTGGCATCCTCTGAGGCGTGGACTCTAGGGTCCCAAAGTGGTGAGAAGGTCAGATTAACATGAGCGCTGTCAATTCCTTCCGTTGCCAATGCAGCCCTATGGACGGCTGCCATCAACTCTGGGGCAACGGGACAACCGGGACTAGTAAGCGTCATGTCAACCTCAACGTGTGCTGATTCGATACTGACAGAGTAAATAAGTCCCAATTCTGTCACCTTGAGCTTCAATTCGGGATCCTCAACATTGGATATTGAAGCCATGACTTTGGACTCGTTTGCCAACCTAATCACCACCGGAAAGTATGGCTGCCTCTTCTCGGACCCTCTTGAACATATTCAAGAAACCATTGGCCCTACTCGGTGTTAAGGAAGATCTAATTCCCATTTCCTCAGCGAAATCTGGAGACATTTCTGAAACATAGGAAGGAGCCATGCCATTGACCGCGATGGATGTAATTGCCATAAGACCTTGAACAATCTGTGCATCGGCCCCGCCCCTCAGGATGAAATTGCCCTCGACGTCCAGTGAACACGAAACATGGGCACGGGATTGGCAGCCGTGGACTTGATTTTGTTCGGTCCATTCCTCTGGGAGCAATGGCGATGAGTTGCGCTTCGCATATTGAAACAGAAGCTCGTACCTCTCCATTGAGTCAAAGCAGGCTGAGAACTCCTCGACAATTGGGTCGAGCTTCTCGGGCCAGTTTCGCGACTCAGTCATGATATGGCGTCAAGACTATGTATCTTGAAAGTGCTCATCATTTATCGGAAAAACGATCGACAACATAACTCAGATGTGATACGAAGGCCTCAGCCTCTTCCATGGTGTTGTACAGCCAAAATGATGCCCTGTTGGTAGATGGGACCCCGAGAGCATTCATGAGCGGTTGTGCGCAATGGTGGCCCGTTCTAACTGCGAATCCACCTTCGTCAAGGAGTAAGGCAAGATCCTGGGATTGGATTGAGTTGTGAAGGAAGGAGACCGCTCCGCTGCTATCGTTTCTGCTAGAATCACCATAAACTGTGATACCTTCGATCTCAGAGATTTTCTCAGCGGTCCATGAAGCTATTCTGTTGATGTGCGAGTGGACATCTTTCATGTCAAACTGTTCTAGCCATTCTACTGCAGCGCCCCATCCGATTGCCTCTGCGATCCTAGGTGTTCCCGTCTCGAACAATGCATGTCCCTCTTGGAAAGTTGATCCGTCTGTACTGACTGTCTTTATCATCGATCCTCCCGTCATGAAAGGACCCATCTGCCCCATTACCTCTTTCTTAATCAGGAGGCATCCGATTCCAGTCGGACCTCCCATCTTATGAGCAGAGATTGCTACAAAATCGACTCCAGAATCATCAAATCTGATCATCTCATGGGGGGCCGATTGGGCACAGTCAAGCAGAACCCTTGCCCCTTGAGAATGAGCTAGTTCCACGATTCTCTCGATTGGGTTCCTAATCCCAAGAACGTTACTAGTATGGACCACGCAGACTAGAGATGCCCCCTCTACAGCAACTTCGAAGGCATCCATGTCCAGTGTAAACGAGTCGGTGTCTATGGGGACGTACCTGACCTCAACTCCCTTCTCCTTCGACAGTTGTTGCCAAGGTACAATGTCAGCGTGATGTTCCATCTCGGTAAGAACGATAACGTCGTCGGTAGAGAGGTTCTCTCTAGCCCAAGCATAGGAAACAAGGTTGATTGCCTCTGTGGCACCGCTAGTGTAAACCATCTGATCTGGCGAGGTTCCGAAGTATGTCGAAATTGATTTCCTAGCGCCTTCCAAGGCAGTAGTCGCCTCATCTGCCAGAGTGTGATTTGCCCTATGTGCGTTGGAATTGTATACACTATAGTATTCGGACATTGAATCTATTACGCACTGGGGCTTCTGAGACGTTGCTGCATTATCGAAATAGACCAATTGCTTGCCATTTGGGAGCTTCCTCCTCAGAATGGGAAAGTCGGCTCGAATTGATTCTACGTCCAGTGACACGTCATTACCTATACCCCCCAGATGGTGATAAGATTTCAAGTCGTGCGTGAGGATGAATCACAGGTGGTCAAGTAATTATTGGTGCTCCTGCCGGGATTTGAACCCGGGTCGCCGGGATGAAAACCCGGAATGATGGACCGTACTACACCACAGGAGCGCTGTATTTCCGAGTTGCTACTTTCTCATAATCAGTTCTGTTGTCGGTGCTCATCGGCAGGGCTATCCAAGTCACCCCACCAAGCATTCAGTGGGATGAAAACCACGACGGAGAAAACACCAGTGATAATCCAGAAAAGAGGCTCTTCTAGCATTTTCATGAATTCTTCACCCCAATATCCCACAACCAGTACCTCCATTCCAAATCTGATCCCTCTGCCAATTAATCCGGCTGACACGAAGGTACGGACGTCCATCCTCCCTGCTCCAGCCGTCCATGCCAGAAGTTTGTACGGGATTGGAGAGACAGCTGCGATGAAAACTCCAGCATTCCCATACCTGCTAATCAGCACGTCTAGCTTCCTCGATAGAGAGGGTTTTGCGAGTTTCTCAATAGCTGGACGCCCTGCATAAAATCCGATTGCATAGCCCCCTAACGAACCAACAACGCTGAACAATGTGGCGACTAGGAAAATTGCGAGCAGTTCTAACTTGCTGCTGGCCCCCAGTGACATTGGGAGAACGAGAAGGTCGGGCGGAACTGGTTGGAGTGCTGCCTCAGTGGCAGAAACTACGGCAAGACCGACTAAGCCGAACCCGCTCCCCCAACCAACAACTGACTCAGTAATCTGTTCCAGCATGTCTTTTCGTCTGTAGACAATGGGATAACCGTTACTTCATTCCATTATGGGTAATACCGATAACAGAACTCTAATCATAATGCGAAGACGCAGGGGCATGACCGGGCCCGACGTACTCGACACTTCTGCACTAATCAACTGGCCATTAGTTTCCTTGGATGGGGGGTTCGTAGTTGAGAGTCAGAGACTCGAGGTCGTTCGGATTTCTCCCGATAGGATGTTGCCGATAGAGACTGCCCGATTGAATTGGAGTTCGCCGTCAAGAGAGTCATTGGAAGAAGCCACCAGAATTGCGAGTAAGACTGGTGACTTGGATGGACTCTCAGAGACCGATCTGCGTCTATTTGCTCTTGCAATCGAGTTAGGTGGTCACATGCATACTGATGACTACAGACTGCAAAATCTCTGCAGTTCAGTTGGATTGAAATGGACCCCAGTTGAATCCAAAGGAATCTCAGAGGTTTGGGAATGGGAGATTAGGTGTCGTGGATGCGGCGCGGTTGCAGACGGATCGGAAAATACCAGACCTGCTAGCGAGGGTGTTGGAGAATGCATCGAATGTGGTTCAGAATTGAGAGTGGTGAAGAAGAGGTAGTCACTCTTGCTCAGAGGACACGTCGTCTGTCATTCCACCCCTGTCCATATCCTCAATTGCAGTCATCTCTGATGCCTCCTTCATTCCCATCTGAAACTCACCCTTGGCCCGACCGACTCCTCTTGCTAATTGGGGGATCTTATTCGCACCAAAAATCAAAATGCCAAAAACTACTAGAATGACGATTTCAGTTGAGCCGAGTGCCATGCTATCAGAGCGATGTGTGGGCCCTTGCTTCAAATGCTTTGGCATCGTTGGTGGTCAACCGCCAGAAACTGGCGGCAAGAAGGTCACTTCAGCAGCGTCATGAAGCAATCTTGAGACGTCTGATTCGATTTGGCCATCAATTGCCACTCTCAGTCCAGATGAGAGCATTTCCAGTAGTTCGAACCTTTCTGCGAGTTCCTTCAAAGAAGTGCCTTCGATTAGGGAGACCTCAATCTCCCTAGTACCCATTTTTTCGGCGAGAGGGCCAAACATGAGCATCTTTACCTTGATTGCACGAATGAAATCACTGCCGTCCTCCATGAAGAGGCCCGTAGACTCTAACCAAATCAAGTCACCTGCCCAATTATTAGCCGTCTGCCAGTAATCGGGATGTTTCAGATGATAAGAGCAGTAGTTTTTGACTGCGATGGGGTTCTGTCCGATAACGGATCATCCTGGCAATTGATACACAAGCAATTTGGAACAGGAGAAGATGACGGTGGGGAGCATCAGAGGACCCTCGAGATGTTCTTGGACGGTGAAATTTCTGAGGAAGAGTTCGTAGCCCACGACATCCAACTTTGGAGAGGAGTTAGCCCTGAAATCCACAGGGACGATATCATGAGGTGCTATAGCGGGGTGGGGCTAATAGAAGGTGCAAGAGAGGTAGTTGAGGGCCTGCAAAAGAGAGGTTTTTTCGTGGCAATAGTTTCCTCTGGTGTGGATATTTTCGTCGGAGCGATAGCAAATATGCTGAAAGTGGATGATTGGGTGGCAAATGGGTTCGAATGGGATGAAGATGGATGGCTAGTGAGGGGGCTTCCGACAAGGGTTTTCTCACACAACAAGGGACTAATGGTAGAGAAACTTGCAAGAATTAACGGCTTTGAAGCTTCCCAGATTATTTCAGTTGGCGACTCCAGTACTGACCTATCCATGATGATCGATGGCTCTCATTTCATAGGATTCAATCCAAGGAGAGTTAGAGCCAAGTTGGCATTCGAAGAGGCGGGGGTTCCAGTAGTCAATGACAAGGATCTGAAGTTGATTTGGCCCTACATTTTCCCAGGAGAGCATCTTTCTACTCTAGATGAAGCTGATTGACTCAGTAGCGAATGTGTGTAGGTTGACAACAGTAAGAATGCAGGGCTTTGGCTGAAATCCCAACATCCTCTGGAAGTCTGTCTGGTCCTGCCACGTAGAACTGTGAACCATCAATGTCCCCTTGTGATCGCCGACGAAGTGACCATGGACATGCCCAGTAACGAAAATGTCGGGTATCACGGGAATCACTAGGCGATCCTCAGGTTCTGGGGAAAGTGGAGTCTTTCCCCCCCACGATGGAGCGAGATGCCTTCTCTCAAGCATTGCACGCATAGCCATCTCTGGCTTGGAGTAAGTGACCGAGCGAAGAGTGGCGACGAAGTCATCTATGCTCTTGCCGTGGTATGATAAGATTCTGACCCCATGCAGGCTGAAGTCACATGGGTTTCCAACGAATGTCGTGTTGGAATAATCCTGCTGAATCTCGGGATCAAGTGCTGGCTGAGGTTCAGCCGGACGAACTGCGTCGTGATTGCCAGGGAGCATTATCACATCGACCCAATCGGGAACTTCTTCCAACATCCTTGCCAGCACCTCATACTGGTTGAAGAGGTCGGTTATCGTGAGGTGTCTTTCCTGACCCGGGTAAATTCCCACACCATCAACCCCATCGCCACTCAAAACAAAGTATTTCACAGTCCTAGCCAAGGGGTCATTCTTGAACCAGTGAATCATTTTCTCCCATTGTGGTCCTAGGAAAGTTTTGCTTCCAAAATGAACATCAGATAGGAAAGCGGCGGATACTGCGGATTCCCGTCCAGACTGGGCCTTGGAGTGGTTTCCCAGAGGTGGCTTGTGTATGTCCCTGACGAAGAAAATTGGATCTCCTCCTCCGGAGAGGAACCAACCACTGACCCCCACTACCTCATCATTCATTAGACCATCAAGTGAAGGGTGAAGCGGAGAAGCATCCGAGGGCGGTTTGAGTATGCAAGGAATCTGAGAGAATTCATCCTCGACAACGAAACGCATGCTTCCAGTCCTGGTCCATTTCACATCACTGGCAAGACCAACAATCGTGATTTCGTAGTTCTTTGAGTTGTATCGACTCCTATTCCTCCATGCCTCTGAGTTACTCGTTGGCCTCCTTGGCAGGGACCCCTGAGATAGCATGATTTCTCTAATCTGCTTTAGACGGCTTGTGAAGCAAGACTGCATGTCTATGATCCTCCCCTCAGTGGAAGAGTTACCAGTGATGTCGAAATGAATCTCTACATCAGATTCCACCTCTGATGCCTCGAGTGGGAAGTCAGCGATATTGTAGCCCGTGGAGGGACGTGGTCGAGGAGGGTGGTTATTGGTTGATGATCTAATGGGGGCCAGAACTCTACCATGGGAAGATTCTTGCTCGCTTTTCGGGAGGGTTGTCTGTGAGAGAGACCGATTAGGATGGTTAGAATCTTCCAGTTCACTTGGAGAAAATGCCAATAGTTCCTCAACAGTACTTGCGTTTAGAAGCCTAACACCAGAAGAGTTAGCTGCCTCGATAATTGGGATTACGCTTTGGAGGTTCTCCAGTTTACCTACGGCACTAGTCTGAACAATCAGGCCAGCAGCGATGAGTTGCTTGTACCGCCCTTTCCAATCAGACGAGTGCATGCGTTGGACGTCGTATGTGGACGCCCTTCATGGTATCGATAAGAAAATTGAGATTGGTGATTATTCGCCCCAATCAATCAATGAAGCTAAATCGATCTTCTTGAGTGACTGGGTGACTGTTTTCTTCTCCGTTCCCCAAGAAATTCCACCTTCCCACTCCTCTGTCCCATGCAGTGATGCTTTGCCGCGTACTTCCTCGGCCTCATTGATTTCTACAGGGTCACTGCTGAGTGAGGTTTCCGTCTTCGTCCCCCTCTCAACTCTGTCTATGGCTTCCAAGGCCAGCCTGAGGGCAAATGAAGCGAATGCTCTCTTGTTATCCAGTCGGTCGTTATCGCCAAAGTCCATTCTTCTGACTAGGAAGTAGTCCTCAGCAATCACTGCAACGTGGACCCGTCCGACTTCCTTGTCCTCGGTTGCTCCGCCGGGGCCAGCAATTCCGGTTACAGCAATAGCAACATTCGAACCGGACTTGTATCTTGCACCTCTGGCCATCTGAACTGCGACCTTGTGGGAAACTGCTCCCATACTATCATCATTGAAAGCGGATTTCTCTACACCTAGTTCCCTCATCTTGGACTCATTGGAATACACTATCCATCCTTGCTTGAACCATGCACTAGCTCCTGAAATGTCAGTTAGCAAGGACGAAATGAGGCCGCCTGTACAGGATTCAGCAGTTGAGATGGTCCAATCCTTCTTTGTGAGACGATGCTTCAATCTCGACGCGAGGGCTGCGGCCTCTTCAACCACGAAATTCTGTCTCAGCACACACTATTGACCTTTTCAGTGAATGGAATCGTCCGTTTTACACTCTCGGCAATGAAATTTTATTGGTGGGTCCGGCAGGAATTGAACCTGCGATCTTCGCTGTGTAAGAGCGACGTCATAACCCCTAGACCACGGACCCCGGGAGGTCCGAGGAGCAATGCATTCAAATCCTCTATGGTAGTTATCACCAACTAGAGGGGTCTACTAACATGCCAATGACCGAATTGATTGAGAGACTTGAAGCAGCAGGAGTCCCCCTCGATGATTTGACTAAGATTGCGATGAAGGATGTCGATCCGGCTGACTTTACTGACTACGACTTAGAGCCCTTCTGGAATGATCGCCCGGTACCATTTCTGTTTACTGGCTTTGGAGCGACGAGAACCATTTCCGCGCCGCACATGATTGCCACCCTTCTCCACCATCTAGAGATTATTGAGGGGCAAGACATCATGCTGATTGGTTCCAAGGGCGGTTTTCTAGCTGCGATTATCGACAGAATGGTGGGTAGAAACGGTTCGGTGACGATAATCGAACCGCACGAAGAGGTCAGAGGACATACGGAGGTACGACTCAGTGTTCACCAGGCTTCTGGACTCATTAGGGTCCTTCGACCACATGACATGGAGAGTAGTGATGAATACTCGAAGAGTTTTGAAAGAGTCCTGATTTCAGGTTCAGTAAGGGAAATACCGGAAACGATTGAGCATCTGGTTATTGATGGTGGTTTCGTACTAGGGCCATTTGGGGGACCAGTTCACCAGAGGCTATTGAAGAAGGAAAAGCAAGGTGACATGTGGTTTGACACAGACCTGGGAGGAGTAGTGTTTGGACCAATGGACGTAGGGGAGTCTGAATCCAGCCCTCTTGATCCAAATTCGCTAGCAAACCACATCGAAGATGCTTTTGACCTCGTAGAGGGGCTTGTCGAGATAGAAGAGGTCACTTCTGCGAGAGTCCAAGACCTGATTTGCGCTCTGAGAGAAATGCCAAGCGATCTCCCATTCATTGACGAGGACTCGACAGAGGAAGAAATAATGGAGCACCCAGTGGTCGACCTTCTGATGTCTGAAATAGACTGGTTGGGTCCACTCTGGCCTATTTTCAGCGAGTTTCTGTCAATTGACCTAGCAAGCCCTGGATCTCCGGAAGAGGTTACTGATTTTCTGGGAGGTCATGAAGACTTAGTCCCTTAATCAGCAGTAATGCTATCCTTGATCAGAATGCTGCTTGTAGGAGTCTAGTAAGTGAGACAGATATCGGTGGCAGATGATCTGAAAGTCTGTGTCGGCTGGTTTTGGGTTGGAATAGTCCCCCCTGTAATCCGGCTTGAACAACCTCTTCCTTGGTAATCGACTCCCTGCCACAATTTGGCCATACGTCAAGTTCTACAGAGTCGTCTCCCTGATAATCCACTTGGACACAAGGAAGACACTTCAGACCCAATCGTAGTGCAACTTGGTGACGGTGGTGCCCATCTAGTATTACTCCCGTGTTCTTGTCCACGACTAGGGGGAGGACGTAGGCCTTCCAGCGATTTGTCATCTTCTCTAATTCATCTACCTTCTTTGGTTTCGTGAACTCATGGGGTCGCAGCATCTCTAGAGGGATCAAATCAACTTGCACGGACCTCGCACGAGCCGTGGTTCAATATATCTGCTCCTCTGGAAGCGAGATTATGAAGGGCGAGGAATCACAGGTTGAGCTAGGTGACCTCAGAAGGCAAGACAAGATAGTACTCGACGGACTGAGGGACAACGGAGAGGCATGGATAGTCGGAGGCTGGGTTAGAGACGTGCTTTCGAGCTCCACCCCTAATGATATCGACATAGCAACAAGTCTCAGACCAGATGAGGTGAGAGGGATTTTCCCAAGATCCATTATGGTTGGTGAGAAATTCGGGACAGTGATAGTGCGGCTTGATAAAACTGAGGGTGAGGCATATCAGTGCGAAGTAACGACTCTCAGAGAAGATGGTGGGTATACGGACGGCAGGAGGCCAAAAAACGTAACCTTCGGAAAAGAAATCAATAATGACCTAGATAGGAGAGATTTCACAATCAATGCAATGGCAATCAAACTCAGTGGGACTTTGGTTGGGGAAAGCGAGCCGATTGGAATATTGATAGACAATCACGGAGGGATAGCCGATCTCAAAAATAATGTCTTGAAAGCAGTCGGAGATGCTGAGAAGAGACTTGGTGAAGATGGCCTCAGAGTGATACGAGCATTCAGGTTCCTAGAACAAGGCGAGGGGCCCCTTAGAAAGTTGGATTCCGACCTCAGCACAGCGATAGTTTCCAATTTGAGAATGCTAAAAATGGTCTCAAAAGAAAGAATTTGGGTCGAAATGCGAGCAATTTTGACAGGACAAAACTCGAAAGAGATTGTCGAGAAAATGCATGCACACGGAGTATTGGGGAATATTCTTCCAAAAATATCTGTTAATCTGGAGGTGTGCCATTGTCAAGACCATCTGGTGAATCTGGCATTGATGTGCAGTTCTGAAATGTCAAGCGGAACAGAACTAGCAGAGGCATTGACAGAGAGTCTCAAGCTTTCTAGAAACGAGGGTTTGGTTTTGTCATTCCTCCATGACCACAGAGATTTGGAACTGGACCACTCGACCAGTAGTGTCAGAAGATTCATGGCAACTCTTACTGACTCCGACAGAAAGCGAATTCTGGACTATCTTGCTGGGCTCGGAGTCGACATATTGCAATTCCATTCTGCCTGCCAAAGAATCGATAAATTGCGTGCCGGAAACTCTCCCTTGATTGATGGAAACCTACTTTCTAGCTTGACTGGACTAGAGCCTGGGAGGAAACTTGGGAGACTGAAAGACTGGTTGCACAGAATCCAAGTGGTAGATGATATTGACAATAGAGAGTCGTTAATCTCGCTATTGGACGAGCTTGACTGGGAAGAATCGGACTACGAAGAATGGCCCATTCTTACTTGGCCTTGAGTCAAATTTCGTTTAGGTAATCTATGTATTCTGATTGATCTAGATACCTATCCTCATCCCACTCGTGAGGCTTCACAATCATGCACCAGCCATCTTGATACGCTTCCTCATTGACGAGATCGGGATTATCCTCAACATCCCCATTAAGCTCTACAATCTTGCATGGGAATGGGGAATTTATCAGTACTCTATCTTCACTGGTCCTGATAGTGATCATCAAATCATCTACGTCCAATTCATCTCCTCTTGAAAGAAGGGTAGGAGGGGCATCATCGTCGTTTTCCGACTCCCCATCTCCGACGTCAACTTGGAATTCACTATCGTCCTCTGGTTTGGACAGTACAACTCGGACAATATCACCGTACTCAGCCCTAATGAATTCACTAATTCCAATCTTTACAGTCATATTTTCCTCATCATCATCAAGCATCTGGATCCATAGGTGATCCAGCGTGTATTTTCTGTCATGAGCTATGCTAAATTCGAAATAATCGCCGCTATTCATCTGTTTACCGTCCGCCGGCGTGACAGTTTCCAATTTGAACTATTCGATTGTGAGATGATTGTTGATTCAGAGAGATTAACAATATCTTCTTCATCGGAGATAACGGAAACATGGATTTTGAAGAGACAGAAGAGCAAGGCATGATTCGAGAGATGGTAAGGGGTTTCGCGGAGGAAACATTGGCCCCGACATGCCTTGACAGAGACAAGGAACAACGTGCACCGATCGAAGAATGGTTAGAATTCTGCGAGAATACCGGACTCCAAGGTATTACCATTCCCGATAAGTATGGGGGAAGTGAAGTCGATGCTGTTGCTGAAGCCATTATCGTTGAAGAGTTGGCAAGAGTCGACCCATCCTTCTCGGTGATGTACTGTGTTCACGTTGGACTATGCTCCATGACCATAGCCTTGCATGGGAACGAAGAGCAGAAGAGGAGATATCTCCCTCGGTTAGCTGGAAAGGAAATCGGTGCCTATTCTCTTTCCGAGGCTGGTGCTGGAACGGATGCAGCAGCACTTGGTTGTAAGGCCAAAATCAGTGAAGATGGCAGTCACTATTTACTGAACGGAGAAAAGATGTGGGTCACGAACGGATCTAGTGCAGACATCTACGTACTCTTTGCCAAGGACACTGATCATCCTGATTTTGGTAGTAAGAAACATGGGGGAACTACAGCATTCATTGTCGAGAAGTCTTTCGAGGGCTTTTCGGTTGGTAAAAAAGAAGACAAATTAGGAATTCGTTCTAGTGATACTTGCTCCTTGATTCTAGAGAACTGCAGAGTCCCTATTGAGAATGTTCTCAAGAGTGCCGGAGAAGGTTTTCCAATAGCGATGAATGCATTGGACAACTCTAGAATTGGGATTGCTGCCCAGGCCCTTGGAATCGCACAGGGTTCCTTCGAGGCGGCCCTGAATTATGCACATGAGAGGGTAGCGTTCGGCAAACCAATCGCACATCACCAGAGTGTGGGAAATTATCTAGCAGAAATGGCCACTAGAACCTCTGCAGCGAGACTAATGGTATACAAGGCAGCATTGGCCAAAGAAAGGCATTACAAAGAAGGTGCTCCACGACATACAAAGGATGCTAGTATGGCGAAGTTGTTCGCTGGGGATACTGCGATGTGGGTTTCTGAAAGGTCTGTTCAGGTGCTAGGTGGTTATGGATATACTACAGATTTCCCAGTTGAGAGATTCTTCAGAGATGCCAAGATTACCCAAATATATGAGGGGACGCAAGAAGTCCAGATGATAGTGATCAATAGGGCTATTTCGCCGAAATGAGTGGTCCGGAAGGAGTCCTCAGAGCAGGAGTTCGTCACTACAATTCAATCGAGGAAATGGATTTATTCGTGGAATTTGTTGAAGAAATAATAGGGTGAATCACTCGACCCATTTATATCTTCTTTGACCCTCTAAATCACCCTCCGAGCCAACGCTAACCAAGGCGAACTCGGTGCTGGGTTTGACCACTGATCGCTTTCTCTTGCCCTTGTGCAAGGCCTCGTAAACCGTCTTATTGATGGCGTGGCGTGTCGAGAGGCGCTCGAAGAGGTGGAAGCGGGAGGCAATTTCTCGCCAACCCGATTGAACGATTCCTTCGAACACCTTGGCCTTCGCACCAGACCCATATCCGCATAGTCCGATACGATTAGACTCAATCTCGACATTTTCGAGATAGTCCGATTCCATGGCTGACATCAATGCAAGGAAAATAGAGCCAGTGTACTGATTTCCAATTAGGCTTGAGGCCCTTTGAGTCTTCTCGATTCTCTCGTCAACGAAGGTTTGGAACTCATCAGTCTTTGAAATCAGTCTACGGTAAGAGTCGTTCGCTTTCTCGAATTCCTCAATTCCATCAGGAGTATCGGGATATTCGGATGAAATCGGCTCGGGACCTATCTTTTCGATGATATTCACCCACATGGGGAGTTCCCTACGATCGTGACGGAATACATCCGGGAACATTCTCTTCCCCTGGAATGCATATGGGAGATGGACAATGATCCGACTCCATTGATTGGTTAGAATTTCGTCGGCATCGGGATCATACCTCCCCTCGGCTATGGCCTTCTGGCGAAAATTGATGAAAGCCTGCTTGACTGATTCGGAATAGCAGCGATTGGAGAACTGTCCGTCGAAAATTGGAGTATCTTTGTGAATCATTATCTTCTCATTCTCGAAGAGTACCGTGTTCTTCTTCTTGGAACGTGGAAGCAGTTTGAGAATCTTCTCGGCGAGATTTGATGTAATGCTGGCTCCAGACTCCTCGGCGAGTTCCAGTACATTTTCCACTACTGTTCTTGTTTCGACCTCGCGACGTGGCTTGAAGAAATCGTGAACCGGCATTGTGGCGATTCCCCAAATATCGGGAATCACCAATAATCGAGGGTTGTGGCTAATTAGGATCGCCCCACCTCCGGCACCCTGGGTGTACTCTCCGGATGATCCTAGGTCATACTTTGCGTTATCAGCGAAAACGACTATGCCGATTCTATTTCGTTCCTCACCACCCCTAGCCGCCCAATCAAGGGTGTTATGCATCGCATCTACGGCCCCAATGCAAGCGAATGTCATATCCACGACGTCGCAGTTTCTGAAGCATTTTTCACCAAACTTTGGCGTATAACGCTGTTCCAGCATATCCATGATGTACGTTGCAGTGGGTTTTGCCCCATCAAGGGCTGATTCGGTACCAAGATAAATTCTGCCAATTGAGGATGGTTCGAGAGAATTTCTGTCAATCAACCTGGAAACGGCGTTTGCCCCCATAGTTGCAGTGTCCTCATGGACATCTGGGATTGCCATAGCCTCCAGCCCCAGGCCCTTGCTAAGTTTCCCATAGTCAGCTCCCCTGAATTTGGCGAAATCCTGCATCGCAAAGTAAAGTCTTGGGAAGTGCAAGGATATGTCATCTATGCCTACCTCTGACACGTTAATTCCTGCCATTCGTTATTGGTCTACATTATCATACCTGTGGAAGCGCATCCTAATAGTCGCACATTAGGCCTGAAACTAATTCACACCGGTGATACTGTTGATTGATTCAAGAAGCTCGTTTTTACCAGAGAAATGCTCAGAAATTGGCAATAAAACCTCTGAAAGGCAATCTGCTACGGCCATCTTAGCATCCAATGGATGTATGGTACCATCGGAGACGGCGTCGATAAATGCCTGTGCTTCGAGCCATTCTGAAGTCTCCCCGTACTTGGGATCTGGAGAAACTATAATCTTCCCTAGTTTGGGCATAATTATATGTCGAGAAATCTCGAAAACTGGAGAGTCCTGGCTTCCTACCTCAAGGAAGGCCTTGCGCATCTTTACTCTGATTGATTTCGGATCATCGTCTAACAGTATTGCATTTCCGGGGTCAGACTTGGACATCTTATGATCGAAAGAGTCCATCCTCCCTCCAGGTCCCTTTAGTCCGGACAACATGGGCGTATGGATGCAAGTTGGCTTTATCCAGTGATTTTTCTCAGCGACCTCACGCATATACATGTGCGCCTTTCTCTGATCCATCCCGCCGAATGCGATATCTACCTCTAACTCGAAGATATCAGCGGTCTGGAGTGCGGGATAATAGAATGCGGCTAGATCGTGATCCGATGAATCCTCATCGCGACCCATGATGCTGAATGTCCTACGTACCCTAGAGAGACTCATGTTCTTTGAACACCTAAGTACTCGTTCCCAATACTTTCCAGAGTCCATTATCTCAGAAGCCCGGACGAACCTGACCTCCCCTGGTCCCTTGCCTTCCTTGG
>Ga0114996_10002452_pt1 | contig 24100 bp, 25 predicted proteins | sample ArcticOcean_MG_C_4_FD_87039 | JGI IMG/M metagenome (GOLD analysis project Ga0114996, IMG submission 87039) | Marine microbial communities from western Arctic Ocean - ArcticOcean_MG_CB4_134 | ecosystem: Environmental > Aquatic > Marine > Oceanic | place: Arctic Ocean: Canada Basin | collected... | reverse complement strand
CTGTCGGGCACCTGCCCGCCGCCGGCTACTCGGCAGCTCTTGACTCGGTCGGGGTCGCCGAGAAGCGTTTCGGATTGGTGGGCCCGGGATGGAGGGAGGAGTGGCTGCCTCTCGATGCGAGGACGGAACGGCTCTACAGGAACGCAGTCGCGACGCTCGAGGGACTCGGAGCGGAGGTTGTCGAGGACCCGTTTCTCGGGTCCGGCTTCGTCAAGCTGTATGCCGAGCGGCCCCCGGTACCGACGCAACGGGCCTACGACATGATGCTTTACTTGCAGGACCTCGGCGACGGTGCAGCTTTTCACTCCGTGGAGGAGTGGGAAGGGCTCGCAGGGCGCAAGTTCCCGAACGGGCTGGGATCTAGAGACGACGGAACTCCGGCGGCCGTGCCGGCCAGGCCCAGCGCGACCGAGGCGGGCGACGCTTACCAGGCTTGGAGGCTGCGGCTTCGAGCTGTCTTCCGTGGGGTCATGAACGAGCATGAGCTCGACGGGTTGTTCTTCCCCCAGGCGGGGTCGCCGAACCGCGACCTGGTCGAGGACCCTGCTCGGCCGGAGTATTCGCCTAACAACTGGCCCGAAATTCCGAGCAATATGGTCAATGATCTTGGCGCGCCGGTGGTCACCGTTCCTTATGCCTACTTCACGGATGGCACACCGTTCGTGGTGGCCCTGGTCGGGGACCTGTGGACCGAGTCTGAGCTGCTCGGGTATGCTCACGACTTCGAGCAGGCCACGCTTGCCCGAAGGCCCCCTTCGTTGTTCGAGGCGCCCGGGGGCTGACTTAGAATCAACGTCCTTTCGGGCGTCGGTGTCTCAGAACCCGGATGCACCTCGGTACCTCCCCGATCTCAGGATATACGTTTGCGCTCCATATACATGGGCCTCAGCCTGGTTGTCCTCGCGTCGATTACCCTCGGGGCGCCCCTCTCGGCTCAGGAAGCCTCCAGCCGGCCCAGGGTCTTCTTGGACTGCAACGCCCCCAACTGCGACCGCAACTATTTCCGCACCGAGATCACTTGGGTGAGCTGGGTGAACGACCGCGAGGTCGCGGACGTTCACGTGATCATCGGGGCCGCAAACACGAGTGGAGGTGGGCGGGAGTACCAGCTCGACTTCCTCGACGCGCACCCGGAAGGTGATGAGGGTTATGAGGAGCAGCTCCCGTACTCGCGGCTCGGCACGGATACGAACCGGGAGACATCAGACGGCCTGACGCACACGTTAGGCCTTGGGTTGGCTTCGTGGGCGAACGCGCACGGCTTTCGGGGTCTCGTGACCCTCAGGGGGCCGGACCCCGAGCTCGGCGGCGCGGGCCAGACCCGCCTGGTGTCACAGGGGGAGGTCGACGACCCATGGAATCTCTGGGTCTTCAGTTTGAACGGGAACGTGAACAAAAACGACGAATCGACGAGCACGACGACGCAGTTCAACGGTGGGTTCAGCGCCTCACGCGTGACCCCGACGTGGAAGATGAATTTCAACAGCTTCCTGAACCATCGGCGTCTCCGGCGCGACCTCACGAGCGGCACCTTCAACGACATCCGCACGAACTGGGTCTTCAGCCAGTTGGTCGCCTATTCCGTGGCCGAGCATTGGTCGATCGGCATCGCGAGCTCGGTCGGTCGGTCGCCGAACGAGAATCGGGACCTCAGCGTGCAGGCCACGCCGGCAATCGAGTACAGCTTCTTCCCTTACGATGAGGCGACCCGGCGCTCCCTGACCGCGTTCTACCGAATCGGACCGACGTACTCAGACTATATCGAGCAGACGATTTTTCTGGAGGACGACGAGCTCCTGTACGAGCAGTCCATGGAGATCGATTTCTCATCGCGCCAGACGTGGGGCGATGCGGGATTCAGGGTCCGGTTCTCTCACTATCTGCACGACTTTGACAAGAACAATCGCTCTATCGAGGGGGACATCAGCTACCGCCTCACGCGCGGCGTCCAGCTGACCGCGCGGGGCAACATCGCCTGGGTCAACGACCAGATCTTCCTTCCCGCCGAAGACGCCACCGACGAGGAGACGTTGCTCAACCTTCAACGGCGCGCGACGGATCGGAGTTCATCGATCAGCGTGGGCCTCCGCATCCAATTTGGGTCGATCTTCAACAACGTGGTCAACAACCGCTTCCGGCGCGTCGGGGGATTCGGCGGTGGTGGCGGCAACTTCGGCGGCGGCGGCGGGAACCGCGGCGGCTTCTGACGGCCGAGGCGGCCCGATCGCGGGGCCGCCGATTGATCGCTCCCGACTGCCTCGCGTACCTTTGAGGCTCGGGCCCAGGCGGTGACGCGGCCCGACTCGAGACGCTTCAGCGGCGGCGGAGGATGAGTGTCCGGCCACAACAAATGGTCCAAGATCAAGCGGAAGAAGGGGGTGGCCGACGCCAAGCGCGGCGCGCTCTTCACCAAGCTCATCAGGGAAATCACCGTAGCCGCCAGGGAAGGCGGCGGTAGCCCGGAATTCAACGCCCGCCTGCGCCTGGCCGTGGATACCGCGAAGGGCGCCTCGATGCCCGCGGAAAACATCGATCGGGCGATCAAGAAGGGGACTGGGGAACTCGACGGTACGCGCTACGAGGAGGCCACGTACGAGGGGTACGGTCCGGGCGGCGTCGCGCTTTACCTGGAGTGTCTGACCGACAACACGAACCGCACCGTCGCCGCTGTCCGCTACGCGCTGAACAAGTACGACGGCAGCTTGGGTACCGACGGCTCGGTGGCCTGGCAGTTCGACCGTAAAGGCCTGATTGTCGTAGATGCCTCCCGCTACACGGAGGAAGCCGTATTCGAGGCCGCGATCGAGGCTGGCGCCGAGGACGTGTCGGGGGACGAAGAGGAGTTCGTGATCACCGCCGAAGTCTCGATCTTCAACGCCGTGCAGGATGCCATCAGGGCTGCGGGTATCGAGGTTTCGTCAGCCGAGCTGACTCGCGTCGCCAAGAACGAGGTCGCCGTGTCGGGTAAGGATGCGGAGAAGCTCATCGGGCTTCTCGATGCGCTCGAGGAGTCGGACGACGTTCAGAAGGTGCATTCGAACGCCGACATCGATGAGGCCGTCCTCGCGGGCGTGGAGTAACCGCTGAGCGCGGGAGCCACGGAGGTCGTCATCCTCGGGATCGATCCAGGCACCGCCATTACCGGGTACGGGGTCGTCATTCGGGCGGCCGGCGGGGCGGTCGAGCTGCGGGAATGTGGCGTCATACGGACGACCGCCGGGGAGGCTCTCTCCGAACGCATTCGGGAGATCTACGATGCCATCCGGGAGCTCATCGAGCGCCACCAGCCGTTCGCGGTCTCGGTCGAGGACGTGTTCCAAGGCAAGAACGTGAAGAGCGCGCTCAAGCTTGGGCACGCGCGCGGAGCGATTCTCCTCGCAGCGGCGCACGGAGGTGCCGTTATCGCCGAGTACGCCCCCCGCCAAATCAAGAAGGCCGTCGTGGGGAACGGAAACGCAACTAAGGACCAAGTAGGATTCATGGTACAACAGCAGCTTCGGCTGAAAGAAGCTCCGACGCCGGCTGACGCCGCCGACGGCGTGGCGGCCGCGCTGTGCCATTGCCTGATGGGATCGTTTCCGAAGTGATGCGGGCGCGCCCATGATCTCTCGCCTCCAAGGCATCGTTCTGTCGAGAGGAACGGACCGCATCGAGATCGAGACGGGCGGGGGCGTCGTCTATGAGGTCGAGGTGCCTCTGACCGTGCTCCAGGAGATTCCGTCCGTTGGTAACGTGGTGGAGCTCCGTACGCTCCAGGTGGTCACGGAGACGTCGGTGACGCTGTACGGCTTCGTGACCCCGCCAGAGCGCATGTTGTTTCAGCGGCTCCGCACGGTGAAGGGAGTCGGAGCCAAGGTGGCGCTGGGGATCATGTCGACGTTCCCCGCCGAGCGCCTCGCACGTGCCATCGTCGAGAAGGACACGGTCGCGCTCCGGCAGGCGCCCAAGGTCGGCAAGAAGCTCGCCGAGACGCTCGTGCTCGAGCTTTCGGACAAGGTCGATGACCTGATCGGCTTCGTGCCTAATATCGAGGGCGTGGGGAGCGCGGCGCAGCAGGCAGTCCAGGCGCTGGTTTCGCTCGGCTATACGTTCGTGGCCGCCGATAGTGCCGTGCGCGCGGTTCTCGAGACGGGAGCCCCCGACAGTGCGGAGGAGCTCATCCGCCGCGCACTAGCGGGCTGACGGGCTAGATTGGTCGCATGACCGGGAACCTGCACATCACGACCCCTGATTCAATCGCCGAGGACGTGGAGGCCGAGCCGTCCCTCCGACCTCAACGCCTCGCCGAGTTCATCGGTCAGCATAAGGTTCGCGAGTCGCTCGCGATTGCGATCGAGGCGGCGAAGGGGCGCCGGGATCCGCTCGACCATCTGCTCTTTCACGGCCCCCCGGGGCTGGGGAAGACGACGCTCGCGGCCCTGATGGCTCGAGAGATGGGTGTCAACATCAAAACCACATCAGGCCCCGTGTTGGAGAAGCCCGCCGACCTGGTCGGCATCCTCACGAACCATCGTGAGGGGGATATTCTTTTCATCGACGAGATCCACCGCCTGCGCCCCGTCATTGAGGAGTTCCTCTATCCTGCAATGGAGGACTGGCAGGTCGAGGTCCGGCTCTCCGATGGCCCCAAGGCCAACACGATGACGATGAAGATCGAGCGCTTCACGCTGGTAGGCGCTACGACTCGGTTCGGGCTGCTCACGGCACCGATGCGGGCCCGCTTCGGAATCGTCCAACGACTCAACTTCTATCCGCCAGATGAGCTTGCGACCATCGTGAAGCGGAGCGCCGAGATCATTGGAGTGACCATATCCGATGACGGTGCCGCCGAGCTCGCAAAGCGATCCAGGGGCACGCCTCGGGTGGCGAATCGCCTTCTACGTCGCGTGCGGGACTACGCTCAAGTGAGGGCCGAAGGCCACATCGACATGGAGGTGGCATCAGCCGCGCTCCTCATGCTCGACGTCGATGAATACGGTCTGGACGAGATGGACGCGCGCGTGCTCAAGACGCTCATCGAGAAGTTCGAGGGCGGACCAGTGGGTCTGAACTCACTCGCCGTGGCCATGGGTGAGGACGCCACGACGCTCGAGGAGGTCTACGAGCCCTTCCTTATCATGGAGGGCTATCTCATGCGTACGGCCCAGGGCCGCGTGGCGACTCCGCGGGCCTTCCGCCGCTTCGGCTATACGCTGCCGGAACAGAGACGACCGCAGGGCTCGCTTTTCGTCGAGGAGTAAGCGTGCGGCCCGACGGCTCGCGCACCTCCGATTACGAGTACGACCTGCCCCCCGACCGGATCGCGCGGTATCCGGCAGGTCGGCGCGACGAGAGTAGACTCCTCGTGCTGACGGAGGGAGGCGACCTTCGACATTTCACTTTTGCACAGATCGTCGAACTGATCGATCCGGGTGACGTGCTTGTTGTGAATGAGAGTCGGGTGCTTCCCGCCAGACTACTGGGTCATAAGCCGACGGGCGCGCCGTCTGAGGTCCTGCTCGTGCGTCCGGCCGACGTGGGCGGTGACCCTTTGCTCTGGGAGGCGCTGGTTCGTCCTGGCTCGAAGCTGAAGCCCGGTCGCCGGGTCGTCGTCGCAGATGACCTTTCCATAGAGATCCTCGACTCGACACAGGGCGGCGGCCGGGTCGTTCGGCTCGTGACCGACCAAACCGTCGAGGAAGCCCTGGAGCGCCACGGGCACATGCCACTTCCGCCTTACCTCGGGCGCGAAGACGAGCCTCTGGATCGCGAGCGCTATCAGACGGTCTACGCCCGGGAGCCGGGCTCGGTCGCCGCCCCCACTGCGGGTCTCCACTTCACTTCGGAGGTCTTGTCTGCGCTCGACGCGAAGGGCGTGGCGACGGCCACGGTCACGCTGCATGTGGGCATCGGCACGTTCAGGCCGGTCGAGGCGGACGACCTTTCCAACCATGAGATGCACGAAGAGTGGTATCATGTTCCTGAGGCGACGTCCGCCGCAGTCAACGAGACGCGAGCAAACGGGGGTCGCGTGTGGGCTGTTGGAACCACGTCGATTCGGACGCTCGAGTCCTCGATCGACTCGGCGGGTCGATCGATTTCCGGAGCAGGTACCACCGACCTCTTCGTGCGCCCCCCGCACGACTTTCGGGTCGTTGACTGCCTTCTAACCAACTTCCACCTGCCGCGGTCTACCCTGCTCATGCTCGTGGCGGCGTTCGCCGGCTACGAGCGGACCATGGCGGCGTACCGCGATGCGATTCGCGGCGAGTACCGATTCTATTCTTACGGTGACGCGATGGCGGTCGTCGGTGGGGCGGGATCAAGCTAGGCCGGGACGGATGGCGTGCCCTGCTGGCCGAAGTCCGGGCGGTCTAGTACCATGGCACCCACATGTCGGACAGGTTCGCTGTAGCTGTTTCATCTGGGGAGGAAGCCATGTCTCTGTCGTCCCGTGGAACGCCCGCTCTCCCGCGAGGGATCGGTGTCGTACTGACGTTGATACTCGCATCGCCCGCTCTCGGAGGCGCGCAAGAGCGAGGAAACCCTGACGGTGAGTGGCGCTACCAGAGCGCGGATGCTTGGGGGACACGCTATTCGCCGGTCGATCAGGTCGACCCGTCGAATTTCGAGGACCTGGAGGTGGCCTGGACTTGGAGAGCGGACAACTTCGGCCCTGACCTGGAGCAACAGTTCAAGGCCACTCCGCAGTACATCGACGGCATTCTCTACACGGTGGCCGGCCACCGGCGCACTGTGGTGGCGGTCAACCCGGAGAATGGCGAGACGCTCTGGACGTATCGTGAGCCGAACACGACGCGCTGGGAGCGCTCCATGCGCCAGAACTACGGGAAGGGCGTGGCCTACGCGGAGTTGGACGGCCGAGGGGTCATCTTCTTCACGTCGCCCGCGTTCTTCCTGCACGCGCTGGACGCGAAGACCGGGCGTCACCTAGAGAACTTCGGCACCGGCGTCGACCTTCCCGGATTTCCGGACACGGGTGTGATCGACATGATCCCCGACCTCGTCGTAGACTGGGAGCCTTGGCTCGACTGGGCCCGGCCGTACGACGCAGACTATGGCATTCCACGGGAGCTCGGCTACATCACCACGTCGTCACCGCCGATGGTGGTGAACGGCGTCGTCGTTGTCGGTAACTCCGCCGAGCAAGGGTATAACCAGACGCGCATCGAGAACGTACCGGGCGACATTCTGGCCTATGATGCTCGGACCGGAGAGCACATGTGGAAGTTCCACGTGATTCCTCGTCCGGGAGAGTTCGGGCACGACACGTGGGAGAACGACGCTTGGCGTTACACCGGCGACGTCTCCTCGTGGGCCCCGATGTCCGCCGACGAAGATCTCGGACTCGTGTATCTCCCCACGAACCCGCCGACCATCGACTATTTCGGCGGCTTCCGGCCGGGCGCCAACCTCTTCGGCACGAGCACGATCGCGCTGGACGTGCAGACCGGCGAGCGGAAGTGGCACTTCCAGACCGTCCACAACGATCAATGGAACTACGATCTGCCGAACGTTCCGATCGTGGTGGACCTGACTGTCGATGGGCGTCCGGTCCCCGCGCTCGTCCAGACGACGAAGACGGGCATAATCTTCGCTTTCAACCGCGAGACCGGAGAGCCGATCTGGCCGATCGAGGAAGTGCCGGTCCTGCAGACCGTCGTTCCGGGCAATTGGACGGCGGCTACGCAACCGATCCCGACGCATCCTGAGCCCTCGGAGCCGCTCGGGCTCCCCGAGACTGATGTGATCGACTTTACGCCCGAGCTCCGTGCCGAGGCGATGGCGATGCTCAGCGAGTACCGGGTTGGCGGTCCGTTCATGCCGCGACTCTACGAGGATCACAACACGGGCGTAGAGGACAACATTCGCTGTTACGGCGGGCTCAACATCACGAACCCGGCAACGCTCGATCCCTCGACGGGCATCCTGTACGTGCCGTCTTCGCGCGGCTGCAGCGGCGGGAGCTTGATGCAGGGTCAGGACGCCGACGAGCCGGACAATCCCGCCACGACGGGCACGACCATCTCGCAGTGGGTGGCTGGAGCAGGTGGCGGCCTACCACGTGTACAGGGGCTGCCCGCCTGGAAGCCGCCGTACAACCGAGTGTCCGCGTACGACATGAACACGGGAGAGCGGATCTGGTGGATCCCGATCGGTGAGTTGCCGGAGAACATCGCGAATCACCCGGCGCTGCGGGGAGTCGACACATCACAATTCGGTGGCGGCGGCAACTCCATCCAGATGGTCGCGGGTGACCTGCTCTACACGACCGAGGGCTCCGGCGGCGCGCCAGTGTTGAACGCTTGGAACAAGCTCACAGGCGAGCACGTCGGCGAGATCGAGATGCCGGGCGCAGGGCAGTACGGGATGATGACGTACTCACACGACGACCAGCAGACGATCGTCGTGCAGGTGGGAAGCCCGGCCCGCCTGGTAGCGCTTAGGTTGCCTGGGAGTGGGAACGCCCGGGGCGGCCGCGGCGGGCGCGGCGGTGGACCCGGCGGCTTGTAGCCCGTCCGCTGGCTGATTGCCGGGGGTACCTCCGCTCAGCGGGGGTGCCCCCGGTTGTCATTTGGGGGGGGCGAGTCGCTTATGTTGCGCGCCCTGCTCATCAAAGTTGGACGGATCGAGCCAGGCTTCCAGGGCGGCGCGTACCGCAGGCCACTCCACATCGGTGATGGAGTACCACGCCGTGTCGCGGTTCCTTCCCTTGTAGATCTTGTCCTGCCGGAACGTGCCCTCGTACTTGAAGCCCAGGCGTTCGGCTGCCCGGCGGGAGGCAAGGTTCAGGTCGTCGCACTTCCACTCGTACCTGCGGTAGCCGAGCTCGTCGAACGCGCGGCGCGCCATCATGTACATCGCTTCGGTAGCCGCCCGCGTGCGTTGCAGCAGGGGTGAGTAACGGATGTGCCCAACCTCGATCGATCCCATGGCCGGGTCGATGCGGAGGTAGCTCGCCACGCCCACGGCGTGGCCGTTTGCGTCCACGATCGCAAAGAAGAGCGGGTCGTCGCGGCTCGCCATCTCCTGGGCCCAGGCCCGAAACTCGTCGGCCCTGGAGAAGGGGCCATAGGGGAGGTAGGTCCAGCCTACGCCCGTGGGGTCATGACTGAAGGCTTCGAAGAGCGCCGCCGCATGCCGCTCCGGGTCGAGCGACTCGAGTCGACAGTGACGTCCGACAAGGGCATCACGACTCGGCTGGGGGCGGGGCTCCCAGTCGGGAAGGGCAGCGCCGACGGGCAGATCAGCATCTGGCAACCCCGCGGCGCCCTCCCCATGCACTTTCGTCCGTCCGCTTAGCGGAGCCCAGCCAGTACCGGCGTGAGGATCCGAGTCCAGATGTCGTAACCGGCGGGGGTCATATGGATGCCGTCCGCAACGAACAGCTCTGGGATCGGCTCTCCGTCGTGACCGAGCATGTCCGAGGCGATGTCCACGTAGTGCACGTTGTAGCGGCTCGCAGCGAACTCCTCGAGGAGCACATTGGTGGCTTGAACCTCCCCCCACACGTCCCAACGGGCGGGGCCAGGCTTTACCGACAGGAAGATGACGTGCGTGCCCGGAGACGCATGATGGACAGCCTCGGCGAACTCCCTCATGTCTTCGAAGACTTGCGGCGCCTTCTTCCCGACGCTCGTGTCGTTGTCTCCCTCGTAGTAGACGACGATCGAGGGGTCGTACTTCAGCACCGCCTCATGGACCCAGGGGGTGGCGTCGGAAGCTTGTGAGCCTCCGAAGCCTCTGTTGATCACGGGAAACTGCGGAAAGTATTCAGCCGTCCTCCAGAAATTGATGCTGGAACTCCCGAGGAAGACGATGGGGTTGTCCGGTGTGGAATTCTCGGCGTCCACGGTCGCCCAGTCCTCGAACGTTTCGGCGAAGCGGCTTGCGTCCGGATCGGCTACCTGTGCTTGTAGGGGCGCGGAGCCAGCGAGGATGAGGGCTGACAGCGTGACGAGCGGGCTGATGTGGAGGCTAGGCCGCATGGAGGCTCCTTCCATTGGGAGGGTGGAACGGGTGATTCCGACAATCTGGCATCCGATGGACGTGCGCGCACGGTCTCTCCGTTACATTGCGGCCGCCATGTTCCAGTACCGTCTCGAATCGACCGAGGGCTCGGCCCGCGCGGGCACGCTCTGCACTCCTCACGGAGAGGTGCCGACTCCCGCCTTCATGCCGGTGGGCACCCAGGGGACGGTAAAGACCCTGACGATGGAAGAGGTCGGCAAGCTGAGGGCGAGGGTTGTCCTCGCGAACACCTACCACCTCTACCTCCGGCCCGGGCACGAGCTCATACGGGACCTCGGTGGCCTTCACGCCTTCATGAGGTGGGACGGGCCGATCCTCACGGACTCGGGCGGCTTTCAGGTCTTTTCGCTGGCCGCGATCCGCGACGTGCACGACGACGGAGTGGAATTTCAGAGCCACATCGACGGGTCCAAGCATAAGTTCACGCCCGAATCGGTGATGGAGGTTCAGCATGCGTTGGGGGCCGACGTGATCATGGCGTTCGACGAGTGCCCGCCGGGTGGCTGTGACCGTACGACCGCCGAAGCGGCGTGCGGTCGAACCCTGTCCTGGCTCGCGCGATGTCGGGACCGATTCACGGCCCTGGCAGCGGAGTCCGACACGCCTGGTCAGGCGCTCTTTCCGGTCCTGCAGGGTAACGTCTACGACGAGCTCCGCCTGGAGCACGTGCGGCACACGATGGAGCTCAGCGACTGGAAAGGCTACGGAATCGGAGGGCTGAGCGTCGGCGAGGCCAAGGAGGACATGTGGCGGGTTCTCGACGTACTCGACGAGGCTCTTCCGGACGACCGCCCACGATATCTCATGGGCGTCGGCTACCCGGATGACCTGCTCGAGGCCATTGCACGCGGCTGCGACATGTTCGACTGCGTCGCGCCGACACGGAATGCCCGTCACGGAACCGCCTGGACTAGCGCCGAGGGCCAGGTGAACTTGAAGGCTGCGCGCTTCAGGAAAGACACCTCCGCGCTCGATCCGGCCTGCGACTGTTATACATGCGCGCGCTACGACCGTGCGTACTTGCGTCACCTGGTGGTGGCCTCGGAGTGGCTCGCGATGCGCCTCCTCTCGATTCACAATCTCCGCTTCCTCGTACGGCTGGGAGAGGAAGCACGGAATCGGATCGGCGAGGGGACGTTCGAGGGCTGGCGCGTCGAGTGGCTTGAACGCTATCACAACGAACGGAGCAGTCTGTGACGCCGACGGATCTTCTTTGGGCCGTGCCCCGCGAGGGCGGTAGTGCCGGGGCCATCTTCGTTTTTCAGATGGTCCTAATCGTGGCGATCTTCTACTTCCTTCTCCTCAGGCCTCAAGCCAAGGAGCGGCAGCGGCATGCCGAGATGCTCGCCCAGGTACAGAAGGGCGACGAGATCGTCACCAGCGGTGGGATCATTGGTAAAGTGGTGCACGTCGAGGAGGGGCGCCTGACGGTGCGGACCGGGGAGAACACCCGCATCACGGTGGACCGGAGCCGCCTTGCCTCCGTCCTCAACACGAAGGGCGAGGCCAAGGCAGATTAGGGCAGCAGCTGATGGCCGTTCATGAGATCGTATTGTTGGGGGACCCCGTCCTCCGTGAGGTGGCGGAGGATGTGCAGGCCTTCGACAAGAGTTTGCGCGCCCTGGTCCGCGACATGTTTGAGACGATGTACCATGCGGAAGGAATCGGCCTCGCCGCGCCGCAAATAGGGATCTCTTCTCGCGTCATCGTCATCGATCTGGCGCGCGAAGATGAGGAGGGTGACGAGCCCATCGCGCTCGTGAACCCGCGGCTCACTTGGCTTGGCGACGATCTCAAGAAAAAGTCGGAGGGGTGCCTGAGCATTCCCGGGCTGGAGGAGATCGTCGAGCGGGCCGCCGAAGTGAGGGTCGAGGGGAAGGATCCTCTGGGCAAGCCCGTGAGCGTCATGGCGAATGAGCTGCTTGCAAGAGCGCTGCAGCACGAGATCGATCACCTCGACGGTGTGCTCTTCCTCGACCGCGTGAGCCCACTCAAGCGGAAGCTGCTCCTGAAGAAGTGGAAGAAGCTCGAGGCCGAGGCCGAGGACGAGTGACGGCCCCGTGAGGATCCTGTTTTGGGGCACTCCCGACTTCGCCGTGCCGTCTCTGCGTGCGCTCGACAGCGAGGGCTTTGACATCGTCGGAGTCGTCACGCAGCCCGACAGGCCTGCTGGGAGAGGACGCCGCATGAGGTCTCCGGCGGTGAAGGAGGTCGCCGTCGAGGAGGGATTCGAGGTGCTAGAGCCCAAAAGCCCGCGCACCGACGAGTTCAAGGATCGCATAAGGGCGTTGGAGCCAGACATCTCCGTAGTGGTCGCCTATGGACACATCCTCGTGGACGAGGTCCTGGCGATTCCGCGCATGGGCTCCATCAATCTGCACGCCTCGCTCCTGCCGACGCTTCGAGGCGCTGCTCCCATCACGTGGGCCATCGTGCGCGGCCACCAGGAGACGGGAGTGACCGTTATGCGCATGGTCAGGGAGATGGACGCGGGGCCCATCATTCACCAGATCGTGGAGCCGATCCTACCGGACGAGACCGGCTCGCAGCTGTCGATTCGTCTCTCCGAGCTGGGAGCCGAGGCTCTTGTCGAGGGTCTTGCGATCCTGTCGGCCGGGGGCGAAGAGACGGAGCAGGATCATTCGCTCGGGACTTACGCACCCAAGGTGGACCGGGAGGCGGCCCGCATCGACTGGAGCGCGTCGGCCCGTGACGTCGCTCTCTTAGCTCGCGGCATGGACACCACGCCCGGCGCATGGACGACGCTGGCCGAGGCCCCGGTAAAACTCTTCGGGCCGACCTTAGTCGGGGGCGAGCCGACCGGCGCTTCACCCGGAACTGTGCTCGCGGCGGATCCGGAGAGCGGCCTTCGTGTGCAAGCTGGGCAGGGGTGGGTGCAGTTCGCCGAGGTCCAGCCTCCCGGTGGACGACGCATGAGTGTGACTGACTGGATCAACGGCCGCAGAGTCGAGGCCGGGCAGCTCTTCGAGTGAGCCGGGCACATGCAGTGATGCGAAACGGTCGCGCCTTGCCGAGACTGCACGCCGTGACGGATGACGAGGTTCTGGGGCGGGCAGGCTGGGAGGCGGCCGCGGGCCAGGTCCTCGAAGCGGGCGGCCCTGACATCGCGCTTCACATTCGTGGTCCGGCCGTGGGCTCCCGTAGGCTCCTGGCCTTGGTGACCGCCCTCGCGCCTGATGCACGCAGAACCGGAGCATCGCTCTTGGTGAACGACCGCGTGGACGTCGCCCTCGTCGCTGAGGTAGACGGTGTGCACCTCCGCGGCGGGTCGCTTTCGTCCGAGCGCGCGCGCGCCTTGGTCGGCCCCGACATGTGGATCGGCGAATCGCTCCACGACATCGACGAGACGGCCGCAGCAGCAGGGCAGGGCGCAGACTACGCCTTCCTGGGTATGATCTTTCCGACAGCCTCACACCCCGGCCGCGAGGGATTGGGCATTGCCGCCCTCGAGGCAGCAGTAAAGTGCTCGAAAGGCCTGCCGATCCTCGGCATTGGGGGGATCGGCGCCGGTGAGGCAGCGGCAGTGGTCGCATCCGGCGCCTACGGCGTCGCGGCGATTCGTGGCATCTGGGACGCCCCCGACCCGGGAGCGTCCGTGAGGCGGTACCTTGAGGTCGTTGCGAACAGGAGAGGACAGCAGTGAAGGCGACAGAAACCATCCGCATCCGCCTGAACGGCAAGGAACGCGAGCTCGAAGCGGGCCATACCATCACGACGCTCCTTGAGTCTTTGGAGCTTCATCCCGGCATGGTCGTAGTCGAGCTGAACCGCGACATCCTCCGTCGCGAGCGCTACCCAGACGTAGGGGTCGGAGACGGAGACACCATCGAGCTGGTCCACTTCGTGGGTGGAGGCTGAGCGCATGGACTCCCAGGCCGTGCTGGATGCAGCTCGCGCACTCGACGGTCAACTCACGTTAGGTGGCGTCGACTTCACGTCCCGACTCATCGTCGGAACTGGGAAGTACTCGACCAACGACATCATGATGGACGCCATCCGTGCGTCGGGTGCGGAGATGGTGACGGTGGCCGTGCGGCGGATCGATCTCGATCGCACGAAGGAAGAGGCGATCCTCCATCACCTCGATCCCACCGAGTTCTTCCTTCTGGCTAACACCGCCGGGTGCTACACCGCCGAAGACGCGATTCGGTACGCGCGCCTGGCCAGGGCCGCTGGCTTTAACGAGTTCGTGAAGCTCGAGGTGATCGGCGACGAGGCGACGCTCCTTCCGGATGTACAGGCGACACTCGAGGCCGCGGGCGTTCTGGCCAAAGAGGGCTTCAAGGTGATGGCTTATACGAACGACGACCTCATCATGGCGTTGCGACTGGAGGACGCCGGTTGTGTCGCCGTGATGCCACTGGCGAGCCCGATCGGGAGCGGGCTCGGCGTCGTGAATCCTTACTTCATTCGTGAGATCAAACGGCGCCTCTCTGTGCCGGTCATCGTCGATGCCGGAGTCGGCACGGCCTCTGACGCGTGCGTGACGATGGAGCAGGGTGTCGACGGCGTGCTGATGAACACCGCGCTTGCGGCCGCAGACGATCCGGTGAGAATGGCTCACGCGATGAAGTACTCCATCGTCGCCGGGCGCCTCGCATACCTGGCCGGGCGCATGCCTGCGCGAGAGATCGCGGTGCCGTCCTCGCCGACTCGCGGGATGCTCGACTGAGCCAAGCGAGTCCGGGGCGCCAGGCATCCCTCCAGGCGCGCCTCGAAGCCGAGCGAGGGAGGCGTCTCGACCGCGCCTTCGAGGGAGTGGCGCTGGGGATGGACCCGCGCGAACGGGCGTTCGCGCATGAGCTGACATACGGCACGACTCGGTTTCGTGGCCGGCTGGACCATCTGCTGGCCCGACATGTCCACCGCGGAATGGCTGAGCTCGATCCGGTGGTCTTGGAGGTGCTCAGGCTGGGCGCGTATCAGCTCCTGTACATGAACTCCGTCCCTCCCTACGCCGCGGTCTCGCAGTCCGTGGAGCAGGTGCGCACCGACGGCGGCGCCGGTCCGGCCGGTCTCGTGAACGCGGTCCTCAGGAAGGTCGGAGACGCGGGCGACTCGATGGATCTCTTCCCGGACTTCGATCGCGATCCGGCGGGGTTTCTCGCCACCTGGGGATCGCATCCCCGCTGGTTGATCGACCGCTGGCTCGGGCGCTGGGATGCAGGCGCGGTGCGGTGGCTGGTGGCAGCGAACAATGGGCGTCCGTCCCTCTACTTGGTGCCCGTGGACGTGGAGCCTGCGGACGCCGTGTCGGCGCTCGCGACAGCCGACCTTTCGGCCGATCTGGTGGAGTTGGGGACGCGATGCATTCGCTTGGGCCCGGGGGTGGGCCCGGCGGCGGCGCTCGCCGTGCTCCCACATGCCATCGCTCAGGATCCGGCAGCCAATCTGGTGGTGGCATATGCGGATGTTCCCACAGGCACGAAGGTTGCAGACCTTTGTGCAGCCCCCGGAGGGAAAGCGCTCGCCGTGTCGGATCGCCCTCTCCACACTCTTGCTGTCGACCGATCGGAAGCTCGCCTACGCATGGTCAGAGACAACGCCGCCCGCACCGAGCGCACGATCGGACTTGTGGTCGCCGATGCGCGGCGGCCGCCCCTGCGTGAAGTTGACGTCGTTCTCCTGGATGCGCTCTGCTCGGGCACCGGCACGTTGTCCCGGCGGCCTGACGCCCGCTGGAGGCTGAGACCGCAATCCATCGGGGACCTAGCCGCCCTGCAGGCCGAGATGCTATCAGCCGCTGCGGACGTAGTGGCGAGAGGCGGACTCTTGATCTATTCCACCTGCGCGCTGGAGCCCGAGGAGAACGAGGAGCAGGTCGAGGCGTTTCTCTCCAAACGACAGGACTTCCGCATCGAGCCGACCGGAGCCGTGCCGGCGCGTTACGTGGACAGCCGAGGGCAATTGGTCGTGACGCCGCAGGACAGTGGCTTCGACGGAGCGTTCGCGGCGCGACTCAGGAGGGCCCAATGAAGCTCGGCGGCTCCCTCGAGCGCAGGCGCGGCCGGCGAGCTAGGTCGTCCGGCCGTACAGGGGGAGGGAGGCCGTTCGCGGACATGGACGTCGGCCCCCGCGCTGTCGCGGCGGTCGCTGCTCTGATTCTCGGCGGATGGCTTCTCGGTTACGTGATCTCGACGCGACTCCTCTTTCCCGCCCCCCCGCCCCCGGGGGACCTGTTCGCCGTCCCCAGCCTGAGCGGGCAGGGAGTCGCAAGTGCCAGGGAGATGCTGGCCGGAGCAGGACTCACGCTCGGGAGAGTGGATTCACTTCTCTACCCCTCCGTGGCGCGGGGGCTCATCCTGGGGCAGTCGCCGCTGCCCGGCCAAGTTGGGCGCCCCGACGCGCCGGTGCGCGTGACGGTCAGTCTTGGCCCCCAAACGCGCTCCGTGCCGGACGTGCTGACTTTGGAGTTGGACCGTGCCAGAACAGTTTTGGAGACCAGTGGCTTTCTCGTTACCGTGGATACTGCGGAGTCGGAGATCGAGCGAGGCAGGGTGATCGACGTCTCCCCGCCTCCCGAAACCATGGTGCCCTTGCCGTCTCAGATCAGGCTCCTGGTCAGCACCGGGCCACCGGTCGTGCGGATGCCGTTCGTTCTCGGCATGCCGGAAGACGAAGCTAGGATGCTGCTAGACAGCCTGGGGCTGTCTGTGTCCGAGGTCGAGGAGGTCTTTCGCTTCGGTCGCGATCAAGGCATCGTGGTCCAGCAAGAACCCGCTTCGGACATGGAGTTGGAGCGCGGAAGCAGCGTGCGACTCCAGGTCGGAAGGGGCTCGGCTCAGGGGAACAATGACCCCCGCCAGCCGTAGCAATCCGGGCACCCGACTTCAGTCGCCAGGACCCCCAGGCCGCCGATGAAACGCAGTCTCGTTCGCTCGCCCTATCTGTGGCTCATCTTCGGGGTCGTCGCGGTCGTCTCCTACGCATACACGTTTAACGACCGGTACCGACAGGCTGCGATCCTCGCTGGGTCCCAGGCGCCGGAGTTCGCTTTTCCTTCGCTTAAACGCGGGGACATGCGCCTCTCAGGCTTGGAGGATCAGGTGATCCTGCTGAACATCTGGGCGACGTGGTGCGTGCCGTGCAGGGAGGAGATGCCATCGATGCAACGCCTCTACGAGGCGTTCGAGGGTAAGGACTTCGAGATACTCGCCGTGAGTGTGGACGCGCTCACGGGACAGGTGGACGAGTCGAGCGGCTACGAGGGAGGGGACCTGCGGGCCTTCGCTCATGAGTACGGGTTGACCTTCCCCATTCTCCATGACCCGTCCGGCAGCATCAGACAGTTGTACCGGACCACCGGAGTCCCGGAGTCGTTCGTCATCGCGAAGGGTGGCCTGATCTTCAAGAAGGTGGCGGGACCCACCGAGTGGGACCTTCCCGTCAACCAGGAGCTCATACGCCGGCTCCTAGACGGCTAGGGAAGCGGGGCGGATGCCGACCTCGTTGGTACGGAACTGGCGTCTGAAGTTGTCGGCACTCGGCCTGTCCATCTTCTTCTGGGGTCTGGTTCAGACCGAACCCTTGAGCCAGGAAACCTTTTCGTCGGTGCCGATTGTTGTCGAGATCGGAGACACGACATGGACGATGGCCGGAGCCCCCACGCCGGTGACGGTCGAGCTGCGATTGGGCGGACCCGCGCGCGAGATCATCCGTCTGGCACGTGAGGGGACGAGTGTGCGCGTGCCGGTGTCGGAGGTTGGCTCCCGTGACACGACTATCGCCATTCAGCGCGATTGGGTTCAGCTGGGTCAGCGGACGGGCGTGACCGTCGAATCAGTCTCGCCGGCGACGCTTAGTGTCTCATTCGAGCCGGCCGTGACGAGAAGCATCCCGCTGTCCATGCGCCTACAGGGGGAGCTACCATCGCATCTCGCGCTGTCCAGCGAGTTGGGCATGAATCTCCAAGCGGTTCTGGTGCGGGGTCCCGAGAGTCGGCTGTTGGGTCTCGACTCGATTCCGCTGATGCCGCTCGACCTAGGGAGGGTCGGGGAGTCGGACATCTTCACGCTCGCGGTAGACACGAGCGGACTAGCTGGGGCGTCGGTGGTACCACCCAATGTCATAATCGGCGTGCGTGTCGAGCCCATGATCGAGCGCGTACTGGAGGGCATCGTCGTACACGCCGAAGTGAGAGGGTCTGGTCCCCAGTTCAGCGTCGACCCCGCGTCGATTCGTCTGCGGCTTTCCGGCGCGCGCACGCTCGTCACTACGATGGACCTGTCGCTCCTGCTCGTATCCGTTCCGGAAGCATCGCTTGCAGGCATGGTGCCCGGTGAGGAGCGCTTGGTCCGCTTGCAGATAGATGGCATCCCTTCCCTCGTGAACGCCATTCCGGCGACCGAGGTCGTGACGGTCAGGAGACCGGCCGACCCGCCGGAAGACATCGAGCAGGACCCCTCGTGAAGGGGCTCCCTGGCCCTTACGTGCTGGGCCTCGAGACGTCGTGTGACGAGACTTCCGCTGCCGTCCTTTCCGGAGACCTCCAGATCCTCGGGCACGTGATCCTCTCTCAGGACGTGCACGAGGTTTACGGGGGCGTGGTGCCGGAGCTGGCAGCTCGCGCTCACCTGCAGAAGGTGGATGCCGTAGTCGATCAAGCGCTTGCGGAAGCCGGCGTAGGGCTCGACGAGGTGGACCTATTCGGGGTCACCGCGGGGCCCGGACTGATCGGGGCGCTCTTGGTGGGTGTCTGCTGGATCAAGGCGGCCGCGTACGGGCTCGATCGTCCCTGGGTTCCCGTCCATCACATGGAGGCGCATCTATTCGCCCCCTCGTTAGAAGACCCGCGTGCCGAACCCCCCTTCATTGCGCTGCTCGTGTCAGGCGGGCACACGCTCCTGCTGCATGCCACGGCCTGGGGAGCCTACCGCTTGCTGGGCGCGACCCGCGACGACGCGGCAGGTGAGGCCTTCGACAAGGTGGCCAAACTCCTAGAGTTGCCCTATCCGGGCGGACCGGTCATCGAGCGCTTAGCCGCCACCGGAGACGCCTCCAGGCATAAGTTGCCTCGCCCGATGCTTTCTCGCAGTCAGCGGCCTGGAAACTCCGACTACTACGACTTTTCGTTCAGCGGGCTCAAGACCGCCGTCGTCCAGCTGGCTCGCGCACTTGAGGCGGATGGTGCTCTGGAGGCCGAGCGGCCGCATGTGGCAGCAGCCTTTCAGGCAGCAGCGATCGACGTGCTCGCCTCCAAGACGCTGCGGGCTGTCGAGGAAACGGGGTGCTCTCGGGTGCTCTTGGGTGGGGGAGTCAGCGCGAACATGGCGTTATGCGAAGAGGTCGCCGCACGGCTCGGGGCTGGAGGTGAGCTCTTTCATTCTTCGACGCGGCTCGCTCTGGATAACGGGGCGATGGTCGCCCGGGCCGCGCGCTTCCGCTACGACCGCGGTGAGGTCGCGATGCCTCGTACGTCTGCCTCGGCCTCTCTTCCCTTCCCGGGCCTCGCGGAGCGAGTCGCGTGAGAACGGGTCAAGAAAGAGTACGTTTCGGTGCCAATGCGTAGCCTGAGCTGAGTCTCTATGTATCCTGTCATCTTCGAGCTACCCGACTGGTTTCCGATTCTCGGAGGAGAGCCCATCACCTCCTTCGGGGTCATGATGCTCCTGTCCTTCCTGACGGGTGGCTACCTACTGCGGTCCGAGCTGGGCCGGATCGGTGAAGATCCCGAGAAGGCGTGGGACCTGGTGTTCATGGCCGTGGTCGGAGGGATCCTCGGTGCGAAGGGCTACTACATCCTGCTGAACTATCCGCGGCTCATCAGTGATCCCGCCGCGCTCATCTTCGCCCGTGGGGGCCTCGTCTGGTACGGGGGCTTCCTGCTCGCGACGGCCTTTGTCGTGTGGGAGATCCGCCGACAGAAGTTGCCACTGGCGAAGACCGCGGACGCTGCGGCTCCAGGGCTAGCGCTGGCCTACGCCGTGGGACGCGTGGGGTGCTTCCTCGTTGGCGACGATTGGGGTCGGCCGACGGACTCGTGGGTCGGTATTGCTTTCCCGCAAGGCGCCCCCCCGACGCGGGTGGACATCATCGAACGGGATTTCGGCATCACCGTCGATCCGGAGCTCGTGGAACGGTACGGTCAGATCGTGCCCGTGCATCCCACGCAGCTTTACGAGGTCGGCATTAGCACCCTGGTCTTCTTCATGCTGTGGCGCATGAGGCGTACTCCTCGTGCGGCTGGATGGCTCTTCATGCTGTGGCTCGCACTGGCCGGGGCGGAACGCTTCGCGGTGGAGTTCCTCAGGGCGAAGGACGATCGCTTCTTCGGTCTGCTCACCTTGGCGCAGATCATCAGCTTGGCCATCGTCGCGGTGGGGGTGGTGGGAGTCGTGCGCGCTTCCCGCAAGCCCGATGCGAAGGTGGCCGCAGAGTAGACGTATAGATGCTCACCGTGCTCCACGCTTCGGACTTCCAGTGCGGCCGTCCGTTCAGATCGGCGGCCGCCGACGCGCTAGTGCGCCTTGCCGAGGAGGCAGCTCCTGACGTCGTCGTCGTCTCTGGAGACCTGACGCAACGAGCCAAGGTCCGGGAGTTCCAGATGGCCTCGTCGATCCTGGACCGGATGCCGCGGGTGCCGCACATCGTTACGCCGGGCAATCACGACGTCCCCCTCTTCAGAGTGTGGGAGAGAGCTTTCACACCGTACCGGAACTGGCGCCGTTGCATCTCCCCCGAGTTGAACACGGTGACTCGGGTCGAGGGTGCGACCTTCGTGGCCCTCAACTCATCGGCGCCCCGGCGAACCATTGTGGACGGGCGAATCGACCCTGATCAAGTGGACTTCGCGCGCAGCGCCTTCGAGACCACGCCCCCGGACGACGTGCGTGTTCTCGTGATCCATCATCACTTCGTTCCTGTCCACGACGGCAAGGGAGGCAGGCCTCTCCCTCGAGCGAGGCAGGTGCTGGCTGACTTCGAGGCGATGAAGGTCGACTTCGTGCTGGGGGGGCACGTACACCAGACGCACATCTCGACGTCGAGCGATCTCATCGAGGGTGGCGGCCAGGCTGGGATCCCATTGATCGCCTGCGGCACGACCACCTCCTGGCGAGGCCGCGGGCTCGAGGCCGATCTGAATAGCCTGAACGTACTGCGGATAAAGTCCGAAGAGATCGAAGTCACGCCTCACCTCCTGGCTGCGGGGGGGCGCGCCTTCGAGCCGTTAGATCCGATCGTCTTCCGGCGCCACAGGCGTTCGGGTACGTCCGAGGTCCCCGGAAGCGAGGTCGTCCGATGACGCTTCGCTACCTGCGCAACGAGCCGAGCAGGAAGGACAGCACTGCGGCCGCGGTCGTCTCCGGAGTGCTGGCCGCGAGCGTCGGCTTGGTGACGTTCTACTTCGTCCGGCTCTTCCTGGCCCGTGAAGTAGCAGGTGAAGCGGACGATGGGCATCTCCACGATCCCGACCGGGTCGAGGAGTAGGGTGATGAGACGCGCGGCGGTGACCGCTCTGCTGTTGGGAGTGGGCTGGGGGGCCGGTGTCCCCATAGCCGGGGCGGCGCAGGGTCTTGGTCAGGAGGTGCGCACCGTCGAGTTCGTCGGGAACGTCACCTTCCCGAGGGAGTCGCTGGAAGGGGCGATCGCGACAACACAGACGGAATGCAGCTCCTTCCTCTTGAAGTGGATCATCCCGGTTTGTCCGGCCTTCGGGTGGGGCGAACGGCGGTCCGAGTTGCGTGAGAGGGACGTCCCCTTGGACGTTCAGCGGCTCGAACGATTCTACCAGATGCGCGGGTTTCGCGAGGTGGCTGTCGCGTCCGAGACGGAGATCGAGGAGGACGGACGCGCACTCGTGCGCTTCACCGTCTCCGAGGGTAGGCCGATCCTCGCGGACAGCATCGGGTACTTGAGCCCCGAGGGCTTCTCGGCCGGTAGCCTGCTGGAGGGTCTTCCCATCAGCCCGGGTGACCCTTGGAGCACGCTCGCGCTCGACCAAACCCGGGACACCCTCGTGCAGCGGCTGCGCAATCAAGGCTACCCCTACGCGGATGTTCTGCGGCAGACGGTCCTCCCCCAGGGGGAGCCATATCACGCTCACGTCATCTTCGAGATCGAGCCCGGTACCGCTGCGCGATATGGCGACATCCGCGTGGAGGGGGTTCAGCGCCTAGATGAGTCCGCCGTCCTGCGTACGCTTCCGTTCCGGAGCGGTGATCCCTACCGCGTCGATCAGCTCCTGGACGGACAGGCGCGCCTCTTCGGCCTGGAAATCATCCGGAATGCCCGGATCGACCCAGACACCGCCGCGATGGGGCGGCTGGCGACATCAGACTCTATCGTGCCCCTAGTCGTTCAAGTGAGCGAGGGAGATCCGTATCGGGTGCGGGCGGGCGTCGGCTTCAACTCGACCGAATGTGTGAACGCCGAGTCGCGCTGGACGAGCCGGAACTTCTTCGGAGGTGGTCGCGTGGTCCAACTCCGCGGCCGCCTCGCGAACGTCCTGGCTCCGTGCACATCGGACAGCGGTGAGGGAGAGTTTGCCAGGCTCACCTGGCTGACGGCCGTCGACTTCTCGCAGCCGTGGATCTTCTCGACGCGGAACTCGTTCAACGCCTCGCTGTTCGCAGAGCGCCAGAGCATTCCCGACATCTTCATTCGCAGGGCGATCGGTCTTCAACTGGCGCTCGTGCGTGCGGTCGGACCCAGGACACCCCTGACGCTCTCGTATCGCCCGGAGCTTTCCACGCTCGATGCCGCGGACGTGCTCCTTTGCACGGGCTTCCTGGTATGCTCGCGCCAAGACATCGGTATCCTCACGGGTCGCCGCCGACTGGCACCCGTGGGGCTGAACCTGACCCGTGACCTGGCCAACAGCCTCCTCAATCCGACGGCAGGGTACCGGCTGACTGTGGACTTGGAGCACGCGGCGCCGTGGACCGGGTCTGAGTTTCGCTTCGACCGTGTCGCGGTGGAGGGGACCTGGTACGCGAGGCTCACCGGATCGAGCGTGCTCGCGACCCGCATCCGAGGTGGCTGGGTCGGGCAGGGAGAATTCGATGCCGGTCAGGAGGTGACTGACATCGTGCACCCCCAAAAACGGTTCTATGCGGGTGGGGCGAACTCCGTGCGGGGCTTTGGCCAGAGTCGCCTCGGCCCGCGCGTGTTGACGGTGGACAATCCGACAGACCTCCTCAATGCTCAGGGCGAGCGCCCTGGGGCGGAATGTCTCCCCGACGAAATCATCGCCCTCACGTGCGATGCCAACGGTCTTCAGGGCATCTTCGTGCCACGCCCAATCGGTGGGACCCGCGTAATCGAGGGCAACGTCGAGATCCGCTTCGCTCTGGGGCGTGAGTTCGAACTCGTGACGTTCGGCGATTTCGGCCAGGTGTGGGGCGCCGCTCAAACCTTTGCCCCGGCCGATCTCGAGTTCACTCCGGGGGTCGGGGTGCGATATCTGAGCCCGTTGGGCCCGATTCGAGTCGACTTGGGGTACAGCTTCAGAGGGAGCGAGCGACTCTCTGTGGTCACCGAACAGATCGTGCCCTTTGGAGGGACCTGCGTGCTGGAGGTCCAGAACGACTGTCTGGTGGTCGGGAATATGGAGATTCCATACGCTTTGACCGGCGAGCTCGCGGCGCTTCCCGACGTCCTCTTCGGCGCGAACGAGAGCCGATTTCAGCTACACCTGTCGATTGGGCAAGCATTCTGATGGACGAAGAAGGGACCACCGAGGAAGGGGCCGCCGAAGAAGGGAAACTCGATGTCGTGGGACGGAGCGACATTGAGGAGGCGCCTCCGACGGGTTCCCGGCCGCGGGGACTCTGGCGTCGCGCCATAAACTGGGGTGCCTGGACCCTTGTCGCGCTCGCCCTGCTGACTGTTCTGTTCTTCACGCAGACAGGAGCGGGACAACGCCTCGTTCTGGACGAGCTGCTCGAGCGCGTGAGGGGGTCTCTCGCGGGTGAGCTGACCGTCGAGGGCATCTCGGGCCGCACGCTCCTGCTCGGCCTGACGCTGCGGGGAGTGCGCCTTGACGCGGAATTGGGGCGGCGCTTCCTGGAGGCCGATTCAGTCGTGGTACGGTATTCGCCGCTCTCTT
>Ga0114996_10002451_pt1 | contig 24100 bp, 24 predicted proteins | sample ArcticOcean_MG_C_4_FD_87039 | JGI IMG/M metagenome (GOLD analysis project Ga0114996, IMG submission 87039) | Marine microbial communities from western Arctic Ocean - ArcticOcean_MG_CB4_134 | ecosystem: Environmental > Aquatic > Marine > Oceanic | place: Arctic Ocean: Canada Basin | collected... | reverse complement strand
TAGATATTCTAGAGCTAAATAAAAAACTTAATGGAGTAGATCTTATAATTACTGGTGAAGGTAGAATTGACAACCAAACCATCTACAATAAAGCTCCAGTCGCTGTGGCAATGCGAGGAAAGGAAAAAGGCATACCTACTATTGCTCTATGTGGATCATTAGGGGAAGGATACGAATCAGTCTATGCTCATGGCATAGAGTCCGTATATGCTATTAACACTAGCTCAACCAAATTGAATGATAATTACCAAGATTCAGCGCGGCAACTTTCAAAACTGGCCAAACAAGTAATGCAATTTTGGATAACCTAAGAAAGGAATTCAATTGCTAGGATTTCTATTTGGCATGCTATCGTCAGCTAGTTTCGGTCTTAGTGTTACTACAACTCGAAGAGGCGTTTTGACTGGCACCATCATTCAAGGTTTATATATGTCAATTATCTTAGGTGTGCCTTTATTTGCCTTATCCGCAACGATATTTGGACAATTGCCTAAAGGATTCAATATTCCATTCAATCAATATCTTCTTTTAGCAGCAGCAGGAATACTGCATTTCGTTGGCGGCCGTTATTGCAATTATAGAGCCCTTAGAGCCATCGGAGCTACAAGATTAAGCACGATCAGCTCTATTCAACTCCCATATACTGTAGCAACAGCGATAATCTTCTTGGGAGAGCAATTAAACTTATTGATGGGACTAGGCATTCTCCTTATATTCATTGGGCCTGCCATAATTTATGAGCGAGCAAATAAATCAAGCTCAGGTAATTTTAGATCAGTTAATCGAATAGAAAATACCCACGATTTAACTAATACATCAAAACCAGGTATGAAAAGTAGTCAAATGATTTTCCTCCATCAAGCAGAAGGATATATATTTGGAACTTTAGGGGCCTTAGCTTACGGAACTAGTCCTTTATTTATTAGAGCAGCATTAGATGGTAATGGGCTTGCTATTTTCGGAGGACTGGTATCATATTCAGCTGCTGCGATAATCATGTTATTACTTTTATCTGTTCCAGCAAATCGAAATACTGTGAGAAACACTAGTAAATCCACATTTTTATGGTTTTCCGGATCCACTATTTCAGTCTTTTTCGCACAGTTATTCAGGTTCGTGGCATTAAGTATATCGCCTGTTACTATAGTAGCTACATTACAACGTACTCATGTCTTATTTGTACTACTGTTTTCATTCCTAATTAATAGACAACTAGAGAGCTTTAGTCCAAAGATACTTGTAGGCATATCACTTTCGGCTATAGGAGCTATCCTCTTGGGTTTGGGAAAATATCAATAGATGAAAATAATTAACCAACTATTACCATATAGGCTTCTTTAGGTCCATGAACGCCAATAGTAAGGGTTTGTTCTATATCTGCAGTTCTACTAGGACCACTAATGAAATTCATATAGCTCCCAATATCTCCTTTTTGAAATAACTCCAGCCTTCTAAGAGTAAATACATCATCAATTGTTTCTATTATCTGCTCTAATTCTACAAAAGCTACATGTATAGGTGGTACTAGAGATACAAGCCTACTAATCCCATGTCGTGGTATCAATACACAGGTGCCTGTTTCAGCTATAGCGTAGTCGACTCCTGTTAATCCAATATCTGAAGAAAAAGCTTCTTCCTTTTTTTGGCGACCCGATATTTCTTTTTCAGAATATTCAGATACATCCGACAGGCAATCTCCTTTTAAAACAACATCTGTATTGAACATATAGTTACTTAAATCCATCTTATCTAATATCGGATAATGGGAATATAGTAGTGATTTTGCCTTCTTCTCATTAACTAACTTTTCAACATACTCGCATGCTTTCTGTGGAGAACCCACTCTAGTTACATTCCACTTGGCATTTATTGCTTGGTTTTCAAGTTTTATAACAAGTTGTTCTACATTTGCTTGGCAGCGATCTTTAATTTCCTGGGCACGAATATTTAGCTCCCCTTGACTAGTAGAGAAATACTTCATGATTTCAGTTTTGTCTACTAAAGTTGATTTCTTACCTAGAGCTTCTCTAACTTTTAGGAGGAATTCATCCCGGGCAGTTTTCTCACTAGAGCGAATCAATTCATCTTCCCTTTATCTTTCAACTTCTCTTCCCAGATTTCCCTGAAGCTCTTACTGGATAATGGAGGTAAATCACGATATTTAGTCCATCCAGAGAACAGTAAGGGTATTCTTTTTATTTTGCCTTTCCTTATCCATGGACGCTGTAATTTCACTCCTATTTTACTAATTATGTTAAGCAAAATAGGAGTCTTCATTGTTATATTCCATCCTTTGAATAGGAGACTTTCAAAAATATGCCTAGTCTTTTCTTTAGGATATGTCTTACCTTCAATTAGTTCATTACGCAGGGTAACTAGCATTCTTGGAATATTGATTTTAATCGGACAAACCTCATGACACGCTCCACACAATGTAGAAGCAAATGGCAAGTCTGATGCCTCACCTAATCCAGTCAACATAGGAGTTATTATCTTGCCGATTGGTCCAGGGTATACCCACCCATAAGCATGCCCCCCTACCGTTCGATATACTGGGCAAGCATTAAGGCAAGCCCCACATCTTATGCAATAAAGAGATTCCCTTAATGCTGGATTAGCTAATATTTTACTACGACCGTTGTCTAGAATAACTAGGTGGAACTCGTCTGGACCATCTTCATCGTCATCTCTTTTTGGTCCAGTTACAAATGTAAAATAGCTGGTCACAGGCTGCCCTGTCGCTGCGCGAACCAGTAATTTTAAGAATAGCCCTAAATCCTCTAATGTTGGTACAATTTTTTCCATCCCCATAATAGCAACATGTACACGTGGTACTGAGGTACACATACGAGCATTACCCTCATTTGTTACTAAAGCTATAGTTCCAGTCTCAGCTACTGCGAAGTTAACACCTGTTATCCCCATGTCCGCCTTAGCAAATTTGTCCCTTAAGAGCCCTCTAGCAGCTTCAGTAAGTTCCGGTATGGATTCATATTTTGGAGTATGTGCTTTGGTTACAAAAAGTTCTGAAACTTCTTCTTTAGATTTATGAATTGCAGGAGCCACAATATGAAAAGGAGTTTCATCAGCTAACTGAATAATATATTCACCAAGATCAGTTTCGACCGATTCAATACCTGCCTGTCCAAATACATGGTTAAGATTCATTTCCTCTGATACCATAGATTTGCTTTTGGTTACAAGTTTAACGTCATTATCTCGGGCTATATTTAGTATATATTCATTAGCAGCGTTTGCGTCCTTAGCAAAATATACCTTTCCCCCATGTCCCTTTATCCTCTCTTCCAAAACCTCAAGATAATAATCTAAATGATTGATTACATGTTCTTTAATTTCCCGCGCCTGATTTCTAAGATCTTCCCAGTTATGGGTTGCCTTTACTGCATCTTCTCTAGCCAAATGAAAATGGCTATATAAACGTTTGAGATTAGTTTGAATTTGAGGATTTTTGATCGCTTTAGTTGCATTTTTTTTGAAATGCTTGGCTTGTATACTCACCTAACCCTCCATTGCCTTATCCAGGAACTCGGCTATATGCATAGCCTCTATATCTAGACCAAGCCTACTGAAAGATCCCCTCATATGCATTAGACAACTTGTATCGTTGGCTACAAGAATATCTGCTCCGCTGTTCTTTATATTTCTAATTTTCTGATCTAGAATAGCGCCAGATATATCCGGATATTTGATTGCAAATGTACCACCAAATCCGCAACATACATCTGATTGATTTAATTCCACAAAATTAATCCCTTTTACGCTTTTAATAAGATCCCTTGGCTGTGAAATAATTCCCAACTCACGTCTTAAATGGCAACAATCATGATACGTTACATCCCCATTTAATTTCCCGTCAACATCAGTTATCCCCAAAATCTGAACCAAAAACTCAGAAAATTCAAATACCCTTGAGCTAAGCTCTTCTAATTCACTCAACACATCTGGTTCGTCTTGGAAAAGTTGATTATAGAATACTCTTATCATAGCCCCACAAGATCCTGAAGGAACAATAATATAATTGTTTCCTTTAAATATTTTCATATAACGCCTTGCCATATCTTTAGCTTCTCTATGATATCCAGAATTAAAAGCGGGTTGCCCACAACAGGTCTGTTCCTTTGGGAAATCCAAATTCACGCCTAGTTTCCTCAGAATATTAACCATACTTTGGCCTACCTCAGGATAAAGCTGATCAACCAGACATGTTATAAAAATTGATGCGTTTACATTAGAGGATGAAGACAAGATTAATGACCTCAAGACTTTCTGGGTATCAAGATATCAGATGACACCTTATGCAGCAAGAGTTCATGAAGCTGGGATTTGAAATATGGTGAAAGATACTGTAAATAATTAGGAACCCTCCAACAAATATGGAGGGTTCCGGATTTCCTAGATTAATATTAGTTTAATAGATTATGGGACGAATTTTACTCCAACTTTAGATTCAGCCCAAGGAACCGGATAGGTAAACTCTGAGGCTCTCTTTAACATTTGAGCATATTCATCAAGTGTTAAAAGCTCCGTTATGATTGGGTCTTCAGTAAGCATTCCACAAGCCATCATAGCTCTACCAAACGCATGAGCATCAATCTTATTTCGCATATCTGCTATCAAAAGAAAATCTGTGCCACCACTGGTGAAATAATCGGCAATAACTTCCATCTCAAACCCTTTAAAAAGCGCCTGCAGTTTGGCGCCTCTACCAGTGTCTGGATTATAAATGCGGCCATCCCATGACTTCGCATTATTCTTCCCTGTAAACATATAACATCCCATATCTTTCCTCCTAGAATTTTAATTTATGATTTGAATTTTAATTTATGATTTGTTTTCCACACGGGAGTTTAATATCCTATCATCTGTGTGTCAAGAAAGATCTATTTAGGTTACAACTCATACACCCTATATCCTAACATATTAATGATGTATAGATTAGTCAATTTCTGCTATACCCTCTATTTCTATTAGAGAGTCTGGATTCCCAAGCGACTTAACTATTACTGTAGTTCTTCCTGGTGGAAGTGGGGTGTTTTTTTCGGTGAAGAACTTCTTACGTACCCCTATCATTGTACTAAGATGTTCTTGGGCAGTAAGGTATATATTAAGCTTTACTATGTCTCCCAAGCTGGCACTCGAAGCCTTTAGTATATTATTTAGGTTAGTGAAAGCTTGAGTTGCTTGAGCTTCAATATTACCCTTTCCTACTAATGTACCATCAGGTGCTGTTGCACCATGGCCACCTATATATACTGTTTTTCCCACTCTACAAGCTAAAATGTGATTAGGTGCTACATAAACATTATCTGGGTGAATCATTTCCTTAGTCATTTCTAGCTCCTTTATTAATAATTTATTACGAAAACCTAGAACTTTATTGTTATTTTATCCATATACTTTTTTCATTTCTGGGATTAGAAAATCAATCCTCTGATAAAGAATCCTAATATCCAGGATATCATCAAAGTAGGGCCAGTAGAAAATATAGAACCCTCATGTTCTCTTAAATCACGCAGGATTATATATGCAGCATAACCTACAAAACCTAAACTAAGAAGCAGTCCACTTATTGTAGACACTCCTAATCCAAGACCTATCAAAACCCCCAAAACACCCCAACTAACTGGCCAATCAACTAGGTCTAAAATGGAGAAGGAATTTGGGCCTAAACGGAATCGTCTGATTGTTACCATGAAAAAACTCCTTTTTATTTGAGGAATCTATTTAATTATTAGGAGTTTGATACGTCAGTGTACCAGCTTTTTTCAATGCGTTTATACCTTCCACACCAGTCATAAGATGTGTAGTCTTGAAATTCCTGGACATACCTGTAGAAGCAATAGCCATTACAAATCCTGCCGCAGATTCATTATCTGGCATCTCCATGATTAGTACGAAGTCATAATCACCGAAGGCATAGTAATCTACAACTAACTTGCCTCCAAAACTAGCAATAGCTGCTCTAGCTATCTCTATTCTATCAATTGGGTTATTAACTTGACCATTCCATGATTCAGATGTGTAGTTACCTTGCACCATATATGTAGGCATACGAATTCCTCCTCAAAATTTAGATGGTTTTCTAGCCAATGGGGAGTTTAGAACTGTGTAACTCAACTGTCAAGGTAATCAATTTATTATATTACACAAAGTGGTTCTTAATTTGAAAAACTGAACCAAATTTCTAAATCCCATTAAAAGCTTCTCGAACTTAACTAACAGGTCACGTCACTTATCATAATAGCCTCAATAAAGACCTAATTTCGAAAATGTGGCATGATTTTACTGCTAATCTCTTTAATAAGTCCTATTTTATCTATAATAGTATAGGTGCCAGGAGCAATGGTCCTTACGCCAACTTCGTAGAGATCATGAATGCCCTCTAAAATATCCTCTTCCTTCCCAGTCAAATGGACCAGATCTACCATACGCTGCGTCGAAGCCAAAGCATGTGGACCGTCAGTATGTTCGTGATACTTTGGTTCCCACAGATCTTTTGCCTTTTGTATTTCAGCAATTATACCTGGCTCTCTATCTTCCAACTCTCTTAATAACTTACGATATTCAGGATCTGGATCTTCTAGATTCAAGCTAGGAAGACCACAATGGTTAGTTAGACATCCAGAAACTTCTCTAAACGCTTTTTCTTTTGACTCACACGGATAAATCCATTGACGTACAATAATTTCTATCTGATCAGGGTCTCTTCCCGCTTTTTCTGCAGCCTGACGAATTTTATCTATCTTTAATTTCACAAATTGAGGTGGCCCACTCATAATGAACGCCCCATCACCAATCCGACCAGCTAATTCACAAGATCTATTACCTCCTGCTGCAATATAAATAGGCACCTTATGTCTACTGGTCTCATGTTGTATTTTTTCCCCATTCCATTCCATACTTTTACCTGCAGTAAATTCACGGATGAACTCAACAGATTCTGTAAGTTCACGAACTCTAGCTGCTCTCTGAACCTTCCCAAAAGGACCTCCAGCACCTATACCCACAAAAAATCTGCCCCCTGTCAATTCAGTCATGCTAACGGCAATATTAGCCAAGACTAGAGAATTGTAATTTATTGGATCAGTAACGCCTTGTCCTATCCGTAAACGTCTAGAATTTAAACCTGCAATAGTCATGCAAACTACTGGATCTGGAGACATATATGGTTGATCTACAAAAGTAATGAATGAATATCCTCCTTCTTCTGCAACTCTTGTAATTTGAGCAATTTCACTCATTCTTTCATGTCGTCCTAAACCAAGTCCAAATTCTATTTTCATAATTGTTTCCTCCAAAAAATATATTTACTCAAGCGTAATATGCTAACATACATGGAGTTAATTTAATAAGTTCAATTGATTTTAACAATCTTAACCTTGATAGTACTACCCTAAAATATTGAATACAAGGAGAGATAGGAATGAGTATTAGCCGAGACCATCTACTTTGGATATATAGAACCATGATGACCATTCGACTGTTTGATGAAGCAATGTTTCGCGAAGCTACAGTACAAACTGGATTTGGCAGTATACATTTCTCAGTTGGACAAGAGGCTATATCAGCAGGTATCGGGGTTCATCTAACTAAAGATGATTATGTAGCGAGTACTCATAGACCACATGGGCATTGCATAGCTAAAGGTATGGACCTTACTGCAATGGCTGCCGAGATTTTCGGCCGGAGCACAGGCTCAAATAAAGGAAAGGGTGGTGACCTTCATTTAGCTGACATGTCAATTGGTATGCTAGGGGCTAATGGTGTTGTCTGTGGCAATACTCCATGGGCTTGCGGGGCAGCGTTAAAAGCTAAACTAGACAAAACAGATCAAATATCAGTTGCATATTTTGGTGATGGTGGAGCTGGCCAAGGCGTTCTCTACGAATCTATGAATCTAGCCTCTATCTGGAAGCTTCCTGTAATATTCGTCTGTGAAAATAATCTTTACGCTAATTCTACACCCGTAGAATATGCCATAGCAGGGAAAGATATTGCAGATCGAGCAACTGGATTTGGTATGCCAGGAATAGTTGTTGATGGAATGAATGTTTTCAGTGTTTATGAAGCAGCGAAAAATGCTATTACTCATGCTAGAAAAGGAAATGGCCCTTCCTTTTTGGAATGCAAGACATATAGGTATTATGGACACTTCTTTGGAGATAATCCGTTACAGTACAGATTAAAAGAAGAAGAGGCATATTGGCAAGCAAAGGATCCTATAAAAGGCTTTAGAAAACAAGTAGAAAAAGAAGGTATATTCTCTGCAAGAGAGTTAGATAATATAAACCATGAAATTGAAGTCAAAGTAGAAACAGCTGTTTCGGATGCAGATAAAGCTACTGAACCTGAGGATTTCGAACTATTTACAGATGTTTATAAAGATTATCCTCTAGAGGCACTCAAGCGAGGATACAAAATCTAGAATTTTATAAACTACTTAATTAAGAAATTAGAGGTAGAGACATGACCACTAAATCGACTAGAGAAATAAGATATAGCCAAGCCCAAGCAGAAGCCATAAGACAAGAAATGGAACGGGATTCAAGTGTAATAATAATGGGAGAGGATATAGCAGGAGGAGCAGGAAGATCTCATTTAGGAATTATCGATGCTTGGGGAGGGGCATTCAGGACAACTAAAGGACTGATTCAGAAGTTTGGCCCTGGCAGAGTTATTGATACTCCAATTTCTGAAGCAGGCTACATAGGTATGGGAATAGGAGCTGCGATGGCAGGACTTCGGCCTATTGTGGAATTAATGTTCATAGATCTTCTTGGAGTTTCCATGGATCAGATAGTTAATAACGCAGCGAAAATAAATTATATGTTTGGTGGAAAAGTCAAATTGCCACTTACTATACTTACGCGATTTGGTGCAGGATCTAGAAGTGGAGCCCAACATTCTCAAGCATTCTATTCTATATTCACTCATATACCAGGCCTTAAAGTAGTTGCTCCCTCTGATCCATATACAGCTAAAGGTCTTTTAATCTCTGCAATACGGGATGACGACCCTGTAGTAGTAGCAGATAACAGGCGTTTTCTTAACATCACTGGGGAAGTTCCTGAAAATATTTATACTATACCTATTGGTAAATCCAATATTGTAAAGCAAGGTGAGGATATCACGTTAATAGGGGTTGCTGCCATGACAAGTATTTGCATGGATGCTTCAAGTATACTTGCAAAAGATGGTATCAATGTAGAGGTAATTGATCTTTTAAGCTTATCTCCACTAGACGAGGATACAATCTTAACGTCTGTCAAGAAAACTAGCAGAGTAATTATAGTTGACGAAGATACACCAAGATGCGGGATAGCATCAGATATCGCCGCTTTAGTTGCATCAGAAGCTTTTGATTATCTAGATGCACCACCTAAGATTGTAACTGCACCCCATACCCCGGTACCCCATAGCGGAGCTTTAGAAGATATATATGCACCTACCAAAGAGCGCATAGTGTCTGCTGTAAAATCTCTCTTTGGAATTTAATGAAGCTCCTTTAAGACATCAAATCTTTTAATACTTCGTCGGGCGGCGATGAAGGATAAATCATTTCATTATCATCTAATTGAAACATATCCACCATGCTCTGCCCATTAGGTGTAGACACCCAACGTCTTCTTATCGGAGTTTGCATGTTATATGCTCGAAAATGACCATGTGTTCTATGCCTTAATCCTGGTGGCCAGTAAAAAAGATCTCCCTTATGCCCAATATATATCTTTCCTGTTTCTATATCCTCACTTACAGCCTCACCTTCAATAACCATAGCAACTTGATGCCAACGATGATCACATTCAAGCGGAGTATCTGAATCATATTCGGCAACACCTGCTACTAAATTCAAATTAGTGTCCTCTGCATTAATCACATCAACTTGACTTAAAGCACTAATAGAGCCTGTATCTCTTTTAGGTTTAATATCTAACACTCCCCTAACAAACTTCATCAATTTCCTAGTTGTAATATTCATATCACGACCAATATCCAAAATTTTATCAGGTGGTGAAGCTTCATATATCAATTCATTTTCTAAATGAAGTACATCAAATCCTAATTTTCCATTGGGTGTTGAAATCCATCTGGTAGGAACGGGAGTTTTAATAAACAAAGCTCTAAATATTCCCCCATGTCGATGCTTGTGCCCAGGTGCCCAATAGTAGAGATCTCCTTTATGAGCATTAAATACTTCTAGGGTATCCATATCCTGAATAATCATTTCGCCATCAAGGATGAGAGCTAGTTGGTTATACCAAAAATGGCACTCATATACATCTGCGACTGTATGTTCTGCTATTCCACACACTAATACTAGATTAGAGTCTATAGAATTTACTAAGTCTATCTGTCTCCATTTACTCTGCATACTAGAATGTAGACCTTCCGTATTAGAATCAACTGTTTTAATACTTGCGGCTCCCTTTATGAATTTAGTTTCAGGTCTCTTTGTTCCCCCTGAAAACGGTTTAAAATTTACCATCATATCTCTCCGTTCTATTCTCATACGAAAATATTTACATTGATTTGATTTATGATACCATATGATTTATTAAGGGATTAACATGAAATTACCAAGACCAGTTAAAATCATTAAATTCCTAGGCAAAGACTTAAAGCAAACCCTTGCAATTGGTTTGTTCTTATTATTACCAATAGTATCTACATACTTGATCCTTAGATTTGTTTTCAACAATGTTGATGATGTTTTAGCACCTGTAGTTGAACAAGCATTAGGTCAATCGATCCCAGGATCGGGTATCCTAGCACTCCTAATATTAGTATATATAACAGGTATACTAGGAAGAAGTGTGTTTGGTCGGCGAATTGTTCCTATAGCTCAAAACTTTTTTTTAAAAATACCAGTTGTACGAGCAATCTATTCACCAGCGAAACAGCTAATGGAATCGTTTTTTGGTGCTCCAAAACATACTGGGTTCAAGAGGGTTGTTATTATAGAATACCCACGTCCTGGTACGTGGACAATAGGATTCCTTACAGCCGTTACCACAAATGAGCAATCAGATCAGCTAGGTGTTGTCTATATCCCTACGGCTCCAATGCCAAACTCAGGTTGGGTAGTAATTTTAAAGATGTCGGAAGTATACGATACCGATATGACTGTATCAAATGCAATCAACATGGTCTTATCAGGAGGAATTATAACCCCAAAATTTATTACCACGCATAAAGGCAAGTAAACTCCACAGAGAAAATATCATAAAATCAGCCGCTGAATTTATATTAATACAATGATCACTGGTCACCAGGACAATATAAGTTAAAACTTAAATTATCCTGCTAATTACTTGTAGAGACAAGGCAAAAATGCTACAATTATCAAGATTTTAAACTATGTAATGTAATTAAACATTCTTCCACTTTAGGAGAAACTTTTGGGTAAAATCAATGTGGCAATAATTGGTGTTGGTAATTGTGCATCTTCCTTAGTTCAAGGAGTATTAAAATATGGTGATGCATCAGTAGATGCTAAGATTCCTGGCATCATGCATTCTATCATCGGTGATTATGGTATAGGAGACATAGAATTTGTAGCTGCCTTTGATATAGATAATGAGAAGGTTGGAAAGGATCTTTCGGAAGCTATTTTTGCCAAACCAAATAACACTATGAAATTCCAAGATGTCCCGAACCTTGGTGTTAAAGTCGACCGAGGCATGACACATGATGGAATAGGAAAATACTTATCTGATATTATAGAAAAAGCTCCTGGGAAAACTGCGGATATTACCTCGATATTAAAAGAGAGAGAAGTTGATGTCGTAATCAATTACTTGCCAGTTGGATCTGAAGAGGCCACCAAATGGTACGTAGAACAGATCCTCTCTGCTGGATGCGGCCTTATAAATTGCATACCTGTTTTTATTGCCAGGGAAGATTATTGGCAAAAGAGATTTAAAGAAAAAGGCTTACCGATAATTGGAGATGATATAAAGTCACAAGTAGGAGCTACCATAACTCATAGGGTACTGACCAGATTATTTGAGGATAGGGGCATTGAAATAGACCGTGCCTATCAACTTAACTTTGGTGGAAACACCGATTTCCTGAATATGCTTGAAAGAGAGCGTCTCGTATCAAAAAAAATATCTAAGACCAATTCCGTTAAATCTCAAATGGAACGAGATCTTCCAGTTGAAGATCTTCATATAGGCCCTAGTGATCACGTGCCTTGGTTAGAAGACAGAAAATGGTGCTACATAAGGATAGAAGGTCGAGGATTTGGAGATGCACCCATTAACTTAGAACTTAAATTAGAAGTCTGGGATAGTCCTAACTCCGCTGGGGTAGTTGTAGACGCGGTTAGATGTGCGAAACTCGCATTGGATAGAGGTGTTGGGGGAGCAATTATCGCTCCATCATCATACTTTATGAAATCTCCTCCTATTCAATATACTGATAATGAAGCCCACCAGATGGTGGAAGATTTCATACAAGGGAGTACTAGCTAAACTATAGGATTTACCTGTAAGCCCATGTTATTTATATGCCTAATAATCTAGATATAATGGGAGATAGGTTTACGGAGTCTTAATGTGAAAATCGGCTTGGTTTCTCCTTACGACTTAGCTTATCCAGGTGGAGTTGCTAATCATATAACTCAACTTGCTAAACAATTCCACGATTGGGGGCATGAGGTTAAGGTAATAGGTCCAACCTCAAACCCTGAAAATATTATTGAGAACGCCCACTATATTACAATGGGACGAACAGTACCATTTCCTAGTGGAGGCTCATTAGCAAGAATTTCACTTTCCTTTTGGCTCGAACCAAAAATTAAGCGTCTCCTCAGGGAGGAAAGATTTGATGTCGTCCATATTCATGAACCTTTCTCCTCGTTTCTGCCACTTTGTTTTCTGTTTCTATCAAAGACAATTAATGTAGGAACTTTTCATGCTTTCCGTGACAGTCCCAGGCTATATGGTATATCAAAATTATTACTCACACGATGGTTTAACAAATTGGATGGCAGAATTGCTGTGTCTAAGCCTGCAATGCAATTTGTTAGTAAGCATTTTCCAGGGGACTACCATATAATTCCAAATGGTATAGATATTGATCGTTTTTCCAAGGAAACTAAACCTATTGATAAATGGAATGATAACAAGATAAATATCCTTTTCGTTAGTAGATTAGAGAAGCGTAAGGGATTGAAATATCTCATATCAGCATTTGGAGATTTGAAATGGAACCATCCAAATCTACGGCTTATCATCGTTGGGTCAGGAAATTTGGATGAGGACTCTCAACGTATATTAAGTGCCCGGAAAATAAACGATGTCATTATTCAAGGATCCGTATCTCATTCTGACCTTCCTAGGTATTATAAAACTGCTGACATATTTTGTGCTCCTAATACTGAAAGTGAAAGTTTTGGGATCATTCTCGGTGAAGCAATGGCTGCTAGTAAACCAATTGTCGCCAGTAGTATCGAGGGATTTAAAAGTGTGATTACTGATGGACAGGAAGGTATATTGGTCAAACCTAAAGACAGTACCCAACTAGCGAAAGCCTTAGATACTTTGATTAATAATCCTGCATTAAGGCATAGGATGGGGGCAACTGGCCGCAAGCGGGTGGAACAATTTAGATGGGAGAAAGTAGCTGGAGAGGTACTCACTTATTATAAACAGTTGCTAAAATTAAAATAGATAAATCTAATAGCTAGTAACATTAATTAATATTCTTATACTATTTAAGCCATTTAGGAGCGTATTAAATGTATAGAGCTCTAACAAGAAGAATCATTAATAGATTTTTCGAGAGACCTCTGGTTATAATATTAAAGAAACTAGGTATATCACCCAACATAATAACTATTATAGGTCTAGGAACAACACTATTTAGTGCTTATTTAATAAGTGCTGGATACTTCATGATTGGCGGAATTGTTCTAATTATTTCATCAGTTTTTGATCTTCTTGATGGAGCACTTGCCAGAAGCATGGGAAAGGCTACGGTTTTTGGCGGGGTCTTAGATTCTATAAGTGATAGAATAGGAGAAATTGCAATATTTTGTGGCCTTTTGATTTTTTATATTGCAGAACCAATGAGACTTGAAATCATTCTACTATTTCTTGCACTTGCTGGTTCGTTATTAGTAAGCTATATTCGAGCCCGGGCTCAAGCAGCTTTGATAGATTGTGAAATTGGAATAATGACACGGCCTGAAAGATTAATACTGATATCTTTAGGCCTTATAATTAATCAAATGTCAGTTATACTTTGGATAATAGTTGCCCTAACAATAGTAACTGCTGGACAAAGAATTCTACATACTTGGTTAGGTCTTAGCGGTAAGGAAAATAAATTGACTAAATAATCAGCTTCTATAAGAGAAATTTTTTCTTTGTTGATGTATTAAACACTATAATTAGTAATTTAGATAATATGCCTAATATTCAAAACTATACCAATTGTAAAATGATTAAAACAACTGGTGTTTTAATCATTTTAATCTCCATTTTTTGTATATGGCCAATAAAAGCAATCAATGCACAAACAGAAATCACTCTAGAGTCCTATACTGTTATTAGTGAATTCCCTAAAGGGATCCGATTTAATGTAATAACTAGAGCACAAACAAATATTACTGAAATAAAGATACGCTTCACCAAAGGATCTAGTACTACAAGCTCCTATGGATATCTTGAATTTAAAGAGTCAACAGACGTAAATGGCGAATATTTCCTGCGAACTAACACAGGAAGTACATATGTTCCTCCAGGAACTCCCATAATTTATAACTTTGAAATTACAGACTCTAAGGGTAATATTTTAATTACTGAACCTCAGGTTTTCATTTATAAGGATACTCGCTTTGATTGGAAGGAAATTACAGACGGACCTATCACAGTTTTATTCCATGGCCCTATTGAAACTAGAGCAACACTTGTAGCAAGCGCTATGATAGAAACTTTAGATAATATGGGCACAATTCTTGGAGCAGATACAACCGAACCTATTCGTGTGAACCTTTATAACAATTCGTTAGAAATGCTGAAAGGCCGCCCACCGAGAAGTGAAACAATAAGAACTAAGCTAGTAACAGAAGGAATGGCCTTCCCTGATATAGGAATGCTATTAGTTTTAGGCTCTGGCACAAGAACCAAAGGCACGGCCTCACATGAATTAACTCATATATTAGTGCATAGAGCTACAAAAGGTTCCTTTCTGCCTATTCCAGCATGGCTAAATGAAGGATTAGCGGAGTATGGCAATATAGATCCAGGTACATCCTATGATTTGGCTCTAGAATTTGCTATCGCTACAAATAAGCTTCAGCCTATACTATATCTAGATACACAACCAAGCACTCCAGAAGATGTAATTATCTTCTATGGCCAAGGCAGAAGTATAGTTAAATTTTTAGTAACCATGTTTGGTAGCGTAAAAATTAAAGAGCTTATGGCAGAATTAAATACCGGTAAATCAATTGATACTTCTATGAGAAATATCTATGGATTCGATAGACAAGGATTAGATCGTCAATGGAGAGATTGGATTGGGGCACCTCCATCTAATTCTCCTATAAAGTCACCAAGCAGGCCTACTCCTCCACCATTACCTACACTTAGACCATATAATTTAACCCCTTATCCAAGTTCTAGCCCAGAAGAAATTAATACTCTCTCCCCTACTAGTACAATTAAGGCGATCATAAATACTTCTAACACTTCATCTAGGTCTGGAGGCACATGTAGTACACCGATGGATCAAAGTCATACTCCTATTGATCCCTCTCTAATATTTATTTCATTGGGAACAATATGGTTTGTTTTTCGAGGAAAGAAGAGGTAAAGGAAAATATCATAATATAAATAAAAGGCAATTTTCGAATTATAATTAGATCAGGCTCCATTATTGCAACTAACACCAAGAATTTATAAATAAATTCGAATTAAAATTCTAGCGTGTTCTAGGATTTAGAACATCGTTAAGACCATCCCCTAACAAATTCCAAGTAAATATCAATAGCCATGCTATAGCTATAGGTACTAATAACAAATGAGGGTCTGAACGTAAAACTCCTAAACTCCCATTTTCAAATATCATGTTTCCCAAACTCGGCCTTGGTGGCTGAATGCCTATTCCTAACCAACTGAGGACTATCTCCGCCCCAACTATAGATCCCATACCCATCGTGATAGACACTACTACAGGACTTATAGCATTAGGCAATAAATGAAAGAACAGAATCCTAGGAGTCGAAGCACCAGCAGCTCTAGCCGCATCAATAAACTGCATTGTCTTGAGAGACAACACTTGACCTCTTACCAAACGAGCCATCCCAACCCAACTGAAAGCAGCCAGCGCACCAAACACAACAATATAATCTACTATTCCTGTTTTGATTATCCAATCTATACCTGTTAAATCTTCTACTGATCTTGCAAAAGATAACACCCTAGGCTTTACAGTTGCAGCAAGTAAAATCATAAGTAATATCCCAGGAAAAGCAGCAAAAACTTCTCCCAGTCTCATGATTATAGAATCAACTTTACCCCCAAAATAACCTGATATAAGACCTAGTGAAAGCCCTATAAGAAGTCCTCCAGTTAACATGCTAGTAATTGTTATAATCACTGTAGTTTGAATTCCATAAAGTACCCTGCTCAACATATCTCTACCAAGCCTATCTGTGCCTGCAAGATGTTCTAGACTTGGTCCTTGCTTTGCTTCTAAGAGGTTCTGATCAGAATAATTTGATGGCGCTATCCAAGGGGCAAAAATTCCAGCCATATAAACCACAATAATTAAAACGAGAGAAATCATTGCCAGTTTTTTGTGAATAAGTCTATTCCATACTCGTTTCCATGGACCCTCACTTTTTACTGCCTTGCTAATATTTAATTTTAATATATCCATTGCCATCAAAATATTCCAGGTAATTTATTCATATCTAATTCGAGGATCAAGTACTACATATAATATATCTGCTATTAAATGCCCAATGACGAAAGCCGTCGCGATTATCACTGTTAAGGCCATAATAACTGGGTAATCCCTTGCAAAAATCGAATCCACCGCTAAACGCCCAATCCCAGGTATTCCATACATGGTTTCTACAATAAAAGCACCTCCTACTAAATCTGCTACTGAAAATCCAAGTATTGTAATTATTGGTATTAGTGCATTCCGTAGAACATGCCTATATTGAACAACAAATTCAGTTAATCCTTTAGATCTGGCAGTAGTTATAAAATCTTGTCCTAAAACATCAAGAGTACTGGCTCTCATAAGGCGAGTTATTACAGCTACTCCAGGAATTCCCATCGCCAATAAAGGTATGATTGTATGAAGAGAGAAAAGCCCCCCCCATCCTGAAGAAGGAAGCCAATGAAGATTTAGGACTAAAACAAGAAGCATTACTGGAATAGTAATAAAAACAGGCAACGCTAAAAAAAATAGGGTGGAGCTTACTATAAGACTATCTCTGCGCGTTCCTTGCTGTAGAGCAGCAAGAATACCTAGAGGCACTCCCAGACCTACTGTGAGAATCATTGCAGCCAATCCTAATTGGGATGATATCCATATCTTATTACCAATAAGCTTTCCAACTGACTGCCCTTGAAACTTGAAGCTTTCGCCAAAATCTCCTTGAAGGAGTCCCCAAACATAACTTAAGTACTGTTGATAAAAAGGTCGGTCTAGACCTCTTTGATGACGTATACGCTCGGCAACCTCTGGATTATAATTTTGACCTAACATTACTTCTACAGGATCACCTGGTCCGTACAAACCCAAACCAAATGTAACTAATGTAACAATCATTAAAAGTACTGGTACCCAAAGTAACCGCCGGACTATGTATATTCCCATACTTAGTTAATACTCCCTAAAACACGTTCAAGGATGCCATTTAGTTAACTATTTTATAGTCAGTGAAACTAAATTAGCTATATTTAGTCATTCTCTATATAAACATCCTTTAGCTTAGACATAGTAAGAGGAGTCATTTTATATCCTTTTACATAAGGTTTAATAAGAACATATCTCTCTGAGCCATGCCAAAGTGGCAACCACGCAGCATCATTTACAATAATTTCCTCGGCCTTACTGTATAATCCCATCCGAATTTGTGAGTTAGATTCCACTCGAGCCTTCTCAAGCCTGTCATCTACAACTGGATTGGAGTAAGCACCATGATTAAGATCACTTTTGCTAAAAAATAACACATCCAGAAAATTTTGTGGGTCTGGATAATCTGCCTGCCATCCTATACCTGCAAAAACTTGCAACCGTTGTTTATTTAGATCCTGCAGATAAGTAGCCCACTCAACATTTTGTATCTCCACCTCAACTCCTAATGTTTTTTTCCACATCTGTGTCACTACTTCTAAATCAAGAGTTGAAGAACCTCCAGTGCCTGGGCTTGTAATTATGATTCTAGGTCGCGTTGCCGGGTCAGAGTATTTTGATTGCATAATTAATTCTTTAGCCTTTTCCGGATCAAATCTCATGCCCTCCAATTTGGAGTTATATCCTGGCATACCAGGTGGAAGAATTCCGTAGGCAGGCATAGTTAGACCAGAGTATAGTTCCTTTGCAATAAGCTCTTTATCAACAGAATAATTTAAGGCTTGTCGAAATTTTATATCATCAAAAGGTGGCTGACCTGTGTGAAAACCTATGTAATAAATACTAAACTCAGGAGGTGCAATAACTAATTCCGAATTTATTGGATTAGCAGTATCCCGAACTCTATCCAAATCGGCTAGCCCAATTCCGGTTATATCAATCTCTCCATTCTCATACATAGCCATAGATTGACCACCAGCAAGGTTAAAGATCACCTTATCTAGTTTAGCTTTAGAGCGATAGAAATATTCATTTGGCTCAAGGATAATCCTCTCCCCGATCTTGTATTCACCTAATTTAAATGGTCCAGTTCCATTAGGGTTATCTGTCCAATTCTTACCACCTTGTTCTACATTATCCTGATCCAATACATAGCTTGTAGGATAGGTTAGTTTAGCCAAAAAATAAGCCTTAGGTGCATCTATGGTAATCGCAAGAGTATGCTTATCTATTACTTTTACTCCCACAATTTCATTAGCTCGATTATTTAATAGGTCTTTAACTCCAACAATATCACCTAGATAAGTGTCAGCAAGTGGCGATTCAGTATCTGGGCTTGATGCCCTTTCTAATGACCATTTAAAGTCTTGGGCTGTTACTATACTCCCATCATGAAACTTGGCATTTTCCCTAAGATGAAAAACATACCTTTTCCCATCCTCGCTAATATCCCAACTCTCTGCTATGTCTGGCACGATGTTTAATTCTGTGTCTAAGGCAACTAATCCACTATAAAGTTCCGCAACTATAGCTCCAGAAGTTGTATCTCCAGTAAGATGTGGGTCTAAGGTAGGAGGATCAGACCAGAGTTGCCGAAAGGTTCCACCATTAGACGTTTCAGGTGTCTCTATAGAGCTAGATTCTTCTATAGTTTCATTTACTGCCTCATTTTCTTGTCCGCAGGAAATAACAAGTAATACCAATATCATCATTAAAGAGATTAATTTTTTCATATTGCTCCATCTTAACCCTCAACAGGATAATAAAAATTGATGAATTAAATTTCAGTGTTTGCTCCGTATTAGACTACAATAAAATATTTTCTAGATTTTACTTCGCTCACCTATATTATTAATCAAAAAAGCGTGAAGGAATTCGTCTAGATCTCCATCCAATACTTCATTTGCATTGGTTGTCTCATGGTTAGTCCGGTGATCCTTTATCATCTTATAAGGATGAAGAACATAACTACGAATCTGATTTCCCCACTCAGGCGATATATGCTCTCCTTTTAGCCTAGCTTTCTCTTCAGCCTGTTCCTTTAATTTCCTTTCAATTAATCTAGCCCTCAAAATCCTTAAAGCTATTTCTTTGTTCTGATATTGAGAACGTTCATTCTGAACACTAACCTTTATTCCAGTTGAGATATGTATGATCCTCACTGCAGTAGCATTCTTCTGCACATTCTGTCCTCCATGGCCACTTGACCGAAAAACTTCTATTTTTATCTCATCTGGATTTATAACTAACCCCCCTGCATCTTCATTTTCCACAGCCGGCAACGCTTCAAGCAAGGCGAATGAAGTATGCCTTGAATGAGATGCATCAAAAGGAGATATTCTTACCAATCTATGAACTCCAGCCTCACCCTTTAGAAGTCCAAATGCGTAGCGGCCATTTGCTTCAAACACTACACTTTTGATACCTACCTCTTCACCATGGGAAATATCTAAAATCTTCCCATAATAACCTTTCTTTTCGATCCATCGCAAATACATTCTAAGCATCATCTCTGCCCAATCTTGAGATTCCGTTCCACCTGCTCCAGCATGGATCGCTATTATTGCATTTTTCTCATCAAATTCCCCTGTTAAAGAAAAAGCCCATTCTAGATTAGACAGCTCATCCGCGATTTCTGTTAACTCTGATCGAAGCATATCCTCAAGAGAGTAATCCTCTTCTTGAATGGAAATTGCAAGTAAGTCTTCCAGTTCATCTGCCTTTTTGTCAAGTGCATTCCAAGTCTCTATTTCCTGCTTTAATTGTGAGAGTCTCTTCATAAGCTTTTGCGCTTCAATTGGATCATCCCATAAATGAGGATCAGAGACCAGTTTTTCTAGATTATTTATATCTAATTGCTTGTTGTCTAAGTCAAAGGCGCACCATGTTTTGGTTAATCCGGATCCTAAACTGGGCCAAGTCACCTTTCATATCACGCATATTAATGCCTACCCTATATAGTTAAATTAGTTTTACTTTACTATTATAACCTCTGAAATGTACAGTAGCTTAATTATTTTAAGTTCATTGTATCTATAATTAGAATTGTTGAAATTTACTATGAATCAGATCATATAAACTTAACATTTTGCTATTCTATTACTAGTTATTAACACTTTATCTACCTGAATCAATCTCTGACAATAATTTAATAACAGCTGACATTCTATTTACACATCTACGTCTACCAATGACGGACATCGTCTCAAACAAAGGTGGAGATACCTGACGACCTGTACATATTAAACGAAGACACCTAAAAAGAAGACCTGGTTTCAAATTGAATTTTTCAGCACAGGATCTTAAGAGATTTTCTACACTTTGTGGCTCAAACCTATCTAACACTTGCAAGTCACGTAAAATCTCCGGTAATGTGGACTGAATTTCTTTAGAATTAAGCCCTACTTTCACTAATTCCTTAACGTCATAAATTAATTCTTCTTTAAAAAAGAATTCGGTAATATCAGGAGCTTCAGATAAAGTTTTTAAACGTTCCTGTATTAATGGAGTTATTTTCTGTAGATATTTACGATCAACTGGTAGCCTTAAGTCTATTGGAGTAGCTTTTTCTATAAAGGACGCTACTATTTCCGTTAATTTGTTGGTGCTTAAAGTTCTAATATAAAATCCATTCATCCATTCCAGTTTTTCTTGATCAAAGATGGCTCCTGATTTACCAATTCTCTCAATACTAAATTGCCTTATGAGGTCATCCCTCGATATTATCTCCGTTTTATCATCTATGGACCAACCAAGAAGAGCTAAAAAATTTAGCATTACATCAGGTAAAAACCCCTGGTTTCGGTATTCCAGTATTGATACTGCTCCATGACGTTTGCTTAACTTAGATCGGTCGTTACCAAGAATAATAGGCAGATGGGCGAATATTGGGGGTGGCCAAGAAAATGCTTTATAAAGCATTAAATGCTTTGATCCACTGGACAACCATTCATCCGCTCTAAGAACGTGGGTTATTCCCATTAAATGATCATCTATCACATTCGCCATATGATAAGTTGGGTATCCATCAGATTTTAAAATAACAAAATCATCCATGAGGCTGTTTTCAAAATAAACCTGTCCTCTTATGGAGTCTATGAAAGTGGACTGCCCAACACTAGGCGTTTTAAATCTTAATACTGGCCTAGAAGAAAAAAGTTTCATGGCCTGATCACGACCTTTTTCAGTCCTACATAGACCATCGTAACCAATAGATTGTTTTAAATGTTGCTGCTTATCCCTCATCTCTTTCAGGCGGTCTGGGCTGCAATAACATTTGTACGCCTGTCCACTACTTAATAACTGTTCTGAATATTCTTTATATATTTCTAACCTTTCAGATTGGAAATAAGAGCCATATGATCCGCCTACTTCTGGTCCTTCATCCCAGTCTAATTCAAGCCATCTAAGACTCTCTAAAATATTCTCCAGTGCCCCATCTACCTTACGGTTTTGATCTGTGTCCTCAATACGTAAAACAAAAACTCCCCCAAAGTGCTTTGCAAAAAGCCAATTAAAGATCGCCGTTCTTATATTTCCTACATGTGGATTACCTGTTGGACTTGGAGCATACCTTACTCTTACAGGATCAATCATGATAATTTTTTAGCCTCATTTTATAGTAACTTCTAATTGTTTAAAAAATTTCTATAAGATATGTATTTCCTAAAACCAGTCAATTTTTTAAGTTTTTCTGCTATCTCTACTGTTACCATCATTAACTATGTAATGTTTTAAATACAATTCCCAGTATAGATTTATCATATGTATACAATCATCAAGTTATCCCTTCCAAAAATAAACGTAGATCTTCAGGTAAAGGAGCTTCAAATTCTATATATTTATCTGTACTTGGCAAACAAAACCCTAATCTACTTGCATGCAAAAAATGACGCCTTAACCCTATTGCCCTGCCACCATATACCGTATCACCAACGAGAGGGTGGCCTATCGATGCAAAATGAACCCTTATTTGATGGGTTCGCCCAGTTTCTGGCCTAACTTCAAGTAAGCTGTATCCTTTGGGTTGTCGTAAGACTTTGTATTTGGTTCTAGATTCTCGCCCACCTTCAACAATTGACATCCTTTTACGATTATTTCTATCCCTTCCGATTGGTGCCTCGATTACTCCTACAAGCGGCTTTACATATCCCAGTCCAAGAGCGATATACTCTTTTGCGACTTTCCTCTGACTTATTTGCAAAGATATGTTGTTATGAGCATTTTCGGTTTTTGCGACTATTATCAGTCCAGAAGTATCCTTATCTAACCTGTGAACTATTCCTGGCCTCAATTCCCCTCCAATACCCTTAAGATCTGGACACATATGCATAATAGCATTGACCAGTGTCCCATCCATGTGTCCAGCAGATGGATGTACAACCATACCTGCTCTTTTATCGACTACAAGTATCTCACTGTCTTGATAAATTACATCAAGAGGAATATCTTGGGCTAACAAATTCGTAGGTTTTGGATCTGGAATCGTTATTGCTACTATAGCTCCAGATTCTAGACTCACAGAAGCCTTAGATAAATGCCCGTTTACATTTACAAATCCTGCTTTAATCAATCGTTGTATTTGAGCCCTAGAAATATTAGGGCACTCTTTGGAAAGAAATAGATCTAATCTTCCCTCTCCTGAAGTTGATACCACCAATTCACAAAATTTGCTCATTCCGATTACTTACTCTTTGTAGATTCAGAGTCTATTTTTGTAATTTTCGACTCCTCTGCATATTCACTTTTAAAAAGAATAACGTAAGCAATGACTGCCAATCCTATTACTATAGATGAATCCGCTAAATTAAAAACTGGCCATGGACCAACATCAATGAAGTCAGTAACATATCCTAATCGTACTCTATCCACAAGATTCCCAAAGGCTCCACCTAACTGTAAACCTAAACTTATTCGTAAAAATATTCCGGGAAATCGATATAAATGATAAAAGATTAACAAGAATCCGATTCCCAAAAAAGATGCGATAATCAATAAAAAGGTCTGATTTGGAAACAATCCAAACAAAGCTCCTGTATTGTAGATATATGTAAAGCGAAAAATTCCGTGTTCTGGAATAGACTGCCCTAAAAACATATTAGTAACAACTATGTATTTGGATAGTTGGTCAATACCAAAAATAACCACTGCTATAGGCAAAAAAGCCCAATCCCTGTACCATCTTCCGCTATTATACAAATCAGTGTAATCCATCTAGTAAAAAATTTATCTTAGCCCATTGCTGCTCATACCG
>Ga0114996_10002449_pt1 | contig 24105 bp, 19 predicted proteins | sample ArcticOcean_MG_C_4_FD_87039 | JGI IMG/M metagenome (GOLD analysis project Ga0114996, IMG submission 87039) | Marine microbial communities from western Arctic Ocean - ArcticOcean_MG_CB4_134 | ecosystem: Environmental > Aquatic > Marine > Oceanic | place: Arctic Ocean: Canada Basin | collected... | reverse complement strand
CCTGCCCGAGTTCTCGATGGGACCGTGCTCGTGCTGTCGCCGCTCATCAGTCTGATGAAGGACCAGGTCGACGCGCTGCACTCGTTGGGCTTCCGTGCCGCCGAGATCAACTCGACGCTCTCTTTCGAAGAGAAGCAACGTCGCTTAGCGGCTCTTCGCCGCGGCGAATTCGAGCTGGTCTACTTGGCGCCCGAGGCTCTCGATGGGACCCTGCGGGACTTCATCCACGACTGCCCGATCTCGCTCCTTGTAGTCGACGAGGCACACTGCATCAGCCAATGGGGACACGACTTTCGGCCATCCTATCGCCGTCTGCAGCGCTTGAGGGACGGGCTGGACGTCCCGGTCCTGGCGCTCACCGCGACTGCGACCAGAGCGGTGGCTCGAGACATTCTGCGGCAGCTCGGCATGAGCAATCCGGCGGGCTTCAAGGGTTCGTTCTTTCGCGGCAACTTGCTCGTCCGGTGTCGCAAGAAGGGAGTCGGAAATACGCGCAAGGAGATCCTCTCGCTCATCCGGCGCCGTGAGGGTGAGAGCGGCATCGTCTATTGCCTCAGCCGAAAGGGCGTGGACCAAACCGCGGCGTTCCTTTGTGAGCAGGGCGTGTGCGCACGTCCGTACCACGCCGGATTGTCGACTGAGGTGCGCCAGGCGAACCAGGAAGCGTTCCAGCATGACGATGTAGATGTGATCGTGGCGACCGTGGCCTTCGGAATGGGCATCGACAAGTCGAACGTGCGCTACGTGATCCACCGCGATATGCCCAAGGATGTCGAGAGCTGGTATCAGGAGATAGGGCGCGCGGGACGGGACGGGCTCGAGAGCGACTGTGTGCTTTTCTATTCCTGGGCCGACGTCAAGCTGCACGAGCGTTTCCTGAACGAAATCGACGATCCGGAGGTTTGGCGCATCAAACACCAGGCTACCGTCGATCTCTTCCGCCTCGTGGATGGAGGGCGGTGCCGCCACCAAGGCATCCTTGCGCACTTCGACGAGGCCATGGCTCCGTGTGACAGCTCGTGCGACGTCTGCTCAGGCGTATCGGTCGAGGAACTCGCCGCCCCATACATGCCCAGTGGCAGTATGGCCTCCACCGGGAAGCGCGCCACGCACGTTCATTCCACAGCGGGTCCCGTCAGTGATGAAGACGAATCGCTCTTCCAGACGCTGCGCGACTTGAGGAAGGATCTCGCGGACGAGCGCGGCGTGCCCGCGTACATCGTCTTCAGCGACAAGGTCCTACGTGAGATGGTGACTCGGCGTCCGCGATCTCCGGATGAACTGCTCGGAGTCTCTGGTGTGGGGCCAGCCAAGCTCGAGCGGTATGGAGAAGTGTTTCTGCAGGCTCTTCAGAGGGGGTAACAGGGTTGAATCGGGTTGTCAGATCTTGCCATTTCGGTTTCTGAGTGGCTGATTAGTCTGCCATACGAAGAGCCCCTACGGTTGAGGAACCAATGAGCCAGCCTGCCCAGAGTTTTGAGAACCATGCCAAGATGGTGCCTGCGTATCACGGTGTCGCCTTTGCGATGCTCACGGTGCCCTTACTGTGGTTCGCCTATCGCACTGTGACGGACTTCAGCGCCATCATGCTCATGCTCCTAGTCTTCTGCGGTGGCGTGGTGATCGTGACCCTTTTCGCGAGGCTGTTTCCGCTCGGGGTTCAGGACCGTGTGATCCGCCTCGAAGAGCGCATGCGCCTGCAGCGGCTACTACCGGATGACCTACAGAGTCAGGTCGGCGATTTTACGACCGATCAGCTCGTCGGGCTGCGGTTCGCTCCCGATGACGAGCTGCCCGAGCTAGCGCGTCGTGTGCTCGACGGAAGTCTCTCGGATCGGAAGTCGATCAAGCAGGCTGTGAAGAACTGGCACGCGGACCACCAGCGCATCTAGTCCAGACTGCGAGGCATTGCGACGGGCTGAGCACTGCCGAGAGCACCATGAAGGCGACGCGCTACCCCGTGTTGATGCACGGCTTCACGGGATCGTCACTCACTTGGGGCGAGCGCTTGGTGGACGGGCTTGCATCTGCTGGCTGCCCACCGGTCTTAGTCGATTTGCCGGGGCATGGTCGCAATGCCGCGACTCAGCTCCCGAGTGACTACTCTCTCGATTCTACGCTGTCCGACGTGGAGGACTCGGGGGATTGGCCAGCAGACCTCGTCGGTTATTCGATGGGTGGGCGGCTCGCGCTGCACTTTGCCGCGCGGCGCCCTGATGCTGTGCGTCGGCTCGTGCTGGAGTCCGCTTCGCCGGGACTCGAGATCCAGGAAGAGCGTCGCATTCGCCGAGAGTCGGATGACGAACTCGCGCGCATCATCGAGTGCGAGGGCGTAGAAGCATTTATCGACATGTGGGAGCGTTTGCCGCTATTCGAGACTCAGGTCACCGCAGACGAGGCAGTGCGCGCGCGCCTACGGGCGGGACGACTCCAGAACTCCACCGAGGGACTCGCAGGGGCGCTCCGTGGCTTGGGGTCCGGGGCGCTTCCCTCACTGTGGGAGGCTTTGTCCGACCTCCATGTGCCGACTTTGATCATTGTCGGTGAGCTCGACCGAAAGTTCGTATTGACGGGCGAGCGCATGGCTGAGGCCCTGCCCGACGCGCGACTAGTCGTGGTAGCCGGCGCAGGGCACGCAGTGCACCTGGAGCGACCGGATGCTTGGCTCGAGGCGGTGACTGGCTTCCTGTCTGGGTCTGCCTCTCAGAAACAGCATTGAAACCCTTTTGGCGTTCATTCCGTCTCAATTCGGTTTCGACGTCATGGAGCAGACCGGGCTGACTAGTGGCACGGTCTATCCTGCGTTGGAGCGGCTAGAAAGCCTAGGCTTGGCGCGCTCGAATTGGGAGAACGCTCAGGTAGCTCATGATGAGAAGCGGCCGCCTCGTCGTTACTTCGAGATCACCGACGACGGCGAGCGAGAGCTCATTGAGAGCCCCGATCGATACAAGGCGCTCGCCCCGCTCGACATCGACGGCGTGGGATGTGGAGACGGCAATGGGTCGCGGAGATCGAGCACCGCTGCCAGGGGACAGGTGTTAAGTCCCGTCAATTTCTCGGTGGCTTCCTACTATGACAGGCTAACGGCTTGCTGACGGCTTCACCCCGACTCTCTCACGTCCCAATCTCTCCCGGATCCGGGAGTCGGCTATTCGCACGACACGCTCGTCCTTCTGGGGCTCGCGCAGTACGTGATCAATCTGGGCTACCGGGCCGTGGCTACCATGAACGACACAGCGCTCGCGATTCCCTATGCGCTGAAGGCCGGGCTCGGTGAGTATGGTCGCCACGGCTTGCTCATCACGAAGGAGTTCGGTCCTCGGGTTCGCATCGGCAAGATCTTCACTGACCTACCTCTAGCGTACGACCGGCCCACGAGTTTCGGCGTCACCGACTTTTGCGAAACGTGCCGGCGCTGACGAGGTTCCTACGCCGGCGCTAGCGCCAGCACCCGAAGAGGGCTCCCGCTGCCGCCGACGATCTTGAGTGGCGCCGCGATCACGATCGCTCCCGTGGCCGGCAGTAGGTCGAGATTGCATAAACTTGCCAGCCCCAGCTTGCCTGCCCCATGCATCGTCGTGTGGTTCGGGAACGGTGGGTCGAAACCACCGGCCTGACCTGCGTCCGTTCCGATCGTCTCTACACCGACCCCGAGCACGTCGCGATCGTTCGCCAGCAGCGCGGATGCGTCCACTCGAAATCCAGGCGAGTGGGGTCCTGTTTCATCTATGTTCTGGAAGGCTTCAGCTCCCTCTCGCTTGCTCCAGTCTGTCCGCAGCAGCACCCACGAATGCGCGGGGATCCGACCGTGCTCGGACTCCCATTGTTCGATCCATGAGGGCGTGAGCAAGAAGTCCGGGTCCGCAGCCGTTTCGGCGCTGCAGTCCAGCACGCATGCCGGACCCACGTAGCGGTGGACCGGGATCGTGTCGGTGGTGTTGTTCGGCAGATCCTTTCCCGTGACCCAGTGCACCGGAGCGTCGAAGTGTGTGCCCGTGTGCTCGCCGAGCGTGAGCGTGTTCCAGTACCATGCCGGCCCTGCATCGTCGTAACGGCTGATTACGTCCACCGTCAGGCCCGGCGACTGTCCAAAAATGTCGGGCAGCCCGATGACTGGAGTGTCCGGCCCGAGAGGCTGAGTGAGATCCACGACGCGGATCGATCCTTCGCGAAGTTCGTCGACGAGTTGGTTGAGCACCGACATCGGTGGACTCCTTGGCTGTTGAGAGCGCCACGGCCTCCTAAGTCGGGGCAATGTCCACTTGGAGTGGGCGGGCGGCAAGCGCCCGAGGTTGGTGTGTCAGTCAAGACCTCCAGCGCCGCGGCCCAGCGTCTTCACAGAGTGCGTTGACACTGCGCTGCCCCGCGCACAAGATTGCCGCCCGCGCACGACTCTTCCCAGGTTCTCGGAGATGGCGATGAACGCCAGGCTCGACTCTCGGTATGTCCTTGCTCTTTTCGCTTTGCTCATGCTTTCGGTATCGGCGACGACCCCTGTGGGTCTCGTTGCCCAGGCGCCTGAGTACGATGTCATCCTGCGCGGCGGGCGAGTGTTCGACGGAACAGGCAATCCCTGGGTATGGGCAGACGTCGGCGTCCGCGACGGAAACATTGCGGCGGTAGGACGTCTCGGCGAAGCCACCGCCGAGCGAGAGATCGATGCCGAGGGCCTGTTCGTGATGCCGGGCATCATCGACATACACTCGCATGCCAATGCCGGCTTCGATGACGACGATCCCCGTGCCCGCGCCACGATCAATAACCTGATGCAGGGCATTACCACCGTAGTGATCGGTGAGAACGGGAGCGCGTGGACGAGCGACAGCAACATCCAGGAGAAGACCGAGCAATGGTCGACGAACGGCATCGGCACGAACGCTGCTATGCTGGTCGGCCTCGACAGCATCCGCAGGCAGGTTATCGATCGCGTCGATGCTAAGCCGACCGCTGAGCAGATCGTCGAGATGCGTGCTCTCGTGCGTGAGGCGATGGAGGGGGGAGCCTTTGGCTTGAGCTCGGCGCTCGATTACTGGGATGGCCACTTCGCCACCACGGAGGAGATCATTCCGTTGGCCGAAGAGATCGCTCCTTTTGGCGGGATTTATGTGAGCCACATGCGGAGCGAGGGCACGCGATCGCTCTGGTGGGTGGAGAGTCACCCTTCGCGACGCGTGACGCAGCTCGATGCAGTGAGTGAGATCATCGAGGTCGGCCGAGCCGCCGGCGTTTCGGTGCATATCCTTCACATCAAATCGACCGGCATTCCGTCTTGGGGCAAGAGCCAGGCGGCGACGGCGCTCATCGAAGAAGCGCGTGCCGAGGGTGTTGATGTCACCGCCAACGTGTACCCGTACACTGCGTCGAATCCGGACCGCAGCACCCAGCTCTTCAAGTGGCAGGCGTACCTGGACGACTCAGCCGCCGGGCTGACCCAGGTGGAGAGGATGGCACTCATCCGCGAGCGGATGGAAGCAGACCCCGTGTTTGCTGCGCAGATAGAAAAGGACGTGTACCACGAGATCCTCGCCCGTGGTGGAGCCGACCGAATGGTGGTCACCAGCTTCAGCGTTAATCCTGCGTACGAGGGAAAGACGCTCGCCGAGCTCGCCGAACTGCGCCAGCAGAACCTGTACGACCTCGGCAAGTATCTGCAACTCGACAACAGCGCGCGTATCCTGGCCTACACGATGATCGAGGCCGACATCGAACATTACCTGACGCGCGACTACATCGCGCCGGCCACGGACGGCGGCGCAGCCAGCGAAAGCACCCACCCGCGTGCCTACGGGACGTTCCCGCGTGTCCTCCGACGGTACGTCATGGAGAGGGAGGTCATCACGTTGCCGTTCTTCGTGCGCAAGGTGACCGTGCTGCCAGCGGGCATCTTAGGCCTCGACGACCGCGGCATGATCAAGGAGGGCTACCGGGCCGACATCATGGTATTCGATCCCGAAACGATACGTGATCGCGCGACCTTCGAGCAGAACGCGTACGCCGAAGGGGTAGAGTACTTGCTGGTGAACGGGAAGCTCGCCGTGGATGGCGGCCAGTACACAGGCGAGTTGGCGGGTGAGGTGATTCTGCGGCGGTAGAAGGGTGGCCAAACGCAGGATCTAGAGGGTCAGTTGCTCACCCGGCGTTTCAACTCCTCGAACCAGTTCGGAATGACGTTCAATCGCGTGGCGAGGCCGGTCCCGCCATCGACAATGAGGAACCGTCCGTCCGTGGCTACCTCGTAGGACCGCCTCCCGATGTTTACGAAGTCCATCTCGAGGGCGACACTCGGAGCCCCGGGAGAGGGCTCGGGCGCGTTCGGAATCAAGGAGACCATGATGCGCTGGTCGTTTCGGTAGTAGAGCTTGGTCCCGTCTCGCGACCACCTGGGCTCTTCGGATCCGCCCTGGGTAGATACCTGGCGCCTGAGGCCCGTCGGCGGAAACGGTTCGCCGAAGATCTGGTACTCACCGGACGCACCCGTAGTGTATGCGATCTTCGTGCCGTCCGGCGATAGCACACCTCCCCAGGCGGGCTCCGGCGCGACCTCAATCAACTGAGTGTTGTTCATGTCGAACACGGCCACCCCCGGCGCCTCTTCGAGGGCCATCAGGTCACCTGACCACGATGTCGCGGCACCCAACAGGTCTGGGGCGATCCGTCGGGCCTCTGCCCCCGCATCGACGGTCATCACATAGGAGAGTGCCCGGCCGTCCTCCTCTTCGGCAAATGCAAGTTGCGTCCCGTCCGGCGACCACACGGGGTACCGGACAGCCCCCTGGGAGGTCAAGCGCTCGCGGCCTCCCGTGAGTAGATCGTAGACCCAAATATCCGACGGGCCACTGCCGACGACGATGACCAGACGGGTCTCGTCGGGCGACAGCTCGAACGTACCGTGCGCCGTCCCCTCGAACGGTAGGGCCTCCAGCCCGCTGCTTCCGACCCATGTCAGGGCCAGGGTGGCCACTGCCGCGCCGGGGGCATAAACGAGCGTGCCATTATCGGACACGTCCCAGTGGCTTCCTCCATAGATCTCCGTTCTGACCCCTGACAAGATCGGCACGGCTTGGCCCGAAATGCTCAACTCCTCGAGGTCGAACGGCGCAGCGAAGAGTGTGGATAGCTGGTTCCACATCAGGTGGCCCGAGGGGACGTACCGACCGTTCGACGCGAAGGGCCTTATCGGGCGATCCCGGCCGGTCCTAACATTACTTGCTCTTACGCCTGACCAGCCCGTGTTCAGAATCTCGGTCGATCCAGGTAGGATCTGCGGGTATAGGAACCAATTGCGTTCACGAAGAACGGTCGTAGATCCACCTTCGGCGGAGATCTGCGTAAGCCGACCGCCCTCATTGCCTGCCACGATCTGGTCGTCGAACCCCCAATCTGCACCCATAGGATTGATGACCGTACCGAGCGTGACGGGATCTTGTCCGTCGAGCGAGACCTTCCTGACCTCATTGTCAACGAAGAAGCCGATCCAAAGCCCGTCCGGCGACAAGAAGGGGTTGTAGGCACCCTCCCGTTCCTGGCAGAGCTTCGACCTCGTATGAGTCCATAGGACGAGTGTAGAGTCGATTCACGTCCTCTAGCTGGCCGACGTACACCAGCATGGATCCGTCGCGCGAGATCGCGAGCACCCTGCGTCCATTGCCGAGTGATGCGGACCCCACGTAGACCATAGGTACACTGTCGGGCAGAATGATGCTGAAGCGCCCTAGCGTGGCCGAATCGGTTCGCGTGAGAGACCACCCCAAGCCACCGGCGAACACGAGTACCAGGCTAGCCAACGAAATCGATAGCGGGTTCCAAAGTCCTCGACCAATCGCCTCGCCCACCACGGCTCCATCCCCGTACCTGAATCCAGCGTCCGCTAGCGCCTTCGCGAAGTCCTGAGCACCCGTGAACCGGTCTGCGGGGAGCCTCTCCAGCGCCTTCCTAATCGCAGCGTCCACGTTCGCCGGGACCGACGGCCGGCTCGCCGTGGCCGAGACCGGAAGGCCCTGGATAATCTTGCCGAGCACAGCTTGCGCAGTGCTGCCGACATGAGGCGGGTCGCCCGTCAGAATCTCGTAAAGCACCGCAGCCAATGCGTAGGTATCACTCGCCGGACCGACCTGTTGATCTCCCGTGGCTTGCTCAGGAGACATGTAGTACGGCGTCCCGACCGATAGGCCTGTCTCGGTTAGCCGACTACTGCCTCCCGCTCCCGCCATCGCGGATCTGTGCCGGCCTGAGGTCCCCACAAACACTGAGATTGCACCCGATCGCACTGCGTTTCGGAGCCAGAGAGACACCCAGCCTCTAGCAAGACGTGTGTGGGATGCGGGATTTTCCGGCCTGCGCTGGTGGTCGAGTTTCTGGGGTGATTGGCACAGCTGCACGCTCTTCACTTCGCGCGCGAGAGCCGGCATTTCGTTCAGCGAACCGGAGCGCTTGGCGACGACTCGCGCGGCCGTAACGGGAGCCGCCGAGTGGCTCGGCATCGAGGTCTAGCCGAGGGACTGGCCGCCAAGTCCACGAGGACCACCTACTCTATTTCATCAGCCTCTCCACCTCCGCCAGGTCCGCCCGCGAGCACAGCTCCCACCCAGGCTGATAACCGAAGACCTCGCTGAGCGGCCGGCTGCCGAAGTTGCCGTCAAGGATCTCCATGTGTTCGGCCGTGAGCAGCGCGGGGTGTGCGCAACCGCACGCGTGGCTGAGCCTTGTCAGCTCCTTCCGCATCGTCACGACATAGTTCGCGAGCCGGGCGGCCTTCTGAGTTGGGTCGAGCCCGCGCACGAGCCACCGATTCTGTGTTGCCACGCCGGTGGGGCAGTGCCCGGTGTGGCACCGCTGCGCCTGGATACACCCGACGGCCATCATCGCCTCGCGGCCGACAGCGATCATGTCCACGCCGAGACAGAAGGCCAGTAGCCCTGTCTGGGGGAAGCCCAGTTTGCCTGAGCCAACCCAGACCACGTCCTGGTGGATACCACGCTCGGCGAAGATGCGGTACACTCGGCTGAAGCCGACCTTGAAGGGCATTGCCACGTGGTCTGAGAACACGAAGGGGGCCGCTCCCGTGCCGCCTTCACCACCGTCGATCGCGATGTAGTCGACGCCTCTGTCTTCGCTTGCCATTCGGTCGGCTAACTCGGTCCAGAAGGCCAGCTGGCCCACCGCGGATTTGATGCCGATGGGGACCCCGGTCGCGTCCGCGAGGTCTTCCACGAAGTCCAGCATCTCGTCGACCGTGTCGAACGATCGATGCCCAGGCGGACTGATTACGGTCTGCCCCTTGGGTACGCCACGAGTCCGCGAAATCTCGGCCGTCACCTTTTCTCCCGGCAGAACCCCACCGAGGCCCGGCTTCGCTCCCTGGCTCAGCTTGATCTCGATCGCGCGTACGGGATGGTCTAGCACACTCTGCACACACATGTCGCGGTCGAAGGACCCGTCGCTGGCTCGTGCACCGAAATAGCCGGTTCCGAGCTGCCAGACGAGGTCGCCCCCGTTCAGGTGGTGCGGAGAGATTCCGCCCTCGCCCGTGTTGTGCAGGCAGCCCGCGATTGCCGCGCCGCCGTTCAACGCCTGAATTGCAGCCGACGAGAGTGAGCCGAAGCTCATGCCGCTGACGTTCACCACCGACTGGGGCCGGAACGCTTCACGTCGCCCGCGAGGCCCGCCCAAGACTTTGGCGCACGGGAGCGGGTACATCGCATCGTGCCGTAGCTCTCGCGAGGGGCCCAACGTGTGATGCTTGATGATCAGGTAGTTATTCGAGCGCTCGAGGTCGTTGTCGGTGCCGAAGCCGGAGTAGTTGTTCTGCTGCTTCGCGGACGCGTATATCCAGCGCCTCTGATCGCGCGAGAATGGCAGCTCCTCATCGTTCGACGTGACGATGTATTGGCGTAACTCAGGGCCGATCGCCTCCAGCAGGTACCGGAAGTGTCCGATGATCGGGAAGCTCCTGAGGATGGCGTGCTTGGTCTGAACTAGATCGTAGATAACGACGACCAGCAGCAGACCGATGAGCGCGATCCAAAACTCCGTCATTTAGATGTCTCTCCTAGAAGGGCTCATGGGCCCTTTGGTGGCGATTTCGAGCGGGACGGGATAATTGTACGAGACAGTGCGTTGGCGCGCATCGAGCGACTGTTAGCTTCCATCCGATGTCCACTCCTACGGCGACTGGGTTCATGATCCGACGGCTTGCTGCCACGGTCCTGCTTTCTGTGTCACGAATTGGGGCGCGGTCCGCGGTATGCGCGCTCACGACGGTTCTCACCGTCTCGGGGCTCCTGACGTTCCTCGCTGTACCGGTCCACGGGCAGGATACCGTGCACGGGCAGGGTGCTGGTGAGCTGCTCCGGCCCGTGGAGGGCGAGGACTTTGCGGTCTTCGGCAGGGATGGTGGTCCCTCGTCTTTAGCTGCCGTGCTTCAGGCGCTTTCGGGCACCGACGTGGTGTTGGTCGGTGAGGAGCACGACGACATGGTCGGGCACCGCTTCCAGGCCGAGCTACTGGGTGCAGCCTATCGCCGGCTCCAGGCAGAGGATGGCCGACCGATGATCTTGTCGTTGGAGATGTTCGAGCGGGACGTCCAGTACATCCTGGCCGAATACCTCGATGGGGAGATTTCGGAGACGCACTTCCTGAGCAGCGCCCGTCCTTGGCCCGACTACGAGCATCGATATCGTCCGCTGGTCGAGTTCTCCAAGGCGCATCGCCTCCCGGTTGTTGCGGCGAACGCACCGCGCAGATATGTGAACCGCGTCTCGAGAGAAGGCCCCGAGTCACTGCAGACATTGTCGCCGACCGCCAAGAGCTTCCTTCCGCCGCTACCGTATCCGGGGCCGTCTGAAGAGTATCGGGCCCAGTGGGACGCCCTGATGTCTGAAGCCATGGGGGCGATGCAGGCGCCCTCCGATTCTGCCTCCGCCGATGCGGGTGCAGGCCAAACGCTTGCAGACGAGGCTGAGGCGGCTGAGGCCGACACCGACACCGACACCGACGCGTCCCGGCACTACGTGATGAGCCCGAACGTCATCTATTCGCAGGCACTCTGGGATGCTGCGATGGGCCATGCTGTCACGTCGGCCCTCGGGACCAGCCCGGGCTCACTCGTCATCCACATGGCCGGGTCCTTCCACGTGGAGCGTAGCACAGGTATTCCAGAGCGCGTGGCCGACTATGCTCCGGGCACGCGAGTTCTGAGCATCGTTATGGTGTCGGTGGATGACATCACGGCATGGGACGACGAAGAGCATGAAGGGCTCGGAGACTTCGTAGTCTTCACTAAAAAGCCTGAGCACGTGACCGACAGCTCAGGAAGCTGACCTCTCACGCTCCGGTCCGCTGTCGGGCTCTTTCTCGCGACACCCTAGTCAGCCGCCGAGTCCGCCCCTGCGATTCCCTCGTCCGGTCAGTGGGATATTGATCCCCAGTGTGACGACCTGAGGATCTATGGGAGACACATCGTCGCCGACCTGGTCACTGAGGAAGACCCATCGGAATTCGATCTGGACTCCATACCGGGGGTCTGTGTTGAACTTCGTGCCGACGACTCCGCTGTAACCTTTTCTGGTTTCGCGGGGGCGGTTGAAGTCACGCCCGTAGATCGTGTTCCGGAAGGCCAAACCACCGCCGAAATACACCCCGCCGCGCGGCCCTCCCAAATTGTAGAGCGCCTCGACCGAATACTGGTACTCTCTTAGTCCAGTCACGAACGTCACGTCGGCGCTCGGCATCAACTCCAGAGAGCCGCGACGAAGCAGCGGGAGGCGAAGCTGCGCGCCGAGCAGTTCCGCGTTTGCGTTGTTGTCGTACCCAGCCTTTGCGCCCACGGTGATGGACGCCCACGGGGCGGCAGTCGGTTCGCCCGGACCGGTGACCTGTCCTTCGCTCGCGAGTGGGGTGCCAAGCGTGAGCAAGGCAACCGTCAGCCATTTGCCTGAGTGTCTGCTGAAGGTCGTTGTCATGAATTCTCCTGACTCCGCTGTCGTCGTGCAATACGCGTCGAGTGGTCCCCGGCTCGCTGGCTGACCGGACGAATCCACGGTTCGGATTCGCACATTCGGTCGAGCCAGGTAATCGCGTCATCAAGGTAGTCCAACCTACGCCCTGTGGGTGGTGTCCAAACAATACCGAGCACAGACACGGAGCCCACCGAGGGAGGGGGATGATGATGAGCGGACTGAGAGTAGTGGCGCTGTTCCTAGGCTACGGCCTGATTGGGTTTGGCGGCGACTATGCGGTGGGCCTGTTGGCTCAGGATGTGGAAGCGGGTCAGAGCTACCTGTATGAGTACGATGTGGCGGTCGAGGTCGAGGTGCCGGATGTGGAGGTCCCCGATGTGGTGGTCGTGGTGGACGTAGCGGACGTGGTGGACGTAGCCGTCGAAGTCGCGGTGGCAAACGTCGACTACGACTACGACTACGATGTCGACTTCGAGTTCGACTTTGACTTCGAAGCGGTTCAGGTCGATGTCTCTGCACGCGACAGCGGCTCGTGCGACTACGACCTCGATCGCACTCTCAACATCCCGGTCTCGAGAGTGAACCAACTCATGATCGACGCGGGTTCTGGTCAGATGAGGGTCGAGGGGCGCCGCGGCTTGGATCAGATCGAGGTCGGCGGGCGTGTCTGTGCTTCAAGGGAGGAATGGGTCGAGCAGCTGACCCTGTCGGTCGAGACCGTCGGTTCCGATGTCATGCTCTCGACGCATTATCCCGACCGCAACAATGCGAGGGGCGAGAACACCACCAAGATTGATCTCACGGTCTTGATACCGCTGGGTATGGACGTCGACATCGACGACTCATCGGGCTCCTTGGAGGTTTTTGGCTCGGGTAATTTGCGGATCGAGGACTCTTCTGGCTCCATCCAGATCTCCGGTGCTAACGGTTCGGTTTACGTCGATGATTCCTCGGGTGGCATCGAGATCGCGGACGTGGCAGGCGACCTGGAGATTCGTGATGGCTCGGGTGGGAGCGATGTTCGTGACGTGCAAGGCACCGTCCGAGTGAGTGACGGTTCCGGCGGCATCAACGTCGCTGGCGTGGAGCAAGACGTCATCGTCGAGGACGACGGGTCAGGCTCGATCCAAGTGAGTGGCGTCGGCGGCGACCTCGTCGTGCAGAACGACGGTAGCGGCGAGATCAGCCACAGCGACGTGCGCGGCACGGTGGAAATCCCGGAGGACAAGCGCCGGAGGCGCCGCCGCGGCGGTAACTGAGTTCAAAGTAGTCTCGCTCGGTGAATCGAGGCCCCGCAGTGCCCTATGGCGCTGCGGGGCCTTTTGTCGATCTAACGGCGACTCTCTTCGAGCTTCGCCCCCCGGAGCCCCCGAGCACCCCTATCAAGGGGTTAATCCACAGGACCAAGTTGGGCTGCTCGGCCGACGTCATGGCGTCCGCTGGAACGCATCGTCGGCGCCTAGCACCATCCACATGAGTGAGAAGAGCGGGAACGAGACGGCGAACATGGCGACGTAGCGTTGACACGTGCTCGCAAAATTTTTAGGTTCGCCTAAATCAGATAATTAGGCGAGACTAAATTAACCGGAATGTCAGGGATGCGGACCGCTCAATTGCTCGGGCTCATATGTGCCTTTTTCGGGACCACCGCGTGTGACACGTTTGCTCCAGATGGACCGTCGGAGCAGCAGCTACTCGATGGGACGATCCAGGGTATGCCCCCGAGCCAGCTACGGCAGCATCTGGTGGGGGACGAGGAGTTTGCGAGACGCTTCACTGTGGACGACGGGCTCGGTCCAGTTTTCGTCGCGACGTCGTGTGAGCAGTGCCATGTCGGAGACGGAAAGGGACACCCGGTGTTCAACCTCACGCGCTTCGGCGCCCCTGGCCCGGGCGGCTTCGATCCGCTGACACGTCTCGGCGGGCCGCAGCTCCAGCACCGGTCGATCCCGGGCTACCCGCCGGAGGTTGTTCCGGCAGAGGCCACAGGGGTCTCCGTCTTCACGGCGCCCGCGGTGAGCGGCCTCGGATACCTGGATGCGGTCGACGACGCTACGCTGATCGCGCTCGCCGACGCTGATGACGCGGATGGGGACGGCATCAGTGGGCGGCTGCAACTCCATGCGCCGTCGGATCTCATCGATGCGGCCATCGCGCTCGAAGCTCAGTCGGCGGTGCCTTTTACCCATGGCACGCTCGTGGACGGCCAGTATATCGGCCGATTTGGCAAGAAGGCGCTGACGGTGAACCTGCTGCACCAGACGGTCGGTGCGTACCAACAGGACATGGGGATCACGAGCGACTTGCTCGTTGAGGACCTCTTCAACCCGCAGGCAGGCAACCGAGCCTCGGACGACGCACCGGATCCCGAGGTCTCGAGCAGCACAGTTGCCAATGTCGTGTTTTACCTGAAGACGCTGCGTGCTCCGTCCCGTCGGGAAGCGTCCGATACCGAGGTAGTAGTGGGTGAGCAGCTCTTCAGCTCGATCGGGTGTGCGTCGTGCCACACGCCCACTATGCGCACGGGCCCCTCCGAGATCGCGGTGCTCGATCAGGTCGAGTTCCACGCCTACACAGACCTTCTGCTTCACGACATGGGAGCCGAGCTGGATGACGGCTATACCGAGGGGCGCGCTCTCTCTTCCGAGTGGCGAACTCCGCCGCTCTGGGGAATAGGTATCCAGGCGAATTTCCAAGGAGGGCAGGCCTTCTATTTACATGACGGTCGCGCGCAGACGTTCGAAGAGACCATCGACTTGCACGGAGGTGAGGGCGCGGCCTCGCGGGGTGCATACCGGGCGCTCTCCGATGAAGACAAGGCGCGGCTCGTCCGCTTCCTGCGGTCACTGTGATGCGCGCGAACCGTTGGGACTTCGTCTTCCTAGGAGCCGTGTGATTGCTATGAACCGTCGTGACTTCGTTCGATCGTTGCCCGTTCTGCCGACGGGGCTCGTGCTGGGGGCTTCGGGGCTCTTGCTCAGCGCGTGCGGTGGCATGCCGTACCTAGCGCCTCGTGGCTCGGGCGACCGCCTTTTGGTCAGCGCGGCGCAGGTGCCGGAAGCTGGCATTCTTCTGCAACGCCCAGGTATGGAGCACCCCGTGTTCGTTCGAGAGACCGAGCGGGGAGAGTATGTGGGGCTACTGGTTCGGTGCACCCACCAAGGATGCCAGCCAGACCCCGTCGGGGATCGCTTCATCTGCCCCTGTCACGGGAGCGAGTTCGATATGCAGGGTGAAGTGCTCCGGGGTCCGGCAGAGCGGTCCTTGTTCAGGTACCGAGTCTCGCGGGAGGGGGAGGACCTAGTGGTCGAGCTACAGGGAGAGGGACGATGAGTCGTCGATGGTTTGCGGGCTTGTGTTCGTTCGCGGCGTGCACCTTCGCGAGTCCGGTTACGGCTCAAGTCGACAGCACCCTGGCTCAAGAGGGGATCTATGACCGGCCCTTCATCGCCTCGGTCTCGAACACGGCGATCGGCGGCTACATCGAAGGGAATACCAACTATTTCGTCCAAGATGGGGTCACTGAGGGATTCAGCATGGAGCTGCGGCGGTTCAACATCTTCATGTACTCCTCGATCTCGCAGCGGGTGCGCTTTCTGAGCGAGCTCGAATTCGAGCATGGTACGGAAGAGATCGCGCTCGAGACCGCGCTCATCGACTTCCAGGTCTCGCCGGCGCTCGTGCTGCGTGCGGGCATCATCCTACCTCCCATCGGATACCTGAATCAGAATCACGACAGCCCCAAATGGGACTTCGTGGACCGGCCGCTGGTCACAACAGGCGTGATCCCCTCGACGCTCTCGGAGGTCGGTGCGGGTGTGTATGGGAAGAGCGCTTCTGGCGGCATGATGCTGTCGTACGACTTGTATGTGACGAACGGCATGGCCGACGCGGTCGTAGGAAACGACCTGGGTCGCACCGACATCCCGTCGGGAAAGAGCGAGGAACAGTTCGCCGAGGACAACAACAGCTCTCCCGCGATTTCGGGGCGTCTCGCGTTGCGCCGGCCCGGGCTGGGCGAGGTTGGAATGTCATACTACGGCGGGTATTACAACTCGTATCTCTTCGAAGGGGTCGAGGTCGATGAGCGGCGATGGCTTGGCATTGCAGCGTTCGACTTCGGCGCCTCTCTCGGCCCGGCCGCAATACGTGGGGAGCTAGCCTACGCCACGATCGACGTGCCGGAAGGCATGGTCGAAGTCTTTGGAGACCGTCAGTGGGGCGGACACGTGGACATCGTCGCGCCGGTTTGGAAACCGACCCTCGGGGGGTACGACGACGCCACCGTGAGTCTTGGCCTGAGGCTGGAGAGAGTGGACTACAACCGGGGCGTGTTCAGCTCGACGGGTGAGTCGATCCGGGACGACGTGACCGCGCTCGTGCCGGGCATCAGCTTCCGTCCGACGGCGGGAACCGTGTTCCGTGCGAATTATCGCTATCACTGGACACACGACTTCGTCGGCAATCCGACGGTGAGAATGGCTGGCTTCCAGGTGGGGTTTGCGACCTACTTCTGAGGCGACGCCGATTCAGACGAGCGCTAAGATCGTCGTTACCCGACCAACCCGCTCTCGCTAGTCCCGAGGCTCCAACCACCGCTCGAACGGCGCATACCCTTGCAGGTTGGCCCACCGTACGTCGGTTCGTAAATCGGGAGTAAAGCCCTGGCCACTCTGGTACGATTCACGGAGAAGACGCATGGCCGTCTCCAGGTCTCCGGACTCTGCAGCGATCGCTGCCCGGTTCCACGTAGGCGAACCGAAAGTAAACGGCTGTTCCCCCAAAGCCTCCAGCAAGCGATCGATCTCCTGGGCCCGTGCCGTGTCGCCGAGCCGGGCTGCTGCAGCCCCTGCGAATCCAAGGGCTTGCGCCCCGCGAATCCAAGCGCCGCGGCGTCCTCTGCGTCGAGCAGGACCCGTTCGGCGAAGATGTCACGGGCACGCTCGAAGTCGCCCTGGACGTAGAGTGCCCGCGCATGGCGCATCGAGCGGACGTCACGTTCGTCGAACCATGCGACGGCCTCGGCGGCCGTGGCACCGGACAGGTCATTGTGTCCGTAGGCAGCAAGCAACTCGGCGCTAACCGTCAGGCCCCACACGAGACTCCAGTCCCGCGCTCCGACCTCGCCTTCATTCTGCCTCGCACGCAGCGTATCGAGAAGCGCCGGAATCGCATCCACGCGCCTCAAGGCCGACAACGCCCAGATCTCGCGCAGCACGGCCTCACGTCTATTGGGAAAAAGTGCCCTGGCTTCGCGCGCTCGGAGCAGCTCCTGCTCGTGGTCGCCGGCTAGGTGGAGCATGTCGCCGATGTCCTTCCACGCGAATTCGAAGGCCCCGGCCGCGCTCGCGTACTCAGGATCGCCGAGACTACCCATGCAGGCCGGCATCGCGATCGCCACCTGGTTAGTCAGCGTCGCATCTCGACACACGCGATCGTCTCGAGAGTCGAGGAGCGTGAGCTGTCGCGAGGCGCTCACGGCTCCGTCACGATCGCCGCGATACCACGCCTCGACCCACTGGAGAAGGAGTGCATCGTACTGGGGCAGGTCATCGCGGAATCGAGCAGCGGCACGGAGCAGAGAATCCGCTCGCGAAAACGCATCGGTGCGCCACGAAAGAACAGCCGATTGAACGTATGCTTCTGCGAACGTCGAGTCGGCCTCCAATGCCCGCGCCAAGAGCGCCAACCGCTGCTCGGGATCGAGATCTTTGCGATCCCGAGCCTCCATGAAGAGCCTGTAAGCCGCAAAAGATCGGGGCTGACATGAGGCCAACCGGCGGTTGCCTGGGATCCACGATACGCGCTGCGACACCGAGGATCAGATCGGTGCCCATCCGCGCCGCGGCCATGTAGTCGGAGAGGGGACCCGCAACCGGGTCGACCGAAACCGCCCGTGATCCGTCGGTGGGCGTGAACTCGACCTGCATCACACCACTTCGCGAAGGATCTTCACCGCTTGGGCGACCGGCAACTCTCCCTCACGTGCCAAGCGCTCCCGAAGCGACTCACCCTCCAGATAGGGCATCACGTAGTACAGGAAGCCGTCCGCTTCGCCCGAATCGAAGAGCGGGGGGATGTGTGGGTGCTGCAGGTTGGCCGTGACCCGTATTTCCTGAAGGAAACGGTCCGGGCCGACGGTCGCCGCCAACTCGGGACGCAGTCGCCTGACCCTCGCGTGCTGCACCGGTCTTGTAGCGGATGGCTTCGCGACGTACTTCCGAAGCCGCAAGAGTTGATATGCAGTGGCTCACGGCCCCACTCTTGTTGCGCGGCCGCCCGAACGGGCGTGAGCCGAATCCCAATCCAGCCGAGTGTGATTGCCAATGTTCCGTCGCCCGCTTGTCGTTTCCCGGACCGCCCTAGCACTGCTCATTGGGGTGGGAGTCTCGCTTCAGCCTCTATCCGCCCAAACCGTAGAGCAGAACGACAGCTCAGCTAGGGCGGCCAGGCGTGGCAACACACTCCCGCTCATTCCGACGCGTACGCTCGAGTTCACAACCGACGAGGGCACGTGGATGTCGCTCGACCTCACGCCGGACGGAGAAACGATTCTTTTCGACCTGCTTGGGGATCTGTACACGCTCCCCATCGATGGCGGCACCGCCACGCGTATCACGAGCGGGCAAGCGTTTGACATGCAGCCACGCTACTCGCCCGACGGCTCGATGATCGTCTTCGTGAGCGATCGTGATGGGTCCGAGAACATCTGGTTGGCCAACGCGGACGGCACAGATGCCCGGCAGCTTACCGACGGCGAGCGCGACAGCTACATGTCGCCGGTTTGGACGCCCGACGGTGACTACGTCATGGCGAGCAAAGGCACCCAGCAGTGGCTGTATCACACGGCTGGCGGATCCGGGATTAAAATTACCGGGCACCGTGAGGAGGGCGCTCCCGCGCCGGCGGGGCACTTTGGAGCCGCCTTCTCGCCCGACGAACGCTACGTGTGGTTGAACCTGCGCGGCGACCTCGGCGGTGGCTTCGCGACTACGAACTCCTTCGACAGCGACTTCGAGAACGAGTACGGGCCTGACCACTCGTTGCGCAGCTCCGATCGCCAGATCGGTCCGTTCCAGATTGGTCAGCTCGACCGCGAGACCGGTGTTGTGTACGCCCGCACGCATGAGCACGAGGGTGCGTTTCGGCCCGTGCCCAGCCCCGACGGGCGGTGGCTGGTATACGCCACTCGCTGGGATGCTCGTGAGGCGTTGAAGTTGCGCGATCTGGAGAACGGCGACGAGACGTGGCTGGTCATGGACGTTCAGCGCGATGACTCCCAGGGTGGAGGCACGCGCGACCGGGATGTCTATCCAGGGTCTGCGTTCACGCCGGACTCTCGGGCGCTGATCACGAGCTACGGCGGCCGCATCATGCGCGTGGACGTCCCGTCGGGACGAGCGACCGAGATCCCCTTCACGGCCCAAGTGGAACAGGAACTCGGGCCGCTCGTGAAATTCGAGTACCCGATCAACGACTCGACCATGACCGTGTCGCAGATCCGAGGCGCTCGCCCTTCGCCGGACGGGCGGAGGGTGGCATTTGCGGCCTTGGACCGCCTCTGGATTGCGGACCTGCCCGACGCACAGGGTACGCAGCTCGAAGACTTCCCTGTGGTCCAAAACGCTCGTCGCGTAACCACGTCGAGTGATGTCGAGCATGCGCCGACGTGGTCTCCGGACGGTGAGTACGTCGCTTATGTGACGTGGAACGATTCGGTGGGCGGCGACATCTATCGGGTTCTCGCCGACGGTGGAGATCCCGAGAGGCTGACGACTACGTCCGCCTTCTTCGACAAGCTCGCCTATACGCAGGACGGGTCGCGCCTTCTCGCCGTGCGAGGCTCCAAGATGCATCGCATGCGCACGCTCGAGGACTTCGGCAATCACAGCTCTGCGGCGGAGCTCGAATATGTGTGGCTCCCCGCGCAGGGTGGCGAGCCAACCTCGATCACCTGGGTGGGCAGAGGAGCTACGGAGCAAGGAAGAAACGCGCCGAACTTCGGACCCGACCCGGACCGGATTTACGTGTGGGCTGGCTCCGACGGGCTGCTCTCGATGCGCTACGATGGCACCGATATCAGGACGGTCGTGAAGGTGACTGCCCCGTCGGTTGGAGGTGGAGGTGGTGGTGGAGGAGGCGCTCCGGACGAGGTCGTACTCTCTCCCGACGGCCGCCGGGCCATCGTGCGCGCCAATCGAAACGTCTTCTTGATCACCGTTCCGCCCGTCGGTGGTGAGGCTGCGACGGTGTCGGTGGCCTCTTCGTCCACGGTTCCGACGCGGCGGTTGACCAAAGTCGGTGGCGACTTCGTCGGCTGGAATTACGATGGCTCGGTCGCCTACTACTCCATCGGACGCAGCTTCTTCCAGTATGACCTTCCGCTGGCCGATTCCTTGATCGCAGACTCCGTTGCCGTCGCTCGGGCGGAGGAGGCTGCCGAGCAGGAGACTGCCGACGAAGAAGAGGATGCCGAGCAAGAAGACGACGGTGATGACGAGGAGGGAGAGCTCGTCTATGAGGCGGCCCGCTTCGACATGGAGATCACGCAGTTCAAGGACAAACCGAGTGGGACGGTTGTGCTACGCGGAGCTCGCATCATCACGATGCGCGGCGACGAGGTCATTGCCCAGGGAGACGTCGTGGTGCGAGATAATCGCATTATCGGAGTAAGCGCGACCGGTACGGTGACCGTGCCCGAAGGCGCGGAGGTCAGAGACATGTCGGGCAAGACCATCATGCCCGGATACGTTGATATCCATGCGCACACGTGGGTCGCGTGGGGTGTGCACAGGAGCCAGGTGTCTCAATTCCTCGCCCAGCTAGCCTACGGCGTAACGACCCAGCGTGATCCACAGACTTCGACTGAGGATATCCTGGCGTACACGGACCTGATGGAGGCGGGTGAGCTCATTGGGCCGAGGCTCTATTCGACGGGTCCGGGAGTGTTCAGCCGGGATCAAATCTCGAGTCTCGACGAGGCCCGGGATGTGCTGCGACGGTATGCCGACCACTTCAATACCCAGACCATCAAGCAGTACCTCGCCGGCGATCGTAAGGTGCGGCAGTGGGTGATCATGGCGGCAAATGAGCTAGGCCTGACGCCGACCACTGAGGGCGGCTCCAACTTCACGATGAACCTGACGCTTGCTCAGGACGGATACGCAGGCCTCGAGCACTCGCTACCCATCAGCCCGTTTTATGGGGATGTGACGCGACTCGGTGCCTTCAGCGGCATGACGTATACGCCCACGTTCATTGTCGCGTATGGGGGACCGTCGGGACGGCAGTACTACCTGACCTCGGTGAACGTCGATGAAGCGGAACGCCTCCGGTACTTCACGCCGCACGACGAGCTCGACAAGTGGAAGAGCACGCAGTGGAACCGGGAGGATCAGTACCCGCACTTCTTGCATGCGGAGCAGCTCAAGAAGTGGGTGGACGCAGGTGGGAAGGCGGGCCTGGGCTCACACGGTGAGGTGCAAGGGCTAGGCGTGCACTGGGAACTCTGGATGATGGCGTCGGGCGGTTTGGCCAACCACGACATGCTGAGGATTGCGACGCTCACGAGCGCTGAGGCGATCGGGCTCGCCGGGGACATCGGATCTATCGAGGTGGGGAAGTTAGCGGACCTCCAGGTCTTGAACTCGAACCCGCTCACCGATCTCGAGAATTCGACCGACATCGAGTACGTGATGAAGAACGGCCGGATGTACGAAGCCGCCACGCTCACGGAGATCTGGCCGCGACGGCGCGAGCTCCCGACTCAGTGGTGGTGGAGACTCGATCCTCCGGGCACGCGCGGCCAGCGGTTGATTGGCGACTGACTGAGCCCTTGGCCAACTCATTGCCGGAGTGAGAGCTTATGGGCTCACGCACGGACTGCTGGACTGACCGAACGCCCGGAGCTTCATGAGCGCCAACGGACTCGTTGGACCTCTCGTACGCTCTGCTCGCCCGTCGCTGTGCCCGCGCAATTTGCTCGTGTTCGCGGCGCCTGGCGCTGCGGGCGTGTTGTCGAGTGGTGCAGGCTGGCGGGACTCGAGTATCGCGTTGGTGTCGTTCGTGTTGGCGTCGTCGTGCACGTACATGTTCAACGACGTGTGGGACCGGGAACGTGACCGCCAACATGAAGAGAAGCGCGACCGCCCAGTGGCCAGTGGCGCCCTCGGGGTTGGGCCAGCTCTCTTCGTCTCGGCGCTGTTGCTGACGGGGGCGATCGCATTGCCGTTTGCGACCGGGCACCGCGACCTGACTCTCGTGATTGCCGCGTATCTGACGATCAATGCCGCGTACAGCTTCGCATTGAAACACGTCGTGATCCTCGAGCTATTCAGTGTGTCGTCTGGTTACGTCCTGCGTGCGCTTGCGGGTGCCGTAGCCGCGGGTGTGCCGGCTTCCCCGTGGTTCTTGATCGTGATCAGCACGGTGTCTCTCCACGTGGTCGCGTCGAAGCGGGCCGCCGAGCTCTCTCACTCGGGTGAGGGGCACTCCCGCCCGGTGCTAGCCGACTATACGAAGGAGCTGCTCGACCTCATTCGCTCGTCGACGCTCTCAGTGGCGTTGATCGGTTATCTGCTTTGGACGTTCACGGGCGATTCGCGGGTCGCATCGGAAGCGTCCGCACTGCTGTCGGCGATCCCGTTCGCGCTTTGCCTCTTCCGGTACTCGCAGCTGGCCGCAGCCGGCTCCGGTGAGCAGCCGGACAAGATCCTTCGGCAGGACGCTATGCTGCTGAGCTACGTGATCTCGTGGGTCGTCGTATTCTTTCTCGGCGTATACGTCTTTTCTGGTGGCTGATGCGTGGAGTCGCCCCGTCCGACTGAGTGGATGGGGTCGCGACTCGTTCGGGAGGGCTCGCCGCGCAACGCCACAGTCCTGCGCGGAGGCCTCCGAGCTACTCGGCGACGACGTGGTCGACTCGGTGGCGGCGCGTGGACTCGGGCGTTCGTACGGAGACGCAGCTGGCAACAACGGCGGCGGCATCATAGATCTCACAGGGCTCGATGACATCATCGACTTCGACCGCTTCACCGGACGGATCCGGGTCGGGGCCGGAATTGAACTGCGCACCTTGCTGAAGGCCACGTTACGCGAGGGGTGGTTTTGCCCGGTCGTGCCAGGGACTGCCTCGGTTACGCTCGGCGGTGCGCTAGCTGCTGATGTTCACGGCAAGAACCATCACGAGGTGGGCACGCTTTCCGCGCACATATCCGGTGCACACCTCGTGGCGCCCATGTGGCAAGGGTGGACAACGCCGGAGCAGGAACCCGAGTACTTCTGGGCATCCGCAGGGGGGATGGGGCTCACCGGATTGTTCACGGAGATCGAACTACAGCTCGTGCCGGTATCGACCGGTGCGATCGTCGTGAAACGCACACCCACGAATGGACTGGACTCTCTGCTGGCTCAGCTTGCCCATCCGAGTGCGGGGTGCCCCTACTCGGTCGCCTGGGTGGACCTGCTCGTGCGACCGCGCGCTCCGCTCCGGGGCCTCTTGATGGAGGGCCGTCATGCAGAGCCTGCTGACGTCGGTGATGGGGCCCGCCACGGGCTCGCGAGTGGGGGCGGCTTCGAGGTCCCCGACACCGCGCCGGACGGGCTTTTAACGCGGCTGACCGGGTGGGTCTTCAACGAACTATGGTACCGCCGAGCCGCCGCCCAGGCTGGCGAAGCGATCGAGTCGCTGGAGAGCTACTTCTTCCCTCTGGATAGCGTTCGCAACTGGAACCGACTATACGGAAGCAAAGGCTTCCAGCAGTATCAATTCGTGGTCCCGCTCGGCGCAGAAGGAGCTTTGGCAACGATCGTCGAACACCTTCGGCAGTCTCCCGTACCTACGTTCTTGGCAGTGCTCAAGAAGATGGGCCCGCCGAGCCCAGGGCCCTTGTCCTTTCCGTTGGAGGGATGGACTCTGGCCGTCGACTTGCCTTGCACCGGCCGCGCGTTGCACGATCTACTCGTCGAATGTGATCAGGAAGTGCTGAAAACCGGGGGGCGCGTTTACTTGGCAAAGGATGCGCGACTATCGGAAGAGGTGTTCACCGAGATGTATCCGCGACTGGAAGAGTGGAGGGCGGTGCGGGATCGACTAGACCCGGACGGTCGCTTGTCCACGGACCTGGGTCGTCGGCTCGGGCTGAGTCGG
>Ga0114996_10002447_pt1 | contig 24106 bp, 18 predicted proteins | sample ArcticOcean_MG_C_4_FD_87039 | JGI IMG/M metagenome (GOLD analysis project Ga0114996, IMG submission 87039) | Marine microbial communities from western Arctic Ocean - ArcticOcean_MG_CB4_134 | ecosystem: Environmental > Aquatic > Marine > Oceanic | place: Arctic Ocean: Canada Basin | collected... | reverse complement strand
GAGCGTGTTTAGCCAGCGTTTGGGCATTTCGAAGCGGGGATGATTTTCTGCGATTTGAGTGAGGATATTTCCTGCCTTTTCGTCTTCGTGCCGGCCGAGCAATTGTCGCGCCCAGTCCAGTCCGAGGCTGCTGTAGAGGCGCTCGGTGGGCGGAATGGTGTCGAGCAGGATCTGGAGGGTTTTGTCGCTCTCGTCCGGGGTCTCTGTGAGGGCCAATTCGAGGACGAAGAGTCGTCTCCGGGCGGTCTCGTCCAACTCTTTGAGCGTATCCCGTGCCGACGCCAAGAAGAGCGAGAGTCCCTTGCGAAGGATGGAGCGATCGTCCGGCTCTTGGCCTTCTACGACGGCGGTAAAGAGTGCTCGAATGGGCATGAAGAGCTCCGCCAACTGTGGAGGAAGTCGATCGACCGCATGGTCAAAGCCCTCTCGAAAAGATTGGTTTTGCAGGAAGCCAAAGAGCAGTTGGGGCAAGCTCTTCTCGGGAAAGAGGGTCGAGATCAGATCGAAGACTCGCGCCATCTGCGCTTTGGAGGCTTTTTCAAAGTCGATCCGTTTGAGTCCCAACGACAACGCCGCTGCCGCTTTCTCCCGTGATTGGGTTTCTCGGAGCGATTCCAAATACAGAATGAGCAAGCTGATGTCGGAAGAAAAACCGATCACACCTTGGAGCAATTGAATTCGACTGTCGGCGTCTTCGATTCGTTGCAACGCCTTCTCCACGCAATTTCGATCCACTTTGCGCAAGAGATGAATGCAGACCCCCCGTTCGATGGGTTCTTTGGCACCATTGAGAAGTAGATCTTCTTTGGCGTTGACCTTCAGCTGGAGTCGTTTCCGATTCTTGAGCAGGAAGCGCAGGTGTCCTTTCATCTCCCGAATTTCATCGGCAGTCATGGGCGCCTTGGCGTCTCCGCCATGGGGGTCGAGACTGCTGGACTTGGTCAAGACGCGCTGGGTGGCATCCAGGGGCGCTTTGCCCTTGTCGTTGGGCCGCGGCGAGTGTTTTCGCCGGCCCTTGCCTCGCCCCTTACCACGCCCTTTGGGCGGGTGCCTGTCTCGTGTTTTTTCCTGCATATCAGCGCTGGGAAGGCTCGCACAGCCACGCTCGGGGTGCAAGCGGAAGCGACATTACATGCCCCAGGGTTCTGTCTCATGGAGGTCAATGTTGTCCCGGTTTGGGGGTTCACGTGTGGGGTGCGTTCGAGGCCTGCCTTGGAATCTACAGTTAAATATCGTATTCGGATGAATCTCCGATCCTCGTTTGTTTGAATGCGCAAGGAGTTAAGGTGACCCTATGAAAAAGTCCGTTGTTTGTAATGCTTTCGTGGTGATTTTGTGTGTCAGTTTCATGAGCTCGGGTTGTCAGAACCAGGAGACAGTACCGCAGGAATCCCAGGGTGTGGTGGCATTACCCGCCCAACCTGCGACGGTAGGAAGGGTGTCTGCACATCCCACCAAGCCGGGGGCTCCCCCGGTGATTACGGCGTCACCGCCAACGGTCAAAGTCCCAGAACGCTTGACCTTAATAACCGGGCCTACCAAGGCCGTGGTTCGTGGCCCCTTCAAGGTGGCAGCGACAGGGATTTACAAGGTGAACGGACATCTCTATGTGGCGGCTCGTCTACCGGACGAACTGGCCCGATTGGTCCCGACACGCGCCAACACTCACCGCGTCGAGGTGGCGTTGCCGGGGCGGTACGGGGTGGCGGCGTTGCGGGGCGATGGCGGACCCACGAGGCTCAGGGGTCGGATGGAAGAGGTCCTAGCCGGCGAGCCTGAGTCAGGTGACCGTCCAGGGAACGGTGTAATTGTACGATTGGTTGGAAGCGCCCTTCCATCCACACTTCCCTTGAAGTGGCATGTACTCAAGAACCGGCGTGGAGGGGTTGAGGCGGGGCAAACAGTCCTGTTGACGGTGACGAAGCTCCGCAAGACGGCCAAGGACCGGACGCTACAATCCCGTTTCTTTGAGTCGATGGGCGAGAATCTGGGACGGAACGCCGACGGCTCGCTCTTCTCACGGTTTGCCTCCCAACGGCTGACCGTGCTGGCAGGGAAATCCGTCAAGGCCGACGACAATCGGCCCCGCCGTCGTCCTCGCAGTAATCTGGGCGATATGATGAGTCTGTACACAGGCGCAAGCTCCATTGAAGAGGCGCTGCAGGCGGACCGTGGCTTAATGATTCGGAATTCGAAGCCAGAGAAACGGACCATTGCGCTGTCCACCATGAAAGGCGTGCCTTTGGCGTCGCATCCGTGGGAGGACATGATTAAGGCGCTCGAGACGCCACCGGTTATAGAGCCGCTGGCGTCGGCTGTGCCCTTCGATATGGCCTACCTACACTTTCCGGATCTGAGAACGGCCGTAAAAATGGGCAACGACCTCGATCAGTGGATTGCGCCGGTGATGCACCTCACCGAGTGGCGCTCAGGCTCGAGCCACATGATTGCGCGCTACGAAGAAGAGTTGATGATCGAGCGAATGGGGTTGGCCGAAAAGCTAGGGCATTTTGCCGCCAAGAGTGTGGCCCTTACCGCTGGCGACCCCTTTCTGCGCGACGGCACCGACCTCTCGATTGTTTTCCACATCAACCAAGAGACCCTCCTGTCCACAGCGCTGGCGCTCTATGAGTCGCGTGCCAGGAGTCGTCATCCGGACCTGAAGGTCAGCGACTATGCCGTGAGCGGTCACACCGTCCGCTGGGCCCGCACCCCCGACGGTCGGGTGAATCAGCATCGGCTCAAACTGGGTGATCGGGTGATACTCTCCAACTCCAAAGCGGCGATTACGCGCTTCGTCGGTGTGTCTCGAGGGACCGTTAAAGCGCTCAGCACGACCGGTGATTTCCGCTACATGCGCGCCCGCTATCCCTACAGCGAAAATGAGGCGGCGTATCTCTTCCTTGGTGACGCGTTCGTTGCCAACGCGGTGTCGCCGAGGACCAAGATCCTCCAGGCCCGTCGTATGGACGCGCAGGCCGATCTCTACGCCGTGGGTTTTGGAGCGTTGCTCCACGGGTGGTTGGAGGGGACGGCGCCCGCCGACATTCAGCAGGTGATCAGCGCCGGTACGCTCAAAAAGGACGAACTACAACACGCGGACGGAAGCTCCATCACTTTTGTGCCGGGCCAAGGAGCGAGCTCAGAACGGTGGGGCCGGGTGGCCGCGCTGACGCCGCTGGCCGATCTGTCCATAAAGCGAGTGACTCGGTCGGAATCGCGGGCTTACCAGCTGTTCATAGAGACCTACCAGCGGCACTGGCGCGCTTTCATTGACCCCATCGCCATTCGTGTCAATCGGAGCGCAGACGGCAACTCGTTGAGCATGGACGGGCTCATGCTGCCGCTGATTGAAGACTCCGAATACAACAAGCTCATCGAAACGGTTGGAAAAGCGCGCGTAGAGAGCCGGAGTTGGGGACCCGGGTTGGTCTCGACATTGGCCTTAGGCGACCACCTGCGTGACATGGCCAAAGGCATGAGCGGTGCAATGCTGGGCCTGGGCTGGGTGGGAGATTGGCTCATGTTCGGCGTGGGTGACGACACGGCACTGTGGAACTTGTTGGTGACGGTCGGTGCATTTCCGGAGAGCGACGACGCGCAACGTAAGGAATCCATTGCTGCGCTGGTCAATGCCCCCTTGTTTCTCGGGGTGCACGTCAAAAGCCCGCTGCTTTTCGCGACTTTTTTGACCACAGTGAGAGCGATGGTGAAGGAGACTGTGCCGGATATATTGATTTGGGGAAGTGGCCAACCTCACCGGGGAATCCAGGTGGTGACGGTAACCCCCAATACCAAGAGTGGTTGGGTCGATAGGCTCATGCGTGCGCCCTTGAGCATTTACTACGCTATCGCGCCGAATACGTTGTTAATCAGCCTGAATTACACCACGCTGACCAGCCTGATCGACGCTGTTCTGGACGGTAAGAGCCCTCGAACGCCAACGGATCCTGCCGTGAGCAGCCAATCGGAATTGCGTCTCTCCATGGGCGAGCCTGAAGGGGGACTGGCGCTCAGCATCATGGGGTTTTTGGAGCACGCTGCTCGCGTTCAACATGGACGAGCGCAGCGGGATCTGGACGTGCTGGTCCGTGGCTTGGGTACGTTGCCCCAAGGCGATGTTCTTCGTCAGGCGGGACTCGGTTATCTTGGGTTTGAGCCCCGCTCCGTTCATGGTGGGGACTTTGCGATGGCGGATGGCTGGCTCACCCACAGCCTCTACGGCAACGTCTTGGCCCCGCGCACGCTCGCCATTCCGGTAAAAGGGTCCCCAGCCACGCGGCTGATCCAGGGGCTCAAAGAGTTGGAGATGTCACTGGGGTTCGAGGGCGAAAAAGAATCCCGTGGCCTCCACGTGAAGGGACGCTGGGACCGGAAGTAACGCGCTCTCAGAAGGTCAGTTTCACTTGAAGGCCGCCCGCTAGTCGCTGGGGATCGATCATGGGCGTCACAGTCACCTCCGGCCTCTTCTCGTTCACCTCGGGCTTCTTCTCTGTTTCGGATGGGCTGTGCCTCTCGTTGTTGAGCATCTGACCGATCTTGTAACGGGCCCGGTCGCGCTTTTCTTCAATGACATGAACGCCATGGAAGATATCCCAAACGTAGGACGTCACCAGGCTGGCGATACCGATGCCCAACAGAACGCCACCCGCCGACGTGAGCGTTTCCTCCGTCTTTTTCACTTCCTGGAGTTCGAACCCCGTGTTTCCACCCTCACCCTCTTCCAACCAAACAGGGACCTTGTAGTAGACGTTGCCACCAATCTGCGTGGTCTCGTACTTGTCGTTCGTTAGCGTTTTATCGGCTTTCATGCTGGCCCCGGCGATGATTGCCGCCACACCGGCCAACGCGGCGCCGGTGAGGATCCAACCGGTCGTGTCTTCATTGGCGTAAAAGTGCACGCCGCCGGGGACCACGCTGTAGAACAGGCCCAGACCGACGCGCCGGTTGGCGTCTTGATAGTCCTCAAAGGACAACCCCTCGAGGATACGATGCAAAGGCGCTCCATTACGCGCTCCGGACTGTCGGTCGTCACCGCGGTTTTTGAAGAAGGTACCGACATCTATCGAGCGCGCCAATTGGTCAACGAACGCCTGGTCGAGGCGCGCCAGCGGATCCCCGAGGGGGCCGGAGTCCCGGAAATGGCGCCGGTGTCGACGGGACTGGGCGAAATCTATCAGTTTGAGGTTCGTTCAAAGGGCAAGTCGCTGATGGCCCTGCGCGAAACGTTGGACTGGATGATAGCACCCCGTTTGCGGACGATTGAAGGTGTTGTTGAGGTCAACAGTTTTGGGGGCCACCTGCGCACCTACCAGGTGACGTTGGATCCGGAGCGGATGGGTCGCCATCGTGTCACCGCCTCTCATATCCTCGAGGCCATACGCGCGTCCAATCTCAATGAGGGCGGGGGTGTCTTGGAGGTCAACGAGGAGTCGCTGGTGGTACGTGGGGAAGGTCGTCTTCGGTCCACGAGCGACATTGAAAGCGTAGTGCTTCGCACGGAGAGTGACGGTAGCGTACTGACTGTTCACAGTGTCGCCACAGTCGAGTACAAACCGATGATTCGGTACGGAGCCGTGACTCGAGACGGCACACGTGAGGCGGTGACAGGTATCGTTATGATGCTGCAGGGAGCCAACTCACGGGATGTGGCCGCGCGTGTCCACACTGCGGTACTGGACATCGAGAAGTCGCTTCCGGGCATCCAAATAGACACTTTCTATGATCGAAAGCAGCTTGTGGACCGGACCATAGACACGGTCTCCGAAAACCTGCTGTATGGCGGTGGTCTGGTTGTGCTCGTCCTGCTCCTGTTGATGGGCAGTATCCGCGCGGGAGTGCTGGTTGCCCTCTCGATACCGCTGTCATTTATCGGCGCGGTTGTGGGCATGCGGATCCTGGGCCTGTCGGGCAACCTGATGAGTTTGGGCGCACTCGACTTTGGGATCATCATTGACGGGTCCGTGGTGATGGTCGAGTACATTGTTGCGAGCTTGGCCGGGCTGGTGCTCACGAACGAGGAACGTCGGTCAGCGGTGCGTCAGGCCGCTCTGGAGATGGCGCGCCCCACGGTTTTTGCCGTGCTCATCATCGGTATTGTGTATCTGCCTATCCTGAGCCTGCGAGGGATTGAGGGCAAGATGTTCGCGCCCATGGCGTGGACGTTCTTGTTTGCACTCTTTACCGCGTTGGTCTGCGCCCTGACCCTGACTCCGGTCCTGGCGTCGCTCATCTTCCGGAAGGTGCCAGCCAAGCGCTCTCTCTTCTTCCGAATGTGTCTGTGGGTATACGAAGGCGTTCTCAAGCGCATCATGAATTTCCCCTTGATCGTGGCGGCCTGTGTGGTGGCAATCGTTGCCGTGAGCGTCATGACGTTGACCCAGCTCGGGGCTGTTTTTCTACCCAAACTGGATGAGGGTGACCTGGCGTTGCAGATCGCTCGCCAGCCACAGGTTGGATTGGCCGAGTCGCTTCGCCAGGCCCAAATCGCTGAAACGCTGCTTCTAGAGAAGTTCCCGGAGGTGCGGGCGGTTGTGTCCAAGACAGGGCGGCCGGAGATCGCCACGGACCCCATGGGCATCGACTTCTCCGGCGTCTTTGTCCTGCTTCATCCCAGAGCGGAGTGGACGACGGGCCGCACCAAGGAAGATCTCGCCAAAGACATCAAGGCACACCTTGGTGTTCACCTGCCTGGTGTGAGCGTGTCGCTCTCGCAGCCGATCGAGTTGAGAGTGAATGAGCTACTCGAGGGTGTTCGTGCCGATGTGGGTGTCTCGATCTTCGGAGATGATCTCACCGATCTCAATGAGACGGCCGAGCAGGTGGAAGCCGTGCTCAATACCGTTCCCGGCGCGGGCGATGTGGAGATGAGCCAAGTGGCGGGTCTTCCGCAATTACGTGTTCGCTTGGACCGAAAAGCGTTGGCCCAGCATGGGATTGCAGCGACGGACGTGCTCACCACGGTGGCCACCATGGGCGGCCTGCACGTGGGCGATGTGTACGAGGGAGAGCGGCGCTTTGAGATTCGTCTGCGGCTGGCGCCGGATTGGCGTAGTGAGCCGGGTCGCCTGAGACGATTGAGGTTGGTTTCGGCCAACGGGCAGACCGTTCCGCTCGAGGAGGTCGCCGACATCAGCACCACGTATGGGCCCGCTGCCATCAGCCGTGAGAACGGCAGGCGGCGAATGGTTGTGCAGGTCAACGTCCGTGGCCGCGATCTGGTCAGCTTCGTGGACGAAGCCAAGGAGGCCGTCGCGGAGCGGGTCGCGCTACCGGAAGGCTCCTACATCGACTGGGGTGGGCAATTCAAGAACTTCGAAGAGGCCGCAAATCGTTTGATGTTTGCGATCCCCGTGGCCTTGCTACTGATTTTTGTGCTTTTGCACACCACCTTTCGTTCCGCCTCAAGGGCCCTGTTCATCTATCTGGCGATTCCGATGGCGGCCAGCGGCGGCGTCTTTGCGCTCTGGTTGCGCGGCTATCCCCTCTCTATTTCAGCCGCTGTGGGTTTCATCGCGCTCTTTGGTATCGCGGTCATGAACGGCGTGGTGCTCATGATTACGATCCAATTCCGAGAGAGTCAGGGCGACAGTCGCTTTGCCGCATCAGCCGCCGCAGCGAAGGCACGCCTGCGTGCGGTTCTGATGACGGCTTTCACGGACATCGTGGGCTTTGTACCCATGGCTCTTTCGGTGGGCGATGGGGCCGAAGTGCAGCGACCGCTTGCCACCGTCGTGATCGGTGGTCTGGTGACGGCCACCATCCTGACGTTGCTGGTCCTGCCGGTCTTGTATGGATGGGGTGCCAAAAAGGAGTCATCGAACTCCATCCCGGTGACAACCGAGGAATAAGCTCCGAGAACAGAGACAGAACCGTGCCTGTATTGGGCGCAACAAACGGCGGCCATCGGTTGGATGTCCTTCCCGAACGGGTTCAGGGAGTACTGGGCGTGAAGAGGTAGACGTGGGATATATTTCCCTTGTCGCCCCGGCCACCGATGACCAGGAGAGTGCCATCATTCAGCACGGTGGCGGTGTGTTCTTCCACTGCGGTTGGCAAGGAGACGATTTCGCTCCAGCCGGTGCTCGAATCGAAGGCTTCGACTCGCTTGAGTTTGAATTCCGCGCTGTTGTAGCCACCCACGACGATCACACGACCATCGGACAGGAGGGATGCGGTGTGATTATACCGTCCTCCTGCCAACGTACCGGCCGATGTCCACTTGTCCGTCTCGGGATCGTAGTGTTCAGCGGAGTCATCGTTGAACCCTCCAACCACCAAAACCGTGCCGTCGGAAAGGAGCGTCGCCGTATGCCGGTATCGTCCTGTGGACATGGGCGCGGCCTGGACCCAGTCGTTGTTCGCAGGTTGGTAAATATCGACGTTGGGCGACGCACTGCCGTTTGAATCACTGCCACCGCACACCAGGACGCGTCCATCAGCCAGGCGCACTGTGGCATGGTTGGCGTGGGCATTGGGCATGTCTGGGCCCGCGGCCCATGCGTCCACAGCAGGATCAAAAATCTCGCTGGAACGGAGGGTCACACTGCCACCTCCACCGCCAGTGACCAGCACGCGGCCATCTTCCAAGAGGGTCGCAGTGTGGCCTGCCCGGGCAGTGGTCAACGTGCCGCCGTCGCCCCAGACTTTTGCGCTGAAGATCTCCGTCTGAGCCGTTGGACTGAACGAATTTCCTCCGACCGCCAGTACCCGGCCATCATCCATGACTGTGGCCGTGAACGATTCGTGGGGCATCAGCATCATTCCCAGGTTGGTGGCCCACGTGTTGGTGGCCGGGTCGAAGATTCGGGTGGTCGCCAGGGTGTTGTCGGTCTCGTCGGCGCCACCGGTTACGAGCACTTTGCCGTCCGTCAAGAGCGCTGCGGTGTGGAGGGTACGTGCCTCGGGCAATGAGGCTGCTTGCGTCCAACCCGCGCAGGGGGGGGATGGGCAAATGCCGTGACTATCCTGACTGGACGCATCCTGGGGAGCAGGGGTATCGGGGGTTGCGATGTCCTGAGTTTCTGGCGTTGCATCCTCTGCATCCGGCGACGCAGAAGAGGAGGTGCAACCCAAGACCAATAGGGCCAATCCACTGGCTACGACGATCGCTTTCCAATCCAATCGTTTCATCACAAACTCCCTTGGTTTACATGTCGGGGAAGACCACTGTATAGGCAAATGTCCCGGACTCGAAATGGCAGGCCATGCAGGTGTAGGGCGAAGCGCCCGTGACGTCATCGCCCGATGCGGCCTGGAACGCGCTACGGTCCATCAGAAAACCGTCCGCGTCGTAGACAAGAAAGTCCAACATGCCATCCTTCCGGGTACCGCCAACCAAGATCTCCGTTTCGCGGACAGTGCCCTCATCAGTCAGTGTCTGGGCCACGTAGACTTTCGATTCAGAGTCGTCCCAGATACGTCGAAGACCTCCCTTTACTGTCGATTCCAGGTCAAAGTAAGGCGCGTCGGCAAACTGTTTTACGGTGGATTGAAATCCGGTCAGCTCCAGCGGGAAGGCGCGGGCGCATTGGTAATACCGGTGGAAACCACGCCGTAAGAAAGGGAAATCCAGTCCTTCCTTCCCCTCACTGGCCGCCATGGCGAAAGCACCCAGAACGGCATGTCCCATGTTCCCCTGCTCCAGGGCGAAACCCTTCTTGAGGATGTTGCCGATGTCGTCGGGATGGGTCTCAAGCATGTAGGCTATCAACGCGCGCTCCAACGAGTTGAGTGGGAGGAGGTCAAGTTCGGACGGAAGTGTATCGAGGTTCAAGGCGCTGAGTGCGTCGTCATATCCTGGTATCGCCTCGTAGGAGCTGATGGGCGTCATGGCGACGGAGCCGCCTACCGATTGATCGCAACCCGCTCGCAGCACGTCGATCTGTGGCACGTCGGGCAATTCGGCTTCCACAACATCGATGGTGCGGGACGAATCGTCTGGCACAGGAACATCCAAAGGCGTTGCCGTTTTACTGCACCCGACTGCTGCCGCGAGGCAAAACAGGACGATTCCACTGCCAAATCCACTGCGGAGACGCTCAATCATGCCCAGCCATATACCGCGACAAGTCACGAATGTCATGGCCAAAAAGAACGCAACAATGGGCGGCCGCGCACCGGTTTATTGGCGCGCCTGAATGGCGGCAATGGCTTTGGTAGCGACCTGTCGAAGCAGTTCGCTCTTGGCAGCGCTCGCTTCGGTGAGGGCATCCAGGGCGGCGTCTGTGCCTATGGTGGCGAGCGCTTTACACGCCGCAACCTTCACGGAATCGTCCTTGTCCACGTGGGAGCCTTTGAGCTTTCGTACGATGGCCAAGCGATGGGCGGAACGCAAAAGCTGCACCAACACGGTCTCCGTGCTGCCGTGTTGTTCCATGGGGATATTGCCGAGTTGCTCTACGACACGGACGGCTGCCATTTGGATTGGCACGGGCGCTTCTTCACTCTTGTTTGCTTTCAGAACCAACCACTCCCCCAACTTCTTCAGCAACAGGGGGTGTGAACAATTTGTGCCGCTCAACGTCAACAAGGCGCGTCGCTGTACCTGGTCGTCCACGTCATTGAGTGCGTTCAGACAGGCCGATGTGGCTTTGCTGTCCGTTGCCGCCCCCAGAGCAGACAACGCTTCCAGCCGCACCTTGACATGCTCGTGGCGGGTGGCCCTCGCCAGCGCCGCAGTGGAGCGTTCATCGGGCGTGGCCCCCAGGACTGTGCACAGATTTCGTGTGAAGTACCACGGTTTGCCCTCCGCACTCATCGCCGCCAGCACCTTATCACGGCCATTCGGGTCCATGGCGATCAAGGTTGTGCAGCAGTCCTTTCTGACCCGGGTGCTTTCATGGTGCTCCAGGGTGTGCAGCAGACGGTCCACCGCGGCGGGGCCCATCCGTTGGAGGATTTGCCGAATGTGTTCGCGGTCGGTGGGCTTGGGCTGCTCCAGCAGGGTCATGGTGAGATCCAGATTTCCTGTGCTGCGGAGACGGTCCAGGGCTTTGGCCACAAAGGCACCATCCTCGTCGCTTTCGCCCAGGCTCCCCGCGCGGTCGTCTACCGCCTCGATGATTTTCCGAGCGCTTTCGAGGTGCTTTCGATCCAGCAGCTCCGGAAAGATGGCCACAAGATTCTTGGCCAGGTTCCGAAAGCGTTCGGTGCTTTGCGGGCTCGTGAAGGCGGCCAAAAAGGCATCGGGGTTTGTTTCAAACTTGTCTGTCGACTGCCCGACCCGGACCTGCCGTTGAAGTTGGGTGGGGAAGTCACCGAAGGCGATGAGCTCCAAATCGTGGAGCCGCTTGAACAGGTCGAAGGTGGCCGGATCATCCACCTTTGCCAGGACCGGTACCAAGCGCCGGAGAATGCGGGTTGTCCCCTCCTTGGACTCGGTCGCTTCGCCGCGAGCCACCCACTCGTCGATGAGTTCCCAGCAGGTGCTCTCCACCATCTTCATGGAGAGGCACCTCACCACCGTGCTCTCAATATCCTCCAGCGTCCAACCATCGACACGTTCGGAGACTACATCGCAATTAATGAGGAGCTCTTTGACCATGTCGGCACGTCGAAGCGGGCGCACCATATCGCCCACCAGGAGTCGTTTGGCCTCAGCAATGTCGTGGTTGTTGGCTTGAGCGAAGAGAGGCAGCTTGCTGATGTCTTTGGACATCCGACTCAGGGCGATTCGCACCGGCCAGGCGAGGTCCCGCCCCCCCACCAGATCGGCCCAGACCAACAGAGAGACCGCCATGATCTTTTGTTCTTTGAGTGCCGTTGAAAGGGCCAGGCCGTCTTCATCCCCATCGCGCTCCCGATTTTGCTCCGCAAAGACACCGATGAAGCGCTGAAACTCGCTGCTGGATATGGTGGGCTTGACCGACAAGCTCACGATCCGGTTGCGCTGAAAATAGTCGGTGAACTTCTCCAGATAGGGGCTCGAGTCGCCCAGTATATCGGCGAGTAACGCCTCCTTCTCAAAGATTCCGTCCAGCGCCAACTGGTCTTGGTCTGTGCCGCCCCAAAGCCCATAGACGACCTCCGGAACTCGTCCGGACAGCGCGCTGAGCTGCCGGTAGGGTTCGTCGGTGATGTCCTGGGCCGCCGGATGGTCGGCATCGTAATAACCGCTCTGGTTCATGGCCTTGACCAGGCTGGCCGTGAGCGCAGACACTTCGCCCCGCAGTTTGGGATCGGGACTCTGATCGTTGGATTGTTCAGTGTCGTGGGGCGTGCTCATCATGCCACCTCAACCTTTTCAGAAGCGGGTGTCACCTCAGGTGCCCTTTGCTGGGAGGGCTTTGGCATTTCGCGACACCCAGCGTTTGGTAGGATATATCCCCACCATTACATCTAAACACATGCCATCTGACAGGGAAAGGGGACGTCGCATCGTCCAACCACTCATCATTGCGCTCGCTAGGACACATCAGCGCACCCGAGTTTGGCGGAAGTAGAGCGGTTCTACCCACGGATCTCTTTATGGCGACTCGTCTTCCATAGCCGAGATGTTAAGAAGGCGGGCATCGAAGTCCGTGATGTCGATCTCGTAGGTAAAATAGCCCGGGCCCAACGGCGTCTCCCCGACATAATCGATCGGCTGTATCACGAAGTCTGCACCGTCGGCCGTGAGCTCGACGTAGTTGTAGTGATAGGCGACGCCGAGGTCTGCGTATTCGCTGAACGCAGCGCTGTCCACCGCGCCGTAGAAGTGGTCACCCGCGATGATGTTCTCAAAGTCATGGGCGGAGACGTTGTGTATCCGGATCATCGTCGCTTTGTTGGTGGGCGACGGGTCGTCGTCAGCCGCTTCACAACCCGAGAGAGCAAGAGCGATCAAGCAGGGCAGGAAGAGCCATTGAATCCGCGTGAGTGCTCGCATGATTTTCTCCTTGGCCACAGGGAAAAGAATACCGAGTTGAACCCGTGACTGCAATGGACATCCACCTCCAGTCCGGCACCATCCGAGTGGAAGCAGCTTCGGGTGTTGTGGTAAGCTGCGGCAACGGTTTCGGGAGGTTGAGATGCGTTCGGAAGTACTTGTCGCTGCTCTATGTGCGTGTGTTGCGCTGGGATGCGGTGGCGACGGAAACGGAAATGACGCCGGAACGTCGGTCGAGGACACCCTGTCCGCTCAATGCACAGGAGAAGTCACCACCTGCTGCGTTTGTGATACGGACGTGGAAACCGACGCGGTGTGCAAAGACGGCGCTTGGGTCTGCGAGTCCGATCCAGATGGCTTCTTGTGCGGGACACAGGGGTGCGACGTTTCGGACTGTTCCCTCTACAACGGTGAGGTTTGCTGTACCTCCGAAGGCCCAATCTCCGCGAAGTGCCCCACACCCTCCCAAGCCTACTGCGAGGACGGTTCCGAACCCAAAATGTCCTGCGATCCCTAGAAGACTACACAAAGGTGCGTAGTGACATCGTCGCCGCATTGAGGGTATGGTTGGGCTCGACCCAACGGCCGTTCGAAGGGGAGACTCATGCCAACGATAGACAGTTCCGGGACGTCGATTTATTACACCGTGGTGGGTGAGGGCCCTTCGCTGTTCATGCTGATGGGTTTTGGTGTCGACCAGACCGGTTGGATGCTACAGGTTCCTTTTCTGAGTAAACACTTTCAATGTGTGCTCGTGGACAACCGAGGCATCGGCCGATCGGATGCGCCGTCGGGTCCCTATTCCATGCAGCAGATGGTGAATGATTCGGTGGCGGTTCTGGACGTCTGCGGAATCGAGAAAGCCCACGTCTTGGGTCTGTCTATGGGTGGGATGATCGCGCTGAACCTGGCCCTCAGCCACGCCGACCGGGTCGACGGCCTCATTCTGGCCTGTACCACCGCGCATTTGGGCGCATTTGGCGAGGAGACCATCGCCGCAGTGGGCCAACGGGTGGGACTGGACCTTCGGGTCGAGGATCCCGACGAACTGGCTGATGTGGACATGGAGGCGGTGGCCCAGGAGCTGGTTGCGCTCTCCTTTAGTGACGCCATGCGCCAACAAAGCGGCGCGCTCATCGATAGTCTGGTCAAGCAAGCCCTCCAATGGATGCCCACGCCTCAAGTGCTGCACGCCCAACATGCGGCCATTCGCGAACACAACGTGTCCGACCTCCTCGGTACCATCGCCAAGCGAACGTTGGCGATAACGGCGGAGCTCGATCAGCTGATTCCCCCCAGCCACGGAGAGCATCTTGCCGCCCACATTCCCCACGCGGAGCTGCTGCGATTCGACGGCGCCGGACACGCCATCAACTTTGAACGGTCCCAGGAATTCAATCAGGCCGTGTACCACTTTCTGTGTGCGTGAAGAGCCGTGCCCTCTGCTTATAGTTGCCACTTGATTTGGAATGCGGTCTAAAAGACACTTGTTCGAAGAGTTGTCTCTTCAACGAAGCAGGAGATTTGAACGTGCCCAATTATCAAACACGCGTCTACGACAACATCTTGGAGATGCTCTCGAACGTGGACAACCCCACGCCGCTCTTGCGTCTCAACCGAACCGTGCCCTTCACCCAGACCAAGGTGTACGCCAAGCTGGAGTGGTACAATCCCTTTGGCTCGGTCAAAGACCGCGTCGCAGCCAATATGATCCATGACGCTCAGGAGCAGGGTGTTCTGAATGAGGGCCAGTCGTTGGTGGAACCCACCAGCGGCAACACCGGCATGGGCCTGGCCATGATGGCCAACGCCAAAGGCTACTCCCTGTCCACGCCGCTCTCCAAGGCCATTCCGGCCGAAAAGCGCGCCATGTTACGCTTTTTTGGTTCCAATGTGGAAGAGCTGGACGACACGTTGTGACCGGCCCCAGGTGCCCCCGAGGGGGCCATCGCGCGTGCCGCGGAACTTGCAGAACAACCGAACTTTCACATGCTCAACCAGTATGAGAATATGGCCAACCCTGGCGCTCATCTGAATTCAACGGGCCCCGAGATTTGGCACCAGACCGACGGTGGGATCACCCACTTCGTCGCCGGCCTGGGGACCTGCGGGACCATCACCGGCAACGGTCGTTTCCTGAAAGGCAAGAACCCCGACATCAAGGTCATCGGCGTGTACCCGGAAGAAGGCCATGACATTCCTGGTGTGCGCTCCTTGAAGCAGTTGGGACAGACCAAACTCTTTCTTCCGGATGAGTACGACGGGTTGGTGAGTGTGAGCAACGATGAGGCCTTTGCGATGTGTCTTCGCTTGAACCGGGAGGAGTCGCTCATCGCCGGCCCCAGTTCGGGGATGGCCTTGGCGGGCGCGCTCAAGGTCATTGAGGACAATCCCGATGCCGTCGTCGTGGTGATCTTTCCCGACAACGCCTTCAAGTACGCGTCTTCGTTCGAACGTCATTTTCCGCAGTTCAAGGTGTCGCACGCCGACGCCGAGGAGGCGGAGCCCAGCCCCAAGGAGCAGCTCTTCGTGAGCCTGGTGGAAAATTCACGCAACCCGCACAACACCCTGGAGGCGGATGCGTTGAAGGTGCTTCGCCAGGACGCCGCCGCGCCTTTAGTGGTCGACGTGCGGAGCGCGGAGGCCTACGCCAAGCAGCACATCGCCGACGCGGTCCATATTCCCGTGGCCGAGTTGGTGGAGCGTCAGGCGGAACTTCCGGACGACCTCGACGCGGCGATCGTCACCGCCTGCTTCCGGGGAAACATGTCCATCTCAGGTATGCTCGTCCTCCAGTCCTTGGGCTATCGCAACGTCAAGAGTCTCAACGGCGGCACCATCGGCTGGGCCGACCAGGGTTTGCCCACCGAGACGGAGTAAGGAAAAACCGGGTCGATCCGTCAACGCACGCCACGGGCGACGCGTTCTAGGGGTCATCGAGCCTGTTTGAAGCGGGCTCTTGCCCGTGGCGCCCGGACGCCATCCACTAAGCGGTATCCGGCGGTTCATCGGATTCGATGAGGTTCTGCTCGATGGAGCGGTTGATTGCAACCAGGATCTGATCGAGCTTCCCCAGAAAGCTGGAACGGTCTCTGGGCTCCATGGGCGGCGGCCCACCGGTCATCACCCCCATCTCGCGGAGGTTTTGCGAGAGCTCGCGCCCGGCCAGGGCGGATCCGATGGAGTCAGCGGTAAACTCCTTTCCCTTTTGACCGAGAACGCGGGCGCCCTGCTTCAGGCAACGGGCCGCCAGCGGGATGTCGTTCGTCACCACCACATCGCCCGCACCCGAACGTTCCGCGATCCAGTCGTCGGCCACGTCATCCCCCGATCCCACCGTGATACAGATGATAAGTGGGTGGCGCGGTGTCTGGATGGTCTGATTCGCGACGACGCGCACGGGCCATCCGTATCGAAGGGCGACTTTGTAGGTCTCTGCTTTTACAGCGCAGGCATCCGCGTCGATGTAGATCGTTTTCATCCAGTTCCTCCTCCCCTCATTATTGGCCTCATGAGTGTCTCGCACAAGGTAGAAAACTTCCGTTGATGTCCACCCCTATCGGCCAACCTGCTCGAGGAGCCTTCACGGCGAGAGACCTTTTGGTCCACAGATTATTTTGGAGTCGCGTTGGCCTACGGCGTACACGTGAAACGGAGGACGTGGTACCGAACAAAGTCACGGCGGGCGAGCTCCTCGAGATAGGTCGTCGATTCCACCCCATCGTCCAGTCCCGCCTCGCGATACAAGCGGCGCATGGCGGCGTAGGTAGGCAAGGTGTTGGCGGTGATGTCCTCGTCCAACGTGAACTGCATGCCGGCGCTCTTTGCGATTCGTGCGTAGCTGCCCGACGCGGGTGGGATTCGGTTGGAGCCGTAAAACGGGTTGGACGGGGCCTCGTTTGCCTCCAGCCATTTGCCAAGGTCGGCCATCCGCTCGTCGTTCAAGATGAAGTCGGACAAAACGAGTGTTGCGCCGGGCTTGGACACCCGGCGCACTTCTCGGAAGAACTGCTTTCGGCTCCGAAAGTGGAACGCGCACTCGACGGCAAGGACCGCGTCGAACCGACCATCCTCGAAGGGCAGCGAACAGGCGTCCCCTTCCACAAAAGAGACGGTGTTTTCGGCGCGCGGCTGGACCAAATCGCGTGCCCGGTCCAGTTGACGGGCGTCTATGTTGAGTCCGACCAACTCACAGCCGGTCAGGTGTGCGTTGAGGTGGTCTATGGTACCGCCAAAACCACAACCCACATCCAGAATGGTCAGACCATCCGCCACGCCGGCGGCGTCACACATTCGCCGCGTGAGCTCTTCCGCTGCCGCCACGTACCGCTCCACTGAGTCATCGGCCGTTTCTGGCGAAGCAAAGTAGCCCCAGTGCACGTGGCGCTCGAACGCGCGCGCCAGTGACGAATCCGGCAGCGCCTCCAGGCGCTCGATGATTTGATCGAAATAGGGCAGATCGTAATTCATCGTAATGGTTCTTTAACAGTCCTCTGTGGAGTCTGCCGCGACTGGATTGCGGTACGTTTGTGGTCGGAGGCTCGCTATTTCGCCGTAAACAGACAGCGGGAAATCGGGATGGCCACGTCGCGCAAGACGTGGAGATAATACGATTCGCCGGACGTCAAATTCCTGGCTCACGTTGTTTCCATCGGCGTCGTAGAAGAGCGTGATGTTGGAATCCACTGTCCCGTCGCCGCCTTGATCCATCTCGACCAACACCAGGTGGCCGTTGTCTTCATGGGTTCCCGGTCTGTACTGCAAACCGGTGTCACTGCCCGCATCCAACGCATCACACCCTCCTGAAAATCGCCGGATGACTCTATCACACAAACGATCCAGGGCCACCGATAGCCCTGGTCTTCACGTGCTCTTGACCGGATGTCGGACTAACGACTATGGTCTTGCCCTATCTTTGAAAACAATGGATTCGGATGTAGTGGAGATTGATATGAAAAGATACCTCGGAACAGTTTGTATGTTGTTTATCGGCGCGATGTTCCTGGCATCGTGTGGCACCCTGTTAAAGGGCATATTCAGTTCGACTACCCCGGAGCAAAAGGCCGCCAGCAATTTGGTGCGGACCCACAAGAAATCGTTACGACTCTTGCAACCTTGCCTGGTGGGCCACAGGGTATCGAATCAGAGTTGTTTCTCGAAGAAAAACCCAACGCGGGCTGTGGACGCGGCAAAAGCAATCGCGGCGAGCTGTACGGCTGGCTTGCGTGCGGACACCGTGAGCATTAAAGAACATCGTCGACTCTCTCCCAAGAGGAAATTTCCTGCGGCGCGCACGCTGAGAATTGGCGCGTTTGACGAGTACAGCGCGAGCCAAATCTGTGCCTATGTCGAGGGATTTAGTCTCCAGAAAGCCGCGAAGGACGCTATTCGACTCAGGTTGGAAGCGATACGTGAGGCTGCGAAAGAATCCTTCGAATTGGTAAAATCCAAGCTCGAAAAAGATCCCAATCACAACATTGGTAGTGGCGGTACGCGCTCGGGGGGCGATATTCTCACGAAATGGTTGCACCCCGATCTGGACTATTTCCCGAAGTTTAAGAAATGGATGATTCCGATACTGCAGCGGGCTGGCGTGGAGCAAATGGATGAATCGGCCCTGGAGCCCCTGAGAAATGACATTGCCCAATGGGCCAAAACGCTCATTGGCATGGCCGGCACCCCCCGGCTAGACAAGGATGAGTTGCGCTATCCACACATTCTGAGAACCTTGAAGAAGGACTTGCGTGGCACAAAACTAAAAATGCGGGTCATACGAATTTCCTGTGAATCTGAATGGGATATCCACAGAAGCCGAATCGGGGTCATTACCTCAAGAACAGTCTCCTGTAATTATGCGGCCAAAGTTAGCGGCGAAAGCGGTTGCCGGGCCTTCCGTTTGGTTTACGAGGAAGAATACGTTGGCCGGAGATTCCGCAAAGCCAAACACATGCACAACACAGATCGACATTATAGCCGCCCCGTACAGTGCCGCTGAACCACAACACCCTCGGGGTACCTACACGATAGGACTGAGGGAGTGGATCCGCTCGGTAGACTCCAACCGATAGACCGATGAGGAATAGGAGCACGACCAGGGCTGTCGGTGGTGACGGGTTGGGCCCGCCCACGGAACAACCGCCGGAAGAACCATTCGAAGTCGGTTGTGTTGTCGATGATTCGTCCGGACCCGGGCGATACGTGTCGACCGGTGGGCTCACGTCGGTGTCTGTCTCGGGAGGCGGCTCCGGGTGGGGTTCGGGCTGCGGCAAGTTCCCGATGCTTGTTTCGGAGATCGTTTCATTGCCACGGGCGTCCCGGGCGATCAGCCGATAGGCCACTGTCTGGCCTTGCGGCAGGGTGACTTGGGCGTGCCACAAGCCTTCGCCGTACCAGCGCAGCGGAAGCGCGGTGTAATCCCCGCCATCGATGGCGTATTGCACGCTCACCTCCTGCCAATCGTGCGGCATCGTCGGGCTCTTGTGGTCATGGATACGAGCCCATACTTGAAGGGTGCTCTGGTCGAGCGCGGACTTCAGCAGGGTGACCACCGGCGGGGCGGTGTCCACCGCATTGCCGGTCCCCAGAAACACCTTGTCCGGGCTCGCGACTTCGCCCTGAGATTGCACGACGTCCAGTCGGCCGTCGTCGTTGAGATCCGCGACCGCCATGCCCAGCGTGCCCGGCGTGTTCGCTCCTTCAAAGACGCTGTCGTCGAGCGTGAAGTGGCCGGTGCCGTCATTGACGAGCAGGCGATCCTTGCCGTTGAGCGAGCCGATGAGGAAATCCGGATCCCCGTCGGAGTCTGCGTCCAGAAAGACCGCGACGTTGTCGTCTTTGCCCACATTGGCTTCTGTGGGCCACAGGGTGTGGGTGGCGTCTTCGAATCCACCCTGGCCGGTGTTGCGAAACAGGTGCTCGGTCAGGCCCGGGCCGTCATTGATGGTGACCAGGTCCAGGTACCCGTCGCCATCCACATCCATGGCTTCGAACTCATAGTTGTTGCTCTTTTGCGGGAGGTTGCTCGAGGCGTCCGTAAACGTACCGGCGCCGTCGTTGAGGAAGAGCTTGGACCCACTGCAGCTCTTGCAGCTCACCAGGATGTCCAGATCTGTGTCGTTGTCGATGTCGACCAGTTCCAACTCCCAGGAGAATCCCACGGGGACGTCCGGCATCTGGCTTTCGGTTACGTCCACAAAGAAACCATCTCCTTGGTTTTGCCAGAGCCGCGTCGGCGCTCCTCCATTCTTGAGGGGGTTGCCCGGTCCCCAGTCCGCGAGCACCGCGTCCAGATCGCCATCGCCGTCCACATCCCCCAACTCCAGATCGCCAACGCTCAACGCCAACACGGGCAGGTGGGTGTTGGTCTTTTCGACATAGGCACCATCGCCCTGTCCTACGTAGAGTCGGCTTTGGGTTTGATAGGTGGTGCCGACCAGGATGTCGGCCACGCCGTCACCCGTCACATCCCGAACCTTGATGACGCGCGCCAGGTCCGCAGTCGTGCCGAAGAGGGTGTCCGTCGCCTCCGTGAAGGGCGTGTCGGGACCGTTGTTCAGGAAAACGCGATTCGGCTGTGGGGAGCCCGCGCTGCTGTAGTTGCCGCCATTGGCAAAGAGGATATCGACCCGTCCGTCCGCGTTCACGTCGGCCAGGATCACCTTGTTGCTCCACTCGCCCGTGGTGCCGATGGTGCTCTCGGTGGCATCGGTCCACAGCGCAGCGTTTGCGGGCGACTGCACCAACGCGAGGAATAGGCCTGCCAACAAAACGAGTCTAGCGTGCATCATCGCTGCCCGTGCTCCTCCCAGAGCTTGTGGGATGGATCCCTGCCTCCCAACCTAACCGAAATGGTCTCCACGGCGAAAGACTCATTGCGTGAGAAGGCTGGGCCACTGGTGGTGGCATGCCCGATTTTATCTTGTATTTCTAAGGCTTAGATGCACAAGTTACACGGCTTTCAGATGGCTTCTAGCATGATGGTGATCTTCATGATTTCGAATAAGGTGCTTCACATTGGCGACGTCTTTACGGGAGAGAACCCCCAGCTCGCGGCAATCAGAAACACCTGTCTGCCCGGCCTCAACATCGCGCTCGTCGGTCGCGGCGAAGCGGTGGACCTCTCGACGCACAAGTACGCCGTCTGCATCTACGACATCGGCGCGCTGCGCACCTGGCTTTGGGAGTACAGCGACGCGATCGAGGGCTTCAGTGTCGTCTATAAGCTGCGTTTGTTGGATGTGCAGGGCGATTTTAACGCCATGATGGACGACCTCATCGCGGCGTCGCGCGCTTTCAAGTCCGTCAGCCGCTGGGCCAAGCTCAAGGCCGCGTTTACACTCTGGAGGCTTCCCGCGCTGACCTTGGTATCGAACGTAGCGCCCTTCCACTCCGATCTGCCACGGCACTCCTTACAGCGCGACAAGGACGCGGTCGCCTTCCACTACGACACGAGCAACGAGTTTTTTGAGATATTCCTGTCGAAGAACATGCTCTACACCGCGGGCGACTGGTCGCGGGTGGACACGCCGGCAGATCGCCACACACCGGCGGATCTGGACAAAGCGTGCGAACACAAGTTTGATCGGGCCATCGAAGCACTCGGCGACATCCCCAAAGATGCGCGCATTCTGGATGTTGGGTGCGGGTGGGGCGGGTCGGTGGCTCACTTGTGCAAAGCGGGTTTCACCAACGTGCGTGGGATCACCATCTCCAAGGAGCAGGTTCGATGGTTCAACGAGTAGTCCGAGGGTCCGGGCGTCGTCGACTACCTGCATTACAAGGAGCTCGCGGAGGGTGAGACCTACGACGTCATCGTCGGCTTTCAGTGCACCGAGCACATGCCCTATGACGAACTCAAACTTTTCTTCTCGAACATGGTCGGTCGGCTCAACTCAGGTGGCAAACTCCTGCTTGAGTTCATGACCACGACCAAGGTGGCCAAGTGCCACCCTTTCTTCGACAAGTACATCTTCCCCGATGGTGCGCAGTTCCCGCTCGACACGGTGGTGTCGGTCTCGGAGACGCAGCAGGATATTCGCCTCTCCTCGATGTATTGCCTCGACAAGGACTACTACTACACGATCCGCCAATGGGTGCGTCAGTTGGAGTCCCAAGAGGCGGAGTGCGTCGACTCGTTGCGGAGCCGCCACGGCGAAGGCGCGGACGAGAAGTATCGCAGTTTCGTCCTCTACCTCAAGTGGGCAGAGTTCCTCTACGGGTGGGGCCGCTCCCGGTGCTACACCTGCCTGTGGGAGAGTGTGAAAAAGTCGTAAGCGGGCTAAGGATTGGGGGTGAGCCCCAACCCTTAAACCCCTTTTATGATTGAGTTGGACTTATTTGCACGTAACGGGTTTGTTCACGCCGTCATATCCGACGCCACCCGTTTTCTGGAACTTTCCGCCGGCAATGTAGGTCTCGACGTACTTGAACCCCGTCAACTGGCAGTATTTGTTGCCTTTCACGCGAGAGATGACGTAACCGTGTTTATGACGCGAGGTGGTGATACCAAGACGGTTCTTGTTGATTTTCCAGTTTTCCTGCCACATGCCTATTTTGATGGCTTTTTGTGATTTTCCCATGGTCTTTTTGACGGCGGCGGTGGCGTGCCTTTCTTTGTATTTGCCATCTTTGGGCCAGCGTCCCCAGGTGTTGATTTGTTTTTTAACTTCTTCACCCAGTTTCTTGTTGGCCTCATTCCGCGCAGAAAAGGGCCCACCCTCTGGCATTTTAGCGCCCAGGATTTTGAAGTAGCCTTCCACTCGCTTGAGCTCATTGACAAAGAGGTCGGTATTGGCGTTGACCGCCCATTTGCCGCCATTGAGCTCGCGCATGGTGTTCATGAAGTCTCTGCCCCTCATATAATAGCCCTTTCCTTCCTGGATGAGCTTAATCCTTTCATAGACTTTCGCTGTGCTCTTGGCAGCGGATTCATTCAGTGTGCGGAGATACGCACGGGTTAGTGCGGGATTGAAGTTTTCAGGTTTTGCCATCTCGCAGATACCGGCAATCTTGGTGCAACGTCTATCCTCCGTGCAGTATTTGTCAGCAACAAGGGCATCCGCGAGTAGGTAGGTCTCCTTATCAGCGGCTACATAGCTCGGCGTGGTACACGCTTTCAATGCTCTCTTGGCCAATGCTTGAGCCTTGGTGACATCGCTTTCAGAGTAGATGCCAATGCTTCCCTTGAAGTTCTTGGCGCCTTCATCCGTACTAAATTTGGCCCAGTGCATGACCCTGTGGAGCCCTTCATAAACCTGAAAAAATCGTCGTGCAGCTTCCAGATACTTTTGTCGTTCAAACTGTTCAGCAGCCGCTTTGACCCTGGCCTTTTCCTCCTCTGCCTTCATGACAGTCCTGTAGTTGGACTTGGCGGTCGAGTAATAGTCTTGGACTTTCTTGAGTTTCTCGCGCAGGCCTTTGACCTTATAATGCTCACGCGCTTTGTAATCCATGCCTTTGAGACTGCTCTTTGCTTCAGAGATGATCGTTTGAGTCTCTTCCAGGTGAACGCCCGCAGCCTCTAGTTCGGCCACTTTGACTTCATTGAGATACGAGTCCACCGGTTTGTACTTGTCCAACGCTGCCTTCACTCTGTCGGCTAGCTTCTGGTTTTTTTCGTCCAGTGGAACAATGGAGACTTTCTTGGGGATGAGCTTTTTGATTTTCGGAATGGGCGGCCATGCTGACGTTGATTGTGCGATGGTTGCAGCGAGCGATCCGGTGAAAGAAAGTGCTGAACTGGTGGTGACTGTTGTCAGTACGATCGTAAGAGCGAGCGCAATAGCCAGATGCTGCCCAGTGTTTGACTTTTGAGTTGTCATTTTGTGCCTCTCCTAGTGTCTTTGAAGGCCTGGAGGATGGTGGTTCCCCCTCTTATTTCAGGGTTCACGAGGCCAAATGAATAACCCGCCTAGGCGATGAAAACAACCGCACCGGTATGAATACTGGCGGATGTGACCAATGTGGCACCGGGCCGACTGTGTGTTTCCGGCTGATGTGGCTCGGTTTTGGGGTTCATGCCCCACTTCGGATGTGTGCTCGGTTGTAGAGCCTTTTCAAGAGGCGACGTGCAAACGAATTTGCTCCGCGACACCGCACCACTTTTCGTAGTGGCCTCGCGACGTGTGAGGCGCTATAAGGGTCAGGCTCGCCTGTATTCGAGCGCAAAGAGGAGGCCTACGATGCGCGCAACGCTCGTCGGACACGCATGCTGGTTGTTTGAAACCGCGGGGGGACGGG